>ODAI010305269.1_pt1 | contig 18207 bp, 5 predicted proteins | sample 1539321 | NCBI WGS metagenome assembly ODAI01 (sample SAMN02144231, study PRJEB22623) | gut metagenome | biome: sheep rumen | host: Ovis aries | place: New Zealand | reverse complement strand
GGTCTTCGCGGCATGTATATTGCTGCGTGTTGGAACCGTTGGCTGTGGTAATCTTGTCGCCGGGTTCCCATTTCGAGAAACGATTTAGGAACTTGCCCAGAGAAATATGCCTGAGATCTTGCCCGTCGCTGTCGAAGTAATTATCAAAGTCATAGAATGGTTCCACGTTGAAAGTCACCCAATTCCATCCCTTCTTGAGTTCCATTTTTTGCAAATGATTGTAATTATTCTCCAGAATCACAGGATTGGAGGCAGAACCGACAATCGTATTGCTCTGGAAAGTGAAGGTGGATTCATCTTCAGTTACGAGTTCGTAGACACGCCCATTCGAAGCCTCGTAGAAGCGGAAGTTCAAGGCTGGGAACGTACCATCTGTATTCTTGTAGCCATAAATAGTCAGATATACCAGAGCCTCATTGGCCGACGCATTGTCGTTCACCTCGATGTTGGCCGTTCCCAGCACCTGCTGCTTGTCGTCGAACACTGCGACGATATCCTCCTTCGAACTGGCCACTACGCCATCGATTTTCACTCGAGCTACCATCATCATCGTCTGATTCTGCAGCTTGAGCTGGTCGCTGACAGACCAGTCGGGTAGTTCACCATTAACACGCAGAGTGATAGGCAACGGCTCCGACATGTTGTTGTCTCCGACGAGCGCCAACTGCTCGTTATAAATACCGACATTCATATAGCCTGACACTTGGAATGTGATTCGCTGCTCATCCAATGCTCCGATAAAGCCCTGGGTCTGCGATGCCGTGAGCCATACCGGCAGGTCTTCCAATCTGAAATTCTGTGGGATTCCGCTAAGATTCCTGATAGTAGCCTCAAAGGTTTTAGGAGAGCCGTAGTCTGTACTCGTCTCAATCCGTTTCACATCCCATCGCAGCGGGTTTTGGTAAACGTAGAGGTCCATTGTGATGGGTGATGCCATCAGGTTGCCCTGGAGGTCGGGAACGTCCTTAATGGTGATATAGATGTTGGTTTTCTCCACCATAAAGTCGGGTTCCGTGATATCGATATACAGCTCGTTGTTGTTGGCAGAGAAGCTATAGTTCAGGTTGTCCAACTGAGCGCTGCTCTTCATCGGAGCATAGGTGTCGCGGGCTGCCAGTGCCTCCACAATTTCTTGTGCCACCAGAGTGTCGCGTCTTTCCAGCACCTTACCCTGATTGTCGACATAGCGCTTGAGGCTGATGCCCGTAGGCTCCAGATGCTGCATGTTGTTGTCGAGTTTTTCCGAGTGCTCAAAGTTCAGATAAGCCATCAACGCACTCATGGTGCCGATAGGTGTATGGTTGGCGTACTCCATGATGAGGTTGACAGGCAGCACACTCGAGAACATACCGACCTCATCGATATAGCCTTTCATCGGGTTGACGACGGTGTTTTTGTCCTTATAAGTAGCCCCCAGTGCGATGTGGTCTGCCGAGATACCACTTAGGCTGTCGGCAGGGAACGTCTCGTAGAGCTGTTTGTCAAGATAGATGTTGGCCACATTCTGTGAGCGGCTCACCGTCATTGCGAAATGGTGCCAAGTACCGTCGCACACTGTGGCCCAAGTTGTCTTCTCAAAGCCGTTTGAGCGTACATAGAGCTCATAGTCCTTCACGCCGATATTGATTTCGTTCTCTTGCCCTCGAAGCGCCTCACCGTTGGAGAATAAGGTTGCTGCCATGTCTTTGGTCTTAAACCAGAACATCAGTGTATAGTCATGGTCGGTGCTTCGCATGAATTGGTCTGGTTTCAGCCGCAGTCCCTTGTCTCCCTTCATCTCCATCGAGATACCATTTGGTCGTTTCCAACTGGTGCCAACCAGTACAAGATCCATGCTGCCAGGCCCTTTGTCGTAGCCCCAAGTGCCCTCACCTTCGTTCAGCGGGTAGTAGTCGAGCAGTCCGCTCTCATATCCAGTGAGTTTCTTCTTGCCATAGTTGTCGAGACTGTTTTCTGTCATGGCTCGGTTCCAAAGTCTGAACTCCAGCATCTCGCCCTTGAAACCAAAATCTTCCTCGTCGTATCCAAGGCCAAGAATCAAACTCGAGACACCTTCATATTTGCCTGTCAGCTCCTTGCTGCCGATAGGCTTACATCCGTCGAAGAAGTTGATGATCATATCATCGCCGCTCTGATCGAGTGCGTAGGCCACCTGATGCAATGCATTGTTGAAGGCGACGACGCTGTCGGACAGCACTTTTTGTCCGTAGATAGTCGCCGTGAGATGCCTGTCTTCGGATATTCCGAATTTCAGTCCTTTCTCCTCGCCTCCATGTGAGAAGATGGTCATCTCTCGGTTCTCAGCAGCAGGGTTCACCATGATGTCCACCGTGAAACTCTTCCCGGTCAGGTTGCGGTTGCCCTGTGTCATGCAGTAAGAGACTTGATCGAAGCTCAGCGACGTAGATGTGCTGATGTCATTGCTGTTCAGCGTTCCTAACACCTCAAAGTTGTTGATGTTGCGGAGGTAGTTGGCTGCGATGGGCTCAGAGAACTTCACCTTGATGTCGTCGCCGATGTCGAGGATGCCGTCGGTAGGCTCTGGTGTGCCGAAAGCGATTGGCAGACGTGTGTCCTTGATACCAGTGAGCACCTGTGAGGAACGTGTGAGGAATCCGTTTCCGTGGCGGCAGTAGTTCACGGCACGTATGTCGTAGTATTGCTCTATCGGATCTGTCTCTCCGTAGAACGGAGCGATGATGGTGCCGTTTTCGGGAATGGTGTCTGTCACACCGCTGGCCTTGGCCATGAGTTCTTTGTCGACATAGTAGGAGCAAACGTTCACCCAGTCTTTTTCGCCCTGTGTAGACAGTTTATACTGCAGTTCTATATGGTCGAATCCACGATGGTTCACGTTGAATCCATCGATTTTTATAGGCATGTACCATGCTTTTCGTTTGCCGTCATAGGGACTCTCGGTGTTCACGACCCACTTGTCGCTGGGTGAGCTGATATTCACCTTGCCTGCCGCGGGAACGAAATGGGCAGAGAACTTGCAGCTGAATACGCGTGACGGGTCGTCGGGGTCGTAGAGGCAAAGAGTCAGGTCGTTATAGTCGAATTCCTCACCGGGATACACCTCTATCTGCTTGGTGAATATATTGACCTCATTATTCTCGTCGCGGCAGGGATATAAGGTAATGTTCACCCCTGCTGAGCTGATGGGTGTACCGTCAATATATACCTTGGCGCCATTGGGGTTGCTGCTCCCCAGCAGATAGTAGTTGAATATGAGCGTCGCACGGTCAGGGAATTCGCTCTCGTTGGCGAAATGGAGTGTAAAGCGGGCAGGCTCGTCGAAAGGCACGTTGCTTACCACGGGCTCGTCAATCCATATCGTGGGTTTGTCGGCTGGTATGGTGGCCACGTCGATGACGGTTCCCGGCTGATGCCACTTCGTCTTGCGCTCACCCTCGTAAGGCTGGCAGGTCACACCGCCACGTGTGCGATACACGAAGCTTGAATAGACCTTCTCGCTGTTGCCGAGAAAATCTGTGGGATTCGACCCCAGCTTTCCTGTGCGCAACATATCCAGCATGTCGATGGTGATGTTGCCAAATCCGCCGGTGAACTTTTCCTCGTAGTTGTCATCTCTTTGCAGCATTTGCTCGTTGGCCGTACGATAGACATCCACCGTGAGGCTCGACTTGCTGGCGGCAGACAGCGTGAAGCCGATCTTCTTCGAATCGGTCTTCGTCATGCCGCTCTTGTCGGTGAAATTCAGCGTAATTACTGGATTTATCTTTAGGCTCAGGTATGAACCGCCAGCCTTCATCTCTATGTATTGATTCGAATCAAGATTGGTAATGCTTTGATAAGGCTTGTTGTCCACGTTCTTGCCATTGATTTCGTTCCAGTGCTTGGCAGCTTTGATAAAGGTCTGAATACTGCTAAGAATTCCCTGCGTCACCTGTCCCAGGTCGTTGATGCCCGGATAGCGCAGGCTGCGGTTTTCGGTACGTGTGGCGGTGAACGTCTCGCTGTACTGGATGGAGGCTGCGCCTCCGTCGAAGTCGTAACGCTTCACCAGGTCGCTCTCCGACACCTCTATCTTCTGCCGTTCATTCTCCGACAGAATATACAGCCAGGCTTCTATCGTCTGGTTGAGCGTCAGAATGCTGTCGCCATGCAGCCCTTCGTCGGGGTCGTAAGTCACATAACTGTCCTTGTAGCCGAAGCTGACATCATTTTCAGGCACCTTACTGACGTAGATTGAATATTTCTTTTTGTTGGCCAGTGCCTTGGCATAGTCTGGCGATGTGCCCATGGGCAGAATCAGCGCATTGCGCACTTTGATCAGGTCGGGCACCAACTCGTTCTCAATATAGTTCTGCGAATGTATGAATGTTGATTTCAGTTTCGGACCTACGGCCATCACCTCGTCACGGATCAGGTAGATGGGCTTGCCCGTATCGTCAACACCCTCCACCAGGAGTTTGGCAGTGCCTGTGGGCACCTTGATATTAGCGGTGTTTCCATGACCGTCGGTAGCCTTGAAGGTGCCGCCTTCGTGGGTCTTGTAAATCTGCCAGATGCTGTCGGGAACGACGCGCACGGCGATGGCGTCCTCTATCATCACATCGGTGGTCATACCCATGAAGAGGTCAGCCTTTCCTCCGATCCACTTCTTGCTGCCCAGTGTCTGTATGCGCTCGGTCACGTCGAAGTTGTAGCTGAAATTCCATCCATAGGAGTAATAGGTGACAGCATCGATGTTGAAGACACTCTTCTTGCTCGTATCCGTGAATGTTCCTGCTTCAGTTCCCATTGTGCCAAAATTGGGAATGACGATGGTACCATTGTAAATGTTGGCATTATTTCCCTGTATCAGGTTGAAAGTCATACCTGCTGAACCATTCAAGTCGGCGTTATAGGAGTAGCTCAGTTTCGAGCCAGCCTCCAAATAGGCAGAGCTGCCGCCTCCTGGCGGGTCGCGCAGGATGTCCACAAGTTGTGGAATACCACTCGCAACCGACTTCCGTCCTTCTGCCTTGGGCATGGTGGCCATCACATAGCCTTGCAGCATCTCGCCATTGAGGGGCTTGACATCGAAGAAGCTGTTGTCGTATTCCAGCGTGATGCTGACCCCCTTCAAGGCATTGTCGTCTGTCATCAGGAAGGTGGTGTTCTGCGGTGTGAAGACATACGAGGCTCCGCCGCTCTCGTCAAGTGTGATGTCCTTCGTGTCGGTGCCACTGACCAGGCCGTTTTTGATGGTCACCTTGCCACTGTTCAGATTGACGATGTCGGGGATGCTGCTCACATGATTATTGTAATAATACTTCTCACAGGCCTGCAAGGTCCATCCGTAGGGCGTGTTGGCCATAAATACCGGATAGCCTAAAGAGTAGACACCGATGCTGTCTGTGGGAGACGTCTTCTTCCAGTACCAGGTGTTGATGTCCGAACGGTTGCCGATGTTGTCGGATGCCGTCACTTTCTTCACACCGTAGTAGGGTTCATCGCCCACATTAAACTGTTTCACGTCGAGTGTGGGCAAGGCGTGGTAGATGCGGTTGTAGACGCAGGTGTCGCCCTGAACGTTGAAGGTCAGGTCGAGTGTCTCGCCCACCTTTCCCTGCTGGAACAGGGTGGCATATCCCTGTGCCGACACCTCAATCACCTTATATTTGGCGGGGTGCAGCTCCAACTGGAATTCACCCGTTTCGTTGTCGGGTCTCACCGTCATGGTGTGTCGGGTGACATACACCTGTGTAGTGTCGCGGTTGTCAAGTCCAAATGGCAACTTGTAGCTGGCACTCTTCACAGTCTCGTCGTCCTGCTTGCGAATGAGGTATGAAGCATTGTCGCCTTCGAGCTGCATCACAATCTTCAGTGAGTCGCCCAGGTTGTTGACCGACAACGACTCGCCCAGCGGCAGCTTGCCCTGCACGTCGCCGCCCACCACACGTCCGCGCAGCACCACGGTGGTAGAGTCCCAAATGTAGACTTGCGACACGTTTTTCTGGAAGTTGTACAGCGTCTTGTCCTCGCCTTCACGCGCGTCGATATTGATGAGGAATCCGTCGGCGGCAAAGTAGTGACCGTCTTTGACGGCCTGCACACGGTGTGCGCCGCTGGGAATGCTCAACGAGAAGGCTCCCTGTGTGTCGGTTGTGATCACCTGCTGACTGGCATCGTGCATCACGTTGCCGTCGAGCTTGAACGATACGCCAGGCACGGGGATAGAGGTGTCGCGATAGAACACATTGCCCGAGTAGACGTAGTAGTTGTCCATGAAGAAGTTGAAGTTCTGCGTCCAGTTGCTGTCCTGACTGAAGTTGACCAGACCCTCTGTGTTGGGACCTGTAAAGCCACCGCCTGCTACGCTGATGTAGTATTTGCCATTAGTCTGATAAGGCAGCTCCTTGAACTCGAAGAATCCGGCCACGTCGGTAGTGTCTTTGTATTCAGCATCGGCGCCCTTGATGCCGGTTCCCGGCCGGCATGTCACCACCACGCCAGCCATGGCAGTGCCGTCGGCCATACGTATATATCCGCTCACCCTGCCTGTTGACACACACTCCACGCTCAGGGTGTCATAACGGGCTATGTGCAAGCCCTCGCACTGCAGTATGCTCTCCACACGATAGTCGTAGGCCTGCTGTATCTGCATGTCCTTGTCTTCATAGAACTGCTGCACCAGATTGTCGGCTATCGTGTCAGTCCACTCAGCATTTTCATCCTTGTTGTGTATACGGCGCAAAAGGCGGTAGTAGTCGCACTCGCCACCAGAAACCGTCCATTCAAGTTTGACACTGCTCTGTTTCTTCTGTGCCGTCAGGCCGGTAATCTGGTTCATGTTCATGAACTTGTAGTTGGCCAGTTCACCGATATCCGTCTTTGTCACACTCTGCGCCAGCGAGTCGGCAGTGCTGCCGGCTATCCTCAGTGGCGATGTGCCCGGCTTCACCACCAGTTCGAAGTCGTACTCCACGCACTTGCGCGTGAGATTGTAGGTGAACTCATGCTTCTGGATGGCATCTTCGTTGCCTGAGATGTCTACCATGCTTGTCTCCGTTTTGTCTTGCCCTTTCATCTTCACATACAGCAAGAGTTTGGCTCGTTTGTCCCACAGGGTGATGCCATACGAGTTGTCGGTGGATGAGTTCATCACAGGGCGCACCCCTTCTCCGCTCTCCGACCAGTCGCCGTCTCCTAACGCTTTACGGAGCTCTGCGGTGGTCATCGAGCCTGCCGGCTTACCCTCGCTCTCCAGCTCTGCTGTAGTCATGAGGGGTGTGGCTTTTCCGTCCTTATAGGTCCATCCCTTGCCTAAAGCTGCAGCCAAACTGCTGTTGTCGGCAGCTTCTTTGTATTTGGTGTCGCCCATCTCGCCCCAGTTGTGGGCCGAATAGTTGTTCTGGTTTCTTCCGTTATTGCCGAATACCACACCACCATTATAATAGTTCATGCCAGCGTGGTCGATACCCACGTATTTGCCGTTTTCATAGCAATTGGTGATAGTATTGTTGGTGTTGTCTTCCTCCCATCCGATGAAGGCTCCCGCGTATGAGGGGCTTCCTCCCCGGACGGTGATGGTGCCGTCGAAGCGGCTATTGGTGATGGTGATGTTAGCCTTTTTCCCATGCCCCACAAAGCCGCCGGCATATTTGTCGACAGTAGAGATGGCGGCAGACACATGCACATTGTCGATACTGACATTCTTGCCGTTTATAGATGCTCCCACCAGTCCTGATGAATGTATGCCGCCTTCCACGCTGCCATTCACGGTGACGTTCTTGATTTCCGCATCGCCCACATAACTGAAAGGAGCGGCAAAAGAATTGCTGGTTTTGATATTAGCTGTAATGGTGTGGCCGTTGCCGTCGAAAATGCCGATGAAGGGCTTGCTCTCAGACCCCACCATGTCTGTAATGGTGATGTCTCTGTAGAGAATGGCATTGACAGTTTGACCGGTGGCTACCATATTGCTGAATGCAGTCCAGTCTTTTTCGGTCTGCAAGACATAGAACGACTTGCCCTGATCTTCATACATTCCATAATCCATGGTGTAGTAGCAGTTGTCGAGGGTGATGTCAGTAGTGGTGTTGATACGTGCAAAGGTCTTGCATCCTTTTTTGTCAAACGGTACGGAAGTTGGGCCGAACAGGCAGTTGGTCATCCTGATGTTTGTGTTTTGCAATGCCGCACCGATAAAGCCGCCATTATTGTTGGTCTTGTCGCCAAGGATAGCGCCTGTGAAAGCCGTATTGCGGATATTGACACGTGAACTTTCCTCCATGATGCCAATCAGACCGGCGCTGCTGCCGTCGCCGTTAATCAGGCTGACGATGTCTGCCGACACCACACAGCGCTCTATGTCTACCGAGGCTTTTCCCTTGACCTGTCCGATCAGTCCGCCGATAAACTTGCCTCCGCTGGAGATTGCGCCGGCTATTCCCAGGTCTTGGATAGTGACATTGCCTACATGACTGAACGGGGCACAATACCAACCGGTAGTCTCTTTGTAGTTGACGGTCAGAGTGTTGCCCATGCCATTGAATGCTCCGCTATATGGAGTAGCGTCGCCTCCTACATACTCATGGCTGTTCTGGATGTCGATGTCGGAGAGCATCACGGCATTCAGGCTGTTTGCGCCGTTTCTCACTCGCTGAGCAAAGGCATTCCAATCGTTTTCGTCCATGAGCACCATCACCGCCTTGCCGTAGTCTGTCTTGCCGCTACGGACCATCTGCTGGAGTTCGTCCCAGTCGGCATCGTTTCGGATGATGAAGCGCCCCTCATTATCGTACTTTGGCCCGTTGGCGTAAGAGAACTTCACTATGTGCTCCTCATCGTTCCAGGTGTCGGTCCGCTGCACGAAGGCATTGGAGAATCCGGGCAAAGCCAGGGCTGCGGGAATGACACGCATGGTGTAGAATGAGTTGGTGTTCCATTTCCACAGCGCGGTGGCACTACGGCGCACACGATAGGCCACGGGTTTGTCCTTATAGCGGTCGAGCAGCGTCTTGTCAAGGAATGTATAGGTGTCTTGCTTGAGGACGAACTGGTCCTCCATGGCTATTGTCGTCCACCCCCCATCGTTGGCGTCTGTGCTGCCGTCGACATTGCGCTGCACTTCAAAGTTGTCGCTGTCGTCGAAGTCTTCGAGATTGGCGTTGTCCACCTTCCATGTGAGAAGCACCTCGCCATTGGGCTGAATCTTAGCCGTCAGGTCCTTCGGGAAGTGCATCATCTTCGACGAGATGATGTTGGAAGAGATGGAGGCATCTTTATTCTCGCTGTCTTTCAATTTGGCTTTAATCTGAATATCTTTCCATGGCCGGTCGGCAGGCAGATTGGCCATGTCTACCAGTTTCGATGACAAGACCTTGCTGTAGTTGGTTCCTGTGATGGCATCTGTATAGTAAATGGTAGCCTCTGTCACCGACTTTGCCTGAATCGTATAGGGAAAAAGGAAGCTTCCCGCCTGGTTGGCATCGTAGGATAGCATTGGCTCGTTGAGCTCAATGCTCACCTCTGCTGCCGCCGGGCAGTCCCAGTCTCCCATCTGATAAGTGCTTGACTTGTCCTTGTTGCCGTCGGGAATATACCACGTCCAGCGAGAGGCTTCACTCTTGCACCACAGATAGAAAGTGAACCTCTTGCCTCGCAATTCTCTCGGCACAGTCCAGTCGACAATCGTAGTGAAGTGGTCGCTGTCGTCATCGTTAGACCCAACGGTGAAAGTGACATCGCTATTTTTCTGGAAATACTTGTGCCCTCCTTTCACCTTGCCCACCAGCTGCCATTGGCCGTCATACGTCACCCTCAGCGTAATCTTTCCGCTCTCAGAGTCGCTCGTCAGGTCGTTGTAGCCGTTGCCAAGGCCCCACTTCAGAAATTCTTTCTTCGCTCCTCCGTTTTCGGAGACGTAGATGATTCCCTCGACGATACCTTCATTCTGAACGCCGTCATATTGAGTAGGCAGTGTGAACCGGATTCGGTCGATTCCTTGCACAATGGCAGTAAAGTTGCCCGGCTCTTGTAAGAACCTGTCGGCCCAAGCTCCCTGGGTCATGGTCAGCAGGCAAGCCAGCAAGACAATGCGCAGCATCGCGCGCCCCTTTAGGGTGTGCGACAATCCTGCTGCACCGTACTCTCTCTTGGCAGCCATCATAGCGGCTGCAGTTAATAAAAAGAACTGTTTCATATGCCAAATAATTATTGTTAAAGCAAGGCGGCACGAGTGACACTTGACAGACAGCCGTATCCATCTCCCGCCGACAGAAATGACAAACTGGAGCATTGCCCCTCACTCTCAGCATAAAAGAGTTGTTTGCCATTATCTTAAAAAGATGTTAGGATTGCAAAAATAAGAAAAAAAAAAGATATGTGGAAATTTTCCTTTAAAAAATGTAGTCTGTTTGGGCATTTGCGTCACTTTTTTGTGCTTTTGTTTAGCTTTTTTCTTTATTCCATCAATTCGCATTGTCGCGAATATGCCAATGAGCGATGTCAACCTCATTATGAGTGGATGCTTTGAAAGGATGGCTGAAAACCTCTTCAGATAGGCATTGTTTTAGCTCCAAGTTCGAAAAGATAAGAAACATTTTGTTCTACGACCGAATTGTATTACCTTTGCACACTGATTGACAGATGGTGAGGCCCAGAAGCTCTGTTTACGTCATCATCTATAAACTTTATGATGAATGATTTTCAACTCGTTCAACTTTATCGTATTGTTTCCATTGCTCTTCCTGCTGTATTATGCTATACCTATGCGATACTGCATGATGAGGAACTTGTATCTCTTGATTGTCAGTTACCTTCTTTACATGCAATGGAAGCCTGTCTACGCTCTCATCTTGTTAGGTGTGACATTTGTCACTTACCTTGCGGCTATTTGCCTGGAGAAAACCAGGCATCCTAAGCAGATCCTTACACTTGGGGTGCTGCTGGCATTGTCGCCACTTTTGTTTTTCAAATACTATAATTTCATCAACGACAGTGTGGGCGAGGCATTGTCCGCAATGGGCCTGAACTTCCATTTGCGAGGAATCAATTTGGCAATACCTCTTGGTATCTCATTTTTCACTTTCCAGTCGTTGGGATATTTGTGGGATGTCTATTATCAACGCCAGAAAGCAGAGAGAGACTTTCTCGTTTATATGCTTTTCCTCTCATTCTTTCCGAGCATAGTGTCAGGACCTATCAACAGGGCCTCGCTGGTGATTCCGCAATTGAGAAAACTGCGTCCCCAATTCGACTACGACAAGGTGGCCGAAGGTGTGAGGCTGCTTGTGTGGGGCATGTTCATGAAGGTTGTCGTGGCCGACCGTATGGGACTTTATGTGGATGTGGTGCTGCCAGACTATGAGAACAATACGGGAGTCACTTGCCTGATGGCCAGTGTGCTTTATAGCATTCAGATATATGCTGACTTTGGTGGCTACTCCCTGATGGCTATAGGCGTTGGGAAGATGCTTGGTTTTGAGCTGACCGAGAATTTCCGGCGGCCTTACTTTGCCGTCAGTGTGACCGATTTCTGGCACCGGTGGCATATCTCGTTATCCACGTGGTTGAGAGATTATGTCTATATCCCTTTGGGTGGAAGCCGCTGCTCCCGTCTGCGGAACTATTGGAACATTCTTGTCACCTTTTTGGTTAGCGGCATCTGGCACGGAGCCAATTGGACCTTCATCGTATGGGGAGGCATCCATGGCGTTTGCCAGATCATAGAGAAGATGTTGGGGCAGCAAAAGTGCAACTATGGATGGTTGGGAAGGTCTGTCAAGATTTTCATCACTTTCATCATTATCAACTTTGCCTGGATTGTTTTCCGTATGCCGACATTGGCCGACGCATGGGGAGTGATAGCAAGGATTTTCGATTTCACCCTGTCTAAGAAGTTGTTCGTGGATTACTATGCTTTCATTTATGGAGGCGTGGCTTTGGCTCTCTTGATATCTAAGGATAGCATCGATGAGTTCTGCCCTGACCGTTTCAGTCTCCTCAACAATCGCAGAGGGTGGGTGCGGATGGTCTCTGTGTTCGTCTTGCTGCTGCTGATCATGGCAATTGGAGTCCTGGGAGCCGACCAGTTTATTTATGCGAGTTTCTAAGCCTTTATAGTATGAGAAAATTCCTTATAAGAGCAATGATCGTCCTGGCAGCGCTTTTCGTGGCTGACAGGGTGGTGGGACTTGTGATGGAGCACTGGTTGTGTAGAATCACCACCGGCGTTTTGGGTAAGGACAATTATATATGCGACCATTGTGATGAGGAAGTGCTTGTATTCGGGTCATCAAGGACGATGATGCATTACAACGCAAAAATGATGGAAGAGGAATTGGGGCATACTGTCTACAATTGTGGCGGCAACGGCTATGGCATCATCCTGTCCTATGGCAGGCTTCTGATGATATCCGAAAGATACCACCCTCAACTGATTGTCATGGAAGTGACACCAGAGTTTGACTTGGTGGAATATAATGACAATCTCAGGGATTTGGGAGAGCTGAAAAGGCATTACGACAGAAAGGGTGTCAGTGGGATTTTCAGCGACATAGAACATACGGAGAAATATAAGATGATGAGCTATCTGTACCGTTATAATTCAGATTTTCTTCATAATCCTCTTCGGATGATATCCAAAAAGCCGTTCGATAGAAACAATGTGGGTGTGCAGGGATTCATACCCTCAGATATTGATTTCGATGAGATGAGAGTAAAGGAATTCCAGGACGACGAGAAAAAGCCGGACCCCATCAAATTGTCGTATCTGAAACGCTTTGTAGACTTGGCTTTAAAGCATTCCCGATTAGTATTTGTCGTGTCGCCTTATTGGGATGGAAGAGACAGCGGGATTTTTAAGCCTGCAAGACAACTGGCTGACAGTCTAGGCATTCCTTTTCTTGACTTTTCGAATGATCCCAAATACATTCACAATGACAAGTATTTCAGAGACGGCATTCATCTCAACGCACGTGGTGCCGACGTGTTCACAGCCGATTTAGTCAGAAGACTGAAGGATGTGATGAGAGAAGACACAAGGGCAAATATCGTCATATCTTCAATAAGAAAATGAATATTCGTGACAATTATTCACGTTAATCAACTCCGAGAAATGAAAGACAGCGGACCCCGACGTCTGATATGGGTGGATGCCTTGAAAGGATGGCTGATGCTGTTGGTGGTGATGGGACACGCCATCCAGTGGACGCTTGGTGATGAGACCGACGACAGCCATGTGTGGAATATCATCTACTCCTTCCACATGCCCGCCTTTTTTGCCGTCAGCGGGTGGTTGGCGTATCGGCCAGGCAGACAAGGGAAAGGGCCGACCATCGGCCACTCCCATACGGCCTATCTCATCGTGCGTCGTGCCCAGCAGTTGCTGATACCGTTTTTCTGCTGGTCGTTGGTCATCATCATCTCCCGGCGGCTGAACTTCTTCAGTGCCATGGCAGGGATGATAGAGAAGCCGGACAACTCTTTCTGGTTCCTCTGGGCGCTCTTCTTCATCTATCTTATCTTCCATGTGTCGGTGGCAGTCTCCCGGCAACTGAGGTGCGGCGAGTCGGCGGTGATTCTTCTGGTGGGAGCCTTCCTCTCTGCCCTGATGGTTGTCTTCCAACTGAATAGTTTTGGCTTCCAGTTCATCGCCTACTACTTCCTCTTCTTCTCCTTGGGCTATTTCATACACAAATATCCGTGGCTGCAAATCACTCACAAAGCCTGGCTCGCGGCACTCTTCGCCGTTTGGGTGATATTGGCGTGGTGGTGGAGAATGCACGAACTGCCGCCATGGGTCAGTGTGTTTGCCACATCGTCATGGCTTCAGTATGCTTACCGGGGCGTGACGGCCACCATCGCTATCCTTGTCCTCATCAACGTGTCGCCGCTTCTGCTCGACAGCGACCATTGGACCAACAAGAGAATGGGCGTCGTAGGAGCATGGTCTATGGGCATTTATACCGTTCACCTGTCCATCTTGACCATGTTGCTCCATGGGATTGAGCAGTTCATCCCCAAATCGTATTACGTTGCTTTCGTGTGTGTCCTCTTCTTTTCTGCGCTGATTATCTCTTTGGCGCTCGTCTACTTGATTATGAAAAATAAATATACAGCCCGGCTGTTGATGGGAAAATTCTAAACATTCATCTGTATGAAGATATTGAAAAAGATAGGAAGTTGGACAGGGAAGACCGTCCTGGCGTTGTCTGCGGTCTATTTGCTGCTCAATATCTACACCTATGTGAGGGAATCCGGCAAGCCTAAAATCCTGTTTATCGGCGATAGCGTGACGGATGCCAAAATCAACTATAAACTGTGGCATCCCTATTCCCTCTTCAGATATTGCTATGCCTGGAAACTGCCCATCTACCATGAGGCCCTCTATGCCCATGGCGGCTGGTGCCGTCTGGTGGGCGAGAAGAAGGGGTGGAACTGGTATAACAGCGGGAGCGGCGGTGCCAGGCTGGCAGAGAATGGCAGATACAATTCCATTGTGAGGCGTGTGGAGGTGCTCACCCGGATGAAGAAGTTCGACTATGTGATTGTCAGCGGGGGCATCAACGACCTTGACGACGACCACTGGATAGGAGGCGACCGCACCTATTCCATCCAGGCGCTGCGGGAGATTTGCGCCACCCTGAAAGGCACCAAGGCCAAAGTGGGATTTATCATCCCCTACTACACGGGTAATGCCCATGGCAAGATGGGGGTCTACGGAGACATGATGCGCCAGGTGTGCGAAGAATATCATGTGCCCTATCTCGACCAAAGGGAGTCGGTGGTCAGGCTCGACACGCCCGAGGGCGTTCGCACTTACGGGATAGATGGCAAAGACCGGCTGCACTGCAACGAGCAGGCCTATGAGATCCTCTCCGAGAGCATCTGCCGCTGGCTGGACACGCTGTGACTCAAGGATAAGGGGGGATGATGGCGGGATTTCGTCATCACGTTATTTCGTTATCACGTTATTACGTTATTCCGTCATCACGTTATTTCGTCATCCCGCCATCCCGTTATCACGAAAATCTCGTTTAAAATTTTGCATTCCTATCGGCTTTCATTATCTTTGCAGGAGACTTATGACCTAAACGAAAATATTATGAGAACAATACGTTTCATCATGATTTGTCTGGCAGTGCTTGCCGTGGGTGATGGGCACGCTCAACGGCGACAGATGCAAGGTGCCGACTACACCACCTTCCTTACCGAGGAGCGCGGTTTTGAGGAGGTCACCTCCGTGGACGGAATCACTGCCACCTCCGACGACTACTATCTCCTTGTGCCCGCCGAGACGATATCGCTGATAGTGGGCGTGGGCGCCTATGAGGCCAAGCCCGACTGGGCGAGCGGGGATAGCAAGGCTCTGCGCTATGTCTCCGCCGCCACCGACCCGGTGCTCGACCTGTCGCTCTTCTTCACCATCGAGAAGAGCGGCACCTCCATCGGTCTGCGCAGCGTGGTCTATAGCCACGACCTCTTCCAGACGCACGACAACGCCGGTTTTATGTATGTGAACACCTATACCGACACCCGGCTCGACGAATGGAGCAGCCTCACTCCCACCTGGCACGACGGCTACTGGCTCTTCGAGAGTGGCAAGTATCCGCTCTCGGGCGGCGACAAGGAGAGCGGCTATCTCGGTCCGTGGAACAAAACCGTAACCGAGGGTGATGCGCTGGCACTCAACCGAAAGAATACCGCCGATGATGCCGCGGGCCATTTCCGGCTCTTCCATATCGGCAGGCAGCAGCTCATGGCGCTCAAGCAGGAGGCGCTGACCTCCGCATCGGCCTCTGCTCCCGTCGATGCCACCTGGCTGTTGACCAACCCGTCGTTTGAGACGGGTGATGAGACGGGATGGGTGCTTTCAGGCAAGGACCCGGCAGGCAATGATGAGTTCAAGACCCGCGACTATGGCATGACACCGAAGGACGGCATCTTCCTGATGAACGCCTGGCAGTGGTGGGCGCCGTCGCTGAGTGTCGTCCAGATGGCCCATGTGCCCAGCGGCGTCTATGAGCTGTCGGCAGTGGTATGCACATGGGCCAACCGCACGGTGGTTTTCTCAGGCAATGAGACATCGGTGACCGTCGACGGCATCAACGACCAGACGGGCATCCCAGTGACCATCCCTCTTACCATCGGAGAAGAACAGACACTCACTGTCAGCGCCGGCAGCACCGGTCAGTGGTGGGTGGATGGCCACACAGAAGAGACGCAGACGTTCTTCAAGGTCGACGATGTGCGGCTTGTGTGCAAGGGACTCTTCCTCAATGCCTTGGCACTGCCGTTGCCCAACGACCAGACCACGGCGCTGCAGGCCGGACAGTGGTATTACTACGACGTGGACTATGCCTCCGACTACCTGCTCATCGGACAACTCGACGGCATGGTGTGCTGTTTCGACGGTTTTGTGCCTGTGGCTGATGTCGCCACTTCGGAGGTGCAGCGCACGATGACCCTCGACCGTGGGCGCGTCTTCTTCAAGGCCTCATCCGGCAGCCCCACGCTACTCATCACCCGTGCCCGCCAACTCGTAGAAGGTACGTTCACAGCCGCTGCCCTCAATGTCGACGGACTGCCCAAATCCGTGGCCGGCATCAACCTCAATGCCGACGGGCCGGGAGAAGAAGGGACGAAAAAGATCAGCCAGTATCTCATGACCAAGGGCTACGACCTCATCGGCACGAGCGAGGACTTCAACTACCATGGCTCGCTGATGACGTCGCTCAACGGCTATGAGAGCGGCACCGTGCGCTCCACTATCAGTCTGGGAGGCGTGCTCAGCGGCGGATGGCCGATCAACACCGACGGCCTCAACCTTGTGTGGAACACCAGAAAGATGGTCGCCTCCAACGAGAGTTGGACGCGCTGGTCGTCGTCGAAGAGCGGCGAGGGCAACCAGTATGTGAAGAAGGGCTTCCGCCATTACGACGTGACCGTCGACGGCGGTTATGTGATGGATGTCTATGTGCTGCACATGGACGCCGGCGGCGAGGAGTATGCCGCTTCGAGGGAAGGACAGTGGAGCCAGTTGGCCGATGCGGTCAACGGTTCCGACCTGAGCCGTCCGAAACTCATCCTCGGCGACACCAACAGCCGCTGGACTCGAGAGGAAATCGGTCGCTATTTCACCGAGCGGCTCGACAGCCGTCTCACGATGGGCGACGTGTGGGTGGAACTCTGCCGGGGCAACGTCTATCCCAATACCATCATGGGTGACCTCACCGACCAGACCGACCCTGCCGATTTCTCGAAATATGAGGTGGTGGATAAAATCATCTATGTCAACCCCACGGCTGCCAACACGTTGCAGCTCTCGCCCCAGTCTTTCCTCATAGAGCAGGACTACACCTACGACACCGTCGACCATAGTGGCAATATGGCGGCCCTCGGCGACCATAGGCCCGTGGTGGTGACATTCTCGTATACGATGGCGGGCGAGCATGCCCCCGTGAATGTCGACGTGGTGGACGATGCCTCCGTCAATAGTCTGACGCTCAGCGGATATGACGGTTTGACGGCCAATGTCACCCTCAGCGGACGTACCCTCTACGGCGGCAATAAATGGAATACGCTGTGCCTCCCCTTCAGCCTCTCTGCCGAGCAACTGGCCCTCTCGCCACTCGCTGGCGCTTCTATCAAGACTCTTCTGGGCAGCACCATCACGGGGCGCCATGTGCTGCTGACCTTCGGCGACGACGTGGAAAGCATCGTGGCCGGGAGGCCTTATATCGTGAAATGGGAGACAGGCGACGACATCACCGACGCTGTGTTTGAGGATGTCGTCATCGCTGTCCCTGACGAGGCCGGCCGCACCGTGGTCATGGCCGACGGTCAGGTGAAGTTCATCGGCAGCCTCGATGCCTTCACCCTTCAGGCAGAAGAGCAGCCCACCCATTTCTTCCTCAACGGCAGCAACCAACTCGTCTATCCGATAGGAGAGTGCGCCGTCAATGCGTGCAGGGCCTATTTCATCATCATTGACCCGGGTGCGCAGGCTCTCGAATTCAGCCTCGACTTCGGTGAGGGGGGAGATACCGAAGGCATACGGACGGTCGGAACAGAGGCAACCGCCCAAAAATGGTATACCCTTGACGGGCGCCGGCTCAAAGGCCGGCCCACCGCCAAGGGCATCTATGTCTGCGGCAACCGCCGCGTGGTGGTCAGGTGATTACCGCGCCACCTTGATGGTCTTGCCGTTGCTGTAGCGGATGATGCTCACCCCCTTGCCCGGACGGCTCT
>ODAI014425865.1_pt1 | contig 18208 bp, 14 predicted proteins | sample 1539321 | NCBI WGS metagenome assembly ODAI01 (sample SAMN02144231, study PRJEB22623) | gut metagenome | biome: sheep rumen | host: Ovis aries | place: New Zealand | reverse complement strand
GCACGCAGTTCGTCGCGGATTATCTGCATCAATATGCCGTAGCCTTTGCCGTGCAGGATACGCACTTCCTTCTCGGAAAGCAGGAGCGCGTTGTCGAGGAACTGGTGGAGAAGGGCAATGGCCTCTTCGGCGCGATGGCCGCGCAGATCGAGTGTGGGGTTGAAGTGGGCGCGCTTTTCGTTGATGTCGTCGTAGATGCTGTGGCTTACACTTACCGTTGGCTTCGAGGAGGGTATTTTCTGCTTGGCGGTGCCCGAGAGGCGGCTCAGAGGGATGGTCATGCGGATGCTGTTGCTCTCGACGACGGCTTTCTTGCCTTTGATTTCCACCACTTGACCGAAGGTCTCTTCGCCGTCGATGCGCACGATGCTGCCCACAAGAATGGGCGTTTCTTTATCTCTAACCGAATTGTCCGAATTAATCCGAACTTGGCTTTTTCGGGTTCTTTCGGATTGTTCGGTTAGAGCTTTGGTGTTCTGTTCTGTGGCTTCTGCCAAGGCTTCGCGGGCCTTGCGGGTGGCTTCTTTCTCGGCTTTGGCGCTCTTGATGTCGCTGATGGTGCGCTCCACGGTGCGGTTGGCGTCGGAGAGAATCTGTTGGGCCTCGCGCCGTGCGCTGCCAATGATTTCGTGGCGTCGTGCCTGGAGGTTGTCGTTCAGGCGTTGATACTTTTGAGTTACCTCGTTGAGGAAGTCGTCGGCCACGCGCAACTCCTCTTTCTGGCGCGCTATCTCGCGCTTGTCGATCTCCAGTTGCTGCAGCTGGTGCTCAAAGTTGAGCTGCTCGCGGCCCACTTTCTCGCCGGCTTTGTCAAGCACTTCTTTGGGGAAGCCGATGCTTTCTGCGATCTCGAAGGCGAAACTGGAGCCCGGATGCCCCACAGCCAACCGGTAGAGCGGCCGCATGGCCTCGGTGTCGAAGAGCATGGCGCCGTTGACCCCTCCGGGCATGCGGTCGGCCAGCAGCTTCAGGTCGGCGAAGTGGGTCGTCACCACCCCGAAGGCCCCTTTGCCGTGGAGTTCTTCCAGCACCGCTTCGGCGATGGCGCATCCGCTTCGCGGTTCTGTGCCGCCCCCCAGCTCGTCGAGCAGGAAGAGGGTGTCGTCCTTGGCCTCGGAGAGGAGAGTCTTCATGTTCTGCAGATGGGAGGTGTAGGTGGAGAGGTCGTTGTCGATGCTCTGCTGGTCGCCGATGTCGATGAATATGCTGCCGAACATGCCGCACTCCGACGTGGGTCGCAGCGGCACCGGCATGCCACATTGCAGCATGTATTGTATCAGTCCTACGGCTTTGAGACATACCGACTTGCCACCGGCGTTGGGGCCGGAGATGATGAGGATTCTTTGCGGTTGGAGGTCGGAGGTCGGAGGTCGGAGTTGGAGGTTGAATGGGACGACGGCGTCGTGTTTTTGGAGGTAGAGAATCGGGTGCCGTGCATCCATCCATTCTATGCGTGGTTCGGCGTGCAGTATGGGCACGGTGGCGTTGAGTTCCACCGCCACCCGTGCTTTTGCCCTCAGGAAGTCTATCCTTGCCAGGAAGCGGTAGGCCTCGTCGAGTTGTGGCAGCAGCGGACGCAGGCGGTCGCTGAAGGCTAGCAAGATGCGCTGTATCTCGTGCCGTTCGTCGAATTCCAGCTCCCGCAGGTCGTTGCCGAGTTCCACCACCTCGCTGGGTTCCACGAAGGCCGTCTGTCGAGTGGCGCTCTCGTCCTGTATCAGGCCGCGAATCTTGCGGCGGTGGGTGGTGAGCAGGGGAATGACGGGGCGTCCGTCGCGTATTGTCACCTCGGCGTCAGAAGGAGCCCAGCCCTCGCGTTTGGCACGCGCCAGGGTGCTGTTGACCTGAGCGTCCACCTCCGCTGCCTTACGGGCTTTGGTGCGCCGTATCTCGGCGAGTGTGGGGGAGGCGTTGTCGAAGAGTTCGCCGTGGTCGTCGATGAGTTTGCCAAGCAGCGAGTTGATGATGTTGAGCTGCGAGCTTTTGCCGCCGTATCCCAGTTCCACCTCGATGGCTTCGTTGCGCAAAGCCTCATACTGCATGTGCTCCTCGGCGGTGAGGAAATGGTAGCATTCTCGTATGGTGCGCAGCGAGAGCTTGAGGTCGAAGAGGCTCTCCATCGGAATGACCGTGTTGCCCACGCGCAGGTGGGTGAGTATCGGAGTGAGGTCGATGAAGTCCTGCTGGGGGAATCCGTTCTCCATGAGCACTATCTGGCGCATCTCCTCCACAATCTTCAGTTCATGGCTCAGCGTCTCATAGTCGGTCATGTAGTGCAACTCGTCCGTCATGCGGACGGCGAGGGCGTTGGTGCATTGCTCTGCCACCATCTGGCGGATGCGGTCGAATCCCAGTTTCTGTTCAATATTGTACATAGTAGTTAAGTGGATAGTAATTAAGTAGTTGAGGAAAATATTTTGTTAGTCGAAATCGAGATATAGGGGCCAATGTTGGCGGAAGGTGTCCATCTTTTCCTTGTCGAGGGTGACGGTGACGAGTTGGTCAACGCCGGCTTCGGCTTCTGCCAGGGGAAATCCTTTGAAGTCGATGAGGGCGCTGTTGCCGGTGTAGTTGCCACCTACGCCATCCACTCCGCTTCGGTTGCATCCCAGCACGTAGCAGAGGTTCTCGATGGCGCGGGCCTTGATCAGGGTGGTCCATGCTTGGTGGCGGCTGCCCGGCCAGTTGGCACAGACGAGCAGCAGGTCGTAGTCGAGATGGTCGTTGCGCAGCCACTTGGGGAAGCGAAGGTCGTAGCAGACGGCGGGTTTGATCTTCCATCCTTTGTATTCGAACACCTTGCGCTGTGTGCCGCGGCAGATGATGTCGTACTCGCCGCTAACGCGGAAGGTGTGGGCTTTGTCGTAGGTGCCGTAGGTGCCGTCGGGAAAGATCCAGTGCAGGCGGTTGTAGCATCTTCCTTCTTCTTTAACAATCCAGGTGCCAACAAACAGCAGGTCGTGCTTGGATGCCATCTCCTGTGCCCAGCGCAGGGTCGGACCTTCGGGCACTTCGGCCAGGGCTGCCATGTGGTCGCCGAAGCCGGTGGTGAAGGTTTCCGGGACCACAAAGATGTCGCTCCTGGGCGCCGTGGCCAGCACCTTTTCAACATTGCGGCGGTTGGCTTCGGCATCGCCCCAGACGATATTCTGCTGGTAGAAGGTTACGACCATTGCTTTGCTTGTTCTAAATCGGTTAGTAGCTGATGCTGTAAGGCTTCGGCGGTGTTGAAGCGTACAATGTCGCGCAGGCGGTGCAGGAACTCCACGGTGACGGTTTGGCCATAGAGGTCGCCGTGGAAGTCGAGGAGGTGCGCTTCCAAAAGCGGTTTCTCTACGCCGAAGGTTGGGGCTGCGCCGAGGTTGGCCATGCCTGCGTGACCGTTGATTCGCACGGCATAGACACCTTCCTTGGGCAGCATCTTGCGGGTGCCGTCCAGCGAGATGTTGGCCGTCGGGAAACCCAGAGTGTGGCCCACGCCGCGTCCGTGCTGCACCGTGCCGCTGACGCTGTAGGGACGTCCCAGTAGGGAGGCGGTCTCCTCGACGGCACCGCTTGTCAGACTCTCGCGTATGCGGCTTGAACTGATGGGCTCACCGTCCAACAGGAATGGCACTCCGCGTTGGAGCGTGAAACCCAGCTCGGTGGCCAGCTGCGGCAGTCGGTCGAAGTCGTCGTTCTGCTTTGAGCCGAAGCGACTGTCGTATCCCAGCAGCAGGGCGCGCATATTCAACTCCTTATATAGTATGGTCGCCATCTCGCAGGCACTCAAGCGGGCCACCTCGGCAGTGAAGGGTATCACGGCCACATATATCATGCCTGCCTCAAAGAGGAGCTTCAGGTGCTCCTCCGGGTCGTCGAGCCAGTACTCGCTGTCGCGGCGGCCGAGGACGAAGGATGGATGCGATGTGAGCGTTACTGCTAAAGTGGAAAGTTGGGGGTGGAAAGAGGTTAATTGTGACAGAAGGTGCTGGTGGCCGAGATGCACGCCGTCGAAGACACCGACGGTGACGGCTGTTTCTTCGTGGATAGCTTCGATTGGCCCGTTTATATCGTAGAGTTGGAAGGTCATTTCAGACGGAAGGATGGTTTGAAGAGTACGGAGCAGCCGAAGGAATACTGCAAGCGGCGCTCGTCGGGATAGTAGTAGCCCGATGCCTCGAGCCGGAGTATGCAAGGTTGGTGCCCCGAAGTCCAAATGTGCGAGGCTTTGGCGACGAGCACCTGCGTACGGTCGAATATTAGGGTGGGGGTGAGCGCCGAGAGATTGCTGAAAAGCCAGCTGCCCAGCAGAGGTACGAAGTCCTTGCCGTACCAATAGCTCATGGTCAGTTCTGTCTCCGACTTCTCTCGCGGGAAGCGCAGGTTCAGCTCGGGATAGACACCCCAGCCCGATGAAAACGGAACCGCGGGGTTTCCGCGCTGGTTGTACCACATCGTGCGGCAACTGAGGTCGATATAGATGTTACCTGCATCATAGGATCCACCCAAGCCTGTGGAGAGGTTGAAGTTGTTGTTGATCCGGTGGCTCACTGCCATATTCTGCCCACCTTCGTGCTGGCCGACAGCATGGAATGGCAGGTAGAGTTGTACTTCGCCCCAATACGTCCGCAGTTTGCCTGACAGGCCTGCTGTGAAACGCTCGGGTACTGTGCTTTGGCTCCAGATATATTCACGCCAGTCAACCCATAGGTCGGCCTCGGCATGACTACCCTCATAGGTCAGTTCTACACCCGCCTCGGGGTCGGCCACATAGAGCAGGTCGGGGTCGTAGAGCGGCAGTGGCAGCAGGTGTGTGCTGTTGCCCAAGCTGCCGAGGGTGAGCTGCAGATGTTCGTTGAAGGTCATCCTTGCCTGCAACCAGGGCAGCAAGTGGAGACGGTTGATACTGTAGGTATTTACTGGCCAAGGATTGGTGCTTAGAAGGGAGGGGTAGTTGCGGGCTCCCCATAGGTTCAGCCAATGGAAGCCGCCCTCGAGTGTAAAACCTTTCCCCCACAGCAATTCATGATTCTTCCACAACACCAGTCGCGGCCTCAGTACGAACCCCGGCAGGGTGTAGCCGCTGATGCGGTTGCCGAAGTATTCGTTGTCGATAAAGAACACCTGACCGTCGATGTCGAGCGAAAGCCAACCGAAGACGGTGGTGTCTATGTGGTCGGGTGCGTAGGGAGGGGGAGTGTCTGTTGTTGCATTGGGACGAATGGGTTCAATGGATTGAGTGGGTTTGGCATGGGCGGTGCCCGTCAAACCCACTAAACCTATTAAGCCTATCAGACCCAGCAATCGCCTCATTTGCCCAGCGCTTTGACGATAGCCTCTTCGATGGCGGCGCCGCGCAAGTCGCGGGCCAGGATGGTGCCGTCGGGGCCGATGAGCATAATCTGCGGGATGCCGTTGACGCCGTAGGTGTCGGTTGCGGTGCGGGTGCTATCGACCAGTTGGGGATAGGTGATGCCGAGGTCGGCCATCACCTTCTCATGGGCGGCCTTGCGGGCTGCCGCATCGCCGCGTTCCCACACGTTGAGGCCCACGATGACGAGACCTTTCTTCTGGTATTTCTTCCACATCGGCACCAGATGGTCCTTGATTTCGGCACGGCAGGGACCGCACCAGCTGGCATAGAAATCCACCAATGCCAGCTTGCCGTCGATGAGGTCGCTCAGCTTGCCGTCCATGCCTTGGATGTCGGTGTAATGCTTTCCGGCCGAGGTGGCGTCGATGGCTCGCAGCTGGCTGAGGCGGGCTTGCACTTGTTTGCTGTTGGCTACATTGGGCGAAGCTGTACGGACGATGCTGTCAAGCTCGTTATAGGTGAACTCGCCCACTTGTACGATATCCTCCATGGCCATCACGCCCAGCAGGTTGTCCTTGTTCTCGTTATAGAGTTTCCAATTGGCTTCGAGCATGCGCGCGTTGCCCAGGGCTTCGAGGCTGTCGAGCACACGCTCGGCATCGGCGCGCTCTTGAGCATTGGTGGCAGCGTAGTAGAGGGGGAGATATTCTTCCATACCCTCCTCGACATCGCTCAGTTCGAGGCTGTGTTTGAAGGCAAAATACTTGTCGTTGAGAGGAGTGCCGCCAATGCTGTCGTTCACAATGACGATGTTGCCGGGTTCCACTACGACATAGAGAAAGTAAGGCAGGTTGGGGCCGCCGATGGCAGCCATCCAGGGCTCCTCGACAGTGCCGCGGAAGGAGAACTTGCCGTTGGCCACGACGACGCTGTCCACGGGGCCTTCGCCATCGCTGCATGTTCCGGTTGCACCGGCATTAGACACATTAAGCATATACAGCTGTTGGCCTTCCAGTTCGGGGAGATCCACGTTGCCGTTGACGGTGAACTGATTCTTGTTGCCACAACTGGTCAGAAGACTGAGTAATATTGTGGCACAGATGATTACATTGTATTTTTTCATGATGGTTTTGTTGATTCTGAAGTGCAAAGATACACTTTTTTTATAAATGGCAGCGCCTTTTTATATTGCTGTAACCTTAAAATGGAGAGCCATCGTTGTATGGTACCCTTAGGTTGCACTTAGGTTATACCTAGGTTACGCTCAGGGTATAGCAGAAATGCAACGATGTGAAGGCCATAGGGGCGGCGGCGGATGATAATTGTTAAAAAAACGTGCATGTTGTTTTTTTTGTTTACCTTTGCATTTTCAAAAGTGTAGTGAGGAGATGATTATGATAGAACGCAGAATGCTGACAATGAGTCTGAAATGGGTGATTCCGCTGATGGTGGCAGTCGCCTTTTCGCTGCAATTGCCGGCGCAGCAGTCGGGTCTCTATGTTCCCTCAGCCAAGCCGGTGCGTAATATGCAGAAGGCTTTGACCAATCCTGAGGTGTTCCACCTGTTGCTCAAGTGCGGCGACGGGGAGGAAAGCTACTCCGAGAGGGACCTCGACTTACTTGATTCGGCCTATGGTATCGCCTTTGCGATTGATAATCCGATGTACTACACGATGACCATCGAAGGATATGGTGGTGCCGACGAAGACCTCGTCCGGAAACGGGTGGCCTCGGTTTATCGCTATTTTGCCATGCGTAGTCATGCGGCATTTCCCATCCGGTTGGCACGCAATAAGATCCATTGCTCATGTCAAGGCGATACTTCCGAGGTGTTGCGCTTCGAGGTGCCGGTGACGATGTCGGTTTATAACGTGGCTGAGTTGCCCGAGGCCAGACGACTTCTGAACAAGAGCATCGATCTTGAAGGCACGGTGCTGGTCACCTTCCGCAACAATCCCGACGAGTGTGTCGGTTCCGCACGTGGATGTTATGTGCCGCAACACGACACGGTGGTGCGCGGCTACTATTCCTCGCTGCTACTCGGCAAGGGTTCTGTCTATGCAGTAGATAACACGAAGGATACCTGCCCGGGGGGCATGAGTATCAAGATGGAAGACCATCTGAACTATCGCAATGTGGTGGAGTCCTATCATCTGATACCTCATCGCAAGCAACTGCTGGTAATGGCCGGATATATCGTGGTTACTGCCCAGTTGCCGGTGAAGGCCGACTCATGTACCGAGGCCCAGAAGGACAGTATCTTTGTCCGCATCCCGGTCACACAGGAGCAGATTGACGCCAAGCTGAAGTTCTTTGCCAAAGTGAGAACGGCAAAAGGAGTGGAGTACAAGCAACTGCCTACGCGCAAGATGCCCGGCAAAGGACAGCTCGGCCTGCAGGCACCGGTGAATATCACCCAGCTGGACACCATCTACCTCGGCAAACGCATACAGGACAAGGAGGTGTCGAAATATTTCTACGAAGTGAATAGCCCCACCGAGGCGTCGGCTTTCTCTGTGGGCAGCCGGTTCTACGTGGCGTCGCGGCCCGACAAGAACGGTGAACCTGAGTTGAAGAAACCTTTGCGGCAGCTGTTCCGCATCGTGCCTGAGCAGGAGGAGGAGGCCCCCTTTGCAGGCAAGTCCGGAAAGGGTAAGGATAAACGCAAAGTGATGAATCCTGAAGAAATAATTGATTGAACAATGGCATACTTACAAACGGATGTTACGAAAGTAACGACACGTGTATTGCAGAATATGAAACTCCACGGCGAGAAAATCGCCATGTTGACGGCGTACGACTATTCGATGGCCTCGCTGCTGGAAAGTACCAAGATTGATGTGGTGTTGGTTGGCGACTCGGCCGCCAATGTGATGGAAGGCCACAAAACCACCCTCCCTATCACGCTTGACGAGATGATTGTCTATGCCACCTCGGTGGTGCGCGCCATCAACCGGGCCCTTGTGGTGGTGGATATGCCTTTTGGCACCTATCAGGGCAACTCGAAGCAGGCTTTGGCTTCGGCTATTCGTATCATGAAAGAGACAGGGGCCGACGCCATCAAACTGGAAGGCGGTGAGGAGGTGCTGGAAAGTGTGCAGCGCATCCTTTCGGCAGGTATTCCGATAATGGGTCATCTTGGCTTGACTCCGCAGAGTATCAATAAGTTTGGTACCTATGCTGTGCGTGCCACAGAACAAGAAGAGGCCGACCGGGTGAAGAAAGACGCCTTGATATTGCAGGAGGCGGGGTGCTTCGCGCTGGTGCTGGAGAAGATCCCGGCCAAGCTGGCTGGCGAGATCACTTCCGAATTGAAGATTCCGACCATCGGTATCGGTGCGGGACAGCAGACGGACGGTCAGGTGTTGGTGCTGCAGGATATGCTGGGCATCACACGCCAGTTCAAGCCACGCTACTTACGCACCTATGGCACTTTCGGGGAGGATATCGCCAATGCTGTCCGCCATTACATCAGCGATGTGAAGAGTGGAGATTTCCCCAGCGAGAAAGAGCAATATTAATTAAGGATTTCAGATGTGAGTTCCTTGCTGAGCAGGGCCTGGTGCATAGGCAGCAGGTCGCTGTAGGAACCTTGTTTGACGACGCATGAACCGTGGCAATGCACGAGGATGGCGCATTGTTCGGCTTGTTCCTCGGTGTGACGGCAGATGTCAACCAACGCTTTGATGACATAGTCGAAGGTGTGCACGTCATCGTTGTAGAGCACCAGAGAGCAACCGCTGTCCTCGAGAGTGTCCACTTCTTCGTCCGCCTGGGGACTTACGTATGGTTTCTGCTCACTCATGAATTTTCGATTAATGCAACGCATTGTGCGCTGATACCCTCTTCTCGGCCTTCGAAACCGAGATGTTCGGTGGTAGTGGCTTTGACGGATACTTGGTTGATGTCGATACCCAGAGTGTCGGCTATATTTTTCCGCATGAGAGGTATGTGCGGAGCCATCTTGGGACGTTGGGCGACGATGGTAGCGTCGATGTTGGCAATGTGATAGCCGTGGGTAGATAGAAGATGGGCAACATGTGCCAAAAGTTTGAGGCTGCTGATGCCTTTGTACTGTGGGTCAGTATCGGGAAAATGCTTGCCGATGTCGCCCAATGCGGCGGCGCCGAGGAGGGCATCGCAGATGGCGTGGAGCAAAACATCGGCATCGCTATGGCCAATCAGGCCATGGGTGTGCGGAATTTTCACGCCGCCAATCCATAATGGCAGACCTTCGCCCAACGCGTGAACGTCATATCCGGTACCGATTCTCATTCTGTGGGTTTCAAGTCCAGCGAAAGCTGGATGCGTATGGTGTTGGCTAGAGGATTGGTGGAAAGTTTGGTGGTAGGGATGAGGTATGCGAAGTCGAAGGAAATGATGTTGTAGCGTAGCCCCACGCCGACAGTGGCATATTGGCGCCCACCTTTGTTCTCATGTTCGAAAAAGTAGCCGGCACGCACCGCGAATGTTTCGGCATACCAATATTCTGCACCAGCCGAGAGTTGGACTTCCTGCAACTCCTCGTTGAATCCGCCGGGGGCGTCGCCGAAGCTTTGGATGGCGCCGGCGATGACTCCGATATTGTTGTATTCGGTGAGCGACTGGATGCTGTCGATGCTATAGGTACGGAATTTAGGTGTGGGAACCAGCAGTTTGTTAAGGTCGAGCAGTACAGAAATCTTGTTGTAGTCGTCAATCTTGTTGGTGTAACGTCCACCGACACGAAGGTTGGCAGGCAGGAACTCTTGGTTGTTGTTGTCTTCGCTGTAGCGCAGCTTGGCACCGAGGTTGGAAATAAAGGCGCCGAGGGCATAGTTTTGGGATTTGTCGATGGTGTTCTGGTAGTAAAGACCGATGTCGGCGGCTACCGAGTTGGCAGCGTGGCTGGTGGAATTCCCGCTTTCGCCGTAGATGGTTTGGCCATTGGTAAGGTCGCTGCGAATGAAGCGTCCTGAAGCACCAAGGGAGAGATTGTCGGTGACTTTCAAAGCATAGGTGAGGTCGAAAGCAAGTTCGTTCGGGTGCAGGTCGGTGACCTTGTTGCCTTCGATGTCAGTCATCTCAATATCACCGAGGGTGAAATAGGTGAGGCTGGCAGCCACAGTGCCACGGTTGCCCAGGTGGTAGTAGCCACCAAGGTAGAGCAGGTCCATATCGCCTACCTTGAGGTTACGCAGCCACGGGGTAAAGGTGGTGCTGATGCCGAAAGTGTTTTCTGTGAATGCGAATTTGGCGTTGTTCCAGTGAGCCGAATAGGCGTCGGGAGTCGATGCCACACCGACGTCGCCCATACCACTCGACACGGCGTCGGGGGCGATGAGCAGGATAGGCATACCGGTGGAAATGTAGTTTTGTTTGCTGACCTGCCCCAACCAGGAAGTTTGTTGTGCATAGAGTGTGCTTCCCAGTGCGAGTAATAAGGTCAAAAGGCACAGTTTCTTCATTCTTGATGGATTGTTTGTGCTAAATAACGGAATGTGTATTTTTTTATTGTATCAACGAACCACACATTTTGTTGTTCTCTGTTGCACTGTGCCGTCACTGTCGGTCACAATGATTCGGGCAAGGTAGAGCCCTGGTGGCACAGCCCCGAGGTCCCATACCACAGGTCCTACTACGTAGCCATCGGCCGAAAGAGGTGGGGTTTGGGTGGCGACAATCTGTCCATAGGAGTTGAAAATCTGTAGCTCGGCAGTGGCAACACGGGCGCTGTTGTTCACCTCCAGCATGAATCGGACACTGCCGGATGCTGGATTGGGCCAGCAGTGCAGGTCTGAGATGTTGAGAGTATCGGCGTTTCGTACGGTGAAATTGATGGTGGCTGAAGCCGAGATGCCGTAAATGTTCCATGCCTTGAGGGTCAGTGTATGTTTACCTGGGTCCAGGTCGCGGAAAGAATAAACTACCGTGCCGCTGCCCACCTGTGCCAAGTCGGGTTGGAACAGGTCGTTGAGCACCACCAGGCTCCCAGGGTTGTCGTCGAGCACGGCGGTGATATCATGCCCGAGGCCGGCGCCGGCATTGATGCCTGCCGAGTCGCAGAGGAGTGCGATCAAGGTGGGATTGTTGTCGGTCAACCCGCCCGAGCGGAAATGAGTGTCTCCGATAAAGAGTTGTATGGTGGGGGCGAGGGTGGAAATATCGGCTGTGTCGTTCATTCCGCCCAGTAGTAAGCGGCTATAGCAACCTGTGGCATGGTCGTAGGCCGATCGGGCATAGTGGCTCAGCTTGGCATAATCGTATTGATATGCAACATCCTTGGGCACGATGAAGGAGTATTCGAATTGTCCTTCGGATACCGGGTGGCTGCCTCGATAGATGATGTTTTTCTGTTGGGTAAAGCTCACCTCGGTGCCTGGATTGTCGTTGGCCAAAGTCTTGGTTATTACAGTTCGGTCGAAAACGATAGGGTACAATGTGCCTTCGAAGTCGTCAATTCTCTGTCCCGATGTGTCTTGAATTTCGCCGCTTATGGTGACCCGGGAGAGCACTGTGGCTGTGTCGTCCACTCCCTCAGTGACGGGCTGTCGGTTGATCTGCGTCACTACCACCCGGTTTTCAGGTTGGCTGAGGTGCAGGGCAGGGTCACCGATGAGGTTGATGCAAGGCGACACGGTGGAGGTGCGGTTTTTGGCCATGCGCAAGGCGTCGCCGATGGTGTATCGTGGGTCGAGGGCAAAGCGTACTACGTCGTTGTTGAAGCGTTCTGTATGGCTGATAGGTCGCGAGGAACTGACCACGCCGATGAAGGCTGCCGGGGCCAGAATGCACGCTTCCGATCCGCACAAGCCGTCCAGATTGTCATATCGGCCGTAGGAACAGGTGCTTGTCACAAACAGCGGCAACCGGTCTGTGTTGCTGTAGGAGGCGATGTCGCTGAATTCCATATATCGTTCGGTACCCAGGTAGTTGGTCGATCCGTGACCGATATAGTTGATTAAGAGGCATCCGTTGTTCATGCGTTGGCGCAGGGCATTGTTGAGGTCAGGATAATAGGAGCCGATGGCGCCGCTGCTCTGGTGGTAGGAGTCGGCATAGAGTTTGTCAATATTGATATGTGGATGGGCATCGTTGATGCTGCGTGCCACCACTTCGCTCGAGTGGGCAAAAGCGCTGTCGTAGGGTTTCCCCGGGTCCGCGTCGTCGGCCAGCAAGGCCACGTAGTTGCGCCAATCACCCCGTTGGCGGTCGTCGGCCAAATCGCGGCGGGTCAGATACCCTTCGATTTTATCCACCAGATGGGTGGCTTCGCTCAGGTTCTTGGCGGGCAGGCGTCCTACCCCTACATTCAGGGTGTCCGAACTGCCTCCACGGGCGTTCTCTCCCAGATAGCCCATCATGTCGTCGCTGCTGTAGGACATGCCGTCCTCGTCGAAAGAGTAGGCGGTTTCGTAGGTGACCACGGTGGGCAGGCTGTTTCCCAGCAGGTCCCGGTTGTCATAGGTGCCTTTGCCCATCAGCAGCAGGTAGCGTGGCGCATGTTCCGGATGCGATGCCTTGAGGTGGCGCAACAGCGAGCGGATGGCCATAGGGTCGGCCTTGCCCGAAGAGAATTCGTTGAATACCTGGACGTCGGTGGTTACCAAGACATCCATGCCGTCGAACAGTTCGTGCAGCATGGCCACCCGCTGGGCTTGCGACAGCAGCGATGGATGGCTCACCACCACCAGGTCGGCGGCAGCGCTCCCATGCAGGTTCTGGTTGGCCAAGGATGAAATGGAGGTGGGTGTCAGATAGAGGCTTCCGTCGAAAGCGACATAGCATCTCGCTTCGTCGGTGTTGTCGCTCCACGTTCCCGAGGTGACAGCTATTTCCCGTTCCTCTCCGGCATGGGTCACGTCCCACACACGCAACCCCGAAGGGGCATTGCCCATGCGGAAGCGTGCTGCTCCGCCCAAGGCTTGGTCGTTGCGCACCATCAGCTGGCCACTTCCGAATGTCAGCGGCGCATGGCTGTTGAGTTCGATGAAATCCAGATAGCCTGCTGCCGAGCTCTCGTTCGGGTTGTATGTGAGGTTGAAGGTGAATGAACTTGCCGTGGTGTTGATTTCATCGAGTGTGGTTACATGCACTGTCCGGTTGGGGATGGAAACGGTGTTGGAATAGTTGGTGGTGCCGATGCTGAAAGAGGCCGTGAGCGTGCTTTTGCTGGCCAACGCATAGCGCAGCCGCACTCGTCCGTCCGCGTTTCCGGCCACGCTCAGGTTGAAGCTACGGCTCGGTATCGAAGAGTTGAACTTCTCGCCCATCCACAACTGCCCTGTGCCAAAGATGTTTACCAAGTCGTTGTCGATATGGGTCACCGAGGTGAACGAGGTCACTTCCGAGGTGGCTTCGGGCACGTTGCCAGACACAGCGATGTGACGCACGGTGGTGGCCGAAGTGGTCAGGTAGTAGTAGTTGCACGTGGCGTAGGCATGATGTTCAAACTCCCATCGGTCGTCGTTTTGTGAATAACTCCATTTTTCGGCACCTTCACCGAAGAAAAGCACTTCGTCGCCGCTGTCGAAACGTCCGTTGCCGTTGTTGTCCCGCACGTCGATGGTCACGGGCTGCAAGTCGGCATAGGAGGTCTGACGGTTGTCGATGGAGAGCATGCCGCCTCCGCGTCCGAAAAGGCCGATGCTGTCGATGCTTGTTCCCTGCAGCGCAGGCAGGTCGCTCACCGTCAGGCGGTACATGCCTGCCTGCGTCGCCGTCAGTCGCCACCACCGGCCTGTGGCCAGTACCGAGGCCTCCTGGGCTTCGACGCACAACGCCGCCATACACAGCATCAGATATATAATAATCCTCTTCAAAATGAGTAAGAATCCCTTTGGTGCTATTAATTCTTATTTATTTAAACAGTTTCCTTAACGACTTTTCTCTTTTTTTATTGTATCTTTGCACCGCAATATTTATGCCACACGTAGCATGAACATCGAGCTATCAGGCCATTATGGCTACCGACGGACGATAAGATCGGTCCTGCCGAGCATCGCGATGGTGCTTGTGACGAGCATCTACAGCATCGTGGATGGTTTCTTTGTGGCCAATTTTGCCGGTAAGACGGGCTTTGCAGCCATCAACCTCACCTTTCCGGCCATCATGATGATAGGCTCCCTGGGATTGATGATCGGCACAGGTGGCGCAGCCCTGGTGGCGAAAATCAAAGGTGAAGGCTATCCCGAGAAGGCCAACCGTGTGTTCACCATGCTGGTGCAGTTCGGCTTGGCACTCGGGGTGCTGCTGGGCGTCGCGCTGGCCATCGGGGCACCCGTCGTGGCGCGGTGGTTGGGAGCCGACGAGCCGATGATGGACGAGTGTGTGACCTATATCCGCCTGAATATGATTGGTATGCCGGGCTTTGTGCTGCAATGTGCCTTCCAGTCGTTCTATATGGCGGCCGAACGGCCACAACTGGGTACGTTGATGTCGATAGTGGCTGGTGTGGTCAATGTGCTGCTCGATGCGGTGCTGGTGTGGGGATTGGGCTTGGGGGTGGCTGGTGCGGCGCTGGCCACTGCGGCAGGTTGCCTGGTCGGCGGCCTCTTCCCGCTCTACTATTTCTCCTCCCGCCGCAACCGCGGGTCGCTGCGTATCATCCCGACGCGCATCCTCTGGCCTTACGTCGGCAAGGCCTGTGCCAACGGATTGTCCGAGTATGTGGGCAGTATAGCCATGAATATCGTCACCATGTGCTACAACCTGCAGCTGATGCGCTATCTGGGCGAGGACGGAGTGTCGGCCTACGGTGTGGTGATGTACATCGCCTTCATCTTCGCCGCCGTTTTTATCGGATACAACATCGGCATCACCCCCATCATCGGCTACCACTATGGTGCCGCCGACGTGCGCGAGCAACGGTCGCTGTTCTTCAAATCGCTGACCGTTATCGGGGTGCTGGGCGTGCTGATGACCCTCACGGCCGAACTCTTCGCCGGGCCGCTGGCAAGGGTGTTCGTGGGTTACGATGCCGACCTGACCGCCTTGACCATCAAGGCTATGCGTCTCTATATGCTGGCCTTCCTCATCACCGGATGCAATATGTTTGTCTCGGCTCTCTTCACAGGCCTGAACAACGGGGTGGTGAGCGCTGTGGCATCCTTCACCCGCACCTTGGTGTTCGAGTTGGCTTGCGTGTGGATTCTGCCTGCGCTTGTGGGCATCGACGGCATCTGGTTCTCGTGGGGTATCGCCGAGCTGCTCAGCCTCTTCCTCTGCGGCTTCCTCGTGGCCCGCTTCGCTCCGCATCTGCTACGCCGACAGAGGTAGTATAACTGTTTGATAATTAATCATAAATATATCATGACCTAGTATTACCCTAGTATTACCCTGGTATTACCCTAGTGCAACCCTAGTATAAACCTAAGTCTTTTTTGTGTTGGATTTTGGGGAACGGAACGATAATGCACTTTGTCAATTACATTTATTTACATTTATATATGACAATCAGTATCTGGCCGGAATATTGGGAATGATAGGGATTTGAATTTTTTTTCATCGTGACACAATAATAATTTCCAGGTCGTGTTATTATGAGCGAATCTGGCCCCGTAGTTCAGCTGAATAGAACGTCGGATTCCGGTTCCGAAAGTCGTGGGTTTGAATCCCGCCGGGGTCACCAATAGAGCGCCAACCGTCACTGAATATGGCAGTTGGCGCTTAATAATGAAAAGTTATGAGCAAATCCACCCATCCTTTTATGCAATTGCTGGTCATGTTGGCTATGTCGCTCGGCATGCTCGTCGTGGTCAGTCTTCCCGAAGTGGTGCTTGTCGCTATGGGGGTCGATGTGATGTCGCGCCCCGTTCTGATGTGGACCCAGGCTGTCACACAGTTGCTTACCTTTCTTTTGCCGGTCGTCTTGATGACGATTATCTACTATCGAGGCCGCCAGCGCGAATATTACCGGCTGGAGTTCGGCGCCCGGAAGTGGTACTATGCCCTGGCGGGTGTCGTGGTGATGTTGCTGGTGGTGCCTGTAAACGACTGGCTCATGGTGTGGAATGATTCGTGGAACCTTGGTCGGGTGGGGGAATTGCTCCGCTCGCTTCAAGACGCGACAGAAGGCGTTCTTGAGCAGATTATGGGAACCGACAGCGTTGGCGGTTTGGTCGCCAACCTGGTGGTTGTGGCCTTGCTGCCTGCCGTGTGCGAGGAAGTCTTCTTCCGTGCCGGCATCCAGAATTTGTTGCAGCGCTGGTTCTCCGCCGACGGGCGTAAGCCTTGGGGTACTCATGTGGCTGTATGGGTGACTGCCTTGATTTTCAGTCTTGGACATGGGGAGCTCTTCTCATTCATGCCTCGCTTGGTATTGGGTGCGGTGTTGGGTTACCTTTATGTCGGCAGCGGTTCCATCCTGCCCAATATGCTGGCTCACTTTTTCAACAACGCTTTGGTGGTGGTGCTCTACTGGCTTGTGGCCCGCGGGGTGCTCGACATCGATCCGGAGGCCCCGCTGGCTGTCGGCGGGTTACTCACCGCCTGTTGCACCTTTGCCGCTGTGGCGATGTTCGTCGTAACATTTGGTAAAAAACTAAAAATTAGCCGATAGAGAGGCGGCCGCAAGGTGCCCGAACGGGGGAAAGGAATGTGAAATAAAGAAAAAAAAGAGTTATTGCAATTGGGTGAAATTTAATTGGTTGGATGTGTGTGAAATGTTAAAATGGAGGGAAATGAAAAAAAAATATTTTCCATTTGAAAAAAAAGTATTAATTTTGCAGTCCGATTTTGTTTGAAAAACAAGTTAGTAACATTAAAAATAACAGAAAAATGACAAAGGCAGAAATCGTAGCTGAAATAGCTCAGAAAACCGGTATCGAGAAAGTTGCCATCCAGGCTACCGTCGAGGAGTTCATGACTGTCATCAAAGAGAGCCTCTCCGAGGGTGAGAACGTCTATCTGCGTGGTTTTGGTAGCTTCATCGTGAAGAAACGTGCTGAGAAGACTGGCCGTAACATCAGCAAGAACACCACCATCATCATCCCGGCCCACAACATCCCCGCTTTCAAGCCCGCCAAGACTTTCATGCAGGATGTGAAAAAGAAAGTGAAATAAGTTTAAATAGTCATTAGCAATGCCTAACGGAAAAAAGCATAAACGTCACAAAATGTCCACGCACAAGCGTAAAAAACGCCTGCGCAAGAACAGACATAAGAAGAAATAAGGTCTGATTCTGTTTGACAAGACAGACGACATTTCTTCACCTAAAAGACTAAAACAAATTACACACCACCTGTCACGGGTTGGTATGTAGTTTGTTTTTTATTGTGTGTTTGAACTAGAGGAAACTGATTTTAAGTGGAAAAAGAACTCATTATATCGCGTCAAGAAGATGGCGTGCAGATAGCCCTTACCGAGGATAAACGTCTGGTGGAGTTGCACAAGGAGCAGCCCGGCGGACAATTCGCCGTGGGTGACATCTATTTTGGCAAGGTCAAGAAAATCATGCAGGGCCTCAATGCCGCCTTTGTTGATATAGGTGGCGACAAAGAGGGTTTTATGCACTATCTTGATCTTGGCCCCGATTATAACTCTGTGGATAAGTACCTACGTTTGGCCATGAATGGCGACAAAGGTGCTGCCACGTTGTCCAACTTCAAGATTGAACCTGTGTTGGAAAAGGTGGGCAATTTCGGCAATGTGTTGAAGGTGGGACAGCCCATCCTTGTACAAGTAACCAAAGAGCCCATATCCACCAAAGGCCCCAAGGTGACTGGTGACATCAGCATTGCAGGTCATTATCTGGTACTTACACCTTTCAGCAACAAGATATCCATCTCGCAGAAAATCAAAGGTTCGGAGGAGCGTAACCGTCTGCGTCGCCTGATGCAGAGCATACGACCGCAGAATTTTGGAGTCATTGTCCGCACCGTTGCCGAGGGTAGAAGTGTGGCTGAGCTTGATGCCGACTTGCGTCAGTTGATG
>ODAI012334783.1_pt1 | contig 18208 bp, 15 predicted proteins | sample 1539321 | NCBI WGS metagenome assembly ODAI01 (sample SAMN02144231, study PRJEB22623) | gut metagenome | biome: sheep rumen | host: Ovis aries | place: New Zealand | reverse complement strand
TCGAGAATATGATGCTCTTTCGCAGTAATTCATACACTATCATCTATCAGAAATAGAAGTAAATCTGACTCTTTGATAATCTGTTCAATGTATTCGAGTTCTTCTGTAAAATCGAGCAATCCTGGAGAATCAAAAAATGTATAAGTTCAATTATCAGTTTCTACTTTATGCTGGATAATATCAGTGGTTGTACCAGGAATATCAGTTACAATTGCACGAAATTGTCCAATCAATCTATTGAAAAGAGTGGATTTTCATACATTTGTGGCTCATACAAGTCAGATTTTCATTTTACTTTTGGAAAACAATAAAGTGATACTTTGAATATATCGATTTCCTGACTAAAAGCAATTATGCTTTTTATGAGTAATGACTTATTTAGTTTTTGTTTATCTCTTGCTTTTTATATTTATAAATTTACCCTAATTGTATGGTCAGATTTTTATCTCTTAATTTGTAAAAGATGAAAACTGCATTAATGATTATTGCAAATAATGGGTTTCAGGATCATGAATTTTCTGCTACTTATGAAGCTTTATTAGATGCAAATGCACAGATTACTATCGCTGCATGAAGAAAAGGGCAGTGTGTTTGAGTTTTTGGTCAAAAGGTTGAGGCAGCTTATGAATTGTCAGAGATAAAATGAGATAAATTCGAAATGGTGATTTTTATTTGATGATGAGGTTGTTTGACTCAGTATTTGCATGACTGAGATTATTTACGTATAGCTCAGGAAGCTAAAAAACTCTGAGCAATATGTATAGCTCCAATGGTAGTAAGCGAAAGTGGAGTATTTAACTGAAAAATAGTCACTTCACGAGATGATGAATGATTGCAGCAAAGATTTATAGAAAATTATGGTGGAGTACGGAAAGATGAACCAGTTATTCGTTATGGAAATATAGTTACTGCGAATGGACCAGAAGCAGCAGAAGCGTTTGGGAAAGAGTGTGTAAAATTATTGGAAGAGTAAAATGATATACTTTGTATAAATTTTGTTAATTTTTCAAAAGTTTATCAGTAGATGTTAAATAGTCATTGATTAAATTAGTTTGACTAAATATTGGTTTATTATTTATAATATTTTTTGCATTATTAAAAGAATTGGTTATATTTAGTCAAAGAATTCAAAATAATATGATTGGTAATGCAAATAAGAATAGTACACGAGCAATAAAAAATAAGAAAGATAATAAATGTTCTCAGAAAGTACGAGAATATGTAATATTAAGGTTATCATTTTTTAATCTAATGATAGTATCTTGAGAGATTTTTTCATATCTTGTAGTGTTAATTGTTCAATCATTTCAAGCATCTAAAACTTGATTGAGAGGGACGTTAACTAAATTTTCTGGATTTTCCATTTTTTTAATAAAAAAATAAACAAATAAATTATATATAAATAAGTAATATTTGTCAAAATTTTTATAACTTTATTCTTTTTGATATAGTCAATTTAAATTAAATCTGACTAAATTTATTTATATTTTGTATAATATATTTGTATTTTCTTCAACTATTTTTTCTAATTCATTTTGTTGAATATTTAGAATTTCACATAATTTTTCATATACATATGAGACGTAAGCTGGTTCGTTTTGTTGACCACGCATAGTTTGTGGAGGAAGAAATGGTGCATCAGTTTCAGTCAGAATTTTTGAAGTTTTAATATTACGTATTGCATCGCGGATATTACTTGCACTTGGATATTCAATTACATTTGTAAATCAGAGTCGTAAATTTGGAAAAGTCTTTTCGGCTTCAGTTAGTTCATTAGGTCAGTATCATCGAGAATGAAAATAGATTTTTAAATATGAAAAATCTTTGAGGACTTGCATAGTTTCATTAAAGGCGTCACGTGAATGAATCATAAGAGGGAGATTTAATTTTCTAGCTAATTCTCACTGCAATTTCAATGCGTATTGCTGAACTTCGAGAGGAGGATTGTCTGGGAAATGTAAATCAATTCCACATTCTCAAACCGCAACTATGTAATCTTTATTTTCTTCATATAATTTTTCCAATTCATCCAGAAGTGGTAAGAAATCTGATTCATTATGTGGAATATCGCATGGATGTCGTCAAATTGCAGTTTTTACGGTTAATTCTGGGAAAACTTTAATAGATTCTTTTGCTATTTGGATTCATTTTTGATTATATTCGTTATTTGCTCACGCATTAACTACTATCTTTCATCAGATTTTTTGAAAATTTTCTAGGTATTTTTTATAATCTCAAAAAAGTTGATTGGTATTCAAATGAGTATGAGCATCTATTATCATTTTTATGAACTTTAGTTAAATAATTGTGCGATATAATATAATTATTATGTCCTAATTCAATATTTATTATGAAAAAGCTGACTCACTTTGGAATCAGCTTTTTTATTGTTTGTAAGATTTGGTTACACGATTTCTAATGTCATTCACATAATTTGGGAAGCTAATTTGATATTAGAAGCTTTCTTTCAGATAGCAACTGGCTTTTGGTCTTCATCTACTTTAATCGTTGCTTTCTTGTCTTTGATTTCAATTGATTGAACTTTAGCTGGTTTAAGCAAGTCTCTTAGGAATACTTCAGGATCATCATCAATTTCAATGAAATCGATTTTTTCTCAATCAAGAAGTGAAAGTATTTCGCTAATTCTTTCTCCTTTGTATCCAACCATTACTCCCACAGGATCTACTTTTTCATCATTTGTAGAAACGATTACTTTTGTCTTAACTCATGCCATACGAGCGATTTTTTCAATATTAACAGTTCCATTTGCAAGTTCTGGAATACATTTTTCGAGAATCGCTGCAATATAATCTGCATTTGCTTGTGATATTTCAAGATTGCTAGTTCATCATTCTGATTTTACTCATTTCAAATATACTGCAATTTCTTCTCCTGGTTCATAATTTTTTCATGGAATTTGTCCTTCTGCAGGAAGAACTACGGTAGTACCATTAACATCAAGTACTACGTTGTCACCATGAACTCTAGTAACTCTGGCTTTGAGAAGTTCTCATTCTTTTCATTGAAATTTTTCGTAAAATTGTTCTTTTTCAATATTTTTTAATGCTTGTTTAATAGTTTGTGCTGCAGTCATTGTAGCGATTCTACTAAGTTCCATAGATTCAGGAGTTACATCTTCTAGAAGTCTTTCTCAGATTTCTACATCTTTTCTAATTTTTCTTGCATCTTTGAGAGAAACTTGAGTTTCAGGATCTTCAACTTCTTCTACAACGCCTGTAGCTTTATAAATTGCAACAGCTCCGTCAGTTTTGATATCCACTAATATTTCAGATTTTTTGTATTCTGGATAGTCTTTTTTAAATCCAGATTTGATTCACTGCATAGAAATCTCTAATAATTGATTTGGATTGAGCTTGTAATCATCAATAAGCTCCATCATTGCAGCTTGAATTGCATTTCCGTCTAGTTTCATAAATTTAGGCTAAACTAAATAAAGAAAAAGGGACTAAAATCTGCCCCAGTAATTTTGTATAGATTCTGAGAAAGAATGCAAGAGTATTTTGATTTCTTATTTTGATGAAATTTATTCTTTTTTACCCATTGAATTTATAAATACTTTTTTTATTATTTGTTGTGGAGAGAACATTTTTTTTTAGTTTATTTTAAATAATAATATGAAAATCCTTGTATTAAATGCTGGAAGTTCTTCATTAAAGTATCAACTTTTTGATGCTGATAACAATTTTTCGGTGGAAGCTAAATGACTTGCAGAGAGAATTGGTATAGAATGATCTATTATTACTCATAAAGATAAAGATGGGAACAAATCTGAATTCCCTAGAGATTTAGCAAATCATGGAGAGGCTCTTAAAAAGATTTTGGATATCTTGGTCTCACCAGAAACTGGAGCAATTAAGTCATTGGATGAAATTGGTGTAGTTGGACATAGAATGGTTCATGGATGAGAAAAATTTCACGAATCGGCTCTTGTTACTCCTGAAATAATGAGAACTTTGAAAGATTTAATTCCTCTTGCTCCTTTGCATAATCCGGCAAATATTACTTGAATTGAAGCTGTGCAAAAGGTTTTGCCGAATGTACAAAATGTTGTGGTTTTTGATACGGCATTTCATCAATCAATGACTCCAGAACATTTCTTATATCCTGTTCCATATGAATGGTATGAGAAATACTGAGTGAGAAGATACGGTTTCCATGGTACAAGTCACAAGTATGTTTATCAAGAGATTTGTGAATATCTAAAAAATGATAAACTTAAGGTTATTACATGTCATATTGGAAATGGTGGAAGTATTACGGCTATTGATGCATGAAAAGTAATTGAGACATCGATGGGATTTACTCCATTACCAGGAATTATGATGGGGTCTCGTTCTTGAGATATTGATCCTAGTATACTTGAATATATTTGTTCAAAAAAATGAATCACTATTAGTGAGGCAACAAAAGAATTGAATAAAAATAGTGGATTACTTTGAATTAGTGGAATTTCATCAGATTCTAGGGATATTGAAGAAGCAATAAAGCAAGGAAATGATAGGGCAAAATTAACTCAAAGTATGTATGTTCAAAAAATTGCAAATTATATTGCGATGTATAATAATATGCTTGGATGAGCTGATGCAATAGTTATGACTGCGGGAGTTGGTGAAAATAGTAAAACTACGCGTAAAGAAATATGTGGGAAAATAGCTTCTCTTTGAGTGAAAATTGATAATGAAAGGAATGATTTTAGATGAGAGTTTAGAAAAATTTCAACTGATGATTCAAAAATTCCAGTATATGTAATCCCTACTAATGAAGAATTAATGATAGCACAGGATACATATAATTTAGTAAAGTGAAAACATGATTCAGGAGGGGATTTTGATTTCTTTAAGAATTAGTATATATTATTTGATGTTTTAATAAAAATCGGAGAAGGGGACTTCCCGATTTTTAAATTAGTATTAATTAAATTTTTTTGGCTTTTTTTGCCGTTTGTATCCTCGCCTTGCGTTTAATTTTCTTAGCAGCTTTTCTTTTTTCTTTAAACCACTTTTTAGTCATGATAACCTCCTTTTTTTTGTTTGATGATTTAATTATATAAAAATAATTATGGATGTCAAATATAATTTTGTAGGACTTAGTTTATATTTATATGTTAATTTTCCATCATTTGATATCTTTGCAAAATTTTTAATGTGGCACGAGTATCTCACATCGCTCTGTGGGCTCTTTCATTGGTGATTCAGAAATATTCACATATTGTTCAAAGTTTTTTATTTGGAAGTTCTGGTAGTAACTTTCTAGCTAATTTTAGGGTACAAATTGTTTCATTTTCTAAGTAGGTTCACATACATTGATAGTGATAATAACTCAAAAATCTGAAGTCGAAACTTACATTATGTCAGACTATTATATCATCTTTCAAAAAATCAGAAAAGATGGGCATTACTTCATTGATAGTAGGGGCGTCAGCGACCATTTCGTTTGTGATTCAAGTCAATCTAACTATTCAATTTGGAATATGTTTTTCTGGGTTTATTAGTGTCTGAAATTCATCTATAATTTTTCAATTTTTGCATTTGATAGCGGCAATTTCTGTGATTCATTCTCTATATGGTATTAATCATGTAGTTTCTAGGTCGAGTACTACGTACTCAGAATTTTTTAAAATTTCTAACATATTTAAATTATTTTGTATTATTAAACATTCACGTGTGTGTTTGAGTATTATTTGATTGAACTGTAGTGTTAGGATTGTCGGAATAATATTGTTGGACAGTTATGCTATTTTCACTTTTTTTGATTCTTAAATTTTGTAGGTATGTGGTCTTGATTTCATTTGTATTTAGTATTGTTTTATGCTGAAGCTCTAATATTTTAGTCAGAATTTTTTTATCATTTCGTTTACGTTTTCAGAAATTTGTTAATTGAACTTGTTCATGTCATTTTCAGCAAGAGACTACGATATCTCATTTTTTTGCGATTTCTGTGGCAAATTGTAAGGCATATCTCCTTTCAGGAATTATATATACTTTTTTCTTTGTTGGGTATCATTTTTCTTGGATAACTTTGGAAAGTTGGTTTAAAATACTGAGTCTGTTTTCAGTATCTGGATCATCGTCAGTAAATATTGTTATATCTGAGTATTTTACTGCAATTTCTCACATAATTGGACGTTTTTCCTTATCACGATTTCATGGTGCTCCACATATAGTGATTAATCTTCCATCTCATTTTCTTGATGATGCGAAGCTTAAAGTTTTTTCCAATCCATCTGGAGTATGTGCAAAATCTACAAAATATTTAGCTTCGTTTGTGTATACAGGTTCCATTCTTCCAGATACTCATTGGAATGATTCTATAGATTTCAAGATAGGTTCAATTTTTAATCATAGAGTTACTCCGACAGAAATAGCTCACATTATATTACAAATATTATATGATCAGATTAATTGAGTAGTTCATGAATATTTTTGTCATAGATAGGAAAATTCAAAATAAGTTCATTCAAATTCTTCTTCAATTTTTGTAGCTTTAATTACGGCAGAATTATATATACTATATGAAATTTTTTGGTCAAATGCCATTTCTTCAAACCACTTTTTACCAATTTTATCATCTGTACAAAAAGCAGCATATTTTTTGTCTTTTCAATTAGTTAAAACATATTTAAACAATTTTTTTTTAGCATCTGCATATTTATCCATAGTTTTGTGGTAGTCTAGATGATCTTGGGTAATATTTGTGAGTACAGCAAAATCAAACTTAATTCATTCGAATCTGTATTGATCTAATCATTGAGAACTTGTTTCTAAAACTGCGATTCTACATCATGAGGCTTTAGCTGTGGCTAAAGTCTGTTGAAGATCAAAACAATCTAATGATGTCATTTTCTTGGTATTTTCCATAATCTCATTTCAGATTTTTATATTTGCTGTGCTGATAGCTACTGTTGGAGCTACATTTTCATTTAATATTTTGTGTAATAAGTTTACTACAGTAGTTTTTCAGTTTGTTCATGTAACTCATATGACAAAAAAATCTTTTGATGGATTTTCGTATAATTTATTCGCAAATTTTGCACGATATTTTTTATATGCTTGATAGAAAAAACTATCTTTTAGTGTTTCATAAATTTTGTCGTAGCAAATAAGCTTTTTTATGAATTTTTTCAGTTCTTTCATCACACAGTGTATAATGATAAATTAATTATTTCATATAATTAGTAATTTCTGAAATCTTGATTCTTTTCTGCTGCATTGTATCTCTATCTCTAATTGTTACGGTTTCTCAGTCTTCACAGCTTTGTTGGTCAACTGTAATGCAGAATGGAGTTCAGATTTCATCTTGTCTTCTGTATCTCTTTCCGATGGCCCCATTATCATCGTATTCACAAAAATAATCTTTGGATAAATCATGGAAAATCTTTTCAGCGATTTCTACTTGTTTTTCATCTTTTTTTACCAAAGGTAGAATAGCGAATTTGATTGGAGCGATATTTTTGTGGAAATGAGCAACTGTTCTAGTTTCTTTTTCTCAGTTTCCATTTGTATATTCTTCTTCATCATAAGCATCAATCATAGCAGTTAATACGGCTCTAGTGAGTCCCCAAGATGGTTCTACACAGTGTGGAACGTATCTGGTTCATGTCATTGGATCAGTGTATTGCATATCTCTTCCACTGAATTTCATATGTTGCTGTAAATCGTAATCAGTTCTATAAGCGATTCATTGTAATTCTCCCCATCCCCATGGAAATAAGTATTCTACATCCCAAGTTCATTTTGAATAGAAAGCTAATTCTTTTGGATCGTGTTCACGAAAACGTAATTTATCTTTATTGATTCCTATTTTTTCTATCCACCATTCTTCACAAGTCTCTTTCCAATTTTGTAGTCGTTCTAATCATTTTTTCTCATCATTTTCACAGAAAAACTCGATTTCCATTTGTTCAAATTCACGTACACGGAATAAGAAATTACCTGGAGTGATTTCGTTTCTGAAAGATTTACCTACTTGAGCTACTCAGAAAGGGATTCTCATTCTAGTAGTATCCAATATATTTTTGAAGTTGACAAAAATTCATTGGGCAGTTTCTGGGCGTAAGTAGATATCTTTTCATTCTCAGTCAATTACTCATTGCTGAGTTTTGAACATTAGGTTGAATTTTTTTGGTTCTGTCCGATCACAGCTTCCACATTTAGGACATTTTACTTTAAATTCAGATAAGAAAGCTGTCTGTTGGTTGAAAGTCCGAGCTTCAGGTGTAAGCGAATCAGCTCAGATTTTGTCTTTTATTTCATTTAATGTGAGTTTATTTTTGGTAATATGGTCTTCGATAACTTTATCAGCTCTATCTCTGTATTTACATTTACGACAGTCTACAAGAGGATCTGAAAATGAAGATACATGTCCAGAGGCTTCCCAAACTTTTGGATTCATCAAAATTGAAGCATCTAATCCTACCATGTCTTGACGTTCTTGAACGAAGTGTTTCCACCATGCGTCTAAAATATTTTTGCGTAATTGTGCACCGTAAGGCCCTAAATCCCAAGCATTAGCTAGTCATCCGTAAATATCTGATCCAGGAAAGGCAAAAGCTCTTCTTTTTGCCCAAGCAACAATAGAATCTAAAGAATAAGTCATAGTTAGATTAAATTATGTTAAAAATCTAACATTAATTATATGGTTTGAACTGTTAAAGTCAAAGGAAAGTCTGATAAAAAATTTTTTTAAGATTAATTTAAGGTGTGTGATTATATTCACTACCGTTTTTATATAGTTAAAATTCAAAATAGTATGAAATGAAAAGCTATCAGCGATTAGGAAATTCAATCGTTTTGAATTGAAATATTTGATATCATGCGATACAACTTAGAAACTCCATCAAGATTTGAAAAAACCTTAGTAGTTAGCTAAGGTTTTATATGTGTAGATAATACAACTTTTAAAAATTTTCGTTCATCTTTATATAATATCATTGATCATGTCCACATAATGGGCAAACCTTTGGAGGCTCTTTTCATTTCCAAACGTATCCACATTTTGTACATGTCCAGTAAATCTCTTCATCTCTCTTAAATACCAAATCATCTTTTACTAAATCATGGAGTTTCTTGTATCTTTCTTCGTGATGTTTCTCTGCCACCATAATGGCCTTAATTCTAGCTGCAAATTGAGGATATCATTCTTCTTCTGCTACTTTTGCAAATTCAGGGTACATGTCAGTCCGTTCTTCGTATTCACCAGCAATGGCAGTTTCTAGGTTTGTCTTAGTATCTCCAAATTTAATCATTGTAGTAGTTTCTATATCAATGTATGGCATTTCTACTCATTCTTTTTCCACAAATTCTTGCATCATTTTGAATAATCGTTCAGCATGTTCTTTTTCTTGTTCAGCAGTTTCCAAGAATACATTTGCAATTTGTAAATATCATGCTTTTCTAGCTACACTTGCATAGATTGTATAACGATTTCTAGCTTGAGATTCTCAAGCGAAAGCTTTTGCTAAGTTTTCTAATGTTTTTTTCATGATTTTAATGATTGAAGAAATAAAATAATTCTGGCTTTTTTTATTTACTTGGTTCGATTATTGTTGGTTCGTTTTTATGAAATTTTTCGTTCCATTTAGCTTTGAGAATAGCTCTGTATCTTCGTGAGAATTGGCAAATGCTGAATAAACAAGAAGTCAAAAGATAAAGTCCAACTGCTGAATTTAAACCATATACCATTAATCACATCATAAGACTCATTCAAATGTTCATACCTCACATCATTTTTGTCATATCTGGCATTGATGCACCTGGAACTTTTGGCATAGCTTTCTTATTTTGTGTAAGCTGAGTTAACTGCATTTGTAAGTAGTATAATGCAGTAACTATAATTGTTAGAATTAAGTTCTGATTTTCAAATAAATCTGTTCCTAAGAACATATGATTTATACTTCCAGCTTCTAAATATTTTTGTCCAAAGCTATAAAAGAAACTGTATAACCAATCTACATCTGCAGGAATTCATCCGTTTTGAGCAATCATCCAAATGACTCTATAAAGTCAGATGAAAACTGGTATTTGAATCAGCATAGTCAGACAACCCTTGAAAGGTCCTTTTCATTCAGTCTTGAATAATTTCATCGTTTCTTCGCTAAGTTTTTGTGGATCATCAGCATATTTCTTTTGTAATTCTTCCACTTTTGGTTGAATATTGCTCATTCATTGAGTCATATTGTTGGATGCAGCAGATGATTTGTACATCAATCACCTTACGAGTAATGTTAATCCAACGATAGCAATCCAAAGTTGTCAACCAGAAATTGCCAAAAATATTACTAGAATATTGAACACTGGACGGTACAATATTTGAGTTACCAATATATTCCAAATATTCATAATTTATATAAATGAAAATAAAATCTGATTTTTTAAACTTTTAAAACTTCTTCACTTTTGGCTTTTACTATCTCATCAATTTTTGAATTCATTTTTTTTGTCAGTTCATCTATATTTGATTCATTGGCTTTATGTTCATCTTCAGAAATTTCTTTTGCAGTAAATGATTTTTTGGTATCATTCATAGCATCTTGTCTAACTTTTCTGATATTTCACTTAGTTTCTTCTCACATAGCTTTGATATTTTTTGCAATCTGTTCTCTTCTTTCTTGAGTGAGTTGAGGAACTTTTACCAAAATGTGAGAACCTTGATTATCTACTCATACTCATAAATCTGCTTCATAAATTGCGTTTGCGATGTGTTTTGAACTGGATTTGTCTCGAGGTTCGATTTTGATAGTTGAATGATCTAGTGCTGTGATGAGAGCGATTCTATTCATTTTCATAGTTCCATAATCTGTTTCCACGTTCAGATTTTCTACTAGTCATGTAGTAGCTCTTCAGACTTGCATTCATTTGAATTCATTTTCTAGGTAAGCGATAGCTTTTTCCATTTGCTGTTGATATGCATTTATGTCCATGATCTTTTTGATAATATAAAAGATAGAAATTTGATTTTACAATCATTTCATCTATAGGAAAAATTATTTCGTTTGCAATATTATTTTTGTGAAAATATAAAAAACCACCCCTAGTAGTTAACTGGAGTGGTTTTTGGTGATAGGAGTAGGAAAACCTATTTCCTTTTCGAAGCTTTGTTGGCCTTTTTAGTTTCTTGTTGTCGCCGTTGGAAGTCGACTTTTCCATGTTTGTTTCTCACTTCTCCAGTGACCATGTTTATGGTGTCTCCAGGGAACAAACCAGTGGTCCACTTGCCAAGATATTGACGACACCGTTCTGGTGGAACTATTTTTCCATCCTTGTCCTTTATGGGGACTGGGAAGGTCTTGGCAACTCTTATCCAATCATCAATTTTTTCTAAATGATTGGCGAGTCCTTCACCTTTCTCTACAACAAAGATCCACGGTGTGGCTGTGCCGAAATCGATTCGGGTTAATCCTTCTTGTTTCAACTCATCTACATCGGACAACATTCCATTGCCACAAGCCAAAAAGACTAAAGTGTCATTGGGAGCCTCCTTGATGTTGAAAATGAGTTCATTTTGGATGTTTCCGCCATACCTGTTCCCATCGCCGGACAAGACATTTTGAACACTGCCAGTCCACAACTCGAACCGGATGCTATCGGAGTGCTTAAGCTCGGGGAAGTGAGCGACAATGTTGGCTGTTAGTTCCATTCTGTGCTCATCAACCATCTTCCGCATCTTATCGATCTCACCTTTCTTGCCGAGAACCTGGAAGGAATCCCGGTCGAATCGTGAGTTAGTGGTGGCGGCAATGGTGTCCCCTTGGGGGGTAACCACGTTACCGGCCCAGAATGATGTGTCTACGGGGACTACGTCATTAACTGGATCGGATACTTTTTTTGTGCAGCTTGTGAGAGCTGCCAACACTGCGATGATGAACATCGCGACGATAAACGATTTTTTCATGATTAAAATTTTTTTTGGGTTTATGTTAATAATCTCTTTTTTTTATTTATTGATGATAATATATACTTTTTATGTGAAATGTCAAGTGATTTCTATGTGTAATATTTATTATTCTAATTTATTATCATTTGTTAAAAATCTTCATGATTGAATGGACCATAATTTATGGTAAATTCAGTTTTCATTTTGTATCAATGCATTATAACTTCGTTTTTCTACAATTTCTCAATTATCCATCACTATAATTTTATTCATTTTAGCTATAGTTGGAAGTCTATGAGCGATTACGATAAATGTTTTATTTTTCATTACTTCATCCATTGCATCTTGAATGTATTTTTCACCTTTACAAAGGAGTAAAGTTAAAATCTGGGATAATCCATCAATGTTAAAAATATTTTCTTCATTTTAATTCATCTGGAAAATGCTGATTACTCATTTTGATAGTTCAGTCTGCTTGACGGTTTTCTGGATGGTCATGGGCATATTCATATCATTTTCAGTATCATAATTCTCACATTAATTTGGTTGGAGCATTACGAATTTGCATTGGAACTGGTAAATTTCAATATTTTTCTACATCTTTCATAGTTTCTCTATCTATTCTATCACAAACATTATTTTTTGGAGCTTTTCAGAGATATAGAGCTAACTGAAATAGAAAGACTCTACATTCGGGCATTCAGATTTTTTGTACAGCATCATAAACTTGATTTGCCAGTAGTAAAGCGTTATTGTCTGCTGGTCAGATATCTTCACTAGCGAAACGTAGTAAACGGCGTGCAATATAACGAGGATCTTCTCATCAGACTAGCATTCTTTGAATTCGATAACATGCAGCGTGTGGATCGCTATCACGGAGCGATTTATGAATGGCAGAAATTATATTGTAATGTTCTTCTCCATCGCGGTCGTAGTACATTGGCTTTCCAAATGCTTTCTGGATTATTTCATCGCTAATTTTTCAATCTGTGCTTAGCATGATTGAAGATTCGAGTAAATTACAAGCATTTCTCAAATCTCAGTTTGCTAAATTTGCAATAGTAGTCAGATTTTCTTCTGTAATTTCAATATTTGGATAACGTGAGTGAATCTTTTCTTGGTTATTGTGGAAAAATGTAATAATATCTTCTGGTTTTAGTGCTTCAAAAACGATAACTTTTGCACGAGAAAGTAGGGCATTATTGATAGTGAATGATGGATTTTCTGTAGTTGCACCTATCAATGTAATCAATCCACTTTCTACGAATGGAAGCAAAGAGTCTTGCTGAGCTTTATTCCAACGATGAATTTCATCCAAAAATAGGAGAGTTTTTTTTCCGTAGGCTTTATTTTTTTCTGCATGCTCAAGAATTGTATTCAAATCCTCCTTTTTACTCTTAACTCATGAAAGTTCGAAAAAAACTGCCTGTAATTGGTGGGAGAGTACATTTGCAATTGTAGTTTTCCCACATCCTGGAGTTCACCAAAAAATCATCGAAGGGACTTGTCAATTCTCTAAGAATTTTTGAATTGAAAGTTTCGTTTGCTCTTGTCCGACTACTTCGTCGAGAGTGGTTGGACGAAGGTAGTATGCTAATGGTTCGTTATTTTTCATGAGTGATTGTATGGTAAATTATTAATTAAGTTTGATGGTGATCATAATAAATATACTATTAAATTTGTCAATCTGAAGTTTAGTGAAAATGGTTGAATATTTGACAAAATGATTGAGTAGGAGTATACTTATAGCTAGGCAATTTTATATTAATAATATAATAAAAGATGAAGAAAACAACAAGTTTATTAGCACTATTAATTTTAGTATGAGTAGAAGTTTTTAATTCAATTGTTTATGCTTATGATGTATCTGAAGTAGATACTAAAAACATTGAAGGAAATGTAGTAGAAATACAACAAGAATTAGAGCAAGATTTAGAGCAAGATTTACAAAAGAGTGAAGAGTCTTTAGAGAATTTTCAGGTAGAAGATAAGATTACAGAATTAGAAAAACAAGAAAATTCTCAATTATTGGAAGCAGAATTAGAGGCTGAGAATGTAGAAAATAAAGATTTAAAGTTGATGAATAAATGATTATTTCAAATACAAAATTTGGGAGAAGATGAAATAGATTTAACTAATCCAGTACAATTATATAGAAATTGAGAAATAACATGATCATATACATGATTATCACAAGCAATTAATGAATCTGAAAGTGGAGATGTGATTAATATAGTGGAAGATATTTCGGTTTCAGAAGCATCAGTGATATCATGAAAAATGATAACAATAAACGGAAATAATCATATAATAACAAGAGAAGCTGATGTTACAACATTAACTGTGAATGAAGATAGTTCATTAAAATTGATAGATATTACAATTACAGATAATGCGGTAAATTTTGCACCAAATAGATATAATTCATTGTTGACAGCAAAATCAAATATACCATTGTGTTTATGATGAGTAAAAGAGACAAAGAATGAAAGCTGAGATGTCACAGCATCAGTATGTGCTACAGAGAATGTAGATGTAGCAAAGACACATCCACAAATATATTCAGTAGGGAATATTTATGGAGAAAATTTAACAATATCAAATAGTTTAAATAGTAAATGATCAGCAGCAATAATTGTAGAAAAATGATGAATAGAGATGATAAATTCAAGTTTTATTCATAATTGAGCGAGTGGAACTAGCAATGCATGACGTGGATGAGCAATACGTGTATGACCAAATACGGCAACAAATATAGTCGACGAATCTCCAATTACAAAAATAACATTTTCATGATGTTTGTTTGAATGAAATTACGCTAGAAATCATGGATGAGTTTTATCATTACAGTATACACCAGAAACTATAACAATAGATAATTGTGCATTTAGTGGAAATACAGCATACGGAAATTGATGAGCAATTCATATTCCGAATGTAGACTACAACCCAACATGATATTTACCAAGAATTTCAACATGATCTTTGATGCCAATAGGTACGTTATATATTAATGATTCAGATTTTTATAGTAATCGATGTGGAAATGACGGAGCTGTAATGGAAAATGACAATGTCTTCTTAAAAATAGATTCGTCAAATTTCGAACATAACTATGGAACGCAACCATACAATACATCAGTTTGAGTTATATCATCTCAAGCGTGATGACGTACGGAAAGATCTCATACTTGGTATGAACTTAAAATAACCAACTCAAATTTTAAAGATACTAATACTTATGTTTTGGGTGATCATAATATGTATTGATATTTTGATGTGGATAATTGTTTGTTTGATGACCAGTATATTGTATTATTATCATATAATTGAAGATGAGAAATAAAAAATAGTACTATAAAGAATAGTAAAGCTACTCCATGAGAATGTACTGAAAAATCAAAGATGCGACCCGATATTATTATAGCTGTACATGCCGACTATTTAAGTAGGATTCCACATTTTTGAGAAAGTACACTAAAATTATCAAATAATAAATATAGTAATGATTGCGCTCAAGAATATTTTCAAATAAGAAGTTCAAGTCAATCTACATGAACTGAGAATATAATAATAGAAGATGAAGCAGAAACAAGAATAATTGTAACGAGAGCACATTATGACAATGTAGACGTTGAATGAACGGATGAAATATATTATTCAGCTAAAATTGATGGTCAAAATTATGCATATATAGTGAGAGATAAATTATATAATTTTGATGAATTTAATGCAGAATTAGAAAGATGGACTACATGATATCAACTAGACTCGTGAAAAGCTATGTTATTTTATTTAGATAGTGGATATACACAGCTTTGGAGTGGAGCTATACATACAACAACACCGTTATTTTGAAAAGAAACAGATATCCATAATATTACTTACGAATGAATGGATTGAGTAGATTTTGAATGAATAACTCATACTTTTAAATTTATAAATCTGAATCACACACAATATCTAACAGAGCTTACACCATACACACTAAATACTCCATCAAGGAATTGATATAAATTTGAATGACGATTCTTGGATAGTGAATATACAATTCCAGTAACAAGCATTGAGGCATGAACTACATGAGATGTTATATTATATGCAAAGCGAGAGAAATTATGATACAGTGGGTGATGAGGTGGAGGAGGATGAAGTAGTAAACCAAATGATTCAAAACAAGAGGGAAAACCAGAAGAAAATTCTCAGAATGATGTATCAACTTGAGATTCAGTAAAAAATCCAGAAGAGGATTCTTCTTTAGATTCTCAAAATGGTAATCAAAATACACAAGATTCTTCGAATCAATCTTTAGAATGACAATATTCTACAGAATTTCAGCAAGCTTATGAATTTGCGAAATGACATTGAATTACAACTATGCCAACAATTCAAAAAGCTGATATGGAAGGAAATCTTACAAGGATTCAGATGGCTAAAATGTTGTCTCAATATGCTATAAATGTACTATGAAAAACTCCAGACACATCAAAAAATAATAAATTTAGAGATGTATCGGATAAAGAAGATGCAGGTTATGATTATGGAGTAACATTAGCATACCAATTATGAATTATGTGACAGAATATGCCAAATAATAAATTTAGACCAAATGATGAAGTAACAAGAGCGGAATTTGTTGCAGCATTTTCTAGGATGTTGTATGGGACATCGGATGGAGAATATAAATCAACTTCGAAATATTATATTTATCATATGGAAAAATTAGAATCTGAATGAATAGTTACAAATACAAATCCATCTATGAAAGAGCGTAGATGATACGTGATGATAATGTTGATGAGAAGTGCTAAATAATTTAAATATGAATTTCATCCAAAAATAGGAGCGTTTTTTTTCCGTAGGCTTTATTTTTTTCTGCATGCTCAAGAATTGTATTTAAATCTTCCTTTTTACTCTTAACTCATGAAAGTTCGAAAAAATCTGCCTGTAATTGATGGAAAAGTACATTCGCAATCGTAGTTTTTCAGCATAATGGAGTTCAGCAAAAAATCATCGAAGGGACTTGTCAGTTTTCTAGAAATTTTTGAATGAAAGTTTTGTTTGTTCTTGTCAGACTACTTCATCGAGAGTAGTTGGGCGTAAGTAGTAAGCTAATGGTTCGTTATTTTTCATAAATTTAAATGCATAATAAATCATCTTAGTAGACTTCAACTATAATATATATGCTGTTGAATTTGTCAATTCAAAATATAGTAAAAAGTGGTCAGATTTTTGTAAAAATAGGGAATTTGGAGTATAATTAAAACTAAGTAATTTTTATACTTATATTATATCACAAATGAAGAAATTGACCAATCTGATTGCATTAGTAATGTTAGTGAGTACAAATGTGCTTACACCATTTAGTTATGCACAGGAAGATGTTCCAGAACTAATTCCGGAAAGTGGAACAGAGACAGTGGAAGAAAATCATTGAGAAATATGAGAAAATCTAGGAATTAGCGAAAAGACTCCAAACTCTTTATGAGAAGTAGAATGAGAATGAAGCCTCCCTTTGGTAAGGGAGGTGGTGAACGAAACTAGCCCCGCTAAGCAGGGTAAAAACCTGGAGGGATTAAAAGAAGAGGTTGAGGATTTGATAGATGCTCTAGAATCTCCTACAACAGATGAGAATAAAAATGAAGATACTGAAAAAGTTGAAATAGATGAAGTAGTTCAGCCAGTGAAAGGAAATACAGAAAGAGAAAAACAAGAAGAAAATTTAAAGGATAATAATGAAATAACTGAACAAGAAAATGTAGAAGCTGAAATTCAAAGACTACAAAAAATTCAAAAAATTAGTACAAAGAATACAACGACAAATTCAAAGGATATCATCCTAGAAGCTACATCGACAGCATCTAATCAGACTTTGAAGATAAATAAATACTTTAAAAATGCATATACAGTAGACTGGTGAGATGGTAGTCCAATAGAGACATTATCTGCAGATAAAACTCATACATATACATGAACATGAACATATACTATCATACTATCACCAGCTACAGATAGATGGACATTCCAGAATGTATTTAAACCATTAGTACCTACGAATTGAACAACAATGACATGAGTAAAGATAGTATCTATGCCATCATTAGCGGATTGATTTGGGAATAGTGAAACAAATCCATGAGACTGTTTCTTCTATTCTTTCAACTGAGATTGACAGTTAACAAGTTTACCGGAGTGATCATTTGATACAAGTAAGATAACGACAGTAGGAAACTATTTCTTCTATTCTTTCAACTCTAAATGACAGTTAACAAGTTTACCGGAGTGATCATTTGATACAAGTAAGATAACGACAGTA
>ODAI012100816.1_pt1 | contig 18208 bp, 13 predicted proteins | sample 1539321 | NCBI WGS metagenome assembly ODAI01 (sample SAMN02144231, study PRJEB22623) | gut metagenome | biome: sheep rumen | host: Ovis aries | place: New Zealand | reverse complement strand
TCTACGGCAGATGCCAGAATTGGATTCTCTGTGTAGAACTGTTGGGTATCTTCGAAGACTTGCTTTAATTGTTCTTTTCTATTTGATAACATGTAGTGTTCACCTCCAACTCTATTGTATGCGATGTATTCATATAATGATGACTTCTATGCTCAAAGTATGTCAGAAACGGTGTGCATTTGTTTGCTCAGAATGAATGTTCGGTCTGTGCTTTGGCTGATCTTATGATACAGCAGTTTCCGGTTCAAAAGGTCTCCGCGCAGGCGACAAATAAGGCACCCCGAAGGGTGCCTCGATTTCAGTAATCTTCATATTCATCAATCAATCACTTCATACTGAAACATCTCATATTTCAGCTTACTTCCCACATTGATCTCAGCTGGCAGTAACGCTCTAGCAACAAGCTTTACGTCATCGGACTCTATATCAATGCGGTGAAGATTTGCATAGTCGCCGTCAATGCTGACGACCTCGTAATACCAGGTTTGCATTTGTTTTTCCTTTCTAATCTGTAATTCCACAAAGAATTGTAAATCAATTTGGATCCAGCTAGTGATAGTCCGTTTGAGAAAATCATATTTATTATAACGGTTGTCGTTTGGTAATTCACTATTTTTACCCGAGTAAATCGGGGCCTATTGGATATTGGTCTAAAAAAGGGGTGGTCGGTCTGTTTTTTGGCTGATCTTATGATACAGCAGTGGCCGGTTGAAAAGTTCCGTTAAAGGCAAGATGCACAGCAATTACTATTGAAGAAGAAGCCGCCGTGAACAGGATAATTGAGCAGAATAAAGAGATTTTGTCCACTATTCCGGATGAATACTTAAATCCTGAGATGACGGAATATATGTACAAACTTGCATCTACCGGTCGAGCTGATAACCTTAAAACAATTTTGGAGATGACAAGCAATGAACAGCACCGCAAGGAAATGGAAGACGAGTTGAACAGTATTAGCTCTAGTAGTAAATCAAGCGCTATATCAAACAAATTTATCGTATTCGATATAATTCTAAGAAGGCTCGGTTTGTGAGCCACCCATCGCCTACGCATGATGCTAAGATACAGAAGCGACCTCTGGGGTAATATTTTCTCAGAGGTCGCTTTTTTTTCGATAGCAAATAAACTCCTGTCGTGCGGTTTCTTTAAGGAACAAACCACTCCAAAGGTTGGGGGGGGTCCTCTGTCTCAGTAGCAGGAGGAAAAGCGATCTACCATCACTTTATTACACATTCCGGTATTGCCGAATCGATCTGGCTGATCTGATCATTGCTGATGTTATTTCCGTCAAGAGAAAGCTCCTTTAAATTGTAAAGGTTCATTACGGCATTTGCATCCTTAATCTCGTTTCCGCCCATGTACAAGTACTCCAGTTCCGTCAGTTTCGACAAGGCATCTATATTTTCCACTTTATTGTTATAAAACCACAATTCTCTTAACTCTGTCATCCCTGCCAATACATTGATGCTGCTGACCTCATTATCACTAAACCGCAAGACAGTGAGGCGCGTCAGATTCATTAGTGGTGCCAGATTGCTTACATGGTTATCACTAAACCGCAGTACAGATAAACCCGTAAGGTTTACCAACGCAGAGATGTCAACCACCTCGTTGCCGCCAAACCATAGTTCCTTTAGGCTTGTCAATCTACTCACAGCGCTGAGATCATAAACATAGTTGTCGGTGAAATCTAGCACTTCCAACGCATTTAAGTCTGCCACAGGGCTAATATCCCACACACTGTTGTCTCGAATGGAGAGCCGCTGCAAGTTGGATAAACCTGAAACGGCGCTGATATCTTCCACATTGTTTCCATCCAGATTCAGTAATTTCAGATTCTTAAAGGCCGCCAAAGCTGAAATGTCATGAATCTTTTCTGTATTTGGTAAGTCCTTATCCGTCGACAGATCCAATACCGTAATCTGCTCCGCGTCTTTTGTAAGAAAGTCTTTCTCAAAGTTTCCTGTGATTGCTCTCACCTTAGCTTCGAGCACAGGATCCCCCCATTGAATTGCTGCTTTCTGTTCCGTGCTGACATTCTCTGATTCACCCGTAACGGCTTCTTTTGTTGTAGCTACAGCTTCCGGTGTCTCCTCTGGGGAAACAACTGTTTCTTTCGCAAGATTCGCTTCTTCTATGTAGTCGGCGTTCTCTGAGATTTCCGCGATTTCCTTTTGGGTGGAACTTTCTTTCTCCTTTTTACTGAGTACTATAAATGTACCGCTTCCCAACAGTAAAACCGCGGCAAGTATCGCTGCTATGATGATTGGCTTTAGGGATTTCTTCCTTTCTCCGAAAGTATTGACCACCGCAGGAGAGAATTCCTGTGTTGTGTCGCCTTCTGTATTCTGACGTGTATCGTTTTCTGTGCTATGCTCTCCAATGCATCTCGCTACACCGCTCCCATATGTCACAGTCTTCAATGCATTTTTCATCTCTTTCGCAGATGCAAATCGTTTACTCGGGTCAGGATCACATGCCTTAAGTATTACCTCTGCCATTGCCGGGGAGGCATTGCAGGGTGCAGGCAGCGGTTCCCCGTCCAGCCTTCGGCGGTTCGCCGTCACGAGATCGCGAGGGGAGAGCAACTTCTTTTCCGTACTCACAAAGGGCAGCCGCCTCTTATTCAACAGCCAATAGAGAACAATACCAAGAGAATAAATGTCTACTGTCGCGTTATAACTGCTCCCTTTTTCCACTTCCGGCGCCATGTAATTATAAGTACCCTTTTGGGAAAGCCCGCCAGTCATGTTCTCCAGCGTTCTCGCTACTCCAAAATCACCGAGTTTATAATCACCGAATTCATTGAGAAAGATATTGTCCGGCTTGATATCCCGGTGGATCACGCCACGTTGTGCGCATCGCTCCAATGCGGAACAGATGTCACATCCAAGCTCGACGACCTCTCTCTCGGATAAGATCTTATCGCTGATGTAGGTATTGAGCGGTGTAAGCAGTTCCATACGAATATAGATGTCCCACCCCACTCTGTCTGTTCTCTCGACAACCTTGTAATCCTCGACGCTTACAATATTTTGAAATCCTTTAAAGGATTCCATCAACCGGATCTCGTTAGCAAAGTCGTTAACCACTTCCCGCAAGTATGTCTTGGTGGCATCAGCAGTTAAGCCGACAGAGCACATTGACTCCAGTTCAGCCTCATCTTGTGGAATGGAAATCACTTTGATTGCCGCGCGGCTTTCCACACCGTGATCTGTACGAACAGCTTCGTACACAACACCAAATGAGCCTCTGTTAATGCGTCTTACAATCTTCCATTCCGGCCAAACGGCACTAAGGTCAATATTACTCCTCATAAGACATCTCCCATACGTCCGCATACGTTCCGAGCGGGTCCACTGACAGGATGCACATGAGTACAAAGCACTCATAAGGATTGCTGATATATAGTTCTCCCAGGAAGCAACTCTCAAGGATCTTGTTCGTCGACTCTACGAAAGAAATATACCTGGCCTTTATATTTGCGTACTCATCGAGCGTCTGTGAGTAGATAAAAAAGTTAAGTGTGATCAGATCAAATCGAGTCACCTCGGTATTGCCTGCAAGTACTTCACTGATGTGCTGCCTGCTAAACCGTTTTCCAGCAAACTGAGCATTCAGCTTAGACACTTTGCTGGGAGTCAGATTTCCATGTCGATCAACCGGGATTGCCGATGAAATGATGTGCTCCAGATCGCTTTCAGTAATATCGTCGATTGTATAGACTCTTTGCTGCCCCTTGCGGTGCTTTTCAGTCTCATCATTATTATAAATTCCCGCGACAATCTCCCGCGCACGCGTATAAAGTTCATCGAAGCACTTTTTTGCAGTCACACTGTGTTGCGGACAGTTGTTGTCCGTTTTCAGCTTAGACACAAACGTGATAAGAGCAGCTTCACTATTGATGGAATTCATTGCGTTTCTGGCACCGATTGTTAGATCTGAATATAAAAGCTTAACGTCGAGCGAATTTGGAGGGGTTTCGTTAAAAATCCGCCACAACTTCTCAAACGTCGGATAACCGAATCCGTTTTTATAGCAGTACCAGCAGATGACTTCAAACGGGTTCTTTGCATTGATTCCCTGCTCTCGAAGCCCCTTAGTTAGAAATCCATTAACATCATCGACACTCATTCCAAGGCCAAATCCCAACAAAAAAACCACTTTACGTCTGACTGTCTGCTGGGTGAGCCACTTTTTTGACAATGCGCTGAGCTTTGCTGTCTTCGGATCAAAGGACTGCGGAGTGTTATTATCCGAAAAAGCCCCTTTGATAATCTGTTGGTATTCCTTTAAGGGAACTTCTTTAAAGGGCTCTTCCAAACAAGCCTGGCGGTATATATAGCGCTTTAGATATTCACCAAAAGGGATGAATTTCATTCTCTCCCGCAGGGCTGAATAGATCAGATTGGCATCCCTGTCACGAAAATAATTGCTGTCCACTGCGCCATACAGAACATCCCATGCTTTGTTCGTAAAGTCCATGCTTCTGTTCTCGTCCATTTTATGGGTTCTCCTTCTCAATGTTGTCAGAACGCCCCTTGCAAGGCCCGAAAAGAACTACAAAGAGCAACAGGATCAGCCTGGCTTTAAGCATGTATCTAGCCTCGCAGGATATGTAAAATCTTATCGAATAGACCTCGTCTTCTTTTTTTTAGCCTGCACAGAATGATTGTGATGTTATCTTTGCCACCGTTATCAAGTGCTTTCTGCAATAGGTTTTCAGTGGTTTTATTAACATCTGTGATTCCACCAGCAACCGTTTCCGTCAGAATCATAGCAATCTCTTCTATGGAGACCATATCAGTTAAACCGTCCGAGCAAAGCAGATAGATATCACCATCGTGATAGTATCCCCTTGCATAATGAGGTTCGATCATCATCTCCGTAGACGGAATTCCCAGATTCTGCGAAAGCGGAGGCTTTTTCCCATATATAGTTGCTGCGTAGTGATCAACAGATATCTGTTCCAGCTTCTCTCCATCAAAATGAAACGCCTTGCTGTCCCCAATATTGCAAAGATCTATCTCATTTTCTGCAAAAGCAATAATCACTGCAGTCGTTCCCATCGAACCGATATCATTATCATCTGCGTATCTGCATATCTCTTCATTTGCTGTATTACAGTATTGCTGGAGGTCTTCGATTGGACATGGCCCGATCTTTATCTCCGCAGCGCATCTGGCGGCAATCAAAGATGCCAGTTCTCCATTCTCTTCCCCTCCCATACCATCAAAAATGCCGAACACGTATGACTGAGCACGGTCTGTACAGCCATTCATCGAGAATTCCACCGTATCTTTAATATCGCCCAAATACTTTCCGTCACACAGAAAGTTGTCCTGATTCTCAGTTCTTCGTTTCCCGACATGACTGCAGCATGAATAGTGGATTTCGTAATTCAACTGATCCCCCTTTTTTAAGTGGTCACAGAAGACCTTTCCATAACTCAGCTTCATTAGTGAATAAAAAATGGCGGGAATGGCATTTCCCCGCCGTGATGTTCTTTTGTTCATAAATGTCTAATATGCCTTCGCCGGGTTGTATCTTCTGTATTATAGCATTGTTATTCCAATGCTTGCATAGAAAGGCTCTCCATTTATTGTCATTGGACTCTTTTTGATCAATAGTTGCATCGAGGTATTAATTGTATATTCATCATACATATACGGAGTATAGCAATAGCACGCTACATTTCTGTAATATGAAAGTTACCTTTCATTTTTAGGTTTAATGACTTTCCAAAGTTATTTCGTTATAATGTACAGGGGTCTGATGCCGCATTTTCTTTATAATTAAACAGTATCAATCTAAATACAGGGCAATCAGAAAGGAGAGACGAGTCTGCCCGCTCGGCTAACTAAAAATGAACAAACACTTGATATTCTTTCTGGCATCTGCAATGGTTCTGAGTCTTGCCTCCTGTAGTGCCAAACCCAGTTCAAGCTTCGAAGCATCCACGAAAACGGCTGTTCAGGAACAAGCCACCTCGCAGGAAACCGAGCCCGAAGTTGGTGTTCCTGAGGAAGCCAATTCCGAAGCAACGGTATCTCAGGAACCTGTCACAGATCCTGTCGCTTCCAAGTTCAACGGCCTCTGGATAACAAACAGCAGTATTGGCACGCTGTACTATTTTGACAACGGAGAAGTCACCTGTTATATCAATGATAATTATGACCCTTCGGCTCCCGATCTCCATTATGAAATAGCTCAAAAGGAAGACTATACGATTGAAGAAGTAATCTCCCAAGATGTTTCCGGATATAGAGCAGTCCTGAAAAGCGGCAACGAATACTGGCTTCTGGATGATTACCCGGACGCACTCTCGTGCTATTGGCATGATGAAAACGGTGTACTGCAGCTGAGTAGCTCCAGTTCATTGACGAGGGTGACAGATTTTACGGTTGATGACCTCATTGTGGAAGGAAATCCGGCGGAGCAAAATATTCCGGCTGAAACCGAATCAGATACAGACGATGGTATGGCATCTCAGAGCCCCTATGCGGATATTGTCCTTGAATATGAGAACAATTATGGGAAGCTGACATTTCTGAATGTCGATGGCTATGATTATTACATAGGCGTATTTGAGGCTAAACTGATCGACTTTGATCAGGATGGTTCCGATGAACTGCTCATTGGATACTCAACGCCTCGCGAAGATGTGGAGCAATATATCCCCGAGCCGAAACTGGATGTCTGGACCATAAAAGACGGCGTTCCTGTTCGAGTCTATGAAGGTGCAAATGTCCGCCACGGCGATATAGGATCGAATTGCGCATTTATTGACTTTGATGGTAAATACTGTCTTTGTGTTGGATACGGCGGATATGAGATCGATTTCACTTTACTATCGCTCGAAAAGGGCAGTTTTACCCAATACCTTAACTTAAAATCCGATATGGACAACTCATACTTCATGATTAACGGGGAGGACGCTGATAAGGACCAATGGTACGAACTATATCAAAAGATTGAAAATAATCCTGAAGAGCACTTCCACTCGGGCTTCATAGCCCCAGAGGGCCATGAGTCAAGAGAGGCCTTGCAGGAAGCGGTCTCGGAGGATTATAAGCTTCTTGGAATGTGACCAACAGTATTAGATGCACCGTCCGTTCTCTGACAAATAAAAAGCCCTGCGTCGCAGGGCTTTTTATCATATCATAATTTCCTCGCAGGCCGGAATTTACTCCGTTTCCAATTTCATTCTTAATCACTGAGCGTCAGGTTCAAACCAACCCCCATGGTCCGCAAATGCAGCAATATCCTCATCCGAAAACGATTCGGTTTCAAAATCAGGCATTATGCCTCCCGTAAATATTTCCGCCAAGAGGCTAGCCGGATAATACTCATTGAGCTCTGCTGCATTTTCACCCACTAGGTAAGAAAGCAATATTTTACCTTTACCTTCTCCTAACACATCAACTGTTATGTCGTAGACTTCCAACGTATAATCGTTTTCATCATACGAAAAACTGCCTCGAAATTCCACATCAACAGAGTCAACACTATAACCACTATTGGCGCACCATTGCGTTACGTTTTCTGCTATGTCATATGTATTTACCGATCCGCCTGCACCGTCAAAGCTGATAAGTAGTAAAACCACAACTACCGCTGCTGTGCATCCTGCAATCACTCCTTTTCGTGGTATTCCTTTACCTCTATTAACCGGCTCAGTGATTGGTATCGAGCCTTGAGAAACTGTCTGTTTACTTTCTATCTTTGCGCCACAGTTTGTACAGTACTTGGCATTCGTTAGTATTCTTTTCCCACACTTTGAGCAAATCATTTCAAGTCCTCCTTCAAACTTCTACATGCACATTTCCCTTGCTTTGTATGTGTCAATCTTGTTGTAAAACTATGATAGCAAAATACGGTTTATGCTCTGTAAAATGAAAGTTCCTGCCCAACAAAAAAAGCCCTGCATTGCAGGGCTTTCGTCATATCATAATATCCTCGTAACGGGGGTCAACCCCCAGCTTTCTGTTCAATTATCTCTCTTGCTTTATTGACATATTTATTGTTCTTCCACACTTCCTGGTCGCCGATAATATAAAATCTATATTTAGCCCTCGTTGCAGCAACATTAACAATATTGCTGTTCACAAATCCAGTAACAGCATATCCTTTCTTTATAGATTTATCGCATCCCAATACAAAAATCACTTCATTTGCTTCTTTTCCCTGGAATTTGTGTACCGTACCAATATTGTCTTTAAGCCATTTGTTAAGTTCCGTGTGCTTACCAAGCGCAGATGTACTATTCTCTGCCGCAAATGATCTAATGGCATCACGAACACCCTTAACAACAGTAGTAAATGGCGAGATAATATACAGGCTGGTACCTCCTGACTGCTCAAAAGCTTTCTCTACCATTTCGCAAACTATTCTGCCCTGTTCAGGGACATAATGGTTCTTATTGCCGCTTTCTATGCCAGGTCTATCAATCCATTTTGATGTATGGCCAATAAACCCTTTCGCCACCTCCTGATTTGGCTGCGCGGTCTGCTGCTTCATGATCCCATTGTAGGAAATTGTGTTGGAAATATCGTACATCGGAGATATACATCTTCTATGTACAACAAGCGGACAGCCTACCCACTCAGGATAATCAGTTCCGTTGTCAAAATATGTGCCGACAGGGTTTATTAAATCTGCACACCGTTGTACAGAAAGCGAATTATCCTTGTAGTTTCCATACAGAGGGTCGTCGAAAGCATCTTTAAGAAGTTTAAAATCATCTTTCACTATCGGTTCAACCTGTTTGGGATCACCGACAATAATTGCTTTTTTTGATCGGAATAAAGCCCCGACTGCCGTCTGTGGCGTTGCCTGACCGGCTTCATCAATGATAAGAGTTCCTATGACGCCCGGTTCCTTTACATCTTTCAGTAATCTTTCTACAGATGCAAACGCAGAAGACAATACTGGGGTTAATAAAAACAGCGTATTGAGCAGTGATTCCATCATTGCTTCACTGTCCTCATGATCAAATACTATCCTGCGTTGATCAGTATCAGTTATATATCCCCAATATTGACCTATAATATATAAATTATTACGACATGCTTTTGAACTCAGCACAAACTCCTTTGTCAATTGCAGCGCAAGGAAAAACAGTTTTTCTCTTTCCTGATCATACTCTATTGTTGTCCACGGGTTTGTCACATGGGCCTTTGTTGAAACTGCGTTGTCTTCCGACAATACACTCTTGATAAATGGTATATCTAACACTTGGCCTTTATTACCATACTCAACTAATGCTCTGTCCCGCTCCTGACATGCAATGTCTGCCTCTTCTTTATACTGTTTAATTTCCGAATCTATTTTCTGGATTTCATCAGCTAGACGAGCTCTTTTTTTCGAGTATTCTCTTTCCTTGGATTTTAACTGCTCAAGCTGTTTAATGATCGACTCAATCTTGCCAAGCAAGCTTTTATTTACAGACTTCTTATTTTCAACAATAATTGCGGCTTCATCAGCTATTTTCCTATACTCAGCAGCTTTTACACGAAATTCATCAATTTCTTTATACCTATCTTCCAGTATCCCCTTTCCAAGAGTAAGCCTCAGCATAAAGTCGATCAGTTTCTCCGTACGTAACGGCTGTCTTACCGTTATCTCCTTATAGCAGCGTTGTTCCTCTGCGCTGAATCTCTTGGCATCTTGTTCACATTTTTCTATGCTATCCAGGACTTGTCTGTTTTTATTTTGTAAACCGCTATATTCTTGCTCTGCTTTATTGATAATAGCTCTTTGCGCTATTAAAAGATTATCTAACTCTGTAAGCGATGCTGTCAGTTCTTCTATACGTTTCTTGTTTTGTTTTTCAATCAGCTCATATTCTCTCTTCGCACGATGCGACCTAAGCACTATGTCGCCGTACTCACTCAGTTTCATCTGCATACTTTCGACTATTTCCAATTGGCTCTTAAATTCTTCTCTTGTTTTTTGGTAATACGGTACTCTATCAGATAAATAGTCGTTCTTTTGCAGGAGTTCAGTTAGTACGGGATACAGAAATGTATAATAATAATCACTTATATTTTTTCTATTTCCTAATGGAGCAGCGATCATTCCCCATGCGTCGGATTCTGCTTGACCTTTCCCTAAATAACTTCTTGCAAGGTCTGTATAGTAAATGTCCGGACAGCATTTATTGCTTTTGTGGAAAGTTATCTTACAATCAGTCTTATCAACATCAAACAAGTTATTTCTTATATCTTTACCTTTTGGCAACTCTTTGGTAATATTTTCCACTGCCGCATTGTTAGATGATGCAACCAAAATACCGTATTCTTCGATTCGCTTGTCTTTAAACTCGTACCACTTAGGATAATACTGCGTGTATTTCCCATTTAGTTTTCCTTTTTTGAAGCTGTTACCTTTGAATGCAGCATCCGGGTTTTCGTACTTACTAAGCAATCTAGCCTTCTCAACTATATTGCTCACGATCACTTCCTTTAAAAGTGTTGTCTTCCCGGTTCCAGGAGGCCCATTCACTGAGAAAATTTTCTCAGTCCGCTCTTCCTTTCCAACCGGCGTGCATAAGTTAATGGCCACCTGTTGCATCAATGCTGGCATATATCCACAGGGCCATTTTCCAAGTGGAGCATTGCTGATATTCAGTATCTCAGACATTTTTTCATAGAATGCGGCTTCTTCTTTTGGTTCAACATTAATAAAATCCTGCCTGCTTCTCGTCATTTGATCGTTATATGGTGCGCAAATATACGCCTTCAAGCTTGGCAGCATCTCTGAATCAAAACCGGGTTTCTTCTCCTCAATAAAAGTCTTCACCATCTTTATATCTGATGAATAGAAATCGTGGTTCACCGCCCTATAGTAGTCTTCATTTTTATCTCTTTGTGTAGAGTCGACGAACAGTTGATACTGAAGCCCGTTTTTTTCTTCGATTGCGCCACAATCCACATATCGTTCATATCTCTGGACCAACTCATTATGAATATCAATTAGTTTTTCAGTCGTGATGGCGTTTTCTTTGAATTCTGGTTTGCTATCTTTTGCCGTTTGATTGGCATCCTCTGACTGGCGCCCATCATCCGACTCTGCTCCAAAAAACTTTTTTTCCAGCTCATTAACATCTGCAGAATATATACTTTCCGAGAGCTGCTCAGAGACTTGGGAGCCGCTTCCCGAAACCCGCGATAATGCCCATAGAATTGGGGACAGAGAAAGTGTGTGATTGATATATACTCCTTCACATGTGCACTGGAAACTAAGAATCGGTATATACTCTTCGTCCCTTTCAACCTGATTGAGATCTTTCCCCAGACTTTTCTCCAGTTTATTGATACAAATCTGGCGTTTAATCCTGCCAATATAGAAGGTCAGATTCCCCCACGTTCCCATTTCGCATGATTCAGCCTGATCATTAATTACTAAATAGATTTCCTGATCATGTCTTAATGTTTCAAATACTTTAATCGATTTCTGTTTTATTTGACCACAAGTGTGGTTCTTTTTGAACTCTCTAAGTCCGTTACGAATTTTATTTTCATCTGTACATTCGTCATATGACTCCTGTTCAAGGAACTCTAAAATAAACCAATAATCCAATACTTTGACCACTGTTTGATCATCTGATACTGAAAACTGATTATTCATCCTTTTTCCTCGTAATATATGTGTGTCCTGTGTAAAGGTATTGCAGCAGTTTACTCCGTCGCTTGGTTCATTTCTGTGTTGATTTCTTTAATTCCTCTGTTGATGTAAAGAAAGGCCACAAACCAAGGTAAAATGCAAAGAATCAAGTATTTCATAATTCCACCAAACTCCCAGTCCCAAAGCGCATGGAGCGTAATCGGGACAATGAATGCCCCAATAAAAGGAGTAGATGTAAAGCTTCTAATCGTGATGGGCTCCTTTGTTGATACCACACAAAGTGCTGCCCCACTAATCGCAGCCCATACTGCATGTGTGCCTATAGATGTTATGCCTCGTAGTATAATTATAGCCATCATATCAGCCATAGACTGTTCAAGGTCAAGAGAGTAAGAAAACCATCCCATATCAATCTGCATGCTTTCAAGAAATGCGGCGAATACATACCCAGCTGTTTCAAACACAGCAAATCCAGCGCCTACGGCAGATCCGATAAGCAAGCCATTCAGAATATAGTTCTTCTTATCATTCACATTGATTCGGTTGATAAACAGGGCTGCAACAATCGCCTTTCCCAATTCTTCTGCGAATCCTATCCCAAACGAACCAATCAGATTAAAGCTCTGATAAACATAATTTCCAATTACCAAGGTAACAATTAAAGACATCAAGCCTCCTATTATAAACACCTTGATAGTATAGAAAACACTAATATTCCTAGGCGAATTTGTTTCAAAGAAGAATACCGCAACAGTCGCCGGTCCAATCATTGAAGAGACAAACATCAGACCAGGGACTGCCAAATAATTTCCCATATTAAAGACCAAAAACGCCAGAAGAACTGATGCAATCATCAAGTATATAAAGATTCTGGAGAAGAGCCAGGGTTTAGGCCATTCTTTGGAAATATCCTTTACATCTGGTGTTGTCAGTGACGTTCCGCATATAAACAGCTCATCGGCTTCTTTCTGTGTATGCTTTTTGAACACGCCTGAGAATACATCCCGAAAGCGAATTTCTACAGGAGTTCCCGTCTCCTCACCTGTAATATTCTTAGTAAATGCATTCATGGCAGAAGTGGCGCTTTTTCCTATTCCTTCAGCACTCTTTTTAAAGCCATCTTTTGCGTTAAGCGAACCGGTAGTGATTTTTGTGCCACAATAAGAACAAAATACTGATCCATCCGGTAATTCTTTCCCGCAATTATAACAAAACATATTACCCTCCTTTATAATCTAGTACTACTTACTGAATAAGAGATAACTAACTAATAGTATAAAAGAACACTTGCGAACCAGCAAATTGGACATAATCTTCTGTTCCACTCCCATCTTTACCATATTGTAAGCTTCCCTTGTTTCACATGTACTGGTCTTGTTGTAAAACTATGGTAGCAAAATGCAGTTTGTTCTCCGTAAAATAAAAGTTCCCTGTCCATCTAAAAGCCCCGTATTGCAGGGCTTTCATCATGTCATAATCTCTTCGCTAGTAGGAACTATCAATTAGAGGACGCGTACATCAACATCGTACACTATGTGGGACAAATTACCCCAGAGGTCGCTTTTTCACGTATAGAAAAAGGTAGAGACGGCTCTCTACCTTTTCTTTGCGTGATATTATTACCTCTTGTCCTTATCAACGAACTGAAGCGCCAGTACAGACAATGCTGAAAAGATTGTCACAAAGAGGAGCAATACAAACCATAAGAAGAATATTCTAGCTCCGCCAGTGCTATACTCAGCAATATTTTGATGATAAATCCCATATTCGTATGACTTGATTTCTTCAGGAGGATATTGATTGATTTTACAGCACACACATAATGTCCGCATGCCCCACTTGCTTATAGTGATCATTGAGACTGCTTTTGTAATCCCCTTCAGTTCGAATATAAAACCTGACATAATAAGCTGTACTATAAGCACAAACGGCATTATAGTCATTGCCATTTCCGGTGTTTTAGATATTGATGAAATTAGAATACCGCATGAATCAGCCGCAAAAATCAGCATCCATAAGGATATAAACAAATCAAATGGAGCAAAAATACTGTTATGGACAGCCTCATTGAAGTATAACAGCATCACTGATCCTGTCAAAATTGCTTCAAAAAAGCAAATAACTGCTTCGTAAACCAAACGTGCACATATGTATGCCGATAAACTAAGATTAGACATCATATGTTCATGTTTGACTGTTTCTCTCTCTCTGCAGATAGACTGAACAGAATTAAAAAGTCCAATCCAAATACATGCACAGGCGATAGCAAACAGACCCGTTCTTGTATCCATGTACTCTACAAACATCTTATCCCTGTTCAATACCAGCAGCAGTAATAAGTCGATGACAAGCGTACTAATAAGAACCGTCCATTTCTTTTCATAGAATAATTGTCGAAAGGATTTCCAAGTGTAAATCCCCAATTGGCGTATCCAAGATGCTCTGTTCACTGTATTCCCTCTCTCCCCGGATTAAGTTTTTGATACTTTCTGACGTATGCGCTTGAATGATCTTCTTTTTCATCATTCAGCACTTTTACGATTTCTTCGAAACTATGTCTTTCAAAAAAGCTCCATGCTTTTTCTTTTGTTCCAAAAAAAGCAAGCTCGCCACACTGTTTTTCTCTATTCTTCGCAATTACGATCACTTTATCGTAATAGTCAATTCCTCGATCAGGTGTATGCGTAATCATCATCACGATCTTTCCTTCATCAGCAATTGACCTTAGAGATCGCATCATGATCTCATCTTGCGCTGGATCTACCCCGGTATCAGGTTCATCCAAAAAGAATAATAATGGATTCCCTATATACTCTGCAGCTACATTTACCCTCTTTTTTTCTCCACCACTTAACTTTGAGATCATTGACTTTTCTTTTTCTTTTAAACCCATAATCTCTAATGTGTGCTGTATTCTTCGATTGAATTCCGCAGGATCTCTCTGAATTGTTTCAGGCAGTTTCATCTGTGCTGCATTTCTGATCGCATTTCCAACCGTGTCTCCTTCTCTTACAATGTTATCCTGAGGCACAAATCCAATTGCATTTTCATTTTTTCGGAGATCATCCAGCGGTCTTCCTTCATATGTAATCGAACCTGATGCTTTTTCATAACCGATCACTGCATTCATGAACGTTGATTTTCCCGCACCGGATCCGCCAAGAATCAAGACCATTTGTCCACTGCAAATATCAATATGAATATCCCGAAGAATTGTCCTTTTCTTAAAAAAAGATCCCACCGTCCTCTCATTAATGTCAATTGAGAGAGTTCCACGACCAAATGAAGTGACCTGTCCAGGCTCCGCGTTAAATTCATCAGCACTTTGTGCTGCCAGCGCTTCATAATAAAAGCAACCCGGCGTAAATATGCCGCAAATTGACTCTGTCTTGACAGTTGTTCCTAAACTGATTTCAGTTGTATCTGTAATGATTTGCTTATTAACAAACACTCTATTATCAATGAACTGAGGGCAAATATACCACTTTTTATCATGCTGATGCCATTTCATCGGAAGCAGACGAGCAGCTTCCGAATATGAGACTTTTGTCCATTTAGTTTCAATTTCCTCAATATTCAACCGAAACCAAAGAATCAACCAATTACTAAATTCTTTGTTCATGATCAATATGCAATCTCTATCCCTTAATTCCAGATGAGTATTTGCATCCCGATATACGCCGTTGATCCATATGTGCTTGTCTGAGACGGATTGGAAATAGAAGCCATTTGCACTACTTCGTCCAGCAATTGCCAGTTTACTTCCAATCCACTCTCCATCCAGATTGATATCAGAATTATGAGAGTTTCCGATTACCAGTCTCTTTTGATCTATCTTAATAGTTCCAAACTGTCCATCCGCAATGCAATACAGGAAAGCAGTTTTCTTCTTCTCGATTCCCAGCATCTTTAGTTATTCGCCCCCCTATTCTGCCCCAATAAATTCAGGATCTCTCTCATACTCTGACTTTCCCAAAATCAGATTATTTTCCATTTCTTCTTCAGATTCATATTCTCTCACATCACTAAACTCTGTTATCTCAAAAACCTTATTGCTTTCAGAATTGTCGTAGATGTCGCTGGCCTTATCACTTTCTTTTAGTTTTCTGATATCAGATGACTTAACCACCAGCCATATATCCTTTTGTGACTGGTAGTAGTCCTTAACCTGTGTTTTAAACACCAGATAGAGGAAACTCTTAGTCGAGTATTTATCCCAGTTTTCTTTTTTGGGGACCATTAAATACGAGCCGTAGTATTCCACATTTCTTTGCTGATATCTGCTCACCAAATGAGAAATAACTCTGTCTCTTGCCTCAGCCTGCATTTTTGCCATATCATCTTCTGATATTTCTTCCGTCCTGGTTACATATTTTGACAGATCCTTTTCCGTAACTTCATAAGTCATTTCCTCTCTGGAAGGCTTCAACCCCTTCTCTTTCCAGCTGCGCTTTCCTTCTTCTGTGAACTTAAGTACAAGGGTATCTCCAATATCTATATTATTAAATTTGTTTAACTCGTACCAATAAATGGAATCGATATCAATCAACTCAGGCGGAATCTTGTCTGAAACATGTTCGATAGAGACCTCACCAAAAGGTGCTGTTCCCGAAAAGTTCGGTTCCAAATGCAGAAACGGGTCAATTATCTTGTAATCCTTAAGTCCTTCAGTTACCTCCACATCCATATTTTTGCCAGAAAACTCCAACTCCTTATAGTTCTTTTGTAACTCTGCATAATCGATAGTAATGGTAATAATATCGCCGCGGCTCAAATGATTAAGATCATTTTCATCCAGTTCTTCATTATTCTCTTCGACATTATCAGAATCATTCGTTACTGCATGCTCCTTGACAGTTCCACTCAGTTTAACGTAGTCCGCCATGCTATCTGCATCATAGTCATCTGCTTTATTTCCTGCTGCTGATTCAATTTCATCAGCCAGTCTACTCGTGTTGATTGTCATAATTGCTAATCCTTCTCCATCATAGCCGGTGAATGATACATCAACACATTTCTCCAAATCAATTACTTTCCGAGTTCTGGCGAACATACTAAATGCAATAAAACCAGCCAAAATAATAAGGGCTATCAAAACAATGATGAACCCAGTCTTTGAATTTTTTTTCTTTGCAGAGAATTCTTTCGGCACAAACGTCTGCTTATCTATGGCAGGACGACAATTAACATCACTGCTCGTATTCATAGCCTGTCCGCTTTTTAGACTACACCCGCAGTTTAGGCAAAAATTAGCATTATCATCACAAGCATTTCCACAATTCGGGCAATAAATCATTTATTCCTCCTTATTTGTAAATACACATTCTGTTCCTAGATTAGTTCGCTTCTGTATCTGTCACCGATGTTGGGCTTAAACAAAAAAAGTTGCCAATTAACAACATTTCACCAAAAAAGGCTTAGTGCGATACCCGCAATAAGCCTTCAACCATTTCATGACTAAACCTCAAGTTATTATTTCCAATATTCACGATTATCTGTAAGCGCAACTAAAATTCTTACTGTGCTGCCTATTTCGTAATACTAAGCAAGTAATAAAAGAGGGATGCTGAGAAGCTTCGCTGCCTAACCAATATTATTATACTAATATTAATCGACTAATCCAGTATATTGGTTGAGATTTTTTCTCCACATATCTTTGCTCATAAAAAGACAAGCAGATGGGATAAACCACCCCAGAGATCAATTCTCATAGAGTCCATGGGCGACAAAAAGGCACCCCCCAAAGGCGCCTTTGAATAACTTGCAAAGATTGGGCTCATAGTCCGAGTTATTTGTGTACCGTTCCGATAATATAATAATTTGCCTCATCAAATGTGCCGTCATAGTAATCGAATTGCTTGGTGAGCGATTCGCCAGATTTCAATTTTCCTTCTTCATCGTTGAAATAATGTGTGTCATAACCTACACACTCGCCGTCCTTGAGGAAAATGACCCGGCCTTCGACAAAATCTACAGCCTTGTCGCCATTGTTGGTGCAGGTGAGGATGGCTTTGTCATCGAAGATGTCTGCTTCGACATCGATGTTTCCGGTCGCATCTTCATACCACTTGCTCTTGGATGCCGAGATTGTTGTCTCAAAGTGGTCCACATCAGAGACGTTTTCAAAATATTCAATCACAATCTGTTCTCTCTGCGGTCCAAGGGCATCGAGACTGCCTGAGCCGGCTCCTATTTTGTCACCGGATTCGTTATAGGCGATGCTGTTTGTTGAAATTGATAAGGTCTGGTCCGAATTGTTCTTGATTGCAATGAAATGATGGACGCTGCCATAGCCGCCGTCATAGATGTACTCTTCTTTCTCCAACTGGGCAGAGTAATCTGTGTCGTCTGTAGGTTCATTGGCATCGGTTGATGTGCTGTCATCTTCAAGGTTCTTGGAATCGAAGCTATCGATCACTTCTCCGGATGCGTCGTTCACGAAATCGATGTGAATATTGTCGACGGGGGTTCCGTTAAAGGCGTTGTACATTCCACCAAAAATGTAGAATGAAAGGGTTGAGAAGGACTCATTGAGGCTGAGTTCTTCGGATTTAGTTGTGACCTTGATATCCGTAAAGTT
>ODAI011855471.1_pt1 | contig 18208 bp, 11 predicted proteins | sample 1539321 | NCBI WGS metagenome assembly ODAI01 (sample SAMN02144231, study PRJEB22623) | gut metagenome | biome: sheep rumen | host: Ovis aries | place: New Zealand | reverse complement strand
CGACTGGAAGGACGAGGTGTACAAGAACTCGTTCGTGTCAAACTACGGCATCAACGTGCAGGGTGGCGACGATGTGGCCAACTACAACCCCTCCGTAGGCTATTCGCTGGGCAACAGCACACTGCGCGACAACGACTTCACGCGTTTCGACATGCGCCTGAACACCGACATCATCATCTATCCGAAGCTGAAGGCCCGCTTCGACGCCTCCTACAGCGACGTCAACCGCAACCTGCGCGACGACGGTGCTCCCGCTCCTGGCACGGCTGTCGTCAGCTCGCCAGCCTTCCTCTCGCTGGCGAAGTCGCCCTTCCTGTCGCCCTACGCCTACGACCTCAGTGGCCATCTGTCACAATACCTCTCCGAGGCCGACGACTATCTCTCTGAGGTCTACGACAGCGATGCCTCGCTGGCCAACCCCACCGCCATTCTGGAGTATGGCGACGGCAAGAACCGCAACCAGTTCGGCAACCGTGTCATCATGTTCTCCGTCACGCCACGCTACGAGTTCAACAAGCACCTCACGCTGAGTGAGCACTTCAACTTCACGCTGGTGAACACCAACGAGAACTACTACCTGCCTATGGGCGGCGTGCCCCAGTTCAAGGTCAACACCATCGACCCGACGTACTACCTGAGCAACGTGGCTCAGAGCCTCTCGGCACGCGAGAATGCCATCCAGAGCGACACCCGTCTGGCCTGGCAGAACCGCTACGGCGCCCACGCCATCAACATCATCGGCGGTCTGCGCTACACCAGCCAGAGCTACAAGCTGAACACGCAGAAGGGCTACAACACCGGCAACGACAAGACGCCAAACATGTCGGCCTCGCTGCAGTACAAGACCACCGACGGTGCCGACGACAAGGCCCGCGACTTCACCTGGTATGCTCAGGCCGACTACAACTGGGCCCAGAAGTACTATGTCGCTGCCGGTCTCTCGGCTGCTGCCTCGTCGCGCTTCGGCAAAGACGCCGACGGCCTGAAGCTCTTCGACGTCGTCTGGGGCCTCTTCCCCAGTGTCAACGCCGCCTGGGTGCTCTCCAACGAGCGCTGGCTGGCCGACGTCAAAGGCATCGACTACCTGCGTCTGAACGCTGGCTTCGACATCAGCGGCAACGACGATGTCGACTTCACCGCCTCGCGTACCTATTTTATAGCTAACAACATGCTGGGTGGCATGGCCGACGGCAAGTCTATCGGCAACATTGGCAACACGGCCCTGAAGTGGGAGACCACCCGCCGACTCAGCGCCGGCCTGGAAGGCAATTTCCTCGCTAACCGCTTGAACGTGCGCCTGAACTACTTCAAGAGCTGGACCAGCAACCTGCTCACACTGCGCCACATGGCATGGACCAGTGGCCTGTCGCAGAACTGGGGCAACGACGGTAAGCTGCAGAACGAAGGCTTCGACGTAGCCCTGGGTGTGAAGGTGCTGGCCCTGAAGGACTTCCAGTGGGAGCTGGGTGCCAGCGCTGGTCACTTCGTGAACAAGGTGACCGCCCTGCCCGACAACAACCAGACGTTCGAGACCAACGTCTACGGCGCTACCATCCAGACAAAGGTAGGCCAACCCGTCGGTCTGTTCTACGGCTACCGCACCGAGGGTGTCTTCGCCTCGCAGGCTGAGGCCGATGCAGCCGTCCTCCGCATTGCCGACGAGCACGGCAACACCCGGGCGTTTGCTGCTGGCGACATGCACTTTGCCGACCTTGACGGCAACCATCTCATCGACACCTCCGACCGCGTGGTCATCGGCAACCCGAACCCCGACATCTATGGTAACATCTACACCAACCTGGGCTGGAAGAACTGGTCGCTGAAAGCAACGCTGAACTACTCGCTCGGCAACGATGTGTTCAACTACCAGCGCTCACTGCTCGAAGGCGGCTCGCGCTTCTACAACCAGACGACGGCGATGGCAGCCCGCTGGACCACCGAAGGCCAGCAGACCAGCATCCCACGCATCAGCTACGACGACACGATGGGCAACAGCCGCTTCAGCGACCGCTGGATCGAGGACGGCAGCTACCTCCGTCTGAGCAACGTCACGCTGGCTTACAGCCTGCCCATCACCAGCACCTATCTGCAGGGCATCACCGTCTGGGCTGCCGCCTACAACCTGTTCACCCTGACCCACTACCTGGGCAGCGATCCCAACTGCTCAATGACGGGTGGCGTGCTCTATCAAGGCATCGACCGCGGACTGCTGGCTAACGCCCGTTCGTTCTCGCTCGGTGTGAAGATCAACCTGTAAGCGACAATGTAAAAAATGAAATGTAACAATGTAAGAACAACGATGATTATGAAACGTAATAGCCTTTCCATTCTTAAATTTTTCAATTTTTACATTCTGGCAGCAGCCATGATGCTTGCCTCCTGCTCCGACATGCTCGACACCGACTCCGACCTGGTGGAGTTCCAGGAGGACAACCAGCTCCACTCGCCTACCGACAGCGTCTACAGCGTGATGGGCATCATCTACAAGATGCAGGCCATTGCCGACCGCACCGTCCTGCTGGGCGAGATGCGTGCCGACCTGGTCACGCCCACCGAATATGCCAATGCCGACCTGAAGGCCATCGCCGACTTTGACATTGATGGGCAGAACAGCTACAACCAGATCAGCGACTACTATGCCGTCATCAACAACTGCAACTACTATCTGGCCAACATCGACACTGCGCTCATTAAGCGCGGCCGCAAGGTCTTCGAGTCGGAGTTTGCCGTTGTGAAGACCTTCCGTGCCTGGACCTACCTGCAGGCAGCGCTGGTCTACGGCACCGTGCCTCTGGTCACCGAGCCCCTGCTCACCGAGAAGGCAGCCCAGGAGGCCATGAACGGCAGCTATGCAACGCTGAACGACATCTGCAACTACTTCATCAACGACCTCGCCCCCTATGTCGACACACCCCTGCCGCAGATGGGTAGCATCGACGGCCAGGACTCGCGCAAGTTCTTCATCCCCGTGCGGGTCATGCTGGGTGAGCTCTGCCTCTGGGCAGGCCGCTATGCTGAAGCTGCAGGCTACTACCACGACTATCTCACCCTGCGCAGCAAGCCCATCACGACGGGTGTCAGCGCCGCCAGGTGGAGAAGCACGACCAACGAGTTCCGCGACATCAGCTATGGTTTCGCCTCTTCGGTGTCCAGCAGCAGCGGCAGCGAGTGCCTGGCCTACATCCCGATGGAGTATCGCGAATTCTACGGCGAGTACAGCCAGCTGAGCAACGTCTACAGCTCGACGCAGCGCAACAACTACTATGCACAGGCCGTGCCCTCGGCTGCCCTGAAAAAACTGTCGGCCAGCCAGAACTACTGCATGGTGTTCCAGGCAAGCGACACCCAGCGCGACACCCTCTATGCACCTAAGGAGAACCTGCTTGGAGAGAACCAGGTGGGCGACCTGCGCTTCTGCGACAGCTACTCGAAGAGAATCGTCAACCAGGACCAGAACTCGAAGTACTCGGCTGAGCGCCACACCGTCAGCAAGCTCAACTACGACGGCGTGACCCTCTACCGCACCAACATCGTCTATTTGCACTTTGCCGAGGCACTCAACCGTGCAGGCTATCCACAGTCGGCCTTTGCCGTGCTGAAGTACGGTCTCTACGATCAGACCATCACCGAGCACATCGACTCGCTCGAGCGTGTCCAGGCAGGCAGCCTGCTGTCGTTCGACGTCAACGTGTTCAGCCAGCAGAACACCCAGGGCGTGCATGCCCGTGGCTGTGGCAACGCCGAGGCCGACACGCTCTACGTCCTGCCCCAGCCCACCAGTGCCCTCGCCACCCGTGCCGACACCGTTGCCTGGCAGCAGCCCCTCGTAGAGGACCTCATCGTCGACGAGCTCGCCCTCGAGACCGCCTTTGAAGGCCAGCGCTTCTACGACCTCATGCGTGTGGCTCTGCGCCGCGGCGATGCAGCCTATCTGGCAGCGCCCGTGGCCAAACGCGACGGCACCACCGACGATGCCCTCTACCAGAAGCTGCTCAATCAGGCCAACTGGTACCTGTCGAAATAACATCTATGGTGAAAGGAACATCAGAAAAGCTGAATGAACAGACATATCGACAACATGAACAGCAAAGCAACTGGACTGACAGCGAGAACGATTCAACTGTTATTCCTTTTCGCCCTTGCCCCCCTGTCGCTCTCGGCGAAGGTCGCACTGCCGGCCCTCTTCTCCGACGGCATGGTTCTACAGCGCCATCAGCCCATCCCCGTCTGGGGGTGGGCTGATGCCGGTGAACAGGTCACCGTCACGCTGGGGCGCAAGAGCCTCGTCGCCACGGCCGACGACAAGGGCTGCTGGCGCGTCGACCTGCCGGCCATGAAGGCGGGCGGGCCCTACAGGCTCACCGCCGGCGACGCCGTCGTCAGCGACGTCATGGTGGGCGACGTGTGGCTCTGCTCCGGACAGTCTAATGTCGACACGAACATCGAGCGCGTCTACCCCCAGTATCCCGACGAGATCGACGCCGACCAGAACCCGATGGTGCGTCTCTTCCGGGTGAACAACGTGCCCAACCTCCACGGGCCGCAGGCCGACGTGAAGGCCACGGGCTGGAAACCACTGTCGAAGGACAACGCCTGGACCTTCTCAGCCCTGGGCTACTTCCTCGGCAAGCGCATGCAGGCCTCCACGGGCGTGGCCCAAGGCATCATCCAGACCTCGTGGGGCGGCACGCCCATCGAGGCGTGGCTGCCCGTCGACTCCATGATGAAGTACGACCCGCGCGGCGTGCTGCAGACGCGTCTCTACCAGGACGAGGCCCTGCTCGACCAGATCAACCGGCTCAACGCCCGCAGCAGCACCCTCTGGAACCAGCTGCTCGACCAGGCCGACCCCGGCATCGCCGGCGGATGGATGCAGCCCGCCTTCGACGACAGCCGCTGGCAGCGCGCCAACCAGTATCAGCTGCCCATCGCCAACGGCCCCTTCTGCGGCACCTACTGGCTGCGCCAGCATCTGCACGTCGACGCCGCCCACGCCGGCAAGCCCGCCCTGCTGCTGGTGGGCACCCTCACCGACGCCGACATCACCTACGTCAACGGCCGACAGGTGGGCCGCACCTACTATCAGTATCCGCCGCGCCGCTACCAGCTGCCCGAGGGCCTGCTGCGCGAGGGCGACAACGTCATCACCGTGCGCTTCATCAACCAGTACGGCCGTCCCGCCTTCTGGCGCGACAAGCCCTACCAGCTCGTCTATAGCCGCGACGACGTGCAGCCCCTGGCCGAGGAGTGGCTCGTCAGCGACGGCGTGCAGATGCCTGCGCAGCCGTCGGCCCCCGCGGGCGTGCAGAACATGACGTCCGTGCTGTGGAACGGCATGCTCGCCGGCCTCGCCCCCTACGCCCTGTCGGGCGTCGTGTGGTATCAGGGCGAGTCGAACACCGGCAGGGCCCGCGAGTATCAGGCCCTGCTCAGCTGTCTGATGTCGTCGTGGCGGCAGCTCTTCCAGCAGCCCCGGCTGCCCTTCGTCGTCGTACAGCTGGCCAACTACATGCAGCCCTCGCCGAAGCCGCAGAACAGCGGGTGGGCCCAGCTGCGCGAGAGCCAGCGCCGAGCTGTGGCAGCCGACGCCCGTGCCGCCCCGGCCGTAGCCATCGACCTGGGCGAGGCCGTCGACATCCACCCCCTGCGCAAGAAGGAGCTCGCCGAGCGCTGTGCCCTGGCCTTCGACCGCCAGGTGTTTGGCAAGCGGGTGCTGCTGTCGCCCGAGGTCGTCAGCATCGAGCGTAGTGCCGACCATCTGATCGTCACCTTCGACCAGCCGTTGCAGCCCGGCTCCGTGCAGGGCTTCGAGCTGGCCGACGCCAGCGGCACGTTCCGCACCGTCGCCGCCCAGGCTGTCGGCTCGCAGGTCGTCATTGCCGCCACCGCCGATGGCCCGTCCGTCGGCACAGCCCGCACCATCCGCTACGCCTGGAAGGACAACCCCGTTGAGGCCAACGTCCGCGGCAGCAAGTCGGCGCTGCCCGCCACCCCCTTCGAGCTGACCATTGGTCAGTAGGCTACGAAGCTGGTTTACCAGATTTTCTGTTGTATAGTCCGCGTGAAGCACGAAAGCACCAGCATTTAGCGGACAGTAATTAAAAGCCCAGGCTTGCAGAAAGCCTGGGCTTTTAATTACTGTTGAATGCTATTCAGTCGGTTAAACGTGCTGCTTGCTCTCCACAGGGTTGGCGTAGATGCCGAGGAAGATGTCGCGCAGCACGTCGGGCTCGCTGACGTCGTAGTCGCTGAGACGATCCATGTAGTTGAGGAAGGTCTGTCGCTCGGCTTCGGTATAGTGGTCGCGATAGGTGGTCTGGCCGTAGCGCAGGTCGTGGGCGATGTAGTTGTTGGGCGACAGGTGGTAGGCGCTGTTGATGCGCTGGTCGAGCAGCAGGGCCACCTGGCGGTGATACTCGTTGTTGGTCAGTGTGTCGTAGCGGCGCAGGTCGGCTTCGGTCACCTCGGGGCAGAGGGCGATGTCGACATGACCCTTTGGCTGGACGATGCCGGTGAGGATGCTGTTCAGGTCTTCACCCGGCTTCTTGACGTACTTCTGCGAGCGGCTCTCGTAGAGCTCGATGGCTTTCAGAATGTCGCAGCTCTCCCACTCGTAGCTGATGCTCACGGGCACGATGTGCAGTTGGCTGAGGGCGCGTATCTTGTCGTCGGGACAGCTCATGCAGAACATCTTGATGATGCCCTGGTCGGTGGCGTCGTGACCGTCCTTCGTGCGGCCGTTGCGTTGCGCTATCCATACGCTCTCGTGCTTCTCGGTGAGGGTGTAGCGCAGGTAGTCGCTCAGTCGGCGCGACGACAGGTAGAAATCCTTGAAACGGCCGCCGCGCTCCACACGGAACATCTTGTTCGACTTACCGATGTCAGTCACCAGTCCTGGGCTCATCAGGTTGGCACCAAAGGTGATCTCGGAGGTCTCCAAGCCGTTCTTCACCAACAGATACTGTAGCAGACAGGCATCGAGCATGATGTCGCGGTGGTTGCTGACGAAGAGGTAGCGCCGTGCAGGGTCGAGCTGGTCGAAACCTGTGTAGGTGAGCTGGGTGATGCTGCGGCTGATGACCTGCTCGTTGACGGCGTACATCACCGTGTGCTGGAACTCGCGGATGGTCTTGAAGCCAAGCATCAGCTGGCGCACCTCGTCGATAGGCTTGTCGGGGTAGACCCACGAGGCCAGCAGGGGGAAGGCGTCGCTCTCGGCTATGCGCCGCATGGCGGCGGGCAGCTCTTGGTCGGTGTAGGGGCGGATGTCGTCAAAGTTCATGGTTCACAGTTTTATGTTCAATTCTCAATTGTCAATTCTCAATAGTTTTTGTTGCGGAGGTCAATGAATTTGATGGGCTTGCGCGACTTCGGGGGGAAGTTGATTTTCTGTATCTCGTCTACGGGTAGCACCTCCACCTTCGGGGCCACACGCAGATGGGCACGGAAGCGGTTCTTCAGCGTGGCGATGGCCTCGGGGGCGCTCATGGCGGATGGATCGTTCTTTAGCCCCACCTTCACTATGACCTCGTCGGTGCCGGAGGCAGAGTCTTGTACGTAGATGACGTAGTTCTGTACGAAGGGCGTGTTGTCGAGCACGTCGTTGATGGCGGGCGGATAGAGGGTGGTGCCCTTCAGCTTGATCATGTTGTTCTTGCGACCTACGAGCGGTGTCAGCCGGTAGCTGTTGCGGCCGCAGCGGCACTGCTCGGTGACCTTCTTGCAGATGTCGCCCGTGCGGAAGCGCAACAGCGGCATGCCCTCTACACCCAGCGTGGTGACGACGACCTCGCCCACCTCGCCGTCGGCCACGGGCAGATTGTCGTCGCCGATAATCTCGACGATGATGAGCTCGGGGTGGACATGTCCGCCACAGCCGTACTCGCACTCGCTGAACGTGGCCCCCATCTCGGTCGACGAGTAGGTGGCGTAGAGCTCTACGTCCCACTTCTCCTTGATCTGTCGGCCCAGCAGGTTGAGCGAGAAGTCCTGGTTGCGCAGTCCTTCGCCGATGCCGATAATCTTTCGGATGCTGCTGCTCCGATAGTCAATGCCGTGCTCCTCGGCATACTGGATGAGGCGGGGGATGAACGACGGTACGCACATGATGCTGTCGGGCTTGATGCGCTGTATGGTGTCCCATTGCAGTTCGGGTATGCCGTTGCCCACACGTATGATCGAGGCTCCCAGCTCGCGTATGCCGAGGAAGTAGGCCAGTCCGGCCATGAACCGCTTGTCGATGGTGGTCATCAGCTGAAGGATGTTGCCGGGCTTCAGCCCTGCACAGGCGAAGCTCTTCTTCTCGTTATAGGCCAGCCGCTGCAGGTCTTTCTCTGTGCAGCAGAACGTCACGGGGTCGCTGAGCGTGCCGCTGGTGGTGATGTAGTCGACCACCTTCTCGCGGGGCACGCAGAGGAAGTCCTCGTTGAACAGCTGCAGGTCTTTCTTCTCGGTGAACGGTATCTTCACCAGGTCCTCCAGATGACGTATGCTGTCGATGTCGATGTGGTAGCGGTCGAACATGCGCTGGTAGTAGCGCGAGTGGTCCTTCAGGTAGTGCAGGGCCTCGTGCAGCCGCTCTTCCTGATAGGCCTTGATGGCTTCAGCCGACTGAAATTCAATGTCTTTCATTTGTTTATTTTGTTTAGAATAGTTTCTACGCCGACGATGGCTTCGGCGGTGTTGATGGCTGTGAGCGGCACGCCGCAGCAGCCGTGCAGGTTGACGTTCTGTCCTGTCATGAAGAGGTTGCGTAGCTTCGTGACGACGGGCAGCTGGCTCGCCGCCATGTTCTGGCAGTCTTTCTGAAGACCGTAGAGGGCACCCTCAGGCTCGTTGTAGAAGTCGCGGATGGTGAGCGGCGAACTGGTATAGGCTGTGGCGACCGTCTGGCGGAAGCCAGGGTAGAGCGCCTCCATCTTGTCGAGCATCTTTTCCAGATGCACTTGCTTCCATGCTTCGTAGTCAGCCCCTCGGCGTCCTGTCTGCGTGTCGGCCCACTGGCAGCAGGCGCTGTAGGGCATGATGGCGTTGATGATCATCTTCTGTGCCCACTCGCCCTGCTCGGGCTCGCAGGGGGTCATGTACATGAATCCTCTCGGCCAGGTGGCAGCGTCGTACTCAGCGAAGTGCCAGGCCAGCCCGTGGCGCTCCTGATAGTAGCATGTATGGTTGATATAGGGGAAGCTCTCGGGCTTGAAGACGATGTAGGCACAGAACGACGAGTAGGTGTTGGACGCCGTGCTGATGCGCTCGCGGAAGGCACGGGTGAAGACCTTGCTATCGGTCATCCGAAGCAGGGCAGCAGGATGGATGGCTGCCACGTAGTTGTCGGCGGTCCATCGGCGCCCGTCGGCCGTCACGACGGCTGTCACCAGCTTGTCCTCCACCTCCAGGCTGACGACTGGCGCATGGCTGACCACCTGTCCGCCAGCCTGACGGATGACGTCGCACAGCGCATCGGCCATCTGCTGGCTGCTCCCCACAAAGCGCGATGGCCCGTTGATGTAGAGCACGTTCAGTAGGGCATGGATGTAGGCGGGGGTGTGCCCAGCCCTGCCGGCATACATGGGGTTCATGTAGGCCAGAATGTCGCGCAGTCGTTCGTCGCCGATGTAATGGGCTATGAACGCGTCTGCGGGCTGCAGAAACTGCTCGCTGTGCATGAAGAGTCCTCGGGTGTCGGGTCGCAGATAGAAGAAGTCCACCTCGCCGGCCAACTGGTATAGGGCGTCGACATAGTGGCGGATATTCTCTGCCTCGTGTGGAAACTCGCGCTGGAAGTAGGCCGTGAAGGCTTCGCGCCCTTCGGGCACACGATAGGTCTTCTGTTCGTCCATGTAGGTGATCTGGTCCATGCAGTCAGCGTCGTTGTTGCGCACGCTCAGACGGTCCGTGATGCCAAGGTACTGGCAGATGCGGTAGACGCTCTCTCCTTTGCGCAGTCCGCCAAGCATGTGCATGCCGGTGTCGAACGACACACCGTGACGGACGAAGGTCTGCAGACCGCCACCCACGATGACGTTCTTCTCCAGAACGGTCACCTGATGTCCTTCCTTGGCCAGCAGGGCTCCCGTGAAGAGCCCGCCAATGCCGCCGCCTATAATCAGTTCACTCATCACTCGTAACTTATCACTTATCACTTAACACTTCTCACTTAACACTTCTCACTCTTCACTTTTCACTCTTCACTAGCGCGTAGCGCGCATCACCTCTCCGCAGGCCACGATCGTACCGACGAGGGTGCCCAGTATGCCGTGGCTGTTCACGTTCTGTCCGGCCAGCAGCAGGTTGGGAATCTTTGTGCGGTGGTGCACGCGGGCTGCCGGTCCGGCGTGAATGTCCTTTGCCACGCCGTACATCGAGCCGCCCTCGGTGCCGGTATAGTCGCGATAGGTCAGCGGGGTGGAGGTGTAGTAGGCCTCGACGTGCTGTCGCAGATGCGGGAACTCCTCTTCCACCGCTGCCAGCAGCCGCTCGGCATGCTCGCGCTTGAAGCGCTCGTAGTCCTCGCCGCGGTGGCCTACGGTGGTATCGCTCCAACGCTCCACATCGCTCATCTGCATGTACGACAGGATGACGCCGCTGCGGGCCCACACCATGTCGGGCTCCTCGCAGAAGTGCATGTAGAGATAGCCTTTCGGCCACGACGTGTCGTCGTAGGTCTCGCAGCCCCAAGGCGTGTCCTGCCGGTAGCCGTAGAAGTTGTGGTTCATGTAGGGCACCTCGCCCTCGCGGAACTTCACGTAGACGGCAAAGCCGCCGACGGTGTTGCGCAGCTGGGCGATGCGCTGCCGGTAGGCAGGCCGCAGCAGGGGCGAGCGTACCAGCTCGACGGTGCGCTGCGGATGGATGGCGCTGACCACGAGGTCGGCCTCGTAGTGAGAGCCGTCGGCACAGCGCACGCCGGTGGCCTGGCTGTCGTCGCAGAGAATCTCGGTGACCTTTCGGCGCGTCAGCACCTCGCCACCATATTTATTAATGACCTGGCAGAGCGCCTGGGCCAGTTGTTGACTGCCGCCAACGATGCGATAGGCACTCTGGTTGTAGAAGTTCATGATGAAGGCGTAGGTCGAAAAGGGCGTCTTGTCGCGTTCGGCTGCATAGAGCGGCAGGTTGCCTGCCAGCACGTTGCGCAGCTCTGGGTCGGTGACGACCGAGTCGATGACCTCGTTGATGCTCAGCAGCTGGTAGCGGGTGTTCACTGCATCGTCGGTCTGCGTGTTCTGCATGCTTTGGAACGATGAGGCCCGTGCCACCTCGTCGATGATGTCCCATAGGTGTTCCAGCCCTTTGCGCTGGTCGGGAAACTGCGCCGCCAGCGTGTCGATGAACGCCTGTCGGCCCTGTGCGAAGCGGTAGTGTCGGCCTCGCAGCGAGATGACGTCGTAGCCATCGGCATCGAGTGGCGACAGCCGAAGCTGACGGTCCACCTCCAGATAGCGCAGCAGTTGGCTGAGCACCTGTCCCTCGCTGGCAGAGCCGATGAAGTGCATGCCCGTCTCGAAGCGTGCGCCGCCACGGGTGAAGCATTGCAGACAGCCGCCTACCTGCACACCCTGTTCGAGCACCGTCGCGTGGTAACCGTTTTTCGCCAGCACCACGGCGGTGGATAGTCCGCCAAGGCCGCTACCGATGACAATTGCTTTTTTCTGGTTCATCACTTTTCCTTTTCGCCGTTATAACCGACAAAGATAAATATAAGTTATGAAAAAAGTATAAAATACGGCCTTTCTTTAACAATTATTTCATCTTCATGGCAGCCGATAGTAGTTCTGGTATTTCCGCAGGGGCCTCCAGTAGTCGTCGGTCTCCAGCCGTTGGCACAGCTCGTTGTAGTGCTGCACGTAGTGGCGGTGCATCAGGTGGGTTACCTCGCGGTCGATGGCGCTCTCCGCTTCTTCGTTACTGTCTTCGGCGCCGTCGTAGGGCCGCATGCGACGGCCTACCTCCACGTGCATCGTTCCTTCGCGCAGCATGAAGTCGTTCTTCGGCAGCACATGGCCTACGCCATGCAGGAACACGGGCAGGATGTCGGCACCCAGCTGGCGTGCCAGATAGAAAGCCCCTTTGTGGAAACGCAGGATGTTGCAGTCGGCCGAGCGTGTGCCCTCTGGGAAGATGCAGATACTGTAGCCCCGACGATAGAGGTCGCGCAGCCGCGGCAGGTTCTTCTCGATGCCGTCGCTGACGGGGTAGAACTCGGCCTTGTGGATGACCAGCCCGTAGAGCGGGTTGCGCCATACCCAGTCGTTGGTGAGGAACACCATCTTGGGTGAGAGCATCAGCAGGCAGATGAGGTCGAGATGGCTCTGGTGATTGCTTACGATGATAGCGGGGCGCTCGAAGTCCTCGCCCACGCTGTTGTCGTACTCCAGCTTCACACCCGGTATGCGGGGCGTGATGAAGCGGGCCAGGCGGCAGATGAACCGGTGATAGCGCAGCCGCTTGCGCTCGTCGGTCTTCCCGACAAGAAAATACACACAGGTGAACGGCAGCATGAACAGCAGCATGAACACCACGAACACCAGCAGCGAGAACAGCGAGTAGACGAAGCGCTTCAGCGTGATGGGTACCTCGCGGCGCACCCCTTTCTTCGTGGTGAGCCAACGGAACACCATCGGCGGGATGACGAAGGCCATGAGCACGACGGTGAACATGCCGACGATGGTGATGAGGCCAAGCGACTGCAGGGCAGGGTGGCGGGCTACCACCAGACAGCCGATGCCAATGAGCATGATGATGGCCGAGAGGAACACGCTGCGGCGGTAGGCATCGAGCCGTCGGCGGCCGTAGGTGTACTCGTAGAGCAGCCCCTCGGTGATGAAGATGGTGTAGTCGTCGCCCTGACCGAAGATGAAGGTGGCCAGGATGACGTTCACGATGTTGAACTGCAACCCTAAGAGGTGCATGCTGCCGAGTATCCACACCCAGCCCACGGCCAGGGGCAGGAACGACAGCATGGCCAGCTCGATGCGGCGGAACGACAGCCACAGGAAGGCGAACACCACGAAACCGCATACAAAGCCGATGAAGTTGAACGAGGAGAGAAGAGAAGCCTCACCCCCTGCCCCTCTCCGAATGGAGAGGGGAGTAGATAGACCTTGCCCCTGAGATTGCGCTTGACCTTGCGCTTGTGAGTATATACTCCCCTCTCCATTCGGAGAGGGGTAGGGGGTGAGGCTTCTGAACCCAGCTCGCTCTGCCTCTTCATTCAGGCGCTCGCTGAAGCCCTCGCGCTCTTGCTGAGCCCAGAAGGCGTTCCAGCGCAGGCTGTTCTGCGCAGCCTCGTCGGCCGACGGCATGAAGCTGTTCATGTCTATGGCACTCGCCGACAGCAGCTTCAGGTCGCTGCGCTGCCGGTCGGTCATGTAGTTGATGTGGTTCAGGTCGCTGTCGAACGACGTCTGCAACGAGAAGTAGCCCAAGACGAGCGTGACGACGATGCCTGCGCAAAGGATGAGTTTGCTCCGTCCAAACTGGTAGTTTGCTCCGTCCAAACTGGTAGTTTGCTCCGTGCAAACCTCCGCTTTGCTCCGACCCCTCATCAGGTGGGGCAGAAACACCAGCACGAACAGGATGGTGCCCACGAGCATGATCGACGCAAACAGCCCTAAGTGGCGCATCGCCTCGGCATCGAGGAATACCAGACAGAAGAAGGCGGCCACGGCGGTGACGTTGCCGATGAGCAGCGGACGCACCATCTCGCGCAGCGTCTCGCGGCGGTCGCGCAGGTGTTTATAGTGGTCGAGGAAGTGTAGCGGGTAGTTTGCCGCGATGCCGATGATGGCCGAGGCGATGCCGATGACGATGATGGAGATGCTGCTGTAGCAGAGTGCGGTGAGCGCTATGGCTGCTGCGAAGCCGAAGGCCAGCGTGACGCCTATCCACAGCAGGTCGGAGAGTCGCCGGTAGTGCCACAGCAGGATGCCGAAGATGAGCACCACGGCAATGACGATGGCCAGCGTGGCATCGCTCTTGATCTGCTGGGCGTTGGTGACGGCAATGAGCGGCGCTCCGACGGCCGACATCTCTACGCCTGCCACCTCGCTTTCCACTTGGCGCATCAGCGTGTCGAGGTGTGCGGCCAGCAGCGCGTTGTGTCCCGTCTCGCTGCTGCCGAAGGGCGACTCGAACGTCACGATGCCGTGCTGTCCGTCGGTGGTGAACACATAGCCGTCGACCACCTGGAACGTGCCGGTCTTGCGCAGCGAGTCGAGGCGTTGCAGCGTGGGGGTGAACAGGTGGAGCGGGTCGTGAAGAGTGAGAAGCGATAAGTGAGAAGTGATAAGTGAGCTGGCCAGCATCCGCTTGTTCTCTTCCAGCTGTCGGCTGATGTAGTCGGGCTGTCGCAGCAGCGAGTCGATACGGGCGGAGTCGGCGCTGGTAAAGAGGTAGGGCATGTTGGCGTAGACCGTCTCCACCACCTGCATCATCTGCGTCTCGTCGGCTTCCGTCTGCAGGTTCTGCAGCAGCGTGTCGCCGTAGGCCAGCTCGCCGAAGCGGTCGATGGCCTCCTCGGTCTGCTCTGTAGTGGGCGAGGTGACGATGACGGCGATTAAAGCCTCCCCCCCTGCCCCTCTCCGATTGGAGAGGGGAGTAGATAGACCTTGCCCTTGAGATTGCGCTTGACCTTGCGCTTGTGAGTATATACTCCCCTCTCCAATCGGAGAGGGGTCGGGGGTGAGGCTTCTTGGTAAAAACTTCGCGATGTCTTCTTCGTAGCGCGCATGATAGGCCAGCAGACCTACGGCAGCCATCACCAGCAGCATCAGGCCGATGGTGAGCCGGCGGCGGGGCGCCAGGAAGTCGTAGATGTGGAGGAAGAGACGTGTCATCCGAACAGAGCCCGTTTAAGTTTCAGAGGAAGATAATAGACGACGGCACCTACACAGAGGCAGGTGTTGAGCACGCTGATGCGGGCAAAGTCGCGGAAGGGCCGGAAGTGGCTCACCCGCTCGCCTTCGGGTGGGTAGTACACCCTGACGGGCGTCGACGCTATCGGCGTGCCGTGCCAGGCGGAGTAGACCAGCAGCTCCAGCTCGGCCTCGTAGCGCGGGGTGATCCACCAGCGCATGCTGAGGCGTCGCAGCGGGTAGAGCCGGTAGCCGCTCTGCGTGTCGCCGAGCTTCACCCCCGTCTGCAGGCGGAACCAGAAGTTCGAGAACCGGTTGGCGAAGGTGTTCTGACGGGGCATGTTCTCTTCCGTCAGGTTGCGACAGCCTACGACGAGCGCCTCTCGCTGCTCGCCATGGGCCGCCAGCAGCAGGGGGATGTCCTCCGGATAGTGCTGGCCGTCGCTGTCGATGGTGATGGCGTAGTCGAACCCCTGCTGCAGGGCGCGCTCAAAACCTTTCATCAGCGCGTGGCCCTTGCCGCGGTTGTGCTCGTAGCTCACCACGCTCAGCCCCTCGACGGGCGCCTCGCCGAGCAGCTGCATCGTGTCGTCGGTGCTGCCGTCGTTCACCACGATGATGTCGTGGGCAAAAGGCTCTATGCGCCGCAGCACATCGATGATGGTGTGCCCGTTGTTGTACGTGGGAACAATCACGCAGCAACGCTCCCGTCGCATCTGCTCCTTCGGCTCCATCTTCGTCAGCGGTAGATAAACGAAAATTTCGTGTAGATGTGTTCGTCGGCGCTTACTGTGCCCCTGACCATCAGACCGTCGGCCAGCTCAATCTTCTCGAACACCACGCTGAGGCTCTCCACCTTCGTCGGCTCGATGACGTCGACAAACTTCAGGTTCTTCACCTCGTCGAGCTGCAGCGGCAGCGCATAGTACGTCTCCAGCAGTTCGGTGACGATGCCGATGATGCAGACGCCCGGCGTGATGGGGCGTCCGGGAAAGTGCGCCTTGTAGATGATGCACTCTGGGTTGAGGCGGATGTGGGCCGCGAGCGTCGGCTCGTGCGTCCACGATGCGATGGTGAAGAGTTGGTTCAGCAGTTTCATTTCATGTCGCAGAGAAAGGCTTCTCGACAAGGCGATGCCATTCTCTTGAACTACAAAAGTAAATATAAGTTATGAGAAACACGCTATTCGCCCTCTTTTATTAACAATTTTCAACTTTTCAACAGAACATAATTTAGGTGTTTCTGTTCCTGCATGATGGAACGCAGTTGCTTGTCCAACCCCTTGCGGAGTCGCCCTTGAAGTAGCACGTGTTGTCCATGTGCAGGTAGATCTTCTCCTGCACGGGAGCCTCGCGCAGCTGCTGCTCAATCTTTCCGAGCCTGTCCTGTGCGTCGGCAGGCGCCAGCGCCAGCAGCGTAAGGAGTACACATAGTGTCGTTCGCTTCATCGTTTGCAATAAAAGCACGCACACAGGGGCAGGTAAGAGCCCCTGTGTGTCATTTCACGACCTTCCGTCCGTTCTGGATGTACACACCCCTTGCGGCAGGACTGTCAATGCGGCGGCCCTGCAGGTCGTAGAGGCTCTCCGTCTTTGCGGAAACAGTGGCAGGTATGATAGACAGTACATACTCTTCGGCCACCTGACGGATGTTCAGGTCAAGGTACTTCGCTTCATAGCCGACGCCAGGGTTCTCATAATGGTTCATATAGCCGAAGTCGTAGGGCGAGGCCTTTGGGTTCAGGTAGAAAAGGAAAAGCCCGGGCGAGTGCCAACAGCCGTAGCCTTCGGCAATCTGGATGCCGCCGGTGAGTGTGAACAGCCGAAACTCCTGACCGTATTCGTTCGTACGCTTCTCTATGCTCTCCACGTAGACATCTTCATGTCCGTCGACATGGCGGAAGCGGTCGCCCACCTGCATGGTGAAGTCGTACAGCACCAGCTCGCCGTCAGCAGTCTCTTCGTAGGGGATGTAGGAAGCATCGCCGACATGATGCCAGTAGGAGGACTCTGACAGCAATTGCATATACTGGTCTTTGATGACGAACACCTTGCCTCCCTCTTCGCGTATGAGCACCGTGTCGGGTATGGCAGGCGGATTGCCTAAGGCGGCATCTGAGATGTTGCCCGCCACTTTGTGTCTTTGCACCAGCATGATACGATACTCTTTGCCGTTCACAATTCTGGGTTGTCTCTTGAGGTGCCCTTTATATAAGACATAGAACCTGTCGTCGAAGACCACCGTGTATTTCTTGTTTGAAAGGTCGGTGCCGGACAGTGTCTGATAGGAAAAGTCTGGGCTGCCGTCCAGCAGGCTCGATGGGTTTGCAGGGCCGACGACGTCGTCCATATAGTCGGCTATGTCATAGCTGAAAACGTTCTCGTCCTGTCCGTCTTGGTAGTAGTTAAGATACTCATGCTTAACCAGCCCTGTCGGGTTAAGATAGAAGAGCAGTGCTCCCGGGGAGTTGACGCATCCTATCCCTTCAATAACCGTTAGTCCGCCCGTGAGACGGAACACTTTTCGCTCGGTGCCGTCCTTGGTAGTGATCTTGTCGATACTCTCAACGACGATGTCCTCATGGCCGTCGACATGGCGGAAGCGGTCGCCTACCTTCATGGTGAAGTCGTACAGCACCAGCTCGCCGTCCTCAGTCTCTTCATAGGGGATATAAGAAGCGTCGCCGACGAAGCGGAAGTAGGACGTTTCCGCCATCAGGTCGGTGTATTCTTTCTTGTTGACGTATATGCGGTCTCCCTCTTCGCGAAGCCCACAGGTGGCTTTTCCGCCGCTGTCAAGCTCGTCGGGCAGCTCTACCCCCGAATTGCCAGAGTCCATCGGGCTTCGGTACAGCGACACTACCTTGTATGTATGGCCTCCGATTGTCTGCTCCTGGCCGGTGACGCTTATGTCGTCGCTGAAGGCGTGGTTAGCCATTCTGCTGATGAGGAAGCGATCCCAGATGCAGCGATAACGATAGTTTGCTTGTGGCTTAAGCATAGCCGTGCCGTCTTCAGCGGCTGAAGTACGCCCTGGCATCAATACGGACAAGGCGGCAAATATACAGGATACGTACAGTTTAAACATAGATGCTAGTATTTTAAATGCAAAGTTAGTTTTTATTTCTGGAGCAGTCAATATTTTATTTGTTATTAATTGTTAATCGCTGCCTGTTTAGATGAAAATGTCTATTCTTTAGATAAAGTATTTCTTAAGGATCACAGGGGGACCCCTGTGCGCTGGCAACTTTATTGTCACAGGGGGACAACCCCCTGTGTGCAGAGTCCCCGATGGTCCATTACTTGTCGATCTTTAAAGGAGAGTCATTGTCAATAAGAATAGTGTCCTTTTGT
>ODAI013427392.1_pt1 | contig 18215 bp, 17 predicted proteins | sample 1539321 | NCBI WGS metagenome assembly ODAI01 (sample SAMN02144231, study PRJEB22623) | gut metagenome | biome: sheep rumen | host: Ovis aries | place: New Zealand | reverse complement strand
TAGGCCACAGACCTTTGAGGATGTTAAGGGCCAGGACCACATCGTGACAACTTTAAAGAATCAGATAAAGAGTGACCGTATAGGACATGCATATCTTTTCACAGGAACCAGGGGTACCGGTAAGACAACTATCGCCAAGATCCTTGCCCGCACCATTAACTGCGAGAATCCTGTAGACGGCTGCCCATGTATGGAATGCGCTATGTGTAAATCCATCACTGCGGGCAATTCCATGAATGTAATAGAAATGGATGCTGCCTCAAACAACGGTGTAGATAGCATCCGACAGATAGTAGAGGAGGTGGCATACCCTCCTACAGAAGGTAAATACAAGGTTTACATCATCGATGAGGTACATATGCTTAGTACCGGAGCCTTTAACGCCTTGCTTAAGACCTTGGAGGAGCCACCTTCTTATGTTGTGTTTATACTGGCAACAACAGAAGTACACAAGATTCCAATTACCATCCTTAGCCGTTGTCAGAGATATGATTTCCATCGTATTTCCATCGACACCATCTCAGCCCGCTTAAAGGAGCTGATGGATAAGGAGGGTGTAGATGTAGAGGATAAGGCCATCCGCTATATCGCTAAGGCTGCAGACGGTTCCATGCGAGACGGATTAAGTCTTTTAGACCAGTGCATAGCCTTTTATATAGGCCAGACTCTTACCTATGACAATGTACTGAAGGTGCTAGGCGCCATTGATACTGAGGTATTTTCAAGATTACTTCGTCATATCATTAATGGGGAAATCACCCAGTGCATCGGCATCTTAGAGGAGATAATCACTCAGGGACGTGACCTGAACCAGTTTGTAATAGATTTCACATGGTATCTTAGAAACCTGATGCTTCTCAAGAGTTCAGATGATATGGAGGATGTACTTGAAATGTCTTCTGATAATCTGGCTTTATTAAAAGAAGAGGCCAAGATGGTTGACACCGAGATTTTGATGCGATATATTCAAGTTCTCTCGGCACTTTCTAATGATATTAAGTATGCAAGCGGTAAGCGAGTTCTTATCGAAATAGCTCTTATTAAGCTATGTAAGCCAGAGATGGAGCAGGATATTTCCGCTCTCAACAATAGAATGGCTAACCTTGAGAAAAAGGTGGAAAAGGGTGTGCCAGTAGTAATGGCCGCTCCTGCAGCAGGGCAGGCAGCACCTGCAGCTGCTCCAGTAACAAAGGCCCCACTACCAGCAGCAGTGCCAGATGAAGTAAAGCAGGTGGCATCCAGCTGGGGCAATGTTTTAGGCCAGGTACCACCAAACATCAAAATGTATCTTAAGGAAGTAAACACAATAACAGTCAACGACCAAGGCGAGCTGGTACTGATATTTGACCAGCCACAGGGAAGTGAACGCATGGCAGGCGATTTCGTAAATAGACCAGAGGTCATTGAAGAAATATCTAAAGCCATCGAAAACATGATTAAAAAGACTGTAAATATCAAAGTAGAGATTAATTCCAGCGGCGTAAGCTCACAGGATTCAAAGACAGATATCCGAGATTTCTTCGCTAGCAAAGGAATTGAAATAGAAGTAGACCCTGAATAGTCTACGTAACATTAACCAGATAGAAAATGGAGGATTAAAATATGGGTAAAGGAAGAGGCGGATTTCCAGGCGGAGCAATGGGTGGAGCTAACATGGCTAACCTTATGAAGCAGGCTCAGCGTATGCAGCGCCAGATGGAAGAGGCTCAGGCAAAGCTTGAGGAAACAGAGGTTACAGGTACAGCCGGTGGCGGTGTTGTAGAGGTAACAGCTACAGGCTCAAAGGAAATCACAAAGGTACACATCGACCCAGAGGCAGTAGACCCAGATGATGTTGAGATGCTTGAGGACCTTGTTATGGCAGCAACAAACGAAGCACTTCACAAGATTGATGAGATTACAGCAGCATCTATGCCAAAGATGCCAGGTGGACTAGGATTCTAATAAATGGAATATTACAGCAAAGAAATTAGCAACTTAATAGCAGAGCTAAGCGATTTGCCAAGCATTGGAAATAAGTCAGCCCAGAGGCTGGCTTTCCATATATTAGGCATGGACGAAGAAAAGGTAAACGACCTTGCCAACGCTATAGTGCAGGCAAGAAAAAACGTTAGATACTGTAAGGAGTGCTTTACCCTTACAGATGAAGAGCTTTGTCCTATATGCTCTAATCCAAAGCGTAACCACAATGTCATTATGGTTGTGGAGGACACTAGGGATTTGGCAGCCTATGAAAAGACAGGCAAATTCGATGGCGTTTACCACGTTTTACATGGCGCAATATCACCGATGGCAGGCATTGGCCCTGGCGATATAAAGCTAAAGGAACTGATGGTTAGATTACAGCAAAATGATGTAGAAGAGGTTATTGTAGCTACCAATTCTTCCTTAGAAGGTGAGACTACAGCCGCTTACATTAGCAAGCTTATCAAACCAACAGGTATAAAGGTAAGTCGTATCGCATCAGGTGTGCCAGTTGGTGGCAACCTTGAATATATAGACGAGGTAACACTACTTAGAGCGCTTGATGGTAGAACAGAATTGTAGAAATTTCATAACATTTTTAGTGTTTTTTTGTCATTGTATTTTCACAACATCTTGTTATACTAGTAACTATATTAATCCTATATTTAGTATTGAGTTATGTAATGGGAGGTACCGGTATGAAAGAGCAGGATGTTAGAGCCGTTGAGGCTATGTGTAGTTGTGGAATGGATTTTGACACATTATGTGTTTGCTTTCCTAGTTTTACCACTGCAGATTTAAGATTAATATATGATAATTATAAGGGCGTCACACCGCCTGTGAAGCAGGTGGCAGTAAGTGTGAACTGTTCATAACATAATGAAGCTTAAGGTCGAGGTTGAAAAACCTCGACTTTTTTTAGTTAACATTTTCCTTATCTCATCCGAAATATTTAGTGTAAACGAAAAATACCCTGGAGGAACTATATGCAAATTGACGCACTCAAGGTAACGGATTACATCAAAACAGAAGGTACAGACAATCATGGATTTGGCGTAGGTACCAGCGGTATCAAGGACGATAGCAAAGCAAACATTAACATAGAACTTAGAACATTATCAGTAGATAATGCCTTTTATGATAATAAAGGAAAGATGACTGATGAAGATTTCATGGACGACGTGAATGAAGCATCAGCTCTTGGCATGTCTACAGTTGAAAAGGTAAAAAACATTGAAAATGCCTGGGATGAAGAAGCCACTGCAAAGGTTCGTGAGGATGGCCATAATCCTATGGATATGGAAGATGATACCCTCATCACTGTTGTGGATGAGATTAAGATGAATCTTGCAAAGGCAGGAGCTGACATTACTAAGATGGGTGGCCTTTCTTCAGATGAGATTGCAGCCATGACAGGTTCAGTGGCTCAGGCGGTGGAAATGACTAGAGGTTTGGCTGAAAAATTGCCAGTGGAAACCCAAGCCTATCTTGTAAAAAATGATTTAAAGCCAACAATCACAAACATATATAATGCGACCTATGCAGCGCCTGTAAATGAAAAGGCTACAGGTGTTCCTACTGATGCTGAAATAGCAGATTTAATTGAAAATCTAGGGGATAAGTTGGATACATTTATAGACAGTGTTGAAAGTGAACATACAGAGGATGCACTGAAGGCCACAGTGGCCACCATGATAAAGCAGGACGTTCCTATTACTAAGGACAACCTTGATTACATGGTTCAGCTTCAGGATTATGAGAAGCCAGATGAAGCTAATATCGTAAATGCGATAGATGATATTATGGCCGAAGGTAAGGAGCCAACTGATGCATATCTAATTCCTGGCTATTCTCTTATGGATCAGGCCAAGAAGACCTTTGAAGAAGTGATGGGCATGGATGTAAACGACCTTCCAACTATCACAGCTAAACGTCAGCTTACAGAAATTCAGCTCACTATGACAGTGGAAGCTACATTTACCATGATGAAAAATGGTGTGGATGTTGATACAAAGAATCTGTCTGATTTGCTTGATAAGCTAAAGCTTCAGGAGACAAATCTTTTACAGATATTGATGAAGGCTGATAACAAGCAGGCCACCAATGACAATGTAAATTTGTTCAAGCAGGTTATGAACAAGATGGCCGATATTGAGGCTTCACCTGCAGCAGGCCTTGCCAGATTTTCTAATATCAATGCAGAAACATTTTCTTATGTACATGAAGTAAGTGTATCTGTAACCGCAGAATACAGCCGCATGGAAATGACCTATGAGGCGGTAGGAACAGAAGTAAGACGTGACCTAGGCGATAGCATCAACAAGGCATTCCAGAATGTGGATGATATCTTAGCAGACCTGGATATGGAGGCCACAGAATCCAGCCAGAAGGCAGTGCGGGCGCTTGCCTATAATCAGATGGAAATCACTGCAGAATCTGTAACAACTGTAAAGGCTACTACTGAAATGGTAAGCCGCACCTTTAAGAGCATGACACCTGCAGTTGTAGCAGAAATGATTAAACGTGGTGATAATCCTCTTGATATGACCATGGGCGAGTTAAAGGCAAAGGCTGAAGAAATTAAGGCAGAATTGGGAAGCACATCTGACGAAGAAAGCTTTGCAAAATTCCTTTGGAAGGCAGAAAGAAGCGCAGATATTTCCGAGTCTGAGCGTGATGCTTATATCGGTGTTTACAGACTTTTGCACCAGGTGGAAAAGTCTGATGGCGCAGCTATCGGTGCGTTGATAAGTCAGGGTACAGAAGTAACCCTTAGAAATCTAATGACAGCAGTAAGAAGCGCAAAGCACACTGGTCGTGAATATGAAGTAAATGACAAATTTGGACAGCTTGACGAGATGGTAGTCACAGATTTGTCTATCACAGAGCAAATAGAAAAGGTATTTTTGACAGACAGATGCCGCGATGCCAAGGAGGCAATGACTCCTGCTAAGATGAAGGCATTTGGAGAGGATGCAATCCTTTCAATGAATCCAGACGAGTTTGCAACAGCAATGGAGCAGACTGTAGACGAGCAATCTGAGACAGCCTACAATCAGTATGTTACCGAGCAGCTTAAGACAGCCATCAGGGCTGAGGAAGCTGTAACATCAGTACTGGATGAATACAATGTGCCTCATTCTGCAAACATGATTGCAGCAGTAGAAGCACTTATGGAAAACAACGGAATGGTTATTAAGGACCTTTATGGCCGTGCTTCTAAGCAGCAGGATATGGACATAGAGGATTTGATAAACATGGCATATCAGCGTTTCTCTGACGCCTGTCACAATTCAGAAGACATGCTTGAGGCCCAGGAGGCTTTGGGAGATTTGGCAGAAAACGTAATGAAGACCATGTTAGAGTCTGAGAACGTGCGCACCATCGATATGGATGGAATGAAGCTTGTAGTGCAGCAGGCAAAGGCAATGGAGCAGATGGCTGCAACAGGCGAAACCTACCATATTCCAATGATGGTGGGAGAAGAGGCTGGCACTATGAGCCTTAGAGTAGTAAGAGGCAGTGCCCAAACAGGCCTTATTAAGATGGCTATTTACATGCAGTCTACAGGAACTATATCCACCACCTTCAAATACGAATCAAATCAGGTGGAGGCAACGGTAGAGTGCGAAACTGCCCAGATGAGAGAGATGTTTGCTGAACAGGCACCTCGTATATCTGGAATCATGCAGGAGATGACTGGCTTTGGCTACAGCTTCAACTTTGTACAGAAGGTAGGCCTTAGCGCATCAGATATTTACAATTTAAATATGGGAAATTTTGCTGTGGCAGAAGATGTTACAAAGGCTAGAGAAGACAGCATTCAGACAGAGGCCTTGTACAAAATTGCTAGAGGTTACATAGATGTTATAGCAGAAATTTTCTAATATGTTCGGGTTAATTTTATAACCATAGAACCGATATTATTGTTGTAAGGACATGGAAGACCTATCAACTAAAATACACCGCAAGGATGCTTGACTAGCTTTTTCAGGAGGCAGCATATGAGAATTAACAACAACATGGCAGCGGTGATTACCAACAATCAACTTCTAGGTACTGAAAGTACTCTCGGAGATGTAATGGAGAAGTTAAGCTCCGGCTTCAAAATCAATCATGCATCTGATGACCCATCTGGCATCGCCATAGCCGGAAAGATGCAGGCACAGATTGATTGCTTGGCACAAGCTTCAACTAATGGCTCCGACGGAATTTCCGTACTTCAAACAGCAGAAGGTGCTCTCAACGAAGTAACAGAAATGATTCAAAGAATGAGAGAGCTTTCTGTTCAGGCCGCAAACGGCACCAATTCAATTTCTGAAAGAAAGACAATTCAAAAGGAAATTGATTCCTTATTGGAAGAAATCGACCGAGTAGCTCAAACTACAGAATTTAATAATATCAATCTGTTAAATGGTGCTTTGGACAACAGAACCTATGCAGAGCATGCAACTAGAATGCAGACCTCTAATTCTGTTCCAGCAGGTATTTATGAGCTTACCATCGACAAGGCAGCAACTAGAGGTTCTACTGGAAGTAACAGCTTGAAAGGAGATACTTTTACAAGCAGCACCACAAATAGTTACTTCAATACAAGAACAGATACATCAGTAGCCACACCTACAGGTGTGACAGATTTTAAGGACTTTATAAATCAAACAAAATGGCAGGTAGATAAAGTAGATTTGGGCGATGGCTCTACTATTACATCAGAATCTGGTGAAGGCCTTGGAATGTCTGGTACCATAACAATTAATGGACATGGTGTGGAATTGACACAGGGTACTTCTGGCGAAGGTGTATACGAGCTTTTAAGAAATATTTGCGAGGAGGCAGGCGCTATCATTTCAAATCCAGGTGATGGCACAGCTTTTTCAATCCAATCTTATAAGTTTGGCGCACATGCCAATTTAAAGATTGAATTTTCTAGCATGGATTTTGCAAGAGTATTAGGTTTTGATACTAGTGACACAAAACTTTTCCCAGATGCAAATACACCAGTAATTGAAAAGGTTGGTAAAGATCCAAAGATTACATTAGTAAAAAAAGGCACTGGAGATTCAAAGTCTTTATTTGGTGCGCAGGCCACAGCAAGCGCTGATGGAAATCATATTACAATCACAGATGTAGGTGGATTTGAATTATCATTTTTAGCTGAGGCTGGATTTGATAGTGAAACAGATACAGCAGATGATAATAAGGGCAAAATCACATTTAATGTTACAGATATTGGTTCCATGACTCTTCATGTTGGAGCTAATAAGAACCAGAATATGGAAGTAAGAATTGCAGCAGTAACAACAGAGTTCATGTATATCGATGACCTTAATGTTACAAGAGTAAACGGACCAGAGGATGCAATGAATTCATTGGATGTGGCATTAAGCTATGTTACATCGGTTCGTTCCCAGTTAGGTGCATACGAAAACAGATTGGACCATACAACAAAATCTCTTGATACAACAGGAGAAAATATGACATCAGCTATCTCGCGAGTTGAGGATGCTGATATGGCCACAACAATGGTTGAGTACACCAAGCTAAACGTATTAGAGCAGGCAGGAACATCAGCGCTTGCACAGGCAAATGAGTTGCCACAGCTTGCATTGCAGTTATTACAGTAAATTTCGCGAGCAGATTTCCAAAGGAAATCTCGCAGCGGACCAGACATTTCGCAGCGTTCAGTTGCCTTAATAGGAGTGAAACAAGATGAACAGAGATAAGATTTCAGCTTTTACCTTAAAAATAGCCTCTAGCAACGGGTTAGGTTTAATATCCATACTATATGATATATATGAGGAATACGAATGCGATGCTATGGGCAGTTTTGAAGCTGGCCAAGTGGACGAAGCTATCGCGGCGTTGAAAAAGTGCTCCGAGGTTGTAAGCCACCTCCAGAAGGATTTGAATTTTAATTACAAGGTAAGTGGAAATCTGTACGCGCTTTACGATTATGTACAGCGAAATGTGTCAAAGTCCATATATAAGGCAAATTCGGAAGGCTTAATAGAAGCAAAAAGAGTAATGGATGAATTGGGAGATGCATTTGAGCAGATAGCAAAGGAGGATGATTCAGCTCCTATAATGCAAAACGCCCAGGCAGTAGTAGCGGGAATGACTTATGGAAAGGGGTCTTTAAACGAAAGTATATTAGGCAATGGAAGTAGTAGAGGCTTTTTCGCTTAATATCCAGTAAGAAAAGTAGTAAATATTTTTAAAGTTAATTATAGAAAAGAGATTCTGGGAAACTGGAATCTCTTTTTTTAATGGGATTATAAAATTCTATTGTGGAAACTGAATATATTGAAATGAGTTTCTTGGCTGGTTGTTGTCAGGTTGTTACAAAATATCGATTTAGCAAAATGCATAAGAAAAAATATAGCCCGAAAAGCAATAGTGAAAGACTGCCTGGCACCCTATACTTTTCCCTCGGAAAGCGAGGTGAAAAAAACGCAGACAATTTTGATCTGGAGCATTTTGACCGTTGCCGTCTTATTTGATGCAAGGTCCTACAGGATTCCAAATCAACTAATCATCCTGGGTTATTTGGCAGGAATATGTTTAAACCTGCAGGCACAGGGGATGATAGGAATTACATATTTCATGATGCAGGCCGCCTGGCCAATTCTTTTATTACTTCCACTTTATATATGTGGCAAGCAGATTGGATCAGGTGACATCAAGCTGTTTTCAGTTATGTCTACCATGGTGGGTTTTAACATAACATTTAGCGTGATGGTTGGTTCCGTAATGGTTGCTGCTATTGTGGTTGTTTTGGTCAGCATATATGAAAGACATTTGTACAGAGGAAAGCTTCATTATTCATATTATATTGCAGCTGCGTTTTTTATCTCGCAGCTACGAAGTTAAAGATAATGGAGGTTTGATAATGAAAAATGTTGAAATTGCACTATGTGATTCCGACGAGGATTACATACTTAGATTTGCTTCATATTTAATGAGTGAGCTGGAAGTTGGTGTTCATATCTTTACAACTCCCGAGAGCTTTTTTGCAGATGATGGAGATTACGATATCACCATTATGACAGAGGAGTTTGATGAGATATTCGCTTTCAGGCCAAACCAAAATGTGGGTCAAAGATTCATTCTATGCGAGTCAAATAACTGTGATATGGAAAATGGAATTTATAAATACCAAGCTGTAGATTGCATTTTAGATGAGATTAAACCCCTCAGAAGAAAATGCCAAAATGGTAATAAATCCTTTTCTGCTGCTAAGCTAATCGGCGTCTATTCTCCAGTCGCCCATGAACTACAGTTACCATTTGCCATGGCCTTAGGACAGGCGTTCAAAGCAAATGGCTCAGTTCTCTTTCTAGACCTAGAAGAGATTTCAATAATGCCAAGTCTTCTTGGCAAACACTGTGAAAAAAATCTCATGGATCTTCTATATGAAATTGATACCGCAGAATTAGATTTTGAGGAATATACAAACACCTTTATGGGATTTGATTACATCGAATCATTCTTAAACCCAACAGAAATATCGGAAATAGACGAGATGACATGGGAAAGATTTTTCAAGCTATTAGCTGCTGCTGAATATGATGTAATCGTAATTCTGTTTGGAAGAGCCATCAATGGCTTCAACAAAATCTTGGGTAATATGGATAGATTATATGTGTTGGGCAAGCCTGGTGATTATTTCAAAAAGAGTCAGGCAGTGTTCAATGACTATCTGGAAAAGATAGGAACAAGCGCACATTGTGAGGACGTGATTCTTCCAATGTCTGCCAAAAATCTATCGGATAACTCATATCAAATAGAGGAGCTATTACAAGGTAATCTTGGAATGTTTGCAAAGAAATTAATAAATGCTAACGGACAAAGTGCATAGTGAATATGAAAAATATTGAAAATGAAATCCGACAGGAGGTAATGAATACAATCGACCTGTCGGTGGATGTTTCTGACGATGAGATTCTAAAGCTGATACGTAACAAAATCATCGAAAAAAGCAGGACATGTCCTATGAATCTTTCTGATAGAAAGAGGGTGGAAGGTCATGTGTTTAATTCTCTTAGAAAGTTAGATGTGCTGGAGGATTTGCTGAAGGATGAGGATATTACGGAAATCATGATAAATGGCCCTGACAACATCTTCATAGAAAAAAATGGCAAGGTGGAAAAATGGACCGAGAAATTTTCATCGGAGGAAAAGCTAAACGATGTGATTCAAAGCATTGTTGCTAACAGCAACAAGATTGTAAACGAGTCCAACCCAATAGTTGATACAAGATTAGAAGACGGTTCTAGAGTAAATATCGTGTTGCCGCCAGCGGCTGTAGATTACAGCATTCTATCTATCAGAAAGTTTCCAAAGGAGCAGATGACTATGGAAAGACTTAAATCCTTTGGGTCCATTGATGAGGAGCAAATTGAGTTTTTGAAAAAGCTGGTAATAAGCGGCTACAACATATTCGTGTCGGGGGGAACCGGCAGTGGTAAAACATCTTTTTTGAATGCCTTGGGAGAATTTATTCCGAAGGATGAAAGGGTGATTACCATAGAGGATTCCGCCGAGCTTCAGCTAAAGAATGTTGAAAACATAGTAAGGCTGGAAGCCAGAAACGCAAACTTAGAGGGCAATAACGAAATAACCATCAGGGATTTGTTAAAGTCCTCCCTTAGAATGCGTCCCGACAGAATCATTGTGGGTGAGTGCCGTGGGGCGGAGGCATTGGAAATGCTTCAGGCCTTCAACACAGGTCACGACGGCAGCTTGTCCACAGGACACAGTAATTCCTGCAAGGATATGCTATCAAGACTGGAAACCATGGTGCTAATGGGAGCAGAAATTCCACTTAGTGCCATAAGACAGCAGATAGCATCAGGAATCGACATCATAGTTCAGCTAGGAAGGCTAAGGGACAAAAGCCGCAAGCTTATAGAAATCGCAGAGGTGGTGGATTTTGTAGATGATGAAATCAGGCTTAATCCGCTGTACAGATTTAAAGAATTAGAAGAAATAAACGGAAGGATAAATGGCCAATGGGAAAAGGTAGGAGACTTAGAAAACAAAGAAAAGCTGTTAGCAAGTGGTCTTTCGATTGGATAAGTGTGTTTCAGGGCGCATGCCTGTCGGCTGTTATTGCATTTTTGTTTTATAAATCTTTCCTGGGATTATTTGTTGCAGCAGGGGTGATTCCTTTTTGGCTGAAGCTTAGGGCAGATGAAAAGGCAAAAAAGCACAGGGCTGATATGCTCATGGAATTCAAGGAATACATGATGCTTATCGTGGCATCCCTGCAAACAGGCTACTCCTTGGAAAAAGCCCTCCGTCAATCAGAGTCAGAGCTAAAAAGATTGTACCCGGCAGAATCGGTGTTACTGCCTTTCGTTCATGTGATGAATCAAAGAATTGGCATGAATGTGCAGCTTGAAAAAGCCTTTTTTGAATTTGCAAAGGAGGTGGAATTAGAGGAGGCCATAAGCCTTGCAGAAATCATATCCTTTGCCAAAAGAAGTGGTGGTAACTACGGCAAGAACATAAGGGATACAGCCTATAAAATAGAGGAAAACTTATCTGTTAAGCAGGAGATTGAAACTATTACAACTGAAAAACGCTTAGAGCTTAAGGTAATGTGCGTGATGCCATTGGCGATTCTTGCATACATCACCATCACATCCAGTTCTTTTATAGCGCCACTGTATGGAAACGCCTTAGGCATCCTGATAATGACCGCATGTCTTATAGCCTACGGTTTATTAATCATGCTAGGAAGGAGAATCATTGAAATCAACATATAAAAAAATACTGATTGCCTGCCTGGTGATGGGCATTGGACTGCTGGTCTACGATTACGTGGATTCCAAGATATTGTTTGATGGAAAGCTTCTTAGAAACGAAACTGCCACAGGGCCTAAGTCGGAGGATTTACAGCTTAGATTCAAGGGAAATGATAAGGATTACACAGTTGAAATTTCAGACAGAGGTCTAACCCAAAAGCAGCTAAAGGCGCTGTTTAGGCAGGCCACAGAAGAAATCGACAAAAGCTATCTTGGCAAAAACAAATCTGCCGACCAGGTTATGTATGACCTGGATTTTAAGAAAAGCTATTGCGATGGATTAATCAATGCAGATTTTAAGTTTGATAAATACGGACTGATAAATACTGATGGCACCCTGGTGAAGGAATATATCCCTGATGAGGGGGAGGTTGTAAATGTGATTGCAGAGCTAAGCTACGAGGACCAGGTGGAGCTTTATAGCTTTTCTGTGATGGTGGTTAAGCCAGGGGTTGATACTGTGGAAGGGCAGTTAAATGCCATTGATGAAGCTGTCAAAAAAGCTGATGAAAGCACCAGAACAAAATCCTATATGAAGCTTCCAAAGAAGGTGGAGGACATGTCCCTTACCTGGAAGAAGAAAATGAATTTCAGAGGATTGCAGATAATATTGCTGGGATTTGCAGCAGTGGCAGGCTTGATAGCGGGGGCCAAGCATGATGAGAAGCAGGCCGTGCAAAAGCGCATTGAAGAAAAGGAACGGGATTACCCTATGATAGTTAGCGAGCTATCCATATTGCTTGGTGCGGGAATGAGCTTTAGAAAAGCCTTAGAGCGAATCATCGCAAAATACAATGCCAAGAAAAGTGAGGACAACATACGCCCAGGCTATGAGGATATGGCCATAACCTATCGAAAGATGGTTGATGGTATGGGTGAAATAGCAGCACTTGAAGACATGGGATTGAATAGCGAAAGCAAGGAATACAGAAAGCTTGCCAGCATGCTATCCCAAAATCTTAGAAAGGGTTCCAAGGATTTGTTGGAATGCCTTGAAAAGGAGGAGCATTATTCCTTTGAAATGAGAAAGCAAAGAGCCATCAGGGCAGGTGAGGAAGCATCAACAAAGCTTTTAGTGCCTATGACTGGCATGTTGTTTATCGTCATCATCATATTGGTGGTGCCGGCAGTAATGCAAATGAATATATAGAAAGAGGTATAAAAATGTTAGGAATGAAATATTTAATGTTAAAGCAGAAGGTTATGAATTTTATTGAGGAAGAGGATGGAATCGGAACTGTTGAGATGATTCTTATTTTGGTTGTTTTGATTGGACTTGTTTTAATCTTCAAAACTCAGCTTACAAATCTGGTAAACAGTATCTTTAGAAAAATTAACGAGCAGGCAGGAAGAATATAGTGCAGGCAAAGCTAAAGGGAAGTATGACAGTGTTTTTGTCCCTTATCCTGGTGTCGGTGATGACATTGTTGTTTACCATGAGCGAGTGCATCAGACTGTATGCCCTCCATGACAATGCCAGTGAGTTCACAGATATGGCCTTGGAAAGTGCTTTTTCAGAGTACAACCCATATCTGTGGGCCAACTACAAAATACTTGCCATTGATTTAGGCTACGGTAGCGATGTCACAGGTCCAACCATTTTTCAGCAGAAGCTAATAGATTACTGCAGATTCAATGCAGATATAGAATATGGCAACAATTTCGCCAGGCTTAATCCTGCTGGTGCCACCATAAATCAGTACTCTTTATTAACAGATGGTGGCGGCCAGGCAATGGTGGTGCAGGGCGTAAAGGGTGCCAAGGATGATTTGGCGGCTCAGGTAATTGATGGCATTCAGGGGCACATGGACAGCATAAATGGTGTGGAAAAGATTCCAGTGGAAACGAAAGTCAACGACGGCAAATCTGCCTTGGAGGATGCCAAAAGACAGCAGTCTGAAAAGATAGCAAATGCAGAAGAAGGAGAAGCTTATCCCGAGCCTGAGGAAGTGGAGGATGACCCCTTAGATGCATTCAAGCTTATGAAGGAGGCCATGTCAAAGGGCGTACTATCTACTGTTATGGATGCCAAAAAGATTTCAGATGTTAGCTTTGATTTGGCTGCACTGCCATCTCACAGGCCACTAATGGAAGGGACTGCGGCTATCCAGTCAGGAAATGCCATCACAGATAAGGCCTTATTCATGGATTATATTTTGGCCAACTACAGTAGGTTTGATTTGGATAAGCATCATGAGGGCATGCAGTATGAAGTAGAGTATCTAATTGCAGGTCAGGAATCTGATGCTGAAAACTTAGCGGTGGTAGTAGGAGAGATAATGCTAATCCGTGAGGCAGCAAACTTTAGCACCATTATGAATAGCGGTGTTCTAAGGACTCAGGCAAAATCTGTTGCCGCGGTGCTTACTAGCTTCGATCCTGCGTTAGAGCCAGTGGTGGAACTGGCCGTTATAGGGGCCTGGGCTTATATAGAAAGCGTTTTGGATGTAAGGCTGATGCTGTCTGGCGGTGAGGTTGCAGTTGTAAAATCTGCAGACCAATGGACATCGGACGTGTGGCACTTGTCATCGTTTTTCAATGTAAACGCAAAGGCAAGACCTTGCAAAGACGGTATTACCTACGACAAATATCTTATCGGCTTGCTTGCAGTAAAGGGTAACAAGACTTTAGGGCTTAGAGCCTGTGATGTAATGGAAAATGCTTTGAATTCCACAGAAGATTACAGGAATGTAAAGGTTGATAACATGCTGTTTTCGGCAGATGTAACAATGGATTACACAGGTCAGGAGATGTTCTTATCACTGTTTTCAAAGGATGATTCTATGGGCTATAGAATCTCCAAATCGAAATATCTGACTTATTGATGAAAGGAGGTATAAATAGGTGTCTCAATTACGAAAAAGTTATCCCCCATTTGGCCTACTTGCACTAGGCAACTTTTTCGGTGGTGTTAATAAAATGTTTAGTAGTGAAGGAGTAAAGTCCAACTTACCAAAAGTGATTCAATATAAGGAGATGCCTATTTATGCCTCCTTTAAAAGAAAAGGTGTGAAGGCCAGCTACACTATCGAAGCGGCTATTATCATGCCGCTGTTTATAACCCTTATGGTGTTTGGAATGTTTACCTTTAGGTTGATTCAGGTGGAATCGGGAATGCAAAAATCCGTAAACACTGCAGCCAGGACTATGGCTGTGACTTTGGGAAATGTTGCAAATAAAGGTGAATCAGATGTAGATGTGGATACCTCAGAGGATGAGTCCTCAGTGAAGTTTGAGCTATCAGAGGCTGGACTTGAGGCTGCAACCATCGCACTTGCAGGAGTGGAAATATACAAAAACAAGGTTCCACTGGAATTTATTGATTTTGGTGCAGCAGGAATCAATCTGTATGAAACAAATGTAGAGGGAAACTATATAGATTTAAAGGCAAGCTACAGGATGACATTTCCTGTGGGCCTGCTGGGAAATATAGGATTTGATGTAAGCCAAAGGGCCAGAACAAGAAAGTGGGTAGGCTACGATAAGGCGGAAAACACCACTGACGGTACCTACGTTTACATCACGGAACACGGGGAAGCGTACCACACCAATTACTATTGCACATATCTGAATCCCAGTGTTCATCCCATATCTGCAGGGGATGTATCTGCTGCCCGAAACAACGGTGGAGGTACCTATTCCCCTTGCGAAAAATGTAAGCCACCTAAGAACCCATCAGGTGGAATGCTTTACATTACTGATTATGGCAGGGCATATCACAGTGATATCAACTGTAAAGAAATTAAGCACAATATCAAAAAGGTATTGTATGAAGATGTTAAGGATAAGATGCGACCTTGTAGCAAATGTGCAGCAGGAAAGCATTAGTGTTTGTGAATTTTAAGGAGGAACCGTGGAAGCATTTGGTTTAGTTTGCATGTACAGTATTACAGCTTTTGATGATTATAGGACGAGAAGTATTAGGCTGGTGGAAATTATCGTATTTACGATAATTGGAATAATTATAAATATAGTTGCCCCTAGGTACACAGTTTTAAGCGTTGCCGGTGGTGTGGGAGTAGGCGTTGTTATGCTTGCTTTTAGCATCCTTTCAAAGGAAAAGCTAGGAAAAGGCGATGCACTTATTGTGATGGTTTCAGGGCTTTATCTTGGATTTATGAATACTTTAGTTTTGGTCTGGTTCAGCTCTATTTTGGCTGCGATTTTTGGACTTATTACACTTCGTAAATACGATAATTACCGCGAGGCGGAGCTGCCATTTGTGCCATTTATTTTGATTGGCTATATGATTCTGTTTACCATTAAAAGCTTTGGAGGAATTTTAGGATGAGACTAAAGGGAAGCTACACAGTGGAAGCTGCAGTGATAATCAGCTTTTGCTTTATCATATTTGGAATGGCAATCGCCGTGGCCTATGAGCTTTTTCAGCTGGTGCTTGAATACGTGCAGTATCAGGATTCGGCCTTTGATGCGGTGTCTATGTTTAGATTAAAGGAAGGAGCAATGGGCGTATATCATGCCCTGATAGATTAATTATGGAAGTTACATACGAAAGAAAGCACAACGAAAGCTTCATGGTTGTTTTAGGGGAGCTTGATACAAAATCCTATGAATATAAAATGATTAGGGATAATGATATTAAATCCCTGCTGAATATAAAGTGCTACGAGATAGATGGGGTGAAGCGAATCAGCTACAAAATCAGCCGAAAGGAAACCCTAAGTGATTACGTGGAATCAAACGATTTGTCGGTAGAGCTTATTGCAAGATTCGTTACAAATCTTCAGATGGCACTAGATGAGGCGGCCAAATATCTGATTGATGAAAATCATTTTTGGCTAGATAAGGATTCTATCTTCGTGGAAAAAAGTGGCGATAACTGCAAGGTCAGCCTATGTTACATTCAGGCTGACAACGGTACAGTTCAAACCCAGTTTAGGGCTATCATGGAGTTTTTCTTATCTAAGCTTTCCACCAGCGATAGGGATTCATCTAAAAAGATATATGATGCCTATGAAATTTGCCTGAAGGAGGATTACACATTAGCGGAGGTGATTGAATGCCTGCAAATGGATGCGTATGTTCCTTCGGAAATCTACGTGGAAAAGGTGTCTTTAGATGACGAGGAAGTCGAGACTCCTGCTGATTTTGAGGATGCTATAGGGGCAGAATATATTTCTGATTACTACGATGTAGAGGATGGTAAGAGAAATGGTATCGTAAATACGATAATAGATAAGACGAAAGCAATCTTTGGTCGATTGCAGTTTGAGGATAAGCTAGAGCCTGTGGAATCCGAGGATTTCGTCATCGAGCCAGATTATGAAATGGATGAAAAGACAGTGCTTTTATCAGAAAGCAAGCCTGTTGGAAGGTTGGTATATGACGGAAATAGCAACGAGGACGACTTCATCATCAACAAGGATGTTTTCAGAATCGGAACGGGCAAAGCCAATGATGCAATCATCCATGCCAGAACTGTTAGCGGTAATCATGCCAAAATCACAAAGGAGGGCAATGACTATTATCTTACGGATTCAAACAGTACAAATGGAAGTTTTCTAAACAGCCTTCCTTTGGTGTATCGCAAGCCATATAAGCTTAAACCCATGGATGTAATTAGATTTGCCACAGAAAGTTATATTTTCCTTTAGTTTGTCGGGGGACAATTCAGCCTAATTTGGTTGTGAACCATGTACTTTTCTGTTAAAATAGTAGGAGTTTGTGGGGTAACCCTAGAGTTAGGAGAATTAATAAAATGAGTATTATCGACAAAGTATTTGGAACACATTCCGATAGAGAGCTTAAGAGAATTAAGCCTATCGTTGATAAAATCGAATCGCTCAGACCTGAGATGCAGGCACTTACAGATGAGCAGCTTCGTGCAAAAACTACAGAATTTAAAGAGCGTCTTTCAAAGGGAGAGACACTTGATGATATTTTACCAGAGGCATATGCAGTTGTCCGTGAGGCAGGTAAGCGTGCCCTTGGAATGGAGCACTTCCGTGTTCAGTTAATCGGTGGTATCATCCTCCATCAGGGACGTATCGCAGAGATGCGTACTGGTGAAGGTAAGACACTTGTTTCTACACTTCCAGCATACCTTAACGCACTTGAAGGTAAGGGTGTTCACATCGTTACAGTTAACGATTACCTTGCTAAGCGTGATGCTGAGTGGATGGGTGAGGTTCACCGTTTCTTAGGCCTTACAGTAGGCGTTGTTCTTAACGATATGTCTAAGGAGGAGCGTCAGGCAGCTTACAATTGTGATATTACATACATCACTAATAACGAGCTTGGTTTTGATTACCTCCGTGATAATATGTGTGTTTACGAGAAGGACCTGGTACAGCGTGGCCTTCACTACTGCATCATCGATGAGGTTGACTCAGTTCTTATTGATGAAGCACGTACACCACTTATTATTTCTGGTCAGTCAGGAAAGTCTACAAAGCTTTACGAGCTTTGCGATGTTCTTGC
>ODAI011148482.1_pt1 | contig 18215 bp, 15 predicted proteins | sample 1539321 | NCBI WGS metagenome assembly ODAI01 (sample SAMN02144231, study PRJEB22623) | gut metagenome | biome: sheep rumen | host: Ovis aries | place: New Zealand | reverse complement strand
TCCCGGACCGGCTCCCACGAGCCACACTTTTCCAGCCATATTCTGAATCCTCTGTAAATCAGATCTGTTTTTTCTTTTCATATTCAGTGCCATGGGCGGATGCCGCAAACATGTTTGAATAAATTGCGCATTGCTCCCATTGCTCCGTTCCGCAGGTAGATGCCGCGACATGTGTGAGAATCAACTGCGCATTGCTCCGCTCCATGGGCAGGTGCCGCAAACATGTATGAATCAACAGTTTTTCCGTGATTCAGCTTCTGCCAGAATTGCGGCGGCGAGTTCTCTTCCGGCGGCGCGCCCTTCTCCGGGGGTCGCTGCCTTCACAGTGATTTTTTTTCGATAGATCCTGCAGGTTTCTTCGTCATAATAAAACCCTCGCAGGGTCATCGGGTCGAAGTCATCCGCCTCACTGACCGCGGAAACCGTGTCCCCGCCGCAAGCGGCAGATTCTCCAAATTCAGCGTGGGCGGCAATGGGCGAGGTGCATCCTCCGCCGAGGGCGCTGACAAAGCCCCTCTCCGCCGCCGCAGCAATGGCAGACCGGGCGCTGACAAAGCCGTCCAGGCAAGAGTAATCCATCCCTTTTCTGCCCTGCAGAGCAAGGATCCCCTGACCGGCGGACGGGATCATTTCCTCTGTTGAAAAAGCTCTGCTGATCCTGTTTTCCAGCCCCAGGCGGCGCAGTCCCGCAGCAGCCAGGATAACAGCGCTGTACTGTCCCTCATCAAGCTTGCGCAGTCTTGTGAGAACATTGCCCCGTACACTTTCAAATCGTGCCTTCGGAAAGAGTTCCTGCGCCTGCAGGGCGCGCCGACGCGAAGACGTCCCTATGGGTTTTTCAAAATCCATCTCCGAGATATCGGAAACTCCCTCAGGAAGCACCAGCACGTCGCGGGGATCCTCCCGCCCGGAAAAACCAATGACGGGCAGGTCCTCTGGAATCTCCGCCGGCAGATCCTTCAGGCTGTGGACGGAAAGATCTGTCCGCCCGTCCCGCAGCGCCTGATCCAGTTCCTTGACAAAAAGGCCTTTTCCGCCGATCTCATCCAGGCGCTTATGGAGGATTTTGTCTCCCGTCGTCTTCATCGTTACCAGTTCAAACTGCATCTGCGGATAATTTTTCCTCAGATAATCCAGTACAATATCCGATTGTCTGACAGCCAGAAGACTCTCCCGGCTGCCGATGATCAGTTTTTTCTCATCCTGTGCCAATCTAAACTCCTGTCTCCATGCAGATTCATTACATGCGGCTTTTTTACACTATTCGTCACTCTTCCATACCTATCGAAGCGCTCTGCGCTGAGATACCCGAGGAGAAATATGCGAAGGCTTTTTCTCCGATGCGATCCCAGGATGTTTGCAGCCGCCCGAGGCAAAAACATCCGGATTGATAAAAATTGCATCGGCAAATATTTTCAATTTTCTCTCATGAACGTCTCTTGAACATCTTTGGCCGTTTCCCGGTAAGGGGCTCAAAACCAGGCAGGTCTCCGCCTGTGCTCTACCGGCGTCTCTTCTTAATAAAATGATTCATTATACCGCCGGCAACAATAAAGACAGCCGCCCCTGCGAGCACCCGCAAAGCGCCTTCCTGGGGCACGCGGCTCTTACTGCCGATCGTGTCCTTGTAGAAAGTCAGCGTATACTCGATCTCCACGGGGTCACCCATGGCGGTGGTATCCGCAATGACCTTCATGGGCTCATCCATCGCTGTAACGGGAATGGTAAAAGACGAACTCCCGCCGTCTTCTGTCTCATTGAGATATTGTCTGCCGTCCAGGATCATATAGTCATAATAGGGACTGCTCCAGAGGAGTCTTGCATATGCTCTGCCTTCCTGCACATTCATCCAGGTAGGCGTTGTGACTGAGGCTCTGCCGCTGCCCCCTGCCAGGCTCACTTCGACGGAATACTCCCCGTCGGGCAGGTCGATCTGAATGGCCTGAGGCTCCGTGTTCTGAACTGTCTCTTCGGTTTGAACCGTCTCTTCGGTTTGAGCTGTCTCTTCGATTTCATCGGCCTCGTCATACAGGGCAAGTGCCTGGCTGATCCGGTCATAATCCGGATACTCAAAGAGCAGAGAGTCCGCCGGAATATCGGCTGCATGAAAGAGGATCTTCCGCGGATACCATTTTTTCTTTTTCTTTGAAAAAGCAGCCAGATCCAGCTCCGCGTCGAGCGCCTGCACCGGGATCGTAAAGGTATCCCAGGTATCTATCTCCACGGAAGGAATATAGTCTTCGTAGGGGGCTGCAGCCGCTTGCTCTGCCGTTCCGGGATAGACCAGCAGGTAGCTCGAACTGGACATGGTCAGCAGCGCTGTCATTTTTCCGTCTTTTACAGTGAGCTTTGCCTCCTCAATGTGAAAAAAGGAAGAGGAACACTCTGTACTGACAATGTATTCACCGTCTTTGATCATGTTTCCCGAGACAGGAGTCATCCCGTAGGGAGCCAGATCCTCATCGGTCTGTCCCATCGATGACGAGCCTGCAACTTCATCATATCCCTCTTCCGCACGGACATGCATTGCCGGAAGGGAAAGCAGGATCAGAATGCATAATAAAGCAGAGAGCAAAGCGGAGACAATTCTCCCTGCTGCTGTTTTGTCCCCGGAATATGACAGCAATTCCCGGAAATCACCGGGTTTCGCTGTTTTTTGAAATTTTGTTTTCGTCATTTCCCGATTCTCTGTCATGATGTTTCTCTCAATGAGTGATCTGCAGAAGAAATACTTATCAGGCTCCTTCCGCGTATCTTCTCCGACTCTGTTTCAATGTCTCCCGCGGCTCCTTTTTTCAATTTCTTCCCGCAGTTCTTTTACTGCATCTTCCCGCAGTTCTTTCACAGCATCTTCCCGCGGCTCTTTTACAATGTTTTCTTGCGGTAGATATATACTATCGCGATTAAAGAGAAGACCGCAAGATAAATGAGGAGAACAAGGAATCCCCTGGTCCCCGGGGACTCGCCGTGGGAAATCGCGCGGATCATGCCGCTGGCCTGGGAGAGGGGCAGAGCGCCGACGATCCTGCGGAAGACACCGGGCATCTGGTCCGTGGAGAAGAAAGTGTTGCAGAGGAAGGACATGGGCGTAATGATATAGGCATTGTAGCGCGGCGTGTCCGCATAGCTTTTTGACAGAAAAGACAGGACGAGGGCAATGGTGGAGAAGACCATTCCGTTCAGGAACATGATCAGAAAACTCCACCCGTTGAAAATAAGTCCGTTCTGCACCGGAAGAGTCAGAAGCAGGATGACAATGCCTGCGTACATGCCGCGAAGGGCGCCGCCGAGGATCTGCCCGGTTATGAACTGCCAGAGCGGAGTCGGCGAGACCATGACCTGGTCAAGGGCTTTTTCATACAGCCGCTGTACGCTCATGTTCTGGGCAACCGCGCCAAAACTGCCCGTCATCGTTGACATGGCCACGATGCCGGGTATTAAAAACATCAGATAAGGTTCTCCATGGGAGGTAGTCTGAATTCCGAATCCGAAAATAAGCAGATACATGAGCGGCGAGATCATAGCCGCCATTGTGATCTTATAAAAATCGCGTCGGAATTCGACCCATTTTTCCCAGAGGACTGTAATGATACCCATGTTTTATGTTCCTGAACTGTTCTGAGTTCCTGTGAAGCTTTCTGTTTCTGAATGGTCCGGTTATATTCCCGGATCATTCTGAGTTCCTGCGAGAATTTCTGTTTCTGAATGGTCCGGTTTCCGTTTTGCGCGCATCCCGAAGCTGTAAACTGAGTTCACGGGTACTGCGCAGTCAGGTATAAGATTCATTTTTTCTCAAGCCGCCTGCCCAGGCGTTCGAGGAAGACGTCTTCCAGAGTGGTCTCGCGCATGCCGGCACCCGGTCCGGCTTCCCGAAGAAAGCGGATGGCTTCTTCTCTGTCGTGAAAGTAACTACTGACCGTCTTTTCATCAGTGATCTCGTCGATGGCAAAGCGGCCGAGACTGTCAATCAGCTCGCGGGGCGGAGCAACGGCGTTGATCCTGCCCCGGTCCATCAGAGCGACACGCTCGCATAGTGTCTGTGCCTCTTCCATGTAATGGGTGGTCAGGAGGACTGTCATGCCGCGGTTCTGGAGCCGGCGCAGCAGTGTCCATGTCTGGCGGCGCGACAGGGCGTCCATACCGGCCGTGGGCTCGTCCAGAAGCAGGATGTCGGGATTCGTCATAAGAGCTCTGCAGATCATCAGCTTGCGCTTCATTCCGCCGGACAGATGACGGACAGTGCGCCGGCGGTATTCCAGGAGCCCTGTGAAATCCAGCAGTTCTTCTGTCTTCTCCCTGATCTGGCGCCGCTTCATGAAATAGAGACGTCCCTGGTATTCCATGACTTCCTCCATGGTCATATCCTGGCGCATGGAATATTCCTGGGTGATCACGCTGAGCCGTCGTTTCTGGGCATGGGCGCGGCGGTCGAGCACATTTCCGTCCAGCAGGATCCTGCCCTCTGTGGGCAGAAGAACTGTCGACAGCATGCTGATCGTAGTCGTCTTACCCGCTCCGTTCGGACCCAGAAGACCGAAAAACTCTCCGTCTTTAATCGTCAGGTCGACATGGTCCACTGCCGTGAAAGTCCCGAATTTCTTTGTGAGTCCCTGTATCTCGATCATCTTTTTACCTGTTCTTCTCTCAAAGAGCGGCCGGAAAGCTATGTGTCAATCTTTGACCGCGAGAGCCTGAAGCTGCTCTGAAGCCGCTTCTCAGCTGTTTTTTTCCTTCGCGATCACAAGGGAAAAATACCCTGCGTCGTCGGGGATTTCCTCTGCGCAGTGATAGACTTTTTCGTTTTCCATTCCGCAGTTTTCCACACAGCTGACCCGGCGTCCGCTGGCAGCCAGGACTTCCTTGATCTCCTTCATATGGCTGGCGGATTTCATAAGTACGTATGTGCCGGGAAGATCCAGCGCCTCGTCTTTTTGGTGGGAAGCGGGAATCACGTGAAGCGGCTCATTCCACTCGGTAAGGGACGTGTTCAGACGCGCGGCGGCGGCGCAGAATGAAGGAATGCCGCTGACAAGCTCCACCTGATAGCCGTCTTCTTCCAGGATGTGCTGCAGATAACTGAAGGTGCAGTAAATCGTTGAATCGCCCAGAGTCAGATAGACGACATTTTTGCCCTGGTCAAGATATTCTTCCAGCAGCTTTGCCCCCTTCCGGTGTTCCTCCGTAATCTTTGCCCGGTCCCTGATCATAGGCATATAGATAGGTACCAGGGTCTTTTCGGAAATTTCCGGCACGGCTCCGGAGGCGATTTTATAGGCGGCCGATTCCTTCGCATCTTTCCCCGGAACGGCGATCACCTCGTTCTCCCGAATCAGGCGCACCGCCTTTAAAGTCATCAGTTCCGGATCTCCGGGTCCAACACCGACACCGTATGCTATTCCTCTCATAATAAGTCCTTTCTGTCTAAAGCGCCAGCCAATTGCAGGGATTCCCTGCATGTGCATGATCCGCATCGGCGGTCACACACTGTCCCTGCGCAGATTTCTCTCAGATGCCTGATTATTCCTGCATGCACTGTGCGGCATGGGCGGCGAAAAGATCCTGTACTTCCTCCCATTCCCCGATGCCGCGCAGAACGGTTTCAACTTCGAAACCGCTGCGGATGAAAATATTTTTCCAGGAATCTTCGCCCTCTCCGGCCAGGTCGTTTCTGGCATGGTCGCCGGCGACAACCATAAAGGGAGCAAGAATGACTTTCCTGAATCCTTTTTCTTTAATCAATGGGAGAATATCACTGATTTCCGGCTCTCCCTCTACTGTCGCAACAAAGTAATTGTCCGCCCCTGCGCCGCGCAGAGTCTGCTGCAAAACCGCGAAAACCACGTTGTCATGAATGTCTCCCGAAGATGCCTTTTCAATCCTGACATCCCCTGAGAGGTGCTTCGCCTTTTTCTCATTTCCGTGTCCCATCAGGACAATCGCAGTATCCCGCTCCGGGGCAGGAAGATTGCGGCGGATCGCGTCTGCCATAGTACAGAAGTCGGCGTCTTCCGAAAGGAGCGGCTTTCCGACTGCAAGTCTGTCAAAAGAAGGGGCTGCCTCCCGGACGGACTCCATCAATCTGCGATGCTCGAAGCCATGCATCAGGTAAAGCGGCTGCAGGATCAATTCCCGAATCCCCTTTTCCTGTGCAATCTGCAGCGCCTCCTCCGGACTGTCTATTTTCAGGCCGTCGCGCTCCAGGAGTTTTTTCCGGATCATGCGGCTTGTAAAGCACCGCTGAACGGCACAGTCGGGAAATCTTTCCGCAAGACGCCGCTCGATGGCACCGATCGTTTTTTCACGTGTATCGGCAAAAGAAGTGCCGAAGCTCACGGCAATCAGCAGTCTGTGATCATTATCTGAGGCAGTGTTCATAGTGTTTTTTCTCCGGGCTAAAAGCTTTCGGTGTTTTCACTCCGTTCGGTTTTGGCGCTTTTGCGGAAGATCCGACTTGCAGGTAATCTCATGTAGGGCAATCTCGTGTACGACAATCTTTCCCGATGGAAAACATTATTTCATGCAATCGTGCTACAATGGATATATGGATTCCGACTTCTCTCATTTTCTGCAATAACGCCTCAGGAAGCCGCTCTTGCGGGCGGCATGAAAGGAGAATGCAATGGGCGCTTTAGACGGCTATAAAGTACTTGATTTTACAACCCTTCTCCCCGGTCCCTATGCCACGATGACGCTGGCGGATCTGGGCGCGGAAGTGCTCAAAGTGAGCGGGCGTGACAAATACGATCTGGTGGTCAACTGGCCTCCTGTGATCCGGGGAACACAGGTGACCGGCGCGCAGGCCTGGCTTGGCCGCAACAAGAAGACTATTTTCCTGAATCTGAAGAAGCCCGCCGCCATAGAGGCAGTCAAAAAACTGGTCATGGAATATGACATCGTCGTCGAGCAGTTCCGGCCCGGCGTCATGGACAAGCTGGGCGTGGGCTATGAAGCGCTTCGCAAGATCAACCCGCGCTTAATCTACTGTGCGATCACAGGCTACGGACAGAATGGTCCTTTTGCGATGAAGGCAGGCCACGATATCAATTACCTCTCCCGCGCCGGCATCGCGTGGGCTGCCGGAAGGAAAGCAGGCGGCCCAGGCCTCTACAACTTCCAGATCGCGGACGTGGCCGGCGGCTCCATGAACGCTGTTTCCAGTATACTCGCGGCAATCATCTATCGTGAGCGCACGGGCCAAGGCCAGTTTATTGATGTCTCCATGCAGGACAGCGTTATTCCCTTTAATTCCATGGACGGCGCGAGCTATTTCGCGGGAGGTCCCATGCCCATGCGTGAGAGCGGCATGCTGAACGGCGGAGGAATCTATGATTTCTACGAGACTTCCGACGGCAGATTTATGAGTGTCGGCTCCCTGGAGCCAAAGTTTTTCGCAGCTCTTTGTACGGGGCTCGGACATCCGGAATGGAAGGACGGGAAGATTCTGAAAACGGACGCTGCAATGGTCAAAGAAACATTCCGCGAGGTCTTTAAAACAAAGACACGCGACGAGTGGACCGCGATCTTCGGGGAACTCGATGCCTGCGTCGAGCCCGTCATGGATCTGAAGGAAGTCTCCGGGGATGATCACCTCGTGCAGCGCGGTATGTGGCCGTCTGTCGAGGTTCCTGTTTCCGCTTCCTCTGCCGTATCCGGTCAAACCGGCGCTTCCGGCCTGAGCGGATCCGGCGGCACCGCCAGCGGCAATGCTGGTGAATCAGGAGGAATCCGCATCACGCAGATGGGATGTCCGATGCATCTCTCCGCCTGCCCGCCGCGCTACGACCATGCGGGATATCCGGAAGGTTTCCACACCGAACAGATCCTGCAGTCGCTTGGCTATACAAAGGAAGAGATTGCCGAAATGATCTGACAGATGCAGAGAGGAGTCCTGCTGCCGGGCAGACGGCAGTTTTTTCTCCCCTCCGCCTGAAAAAGCAGTAAGCCTTGCTCATACTGTTCCGGATTCATAGAGGGTATATTGAAAAAGATTAATCAATACGCAAATCGCATTGTTTTTCCGTTTTTCCGTATTTCAATGCAGTTTGCGTATTATTTTTTCTTCATCCCAGAATTCCTGTCAGAAGCAGAATACTAATCCCGGTCACAAACATGAGAAATGCTGTCCGGTTCATCAGACTGACAGAGCGGGTGATGTCTTCAGCCTCCACGCTGCGGCCGCCGTCGCCGATTTCCGCTTTGTGATGCACCTCACCGAAATACCAGGTGTCTCCCAGAAGACGCAGATGAAGGGCTCCGGCGCAGACAGATTCTGTCTGGGCGGAGTTCGGGCTGGGACTCTTGAGACGGTCCCGGCGCCAGATGCGATACGCAGCGGTTCCGTCGGGAATCCGGACGGTTCTTCCTTCAACAGCGACAGAAGCTTTTCCAGGCAGATAACATGCCAGGATCATAAAGAGGGCTGTCAGCCTGGCGGGAATGAAATTCATCACATCATCCAGGCGCGCCGCCGCGGTTCCAAAATACATGTACCTCGCGTTTTTGTATCCCGTCATGGAATCCATGGTGTTCACTGCTTTGTAGAAAATACCGCCGATCCCTCCCAGCAGGATCATGTAAAAGAGGGGAGCTGTCACTCCGTCAGATGTATTCTCTGCCACAGTTTCCACCGCGGCTTTAGCGATACCTTCTTTATCAAGACGTTGGGTGTCGCGGCCGACGATCATGGAAACTGCTCTGCGTGCACCTTCAATATCGCCCTTCAGCAGCGGATCCCGCACAGAATACCCTGCCTCCCCGAGACTTCGCAGGGCAAGGAGACGTCCGCACAGGACTCCCTCAAACAGGAGCCGCAGCCGGGGATGAATCCGCCCGCACAATATCAGCAATAGAACGATCAGGCCGGTGCTCACTGCGAGCACAAGCAATACCATCAGCGCGCCCGCGATTCGTTCCCTGGTATGGAAGCTTCTGTCTTCTCTTTTTTCTCTATTGTCTTTTTCCTTTTTTTCTTCGCTTGCTCCCGTGTCAGAAAGCCCTTCCTTCCGGTCGGTTTTGCCGGGCTGCTCCATGCGGGGCCAGACAGCGAAAAGGCTGCGCAGAATCTTTTCAAAAGCACTGATGAGAGTCCCGACTCCCTGCACAGGGTGCCAGAGCCAGTGAGGATCTCCGATCAGCAGGTCCACAGCAGCCGCGATAAAAAGCACGATTATTCTGTTTTGCACTGACTGCTGCAAATAGTCCATATCTCATTTCCTCGAAAATTGTCTGCATTTATTTACAAATGAGGCTGCGAAATCCGGGTCGGATCGATAGTAGAGATGCGGAAATCCGGCCATGATATTGTCCTGCACGACCATGCAGTCCCAGAAGCGTCTGCGGCCGGGCTTATAGGCAGTGCAGATATGGCCGTTGTCCGTGGAATCAAAATAGTGGAATTCGTGTCCTCGAATGCGGTGTCCGTCCATAAGATACCCGGTTTCTTCGCTTTCGCCTTCCTTTTTCTCCAGTTCAATATAGCCGAAGCGGACGAGCCGGTCTGTCATGCGGCAGGTGCCGGGCAGAACGCCGCACATTTGGTAAGACTGCGGCGCTGAGTCCTTTTTACTGCCTTCCAGTACCAGATTCTCCTGCAGGTACATAAACCCGCCGCATTCCGCAAGAACGGGCATACCTTTTGCGGCGCATTCGCGGATCTGTTTCTTCATGTTCCCGTTCTGCGCAAGCGCCTGCGCATGCAGTTCAGGGTAGCCGCCGCCAAGCAGCAGGCCGTCCGCTGCGGGAAGTTCCCTGTCGTGGACCGGTGAAAAAAAGACCAGCTCGGCGCCGCATTCCTGCAGCAGCTCCAGGTTGTCTTCGTAATAAAAACTGAAGGCTTCATCGCGGGCGACAGCAATGCGGGGAGCAGAGAAATCGTCCGTCTTTTTTTCGCTGCTTTCGGGAGGCATGAAAGCCATATCATCCTTATTTTCACCTGCCCCGGAAGGCAGCAGAACAGCGGGCGCCGCGGAGGCCAGAGCCAGCAGTTCCTCCCGGTCAATGGTTTTTTCCAACGTGTCCGCAAGACGATCGATCTGCTCCTGCAGGTCTGTGACTTCTTGGGGCTGCAGCAGTCCCAGATGACGGCTTCCCCAGCAAAGACTGTCGTCCTGGGGCAGATAACCGATCACCTTGAGGCTGGTGTCCTCCTCGATCCATTTTTTCATCATGGGAAACATGCCCGCTGAGATCCGGTTCAGGATCACGCCGCGGATTCTCCGTGTAACTTTTTCATAATCCGCAAAGCCCCTGAGCAGGGGAACTGCGGAACGGCTCATCCCTTTTGCATTGAGGACCAGAATGACCGGTGTATGGGTCTGCCGGGCAAGGTCACAAGAGGACGCCTCCATCCCGGAGGCTCCGGTGCCGTCAAAATAGCCCATGACGCCTTCAATGACAGCAATGTCGGCCTTGTTTTTCACCACTGCGCGCGCCATGACTGCCGGCGCGGTATTTGCGGTGTTTTCCGAGTCCGCAGGGGAGAAAAAGGTGTCCAGGTTGCGGGAGGGGATGCCCAGCACCTGTCTGTGGAACATGGGGTCGATATAATCCGGACCGCATTTGAAGGCCGCCGGATGCAGGTTCTGCCTCTGCAGAAGACGCAGCAGACCGCAGGTGATCAAAGTCTTGCCGCTGCCGCTCCCCGGCGCCGCGATCATCAGGCGGGGAATGACAATTGACTTTGTCTGCTTGCCGTCAGCTTTTGGAGAGACGTTTTTTTCCGCTGCGATGTCGATTTCCGCAGAAGATCCTTCTTTCAATGGATAATCCGCTTTTGCACCGGATTCATTCATTGGATGCTCCGCCTTCGCACCGGATTCATTCACTGGATGATCCGTTTCCGCCCCGGATTCCTTTTCTGCAAAATACAATTCCAGACTTCCGTTTCGAGCATCAAACCTGCCCAGTTCGGGATCCAGATCGTAGAGTTTTCGGACAGTGTCGTCATCCAGGATTTCCGATGGTTTTCCGTACGCAAAAATCTTCTCACCCCTCACACAGATGATCCGGTCCGATATTTTCATCGCGAGGTCGATCTCATGCAGAGACATCACAACAGTGATTCCCTGCTCCCGGGACATCCTGTGAAGAATGGAGAGGAGTTCCAGCTTATGACGAATATCCAGATATGAAGTCGGCTCATCGAGCACGATGATTTTCGGTTCCTGGCAGATGGCCCGCGCAAGCAGGATCCTCTGGCGCTCACCGTCACTGACTGCATCAAAAGGTCTGTCGGAAAGGTGCTGCGCATGCACGGCAGCCAGCGCTGCCTCCACCTTCTGTTCATCGGCATCTGACAGGATTCCCAGGCGTCCGGTGTAGGGATAACGCCCCATGGCGGTCACATCCCGACAGGTCATCAGTTCTGTCTGCAGCCGGCCTGTAAGCATGACAGCCATATTCCTTGCCAGATCCGCCGGAGTAAACTGATCCAGTTTTTTCGCAGATGAGCCTTTTTCCCCGGACAGGAAAATTTCTCCGCCCACCGGAACCAGCTGGCGTGTGATCGTCTTGAGGATCGTGGACTTGCCGGATCCGTTCGGACCGACCAGCGTCACGATTTCCCCTCTCCGGACACCAATTTCAATCCCATGAATCAGGGCTTTTCCGTTATAACCGACGACCAGATGGTCGAGCTGTAAATGATTCATATCCAAGTTCCTGCAATATCCTTCCTGTATATAACGAATCCGCGGGACACGAGGGACGGTTCTGACTGTCCCCTTAAATTCAATGGGACAGTCAGAACCGTCCCTCGTGTCCCTCATTAACGAACCGTCCCCAATGTCCCGGTTCGTTTAACGCTTCCTTCGGATCAGCATATAGATCACGATCGGTGCACCCAGAATGGAGGTCACGGTACTGATATTGAGCTCTGTAGGTGAAAAAGCCATGCGGGCAATCAGATCACTCACCATGCAGAAGACGGCGCCGCCGAGGAAAGCAGCGGGAATCACGACAATGGGCTTTGAGGTTCCCAGGGCTCGTTTAACAAGGAAAGGCACAGCGATCCCGACAAAGGAAATGGGACCGGCAAAAGCTGTCACGCAGGCGGACAGTACACCGGAAAGAATGATAAGTTGCATGCGGAAGCGTTTGATATTGACACCCATGCTCTGCGCATATGCCTCTCCCATCTGGTAGGCACCGATGGGCTTGGCCAGCAGAAATACACAGGCAGAGGCGATTCCCACTATGACGGCTGCAGTTCCTGTCCCGCTCCAGTCCGCGCCGGAGAAGCTTCCCTGAGACCAGCCGTGGAGATTGACAATGTCGGAATCCTCGGCAAAGGTCACGAGAAACTCCGTGACGGCGCTGCAGATATAGCCGATCATAATGCCCGCAACCAGCAGTCCCGCCATATGGCGCACTGCCCGCGAAACTACAAGTATAAAAGCGGTGGACATCATAGCGCCGGCAAAGGCCGCAAGGATCAAAGCCCACGAAGAGGCAGCCCCGAAACGTCCGATGAGAAGGATCATAACAACTGCGACGCACATCTTTGCGCCGGAGGAAATGCCCAGCACAAAAGGTCCCGCTATGGGATTTCCGAAAAAAGTCTGCAGCAGGAAGCCCGAGAGAGCCAGAGCACCTCCCAGGATCGCCGCCTGCAGGATCCGCGGCATGCGGATCTTCCAGATGATGCTGACCTCATTTGCCTCGCCCTGCCGCAGAAATAGAATCCTGAGAATCCTGTCCACCGGGATGCTGACGCTGCCCGTATTAATATTCAAAACGATCATTGCCAGAAAAGCCGCCGCGAGCCCTGCAAACACAACCGTATAGCGCGTCCGCCGCAGTGCCTTCGCATGCGCATACTCCGAACGATGTAGACTGTCCATAAATCTGTTCCCTTTACATCCCTTTTTTCCAGTCTGTGCCCGCCGATCCGGCAGGGATCAAGCCGGGATCATATGTCTTTTTTCCTCAGGCTGCTCAGGGGTGTGATGCTTCCATCCGCCTCCACGAAAGAAATGTTTTCCAGCTGCCCACGCAGGGTTTTGCGGAAATCGGCCAGATACTCCTCCCGGAGTTTCTTCTGCTCCTCCTTCTCCGCATCGGTCAGGCCCACAGTCTTCTGCTTACGTGCCAGTTCATTGATTCTGTCAAGTCTTTTCTGCTTCATCCAATATCTCCTGTAATATGTTGCCGCGGAATACGAAGGGGAATGCAGATACGGCACCGGCTTTTTTGCTGTTGTGCTTCCCTGCCTTCAGCGGTGGGATAGTCAGAGCCGTCCTTCGTTTCCCAAGCAGTGGGACAGTCAGACTCGTCCCTCGTATCCCAAGCAGTGGGACAGTCAGACTCGTCCCTCGTGTCCCAAGCAGTGGGACAGTCAGAACCGTCCCTCGTGTCCCGTTATTGTCTCATTTTAGCTGCTCGAGGAATGTCATTTCTGATGTGTTTTCTCCGGTGAGCATGCGGTGCAGGTCCGTGATCATCTGCGCGGCGATGTCGGGGGACTGGTAAAGGCTGCGCTGTACCTGCCAGACGTGTCCTTCCTGCACAGCCTTGAAGTCCGTAAGGAGAGCGGATTTGCCGCACAGTTCGGAGATGCTGCGGACGGGATTTTCGATGGTCGCGTTGTAGATCAGGAAGTCCGCATCCTTTGCTGTATTGTAAAAGTCTTCCATGGACAGGCGCACCGAGGCACTGTTTCCGCTCTTCTGGAGCAGGTCGTTGAAAATGTAGTGTCCGCCCGCAAGCTCGATCATACGGGGGATATAGTCATCTGTCGCGCGCACGATCACATTTCCGTTGGAGGAGATGGAAAAGAAGGCGACAGTCAGACCTGTATCTTTGTAGTTCTCGGCCTGTGCAAATTCCTTCTCCTGTTCCGCGAAAAAGGCCTCTGCCTCTGTCTCATGTCCGGTCAGAACACCGTAGAGGCGGACCCACTCGGTCCGGCCAAGGGGATGGCTCTCATTGCTGGAGGTGTCGATGAAAACCGGGATCCCCAGTTCCTCGAGTTTTTCCTTGACCTCAGGGGAGTGCAGGATCATCATGGATTCCACTGCCAGGTCGCAGCCGGAGGAAGCCAGAAGCTCATAGTCCGGGGCACTGTATTTTCCGGCATAGACCATACTGCCGTCCGCCAGCGCTTTTTTGGGAGCGTCGATGTACCAGCCGTCTTCCTTTGTGCCGGTCATCTTCACCTGGCTGATGGCTCCCGCCCCGTCAAAAAGGGCCATGGACGATGTCGCCGCCACATAGATATTGTCGAGCGGCGCCTGCAGCACGGTGATCGACTCCGGAAGGGTTTTGAGAATCTTCTGCGAGGCAGCAGACTTGTCTGCACCGCTTCCTTCCGGCAAAATCAGGTACTGCCCGCTTCCGTGTACATCGATCAGACGGTAGAGATCCTCTGCGCTGCCGTCCGCAGGCTTGTAACTGTAAATATCGAAGGTCTCCGCATAAGAGGTTTCCATGGCGGAAACAAAGGTCAGACCATCCAGGGAGGGCGGCCGGGAATCACTTTCTGTCTTTGAAGACGATGTTCCTGCTGCAGGGGCGTCTTCACCGTCGTTTTCGCCAACATTTTCACCATCGTCTTCCCCGTCTCCGGAAGCGTTTTCATTGTCTTCCCGTGTGAGGCTGATGAAAATGGTGTACTCAATCTCATGGGGCTCGGACATTGCTGTTGTCAGACCCCTGATCGTCATCTCCTGGTCGAGACTGACCGGAATAATGAAGACAGAATTGTCTCTGTCCGCGTCATCGGCGTTTTCCGGATCATACTGTACACCGTCTGCCTTGACCCACTCATAGTGGGGGCTGCTGAACTCGATCCGCGCTCTGGCCGCACCTTCTGTGAGTGCGACTTCCGGGCATGTGATCTTAACCTTTCCGGTGCCGCCCGAAACAGTAAACATGGTCGGCACATATATGCCGTCTTCAAGTGTATCAGAGGCTTCCTTATCCGCAGCGCCCGCATTCACGCCGGCAGAATTCTCTTCTGTGCCGTCATCAACTGCTGTCCCGTCCGTATTTCCGGCCTGGGATTCAACTGCCGGGGATGCAGCGTTTGCCTGGTCTCCTGCCTTGTTATTATTGCCCGCAGAAGAACACGCAGTAAGGGTCAGGATCATGGTCAAAACCATTGCTGTCACTGTCGGAGAAAATATCTTTCTTTTGTACATATCGATTGCCTTTTGTCTGTTTTTGTATTTACTTCCTGTTTTCCGGCTTCCTGCTTTCCGTCAGGAGAGCAAGCGCCGCTGTGACCCCGTCAAGACTCTGTTTCTCTACTAAAATACACGGAGCTCTGCCGCCCTCACTTCCTGTAGAATCCATGGCCAGCCGCACCGCGCTGCGTTCACACACGCAGTCCACTCCGGTGACTCTGCGGACAAAATCAGAACTTCTGAAGGTTCCCGGCGCCCGAAGGAGTTCCTCAGATGTGTAAAAAGTAAGGGGCAGATTCCACTTTTCCGCGAATGCCCGAAGCCCTGCTTCATCTTTTTTCAGGTCGATGGAAGCAATTCCCGAAACTGCCTGCGGGAAGACGCCGGAAGTCTGCAGAATTTGATGCACCGCCTTCTGAACAGCCTCCGAAGGAATCCCTTTCCGGCATCCGATTCCAAGAGTGACTGCCTGCGGAATCAGATATAGGGCCTCCCTGCGGTCATTTTTTTCGCTCCTGAAGGAGACAATAATATTCGCGTCAGCACGATCCTCCGTTCTGCGGATGCCTTTTCCATAGTTCTCCAATGCGGTCCCGCAGTCCGGCCGGGTGCCGAACTCTTTATCAAAGAAAATCGTCTGTATTTCTCCCGCGAGGATACGGGCAGAAATCTTTTTTGCTATTGTTCTGTCGGAAATCTGCAGATCATTTTCCGAAGCAAAAACATCGACAGCAAACATGCCTCTTCCGTCAGTCGCAGTGGTGATCACCGGCTGTGCCCCCATGGCCTCTGCCAGAAGTCCGCACAGGCGGTTTGCGCCGCCGGCGTGGCCGGACATAAGCGAAATGACAAACTTACCGTTTTCATCAACGACCAGGACGGCGGGATCCCTGAATTTATCCTGCGCAAAGGGTGCAATACAGCGCACTGCGATCCCTGTCGCCGCAATAAAAATGAGCGCGTCCGCTTCGTGAAACCATTTGGCTGTCGCCTCGGAGAGCTTTGGTCCATCCTCAAATCCGGACACATGGGCACAGCGTCCCGTCTGCAGGATTTCCGTATCAGGGAACAGATCTTTCAGAGCTGAAGCGGCGCCGCGCATGGTTTCAAAACCGCGTTCCGTACACGCCATCATGACAATCCGACTGATCGTCTTGCTCCCCTGCCGGTCATCCCCATTTGCCTGTGAAGCTTCCGACTGTTGCATGGCTGCGGCAATCTCCTTAAACTTTCCGGTGATCCGCCCGTAGTTCTCCGGCAGATGGGGGATCAGACAGTTGGTACAGTCCTTGATTCCCTTTTCCGTGTATCGGAAGTTCCCTCCGCAACGAGGACCGAGCATGTAAAGCGGACAGTAGCAGAAAAGGCAGCTGAAGCAGTCCGGGTCCGCGATCCGGTGACAGGGAAAATATTCACATTCCGTATTCTGGAAAAAGGAATAATGTTTCCCTTTCCAGTGAGGTTTTTCCCGGTTTTCGCTCATCCGCTTGCTCCTTCATTTTTCCGGTTCATAGTCAATTTATCGGGCAGCCGTTATCCTGCAATTTTTCCTATACATAACCGGTTATCAGGCAGCTGTTATCCTGCAATTTTTCCTGTACATCACCGGTTATGGGGCAGCCGTTATCTCCGCCGGATTCTTCTTGTACATGATCGATTTATCGGGCAGCCATTATCTCCGCAAGTGCCTCAAGCAGTATATCGTTTTCCTCCGGACGCAGGACTGCGATGCGGTAATATCCCTGCTCAAGCCCCGGATAGTTGTCACAACGGCGGATCAGTATGCCTTTTTGCAGAAGAGGCTCATACAGTTCTTTCTCACAGAAAAAAAAGATAAAGTTCGCCTCCCCAGGAAATACCCTGCATCCAGACTTTTCCAGGGCTGCGGTCATCTTCTTTCTCTCTGAAACAACCAGGGTTCGAGCTTTGTCCATATATTCCATGCCGGTCTCCAGGGCGGCAAGTCCCGCAATCTGTGCGGGAATGGACACGCTCCACTCAGGCTGCTGCGCGTGGATCATCACCGGAATATCAGGGTTCGCTGCCATGAGATAGCCCAGGCGGATGCCGGGCATGGCAAAGCGCTTGGTAAAGGCATCCAGGACCAGAAGCCGCTGAAATCGCTGAAATGCTTCCGAGGGCACCAGAAACCTGCGCATGGTGCGCCGGTCCTCATCCGCCAGAAAGCCCAGGAAGCACTCATCCACCATAAGCCAGGTGCCCTGCTTCTCACAGGTTTCAGCAATCCGAACCAGCAGATCAGGGGCGATCCTGTTCCCGATGGGGTTTGAGGGCGAACAGAGGATTGCAAGATCGGGTTTCTGCACCAGATCCTCCAGATATCTGTCCGTAAGAGCAAAATTGTCTTCCCTGCGCAGTCCGTGATAGAGAATCTGGCAGCCATGGGACTCCGCCGCATGTCTGTATCCGGAGAAGGAAGGCGCCGTGAGGAGGATTTTTTGTACATGCAGTCCCCGCACTGCGGCTTCGATCAGTTCGGACGCACCGTTCCCGCACAGAATCTGCAATGCCGGGACGCCGGTATGTTTTTCCAGTGCAAGCCGAAGCTCTCTGCACTCCTGATCCGGGTACTGTGTCAGAAGAGAGAGATTTTCCCGAAGACTCCGGAGAACATTTTCCGGAATCCCCAGCGGATTGATATTGACCGAAAAATCATATCTCACCTCTATGCTGTTATAAATCTCTCCTCCGTGAAGCATATACGCTGTTCTTTCTCTGTGCTAAAAATATTACTGTTTGCAAATAGCTAAAACAATTGACCAATGACCAAAAATCATTTCCGAAACCGGCAGCTATCTGCTGTTTCAGTACAGAAAACAGCAGAAGATCCCTTTGCCTCTGTCATTCGTGCCCGGGTGACCATAAAGAGCCGGTTGACATAGACATCCTTCGCCGCTCAGTCAATACCTCGATCAAGAGGTATCCTTATTTTGCAGTCCTGTGTTTTACCGGCACCCTGGAAAGAAATAATGTACACCGGATTACCGGCGCGCAGATAATGGTAGGTTCCCAGGACCGCCTCCCTGTTTACCATGACCTGCATACACTGCAGATTACGGATCGGCAGGCGGT
>ODAI011130159.1_pt1 | contig 18215 bp, 16 predicted proteins | sample 1539321 | NCBI WGS metagenome assembly ODAI01 (sample SAMN02144231, study PRJEB22623) | gut metagenome | biome: sheep rumen | host: Ovis aries | place: New Zealand | reverse complement strand
GCTCTTGCTTCTTGTACTACTTCTGTCTATGTAAATCTTTCAAAGAACTCTTTCTTCTTGCCCCGCACCTCATTTTTGCGCGAAAGCGAGTGCAAAGGTACAACAAATTTCGATACCCTCCAAACTTTTAGGGGAAAATTTTCAAAAAATCCAGAAAGTTTTCGGGATTCATGACAATTCTGAATTCCACCTTATATATTATAATAGGGACTATTCGAACAATTCTTCGATTTCCGCATCAGGATTCTCTAAAGACTCGTCGACAAGCGAGCACGGATCATATCCTTCAGGCAGATCGAAAATGGCATTTTCATTATATCCCAACTGCTCATCTTTATAGACCTGTTGCATATAAAGAGCGAATATAGGCAGAGCTCCAGAAGCACCTTGTCCCATCGCCATTGAGTTAAAATGGATATCACGGTCATCACCACCCACCCAGCATGCATTGACGAGTGTAGGCAGTATGCCCATAAACCAAGCATCACTATTATTATTAGTGGTTCCAGTCTTTCCACCGATATCGCCTTTCAGATTATACTTGAAGCGTAAGCGGCTGGCAGTACCTCCATCTACAACGCTCTTCAGCATATAGATCATCTTATTAGCACTTTCCTCGCTTATCACCTCATTCATACGTGGCTGGAACTGAGCGATCACATTACCCTCCCCGTCTTCAATCCTTGTCACAAACATCAGAGCGGCTCGAATACCGTGATTAACAAATGCCGTATAGGCACTGGCCATCTCCCCGACGCTGATATCACATGGACCCAGACAAAGAGACATGGAGGGATGAATTTCCGGATTGCGAATACCATATTCATGGAGCAAATCAACAAAAGCCTGCGGATTAAGTTTACTCATCAAGTAAGCCGAAATCCAGTTATTAGACTGTTGAAGTCCCCATTTCAGTGTCACCATTTCTCCATAGCGAGCCTTACTACCGTTTCGAGGCGTCCAAGCTTGTCCGGCCACCATATAAGTCTGTTGCACATTAGGTGCAACATCACAAGGCGAGAAACCATTCTCCATTGCCAGAGAATACAGGAAAGGTTTGATGGTAGATCCCACCTGACGACGACCATCCATCACCATATCATACGCAAAGTGAGCATAGTCGAGTCCACCGACATAAGCCTTCACATGACCATTCTGCGGACATACGCTAACGAAGCCAGTCCGCAAGAACGACTTGTAATATTTTATCGAATCAATTGGCGACATCACCGTATCGACTTCGCCATGATACGTAAATACAGACATCTCTATTGGAGTATGGAAGGATTTGTGGATTTCCGCATCAGACGCGCCACTCTCTTTCAGAACCCTATAACGTTCACACTGACGGACAGAGCGATTCAATATCTGCTGAACCTGCTGAGAAGTCAGGTTAGAGGAATAAGGCGCATTAGCCTTGTTTTTGTTCTCCTTATCAAAAGCAGGCTGCAGGAATTTCACCACATGCTGATAAGCAGCTTGTTCTGCATATTTCTGCATCCTCGAGTCAATGGTAGTATATACTTTCAAGCCATCTGTATATATACTATAATTGTCGCCATTACGCTTCTTGTTTTTATTGCACCAACCGTATAAAGGATCTGATTCCCAATTGATTGAATCATTAAAATACTTAACCATATTCCAAGAAGGATAGAGAGCGCGCTCTGGTTTCTTGGCAGTCATGTAACGACGCAGGAACTCACGCAGATAAACAGCCAATCCCTCCTTATGATCTGAGACATGGAACTTCAGTTCAAGAGGTTCTGCACAATATTTATCGTGTTCCTCCTGAGTGATATAGCCAGCTTTCAGCATCTGTCCAAGCACCACATTACGGCGATCACGGCTACGCTCAGGATTACGGACAGGATTGTAATATGAAGGATTCTTGCAAAGACCGACAAGAGTTGCAGACTCGGTAACCGTCAAGTCCTTAGGTTCCTTACTGAAGTAGGTATTTGCAGCAGTCTTGATGCCTACAGCGTTATGAAGGAAGTCAAAATAATTCAGATACATCGTTATGATTTCATCCTTCGTATAATTGCGTTCCAGTTTCACGGCTATCACCCACTCGATGGGTTTCTGAAGCAAACGCTCCATCGTGGTACTGGCATGTTCCGAATAGAGCTGCTTGGCCAACTGCTGGGTAATCGTAGAACCGCCACCAGCGCTTTTCTGTCCCAGTAATCCACGCTTTACTATCGCACGTCCAAGTGCATAGAAATCTATACCCGAATGATCGTAGAATCTCACGTCCTCTGTAGCCACGAGCGCTTTCACGAGTGACGGAGCAATCTTGGTATAATCGACCATGACACGATTTTCACGGTTATAATTCCACGTTCCAATCAATTTGCCATCGGCAGAATAGATTTGTGTGGCGAAACGGTTAATGGGGTTCTGCAAGTCCTCAATGGGTGGCATATAGCCAATCCACCCTTCGTTGATGGCATAGAATGCTGTTGCAGCACCGAAAATGATGATAAACAATAATGTCCACAGAAAATAGACAAATAGCTTCCTCATAATCTAAATTTTGTTACTTTTTTAAGTATCTTGGTGCAAAATTACGATTTTATTTGTAATTATCGCACTTAAATCAGAAATAATGTGTAATTTTGCGGCAACAAAATGAAAATTACGAATGGATAAGCATAATTTTGTGACTATTGCCGATCTCACAAGGGAGAAAATTCTCTATATGATTGAGATGGCAGAAGAATTTGAGAAGCACCCCAACAGGGAGTTATTAAAAGGTAAAGTAGTGGCTACACTCTTCTTTGAGCCATCTACTCGTACACGTCTCAGTTTTGAGACTGCTGCCAACCGTTTAGGAGCCCGTGTCATTGGTTTTGCCGACCCGAAGATTACGAGTGGGACCAAAGGTGAGACACTTAAGGACACGATTCTGATGGTATCCAACTATGCAGATGTCATAGTGATGCGGCATTTCATTGAGGGTGCAGCCCAATATGCCTCGGAAGTGGCTCCAATTCCTATTGTGAATGCAGGCGACGGTGCCCACCAGCACCCCTCACAGTGCATGCTCGACCTTTATTCGATCTACAAGACTCAGGGGACGCTTGAGAACCTTAATATATATATGGTGGGCGACTTGAAATACGGCCGTACAGTGCATTCGCTGCTGATGGCCATGCGCCACTTCAATCCCACATTCCATTTCGTAGCCCCCAAGGAGTTGGCCATGCCAAACGAATACAAGCTCTACTGCAAGGAGCATGGCATCAAGTATCAGGAGCACACGGCCTTCAATGAGAAAATCATTGCCGATGCAGACATTCTCTACATGACACGTGTACAGAAGGAGCGTTTCTCTGACTTGATGGAATACGAAAGAGTGAAGAACGTATATGTGCTGAATAACGACATGCTGAAAAGCGCCAAGCCCAACATGAAGATTCTGCACCCCCTACCCCGTGTAAACGAGATTGCATACGAAGTGGACGACAACCCACACGCATATTATATCCAACAGGCTGGTAATGGTCTCTTTGCGCGTGAGGCCATCTTCTGTGATGTACTTGGTATCAGCCTTGAGGAAGTTAAAAACGACAAAACCATTATCCCATGAACAAGAAAGAACGCTTGGTTGCCGCCATTGAGCACGGCACAGTAATAGACCATATACCCGCCAGCAAAACCTATCAGGTGGCCAGTCTGCTCGGACTCTTTGAGTTGAATACGCCTGTCACCATTGGTTTCAACTACCCCTCCCAGAAAGTGGGTAATAAAGGTATCATCAAGGTTTCAGATAAGTTTTTCACTGACGATGAGATCTCACGTCTGTCAGTTGTTGCCCCCAATGTCATCCTCAATATTATCCGCGACTATGAGGTGGTAGAGAAAAAAGCCGTCGAGACACCTGCTGAGATCAAGGGCATCGTGAAATGCAATAATCCCAAGTGTATCACCAATAATGAGCCGATGGCGACCCATTTCCATGTGGAGAATGGCATCCTGACCTGTCATTACTGTGAGAAGGAGCAAGATATCAATAAGGTGGAATTAGTATAAACCCAATAAACAAAGACAATGAACAGAGACAACACAATCTTTGAGTTGATTGAGAAAGAGCATCAGCGCCAGTTGAAAGGCATCGAGCTGATTGCCAGTGAGAATTTCGTGAGTGACCAGGTCATGGAGGCTATGGGCAGTTATCTCACCAACAAGTATGCAGAAGGCTATCCTGGCCATCGTTATTACGGTGGTTGCCAGGTGGTTGACGAAGTCGAGCAGTTGGCTATCGACCGTGTATGCAAGCTCTTTGGTGCAGAGTATGCCAATGTGCAGCCTCACTCAGGAGCACAGGCTAATGCTGCCGTACTATTGGCTGTGCTGAAGCCTGGCGACACCTTCATGGGGCTTAATCTGGATCACGGTGGTCACCTGTCACATGGTTCACACGTCAACACCTCTGGCATCATCTACAATCCTATCGGCTACAACCTGAACAAGGAGACTGGTCGCGTAGACTATGATGAGATGGAGCAGTTGGCGCTGGAGCACAAGCCCAAGCTGATTATCGGTGGTGGTAGTGCTTACAGCCGTGAGTGGGACTACAAGCGTATGCGCGAGATTGCAGATAAGGTAGGCGCTCTGCTGATGATCGATATGGCTCACCCTGCAGGTCTGATTGCAGCTGGTCTGCTGGAGAACCCCGTGAAATATGCGCACATCGTCACCTCAACGACCCACAAGACCCTTCGTGGTCCTCGTGGAGGTATTATCCTGATGGGCAAAGACTTTGAGAATCCATGGGGCCTGAAGACTCCAAAGGGTGTCGTGAAGATGATGAGCCAGCTACTGAATTCAGCCGTGTTCCCAGGTCAGCAGGGTGGTCCTCTGGAGCATGTGATTGCAGCTAAGGCCGTTGCTTTCGGTGAGGCTCTGCAGCCAGAGTTCAAAGAGTGGGCTAAGCAGGTACAGAAGAATGCCAAGGTTCTGGCAGAGGAGCTCGTGAAGCGAGGCTTCGGCATCGTCAGCGGCGGTACAGACAACCACTCTATGCTTGTAGACCTGCGTTCTAAGTATCCTGATCTGACAGGTAAGGTTGCCGAGAATGCCCTCGTAGCAGCAGACATCACCGTGAACAAGAACATGGTACCGTTCGACAGCCGCTCAGCATTCCAGACATCTGGTATCCGTCTTGGAACGCCTGCCATCACTACCCGTGGTGCTAAGGAAGACCTGATGGTACAGATTGCCGCCTGGATTGAGGAGGTGCTCAATGATCCTGAAAACGAACAGGTCATTACAAGTGTTCGTCAGCGCGTCAATGAAAAGATGAAGGAGTATCCTTTATTCGCATACTAAAGCCTTCGTCCATAGAAAATAAAATCGGGGCAATATACCCCGATTTTATTTTTTCAGCAGACGCATGGCTTCATCATTTATTTGCTGATTCATCTTTTGTTTCTTCCTCAGCTGCCTTTTTAACCACTACCTTTACACTATAGGTATGCTCGGAGTCTGACGAAGTAACCGTCAATGTCGCTGAGCCTTCTGAGACACCTTCGGCCGTACCATCTGACGTGACAGTCGCCACTCTGCTGTTAGAAGACTCCCAAGTGACATTATCGTCACCCGTGTTATTGACAAGTTCTATCTTCGCAGTGCCGCCAACATTGACACTTACCTCGCTTTTCTCTATATACAATGCTCTGTTTTGGATAACTTTGATTTTCTTCTGAAGGTCATCCCAGCCGGCATTTTCTATAATGATATAGCCTGTTCTGCCCTTTTTGCTCTCTGTAAAAGGTTCTACTTTGAACGACTCTATAGTAGTAGTGTCATTTTCCTCTTTCGTCGAACTCTTCGAAATCCAATCTGTCTGTGAATAGACATCATAATCGATATTGGACTTGACGGTCAACTTCACTATTCCGCCTAATTCATCAAGCGTCAGCGTCAGCGGGTTAACATCCAGCTTGGCTTCAAACACTTGACTGATGGTTATCTTCACTTTCATGTCAGTGTCCTCACTGACAATGTAAGCATAGCCTGTACGCTCGGCACGCGACTCGTTCTTGGCAATATCCAGGACAATAGTGGAATCCTTTAGTGCCCTGGTCTTGGCCTCTGCAGCCAAAACCTGAGAGATCCAGTCTTGACTGTTCTCATCAATCACAACAGAATAGGGAACATTACTCTTGACCGGAATAGTAACCTGTCGTCCATCCGTGGGTATACCAGTGAAATGAGTAAACTCATCCTCTATCAGCAGCGCGTCCAACTGAGCCTGAATGACGTTGAAGGTGCGCGTCTTGGTCGTATCCACCATGTCCGTGAGTGTAAGGATAGCCATTCGCTGATCGTACGTTTCATTGTCATCCACGTATATCCCAATCTGAGAAGATTCCTTCATGATTTTGGCTTGACACCATGTACCGCTTGACTTAATAGCATAGTGACTCAAGTCTTCATGCCTGAATGTCAAGGTGTCGGAATTTGCGTGGTAGGAGAATGACAAATCATTGAGAATCAACTCTTTGATCCGACTCTCGTAAGCATCTTCCTTACAACCAGAGAAACCCAGTCCAACGATTACAGATGCAAGAAACAGACCTAATAGCTTTATCGTCTTCATCCTGTATGTTTCTCTACCGTTATACTCTATTTCTCTGTGGCGGTATATGTGAAGTCCTGCAGATCCACATTATAGTCCCAAACCATATAATAAGAATAGGTAGCCGTTTCGCTTATCGTTGCTGGGGCAACACTTGAGAAGGATGCCGTATGGCTTTCACCCGACTTCAAGTCTCTCGTCACACTGTCTTCTCCGATCTTCTCAGTGGTCGTCTCTTCACCATCTACAGTCACACGATATAACGAACCCGGCTTCAGATAAATCGTTCTGTCATCATTGTTAGTCAGTGTAATGGTGAATGAGCTTACAATGCCATTTTCAAGCACCTTCGACCATGCGTCGTTCAGTTTTGCTGCATTAGCCTGTTTTACCTGAACCTCTACTTTGTCTTTATACTTACCATCGGCAGATGTCACTGAGATGGTAGTCATACCATCAGTTACACCAATGACCGTACCGTCCTTAGTGACTGTTGCCACTTTCTCATTATCCGACTTCCATACAGCCTCCTGTTCTGTATCATTGCGGAGCGTCAGTCCGAAGCGGCCTCCGATAGGCACTTCGATCTCGCTTTCCTCAATATACAACAGTCTGTTCTGGATAATTGTCACTACCACTTCCTCAAGGTCAGGGTAAGCTGCATTCTCGAAAACGATTTTTCCTTGTCTGCTCAGCTTCTTCTCCTCGAACGGCATAACGGTCATCTTGTAAATGTAGTTATCGTCATCGGTCTCCTCAATTGTTCCTTTCTGAACCCAATCAGGATACGTATTCACATCTACAGGTATATTCGCATTCACCTTAAAACTAATCTCATTTCTCAGCTCGTCAACAGTGATTGACAGAGGATCGACTCTTAATACCTCTTTAAATTCCTGGTCGATCTCCACCCAGGTCACCTTGGTATTATCCTTTGAATTCACTATGCCGACATATCCTGTACGATTCTTTTGAGAAGTGTTCTTAGCAACATTGATTGTAACCGTCTTGGTCTCCAGACCTCTGGTACCAGATGCTTTGCTGAGCCAATCAGAATACTCCCTTGGGATATACACGATATAGTCGATATTGCTTTTCACGTCGAAGCTGACCTGTCCACCATCGGTAGGAACGATGAAAGCATCGGCAACATCCACGATCAAGCCATCTTTCTGAGCCTGCGTAACGTTAAATGTGCGCGTCTTCGTGGGATCCTTGGTATCAGTGATAGTCACAACAGCCTTACGCTCATCGTAAGTTTCATTATTTTCGGCCTCCACAATCATCCGACAAGAAGCCTGCACAAAAGTGACACTACACCACGATTCGCTCGATTTTGCCTCGTAGTTGCTCAAATTCTCATTGCTGAATGTCTGTATATCTGATGAGGCATCCGACGAGAAGGTTACATCCTTGATTGCCAGATAACTAATTCTGCTTTCATAGGGATCGTCACTTTTACAGCTCGTAACGGCAACTCCAAGAAGTGTTATAACCAAAAACAGTCCAAATGCTTTAATTGCTTTCATTCTTAAAACCTTTATTTAATTACACAATTCGGGTGCAAAGATACAAAACTTTTTATAAACATGCACTTTTCCGACACTTAATTTTTCATAACGACCTGTAATGGAGCCTCTAAACCCCGCATAAACCAGGCGATTCTGGCCTTCCATTCCTCCTCAGTGCGCACATCGTACTTCGCCCAAGCAGAGCCGAAATAGTAGGTGAAATGCTCGCCTCTATAATTGCGGATGATACCCAGCGCATGATTACCGACCTTCTTCGTCTCTACTTGTCCGTCAGGGAATAACGCCGCCACATACAGAGGCGCATGATGCACATCGGGCTGGTCTGTAGGATCGGTATATGCCACATAATTCTTCCCTAAGACCACACCCTCGGGATCTTCTTTCTGAATGACGACGCCCGAACAGAACGCTAACGGTGAGGAGATGCCGTCGTACCACACCTCCATCCGATTGAAGTTAGAGCCCTTATCGAGTCTGATCAGGCGACTCTCACGAATCGTATCACCACAGACCACTCGCGGACTCTGACGCAGACAGGCCTCAAAGCGCAGCGGCCCATGCGTGAGAACCTCGAAACGCTCAAAGCAATAAGGCATCACGATACTGTCGCCGATCATCAGGGCAGGTGCCCCGCAACCCAGTGTCGCACCCACCTTATACGGATCAAGTCCCTTACCGTGATCATGATGATAAGAGTTGATGCGATAGAGCGAGTCGCCACGATGACGGTCTATCCTTCGAAGAGAGTCTACCTTAGGCATCATCACCACATCCTCGATGTAATAGCGGTCGTTGACCACAGGATCGGGTGTATTCTTAGTCCATACATCTATGCCAAAGCTACGCTCACCCGTAGCTTCCAAGGCTGGGCCATAGACCCTGTAGGCCCCACGGTCATTCTCCCAGGCGAAATCGTCTTTCCGCTCAGGATGAATGGTGCCGTCACACAGATCAGGGAACTGAGGCGTAGCACCTTTGACGAGCGTATATCTGTTCACGCCGTTCTTTCTGACATAGGCCCCTATCAGCAGTTTCCCGTCATAAGTCCACTGGCAAGGGATATCCAGTCCTGCCCTATCCAGCACACGAATACTGTCATAGGTGGTGTTCAGTCGCTGACACACTTCTTCAAGAGGCAGCTCTATCACCTCCTCACGATACACATCCGAAGGGTTGGTCACCTCGACAACCAATTGTGCTTTGGCCTCCACGAGAACAGCCGCCAGCAACAACGACAAGATCAATCTTGAATGATTCATTTCAGTTCTGCATTAAAATGGTTGACAACCTGACGGAACAGGTGATGGCGGGTATTACCTCCGTAGATACTATGATTCCTGTTGGTATAGACCAGCTGGCGGAAATCCTTGTCGGCCTGCACCAGCGCCTCCACGTATTCTGCCGTGTTCTGATAGTGCACATTATCATCAGCCAGACCGTGACAGAGCAGCAAGGCACCATGCAGCTGCGAAGCCCTGTGAATGGGATTCACCTCGTCGTAGCCTTTCTGATTCTCATTAGGTGTACGCATATACCGTTCTGTATAGATCGAGTCATAGTAACGCCAGCAGGTAGGAGGTGCGATAGCCACACCTGCACGGAACACAGGGCGCCCCTCCGACATCGACATCAGGGTGTTCCATCCGCCATACGACCAACCCCAGATACCGATGCGCTCTTTATCGACATAAGACTGCTGTCCAAGCCACAAGGCTGTTTCCACCTGATCGCGTGCCTCCAACTCGCCTAAGCGGAGATAGGTGCATTTCTCGAAGTCAGCACCTCTTCCGCCAGTTCCGCGATTATCAACACAGACACAGATATAGCCTTGCTGCACCAGATACTGTTCCAGAATAGCCCCTTGACCGTTCATACCGATACCCCACTGATTGAGCACCTGCTGATTACCCGGGCCACCATACTGATACATGATAACGGGGTATTTCACCGAAGGGTCGAAGTCGGCAGGTTTCACCATCCAGCCATTCAGTTCCACACCTTCTGAGGTCTTGAATGAAAAGAGTTCTTTCTTACCCAACTCATAGCCCTTCAGTTTCTGCTCCAGTTCCTGATTGTCGATAATGGTCTGCAATGTCTTGCCGTTGTTTTGGCAGAGGGTATATCTGGTGGGATGATCGATGTCGCTCCAGATATTGATGAAATACTTGAAATTGCGGCTGAAGATGGCATGATTGATGCCTGGTTTATCAGTCAGAACCTCAATCTTGCCATTAGCGTGGGCCACCATCACCTGCTGATCGGTAGCACCGTGAGGATTCGCAGCGAAATACGTGTCGCCCGTCTTTTCATCGAAGCCATAGACGCTTTTCACCACATAGCGGTCATTGACGATCTGTCGCAGCAGCTGTCCGTTCAGGTTATAGAGATAGAGGTGGTTATAGCCGTCGCGCTCACTGGGCAGAAGGATATGATTGTCAGTCAGCTGGATATCCTCCAGCACCTCTTCCTTGATATATTTGTCAACTTTGTCCTCCACAGCCAGCTGGCAGACGGTCGACAAGGGATTAGCCATGTAGATGCGCAGCACATCCTGATGACGATTCATCGTCATCACGACCACCTTCGCAGGATCACTTGTGGCCTTGATACGGGGGATATAGCCGTCGGCATCCAGCGGCACATTGATCTGGCGTGTCTGATGCGACTGGATATCATAGCTGAGCACACTGACCTTCGAGTTCACCTGTCCAGGCACAGGATACTTGTAGGTATAGTCACCTGGGTACTCCGCATAGTCGCTGAACTCAGGATTCAGTCCCTTGAACAGCTGCATGGAGTATTGCTTGACAGCACTTTCGTCGTAACGAATCCACACAATCTGCCTCGAATCGGCCGAGAAGACCATCGAGCTATTGGTAGAGAACTCCTCCTCATAGACCCAGTCGGGTATGCCGTTGATGATCTCATTCTGCTTTCCGTCTGTTGTCACCTGACTCTCTGCGTTGTCATAGAGCAGCTTCACGAGATAGATGTTATTCTCCCTGACAAAGGCAATCTGGTTACCGTCGGGTGAGAATACGGGCGTCTGCTGGGGACCGCCGTCACTCAGCGGCTCCAGCTTGTTGTTCCTGATGCTGTAAATGTAATAGGTGGCCGTGAACGAGTGGCGGTAAATCGACTTCGTGTCAGTCTGAATCAGCATCCTCGTGCCGTCAGGACTCAGGATATAGTCGTCCACGCGGTCAATCTTCGCCCCTCTGGCTGTGGTAGCGTCGAAGAGCACGCTCTCCTGCTTGCCTGTACGGAAAGAGCATATTTCCACCCTTTTGCCGTCATCGCTCATCTGGGCATAGGTCTCCCCGTCGGCCATCGGCCTTACTTCCTTCATCGACTTAGGACGGAACTCCCCACTGGTGATACTCTTCAGGTTTAACTTCTCACCTGCGAAGGCGCAGGAAAGACATCCCGCTGCCAATACCGTCAGGACAGATAATCTTAGTTTCATCATCATTGTTTTATTGTCTATATTTACATTTTTATTATTTGATTGTGCAAAGATAGCGTTTTTTTCTCTAACTTTGCACACTGATGGAATTAAATAAAGTGAATACGCCCTATTATAACGATTATGGCACCTGGATTCGCAGCCGATTCCCCTTCCGCGTACAGAAGATTTCCGTGGATGCGGGATTCACATGTCCTAACCGCGACGGCCGTATTTCCACTGGCGGGTGCATCTTCTGCAACAACCGCACCTTCAATCCCTCCTACTGCGACCATCGCCATAGCGTCAGCCAACAGCTGGAGGAGGGCAAGCAGTTCTTTGCCCGCAAATACCCCGACATGAAGTATCTCGCCTACTTTCAGGCATACACCAACACCTACGCTCCCCTCTCCCATCTCCAGTCGCTCTATGAAGAGGCGCTTAGTGTGGATGATGTCGTCGGCATCGTGATTGGGACGCGCCCCGACTGCGTATCCGACGAACTGCTCGATTACTTGAGCCGCCTCAATGAGCGGACCTTCCTCATCGTCGAATATGGCATCGAGAGTGCCAATGACCACACGCTCGAATTCATCAACAGGGGCCACACCTTCGAGCAATCCCGCCAGGCCATCGCCAAGACCCATCAGCGCGGCATCCTCACGGGTGGCCACGTCATTTTGGGACTTCCTGGTGAAGATGCAGAGGAGAGCATCCGGCAGGCTGCACTCATTTCCGACTTGGATCTCGACATTCTGAAAGTCCATCAGATGCAGATCATCCGAGGTACAGCTCTTGAGAGAATCTATGAGCAGAGTCCCTTTCACATCTATACAATCGAAGAATATATCCAACTGATAGCCAGATATATACAATATCTCAGAAATGATTTGGTTTTAGAGCGCTTCGTATCGCAGTCACCTCAAGAACTGCTTGTGGCTCCACACTGGGGATTGAAGAATTATGAGTTTACTAACCTTCTGGTAAACTATCTGAAACAGCACGACATCCGCCAGGGACAATTACTTGCGGAAATCTGAATACACGTTGTGCCTAAGCATCTGGTCGATGGTGACATCCTTGTTTGTCGACATGTATTTCTCTACCAGTGCGATATAGTCGGAAACAAATACCGAAGACCCCATCGCCTTGTTCACCGCCCATTGAATCTTGCCAATATGCAGGTCGCGGTCTTCCTGATTCAGGATCCTGTCAGCAGGCATCGGATAGAGACTCAGCAGATAGAAGCCGATACAGTCGGGGACGATATACTTGCGGTCCATCATCATCTGCTGCCTCTTGTTGTAGCCGTATTCCTGCTTCTGATAGAGGGGATAGTTCTCGCCCAGATACTTATCCAGACAGATGCCGATTGAATTGTTACCTACGATGATGCTCTGATCCAGTGAGCCTATCTGCGCATAGACCTTGGGCACCTCCATGTTGGGCAGATTGCTCTTCAGAAAGGCAAAAGCCGACGTCAGTCCCTGATTGATATCGTCCATATTGGCATACTGCTGCTCTGCCTCGGAGATGATGCTCTGCAGCGTGGAGTCCTGATAGAAACGGAGGAACTTGGTATTGATCTGCTGGTCGTCAACCTTACCGATACGAAGCACGTCCTCAATCAGTGTCCGCGTCTGCATCGGGTAGATGGTGTTCATCTGCTGCAAAGCCGAGAAATCACCTGTTGTCAGATAAAGGCTCTGGATGCGGTCATAACGGTCTACAGTCACTTGCCCGTCATCATCAGAAGACGAGAACTGCCATTCGCAACCTATACACACGAATAGCGTCAGCAACAACATGTAATAAACCTTATGCACCAATTAAGCAGAATTAGTGAGTCACTACAACTCTTTAAAATCTGTGCAAATATACTAAAATTTATTTTCAAATCCAAATTTTAACCTAAAAAAGATAAAAAATAGTGTAAAATTGTGCACACTTTTGTTTATTTGTGTAAAAATCCCCATAGTTTTCCCCGTTTTTTCTTACTTTTGTGTTCTACTAAAACAAAACTTATAAGAAGATGAAGAGAATACTATCAATGGCGTTTCTGGCGACCTTCGCCACCGTCGCGTTCGCACAGAATCCACAACCTCTTTGGGAGGTGAGCAACACATCTAATGTCGATCGTACCGACATTCCTTTCGTGATGAAGTATGAGGAAGGCCTCGGAGATATCCGTTCGGCCAAGGTCATGCTGGATAATCAGGAAATACCCTGCCAACTCGACGACCTCGATCAAGATGGGGTCTTCGACGAACTCTGCTTCCTCCTCGACCTGAAGGCTCATCAGGGCGCTATCCTGTCGATAACGTTCAGCGCTGAAGAAGAGCAAACACATTATCCTGCACGCGTCTATGCCGAGATGCTACTCCGCAACGACAAGGTGAAGGAGAAGAACAAGCACGACAACTTCATCGAGTCGATCACGGCCCGTGGCGACTGTGCCAACTCCTATAACATCCAGCACCATCATGGCGTCGACTTCGAAAGCGAGTACAACGGCATCCGCATCTACTTCGACAAGCGCCAGACGCTCGACCTCTACGGCAAGTTCCAGAAGCGCCTCGAACTGAAGGATACGCAGTTCTACACCTCGAAGGAGCAGAAGGCCGAGGGCTATGGCGACGATGTGCTCTGGGTGGGTAACACCTTCGGACTCGGTGCCTTCCGTGGATGGGACGGACAACAGCCCACGATGATCGATCCCGTCAGTAGCCGCACCCAGCGCATCATCTCCTACGGACCGCTGCGCACCATCGTCGAAGTGATCGACAAAAACTGGAAGCCCTACCCCGACAAGCCTGCCATTACGATGACCATCCGCTACACGCAGTATGCCGGTAGCCGCAGCACTGATGTCGACGTCTTCTTCGATAAGGATGTCAAGGATTACCTTTTCTCCACGGGCATCATCAACGTGAAGGAGTCGGTAGAGTTCTCCGACAAGAAGGGGCTGCGTGGCTGCTGGGGGACCGACTGGCCGTCGAGCGACCATGAGAACTTCAAGCCCGAAACTGTCGGACTCGGCATCTGGATTCCTCAACAGTATATCCGCAGCGAAGAGCCTGCCAACAAAGACAACTATGCCTATGTCGTGGGTACCGACAACCGCCATCTGAGCTATAAGGTCACCTATTGCTCCGACAATGAGAGCTTCGGCTTCCACTCTGCCGAAGCATGGTTTGAGTATCTGAAGTCATGGAAAGCGAAGGAAGTTGACCATCCAGGCGAGTGCAAGCCCTACGTCAAGCCGCAGTCCAAATAAACTAAGGCAGCACAGCAAACGTCTTGCGCCCCTTCACATAATACTGCCAGAGCAGGGAGAACTGCCTTTGCTCTGGTATTTTTTTGGCCTGGCGCGATGCCTGAATCGTCTTTCTGTCAGCCTCGAAGTCCTTCTGCCAGCGCTTGAAAGCCCTCCTGGCACGATAGACGGCCTTGAAGTCGCCCACATTCTTCTTCAGGAGCAGCATCTCCCACGCAGCCACATAGTCGAGCAGCCATCGCCAGCGCATCACGGGCCCCAGCTCCGACTCGGGCAGACACTTATAGAGCATCGTCAGGTTGTTACGAAAGTTCAGGAAGGTCTTCATCGGGTTCGACTTAGGCAGCGTACCTCCACCCACATGATAGACAAAGCTCTCGGGCAGACACACAATCTTCCTGCCCTTGATGCGCAGCCGCCAGCAGAGGTCTATCTCCTCGTTATGAGCAAAGAAGCGACCGTCCAGCCCGCCTACATCCCAGTAATCCCTCGAGCGGATCATCAGGGCAGCCCCCGTAGCCCACAGGATTTCAGCCCTGTAGTCGTATTGCCCGTTGTCCTCCTCCACCGTGTCGAAGATACGTCCTCGGCAGAAGGGATAGCCGAAGCGGTCGAGATAGCCCCCACTCGCCCCCGCATATTCGAAGCTGTCATGATTGGCAGCCGAGAGCAGCTTGGGCTGACAGGCGGCCACCTCCTCGTGGCTGTCCATATACTCGATCAGCGGCGTCAGCCAGTGGTGCGTCACCTCAATGTCCGAGTTCAGCAGCAGGTAGTACTCCGCCTCAATCTGCCTGAGTGCCTTGTTATAGCCCTCAGCGAAACCCCAGTTCTTCTCCAGCGTGATCAGCCTGCATTCTGGGAAAGACTCCTTCAGCAGTGCCAGTGAATCGTCAGTCGAGGCATTGTCAGCCACATAGACCGTCGCCTCATCACGCGAATAATGCATCACGCTGGGCAGATACGTCTTGAGCATCTGCGCCCCGTTCCAGTTAAGAATGACAATGGCCAACTTCTCCATACGCGCGTACCTTATTTATATATTACCCTCATCGCCTGCTTATCGGCTGTCAGTTCACCTAGCCTGACCATCACCAATTGATTGTCCAGCTCCGGCTTAGCCACCTTGGCGGGCAACTCCACCCTGATGTAGTTCTTCGTAAAGCCATGCATCGCCTTGCCGCGAGGCGCCTTCTCAAACAGTACCTCAGCCTCCAGCCCGATATGCCGGGTGTAGAAGGCCTCCGTCTTACGGTCCGAGAGGTCGAGCAGTCGCTTCGAGCGAAGTTTTTTGTCCTGATCGCTCACCGTGTAGGGAATGCTCAGAGCCGAAGTGCCAGGACGCTCCGAGTAAGGGAACACATGCAGTTGTGTCACGTCCAGGCGGTCGAGAAACTCGTAGGTCTCCTCGAAACACTCGGGCGTCTCCCCCCTACACCCCACCATCACGTCGACACCAATAAAGGCATCGGGCATCAGCGCCTTGATCCTGCTGATCTTGTCGGCAAAGAGCTGGGCGTCGTAGTGGCGATGCATCAGTTTCAGCACGGTGTCGCTACCGCTCTGCAAGGGGATATGGAAGTGAGGCATAAAGGCACGGCTCTCAGCACAATAGGCTATCAGCTCGTCGCTCAGCAAGTCGGGCTCCAGCGAACTGATTCTGTAGCGGCTGATGCCCTCCACCTCGTCCAGCGCCTTCACCAGGTCGATGAAGCGCTCACCCGTCGTCTTACCGAAGTCGCCAATGTTCACGCCCGTCAGCACGATCTCGCGCCCACCCTCCTGGGCCGTCTCCTCAGCCTGCTTCACCAGCGAGGCGATGGTCGGATTGCGCGAGAAACCTCTGGCGTAAGGTATCGTACAGTAGGTACAGAAGTAGTCGCAGCCGTCCTGCACCTTCAGGAAGTAGCGCGTGCGGTTACCCCTCGAACAGCTGGGAGCAAACGAGGTGATGTCCTTCGTCTTCCTAATATAATAAGGTGTAGTCCTCGTTCCTCCTTCCTCATTCCTCGTTCCTCCTTCCTCATTCCTCGCTCTCCCCCACGCCTCCGAGAGATACTGTATCAGATGAGCCTTCTCATTAGAGCCCAACACGAGGTCGACTCCTTCAATCTGCGCCACTCGCTCTGCCGACAGCTGCGCGTAACAGCCCGTCACCACCACGAAGGCACCAGGATGCTGGCGCACCATCCGGTGGATAGCCTGACGGCACTTATGATCGGCCACCTCAGTCACCGAACAAGTGTTGATCAGGCAGATGTCCGCCTGCTCACCCTTCTGAGCTGTACTTACCCCCATCTCCTGCAACATTTTTCCGAAAGTCGAGGTCTCTGAGAAGTTCAATTTGCATCCGAGCGTATAATATGCCGCTCTCTTACCTTGAAAAGCTGATGTATCGATCATCTTTCCTTTTTACTTTTTTACCTTTTTACTTTTTCGCTTGTCTGTTAGCGGGCACAAAGATAGTCATTTTTTTCCGATTTTAGCCGATTTTTGCCAAAAAAGCGTTTAGCGTCAAAAATACACCAAATTTTAACATTTCGTATTTCATTGATTATCAGCGCTTTGCAAAAAAGTTACAAAAAAGACCAAAAAAAAATCGAAAAAAATGATACGTTGTATTAAAAATATGCGTAACTTTGCAGCGTTTTAATAAACGAATGATTGTTTTACAGATTTAAAAGCTTAGAAAAAATGAAAAAATTAGTATTTATGTTCGTAGCAGTTGCTGCTATCTCTTTCGCATCTTGTGGTAACCAGGCTCAGGCTCCTGTACAGGACACTGACTCTATCGCAGAGGTTGTTGATAGCGTTGTTGACAGCATGGCTGTTGATTCAGTTGCTGCTGATTCAGTACAGTAATCAGTCGAACACACTGACAAAACAGAGACCGCAGACAAAATCTGCGGTCTTCTTTTTTTGTGTCAGACGGCGACCTCCTCCCCCCGAAGCGGAACCCGCAGGCCCCTGCTCTGCCCCCAAAGTGGAACCCGCAGGCCTCGGGTCTGGCGCCAAAGTACAGTCGCTTGCGACTTTACTTTGGCGCCTGACCCCAGCCTCCACTACCTAAGCCCCGTGAGTTCACAGAAACATCAAAATAGCAGTGGTAGATTTCAATATATCTTTGATACTAGGACCTGAGCCGTTTACCTGCTCTAACTCTTCCATTGTCAACTTCTGAGCCTTCATCTGGATGTTCATTTCATTCTGCTTCATAATCTTATAAATTTTAAAGGTTCATCAGACAAATGACGTGATGTTAACTTGAATGGAAAAGAAATAGCTGGAAAATTCATATCTTTGTAGCGACCAAACTATAAATGACATGATAAATTCCAGCTTCCTGTTTTTCGCATTCGGCATCAATGGATT
>ODAI014707844.1_pt1 | contig 18219 bp, 12 predicted proteins | sample 1539321 | NCBI WGS metagenome assembly ODAI01 (sample SAMN02144231, study PRJEB22623) | gut metagenome | biome: sheep rumen | host: Ovis aries | place: New Zealand | reverse complement strand
GCTCAAGGTGAACCTCGAGCAGTGCCGTCTCGATCTTGAGGCCGAGGAGAAGCGCTTCAACGCGACTCTCGACAAGGGAGAGGCGATGTACAAGAAGGTAGCCGAGCAGCTTAAGCTCCACGGCCAGTCGCAGATCAGCGGCAAGACGGCGTTCAAGCTCTACGACACCTTCGGCTTCCCGCTCGAGATGACGGTCGAGATGGCGACGAAGGACGGGCTTACCGTCGACAAGGAAGGTTTCGACGAGGCGAACCGCAAGCACCAGGAGCTTTCGCGCACCACGAGCGCGGGCTCGTTCAAAGCGGGGCTTCAGGACAACAGCGAGGTCGTGACGCGCATGCACACGGCGACCCACCTCCTGCACGCAGCGCTTCACAAGGTGCTCGGGCCTACCGCGAACCAGAAGGGCTCAAATATCACGGCCGAGCGTCTTCGCTTCGACTTCACCTGGCCCGAACCGATGACGGCCGAGCAGAAGGCCGAGGTCGAGAAGCTCGTCAACGAGTGGATTCAGCAGGGCATCGACGTCTCGAAGAAGATGACGACCGTCGAAGAGGCGAAGGCCGAGGGCGCGATGGCGCTTTTCGGTGCAAAGTACGGCGACCAGGTGTCGCTCTACACGATTGGCGACGTCTCGAAGGAAATCTGCTGCGGGCCCCACGTGGCGAATACGAAGGAGCTCGGCTCGTTCAAGATCGTGAAGGAGCAGTCGTCTTCCGCAGGCGTCAGGCGCATCAAAGCCGTGATTGGCAACATGTGAAGCGGTTTTTCTCCAGATGCGGCGTGGCGGCCGTGGCGTTCGCGGCGTTTTTTGGCGCCAAGTCCGCCTTTGCGGCAGCGATGCCCGAGGAGATAGAAAAACAGCTTAGCGAGCGGCTTCCCGCCGCGTTTGTGCCAATTCCGGCGTCAGGTGCGGTGAAGATATTCCCGCTCGTTTCCGACAAGCGCAAGTCGCCTGACCGCAAGTACGCGATCACAGTTGACGGAACGCCTTTTGCGATAACGGCAATAGGCGATGGCGGCAAGCTCGTCGAGATGTCGGTTCCCGCAGGTCTTCACACAGAAGAGTTCACGAACCGCTGGTTCAAGGCCGAGGACGTCTTCGGCAAGATCAAGTGGAAGCTCGAGCCATACACGCCCGAGGTGCCGTGCCTTGCCTACTTGAGCGGCGGGAAGGGGCCTCTTGAGCTTGTAGCGAAGATCCCAGGTGGAACGCCTTGCGCGGTCCTCGGCACTGTCGTGGCGGGCAAGGCGACGCAGAAACTCGTCCAGGTTCGCAAGCCGTTAAAGGGCGGCGGGCAGGAGAATTCGTTTATGCTCGTCTTCCTCAAGGAGAACCCGCCCGTCAAGACGCAGGCCGAATACGACGCTCGCGCGAAGCAGATGATGGCGGAACACGCGTTCAGGACAGGACGTCCATGGGGCAAGATGTTCCCGTCTATTCTTGGAAACACCGGCTGCTTTGAGTGTGCGGCGATGGCCGCGGATGCGTCTACCTACATGCTTGACAGTGGGCTTGGCACTGGCGAGCGCTTTGAGAAAGTGGAGGACATCCGTTCTGGAGACGTTGTGCATTTCAAGTCGCACTACATATTCGTCATATATCGCAAGGGCTCTCAGCTCACGACGATCGAGGGCAACATGAACGAGACGGTTCGCCAGTCGTCGAGCGCCTATTCCGTCTCTGGGGGAAAGTTCTTTGCCGGAGGGCAGGAGAAGGAATTCACGCACGGATTCCACAATTGGACCCCGCCCAAGTGAAAAAATGATATAATATTCCGATATTTTGTCGGAGAAATAGCGAAATGAGTACAGAGGCGGAGAAAAATTTGATTGAGATGGCCGCGCGCATACGCGAAATGCGCGAGATCATCGGGTATTCTGTTGAGCAGATGGCGGAGAAGACCGAAGTCTCCGTCGAAGACTACAAGGCGGTCGAGGCCGGGAAGCTCGACCCGACGTTCAACTTTCTCCACCAGTGCGCGATTACCTTCGGAGTCGACATCAACGCGCTTTTGAAGGGCCATAGCGCCCACCTTTCCGGTTACGAAGTGACGCGCGCGGGGCAGGGCCCCTTGACGGCGCACGAGACGCACATGGACATCCGCAACCAGGCGGCGATGTTCCAGAACCGCCTCGGCACGCCCTATTGGGTCACGTACAAGTACGACCCGGCGCTCTTGGACAAGCCAATCTCCACGACGACCCACGCGGGCCAGGAGTTCGACATCGTCCTCAAGGGGTCGATGAAGATTCGCGTCGGCGAGCACGTCGAGGAGCTTCACGAGGGCGACTCGATCTACTATCGCTCCTCGACGCCGCACGGCATGCTCGCGACCGACCCGAACGGCGTCACTTTCCTCGCGATGGTGATGGCGGGCGAAGGCGGTGATACGCATCTCGGCCTTGAGACTGTGCGTCCGCGCCACGAGAAGGTGCCGCTTGTCGTCGACAAGTTCGTCGAGTGCGAGGAAAACGCGTCGGGCCATCTCGAGCATGTCAGGTTCAAGAACACCGAGCGCTTCAACTTCGCGTTCGACGTGATCGACGAGATCGCCAACCGCTATCCCGAAAAGCTCGCGATGCTGCACGTCAGCGACCATTTCACCGAGCGCCGCTTCACGTTCCGCGAGATAAGCGACATCTCGAACCAGATGGCTAACTACTTCAGGTCGGTCGGCATCGGGAAGGGCGACAAGGTCCTCTTCATCCTGAAGCGCCACTGGCAGTACTGGCCGGCGGTTCTCGCGCTCCACAAGGTCGGCGCGATAGTGATTCCCGCCGTGAGCCAGCTCAAGGACCACGATCTCGTCTACCGCTTCAAGGCGGCTGATGTGAAGGCCCTTGTCTGCACCGCCGATGGCGATGTTGCGCACGAGGCCGAGCTCGCCGAGGCGGAGATCGCGAAGGAGAAGCCCGGCTACGCGCTCCTCAAGATGATCGTTAACGGCGACCGCGAGGGATGGAAGAGCTTTGACCGCGAATATGTCGGCTTCTCGCGCGTGTTTGGCCGCGGTCCAGACGCTCCTGGCGGGAAGGACCCGATGCTCATGTTCTTCACGAGCGGCACGACCGGGTATCCCAAGATGGCGCTCCACAGCCATCTCTACGGGCTCGGGCACTTCGTCACCGCGAAGTACTGGCACCAGGTCGAGCGCGACGGGCTGCACCTCACGATCTCCGAGACGGGCTGGGCCAAGGCGAGCTGGGGCAAGTTCTACGGCCAGTGGATGTGCGAGGGCGCGCTCTTCGTCTACGACTTCGCCCGCTTCCACGCCGAGCAGATTCTCCCGATGTTCGCGAAGTACGGCATCACGACTTTTTGTGCGCCGCCGACGATGTACCGCATGCTTATTAAAGAGGATATCTCGAAGTACGACTTCTCGTCGGTGCACCACGCGACGACGGCGGGCGAGGCGCTGAACCCAGAGGTGTTCACGCAGTTCAAGCGTGCGACTGGTCTTTCTATCTACGAGGGCTTCGGCCAGACCGAGACGACTTGTGCGCTTGGCACGCTCTTCGGCGACGAAATCAAGCCGGGCGCGATGGGCAAGCCCATCCCCGACTACGGCATCGACCTTGTCGACCCCGAGGGGCACTCCGTTCCCGCCGGCGAACACGGCGAGATCGTCGTCAGGACCCCGCGCTCGAACCCGCACCCCGGCATCTTCGTCGGCTACTACAAGGACGAGGAGAAGACGGCCGATGCGTGGCGCCACGGCTGCTACCACACGGGCGACCTCGCGTGGAAGGACGAGGATGGATATTACCACTATGTTGGCCGTGCGGATGACGTAATCAAGTCGTCGGGTTACCGCATTGGGCCTTTTGAGATCGAGAACGTAATCATGGAACTCCCCTACGTCGTCGAGTGCGGCGTTTCCGCAGCGCCCGACCCCGTGCGCGGCCAGGTCGTCAAGGCGACGATCAAGCTCGTGAAGGGTAAGGAAGGCACGGAGGAGCTCAAGAAGGAGATCCAAGACTACGTAAAGACGCATACCGCTCCTTACAAGTATCCGCGCATCGTCGTGTTCCGCGACGAGCTTCCCAAGACGGTTTCAGGAAAGATCCAGCGCAACAAGCTGTAAGACAATGGAAAAGAAACGCTACCTCGGCATCGACATCGGCTCGACGACTTTCAAGGCCGTCCTTCTCGGCGAAGACGGCAAGGTGGAGCGCACGGTCTACAAGCGCACCCAGCCCGTCGACTCGGGTAAGGTCGCCTGCACCGGGCATTGCTCGGGGTGCGGTGCTTGTGGCGGCGGCGCGTCTAAGCGCCTCGCGCTCGAGTTTCTCAAGGTCGCGGGCATCACTTCCTTCAAGGACGTCGCGGCAATCGTCGTGACGGGCAGCCAGATCGTCGAGGACACGCGCAAGTTCATTCCGTTCGACTTCCAGGTCAGCGAAGTTACGGCGCACGTGGCGGGCGCGAAGTTCCTGCATCCTGACGTGGACGCGATCATCGACTGCGGCGGACAGGACTCGAAGTGCATGGTGTACAACCCGACGATGAAGCTCTGGACGAGCATGATGTCGGGCGTTTGCGCTGCCGGGACAGGCAGCTTCCTCGACTCTGTCGCGGCGAAGCTCGGCGTCAAGATCGAGGACGTCGCGGACAAGGTCAACTACGATTCCGACACCGAGTTCAGCTCGGTCTGCGCCGTTCTTTCCGCGACGTCGATTAACAAGTTCAAGAACCGCGTGCCGATTGGCGACCTACTCGCGGGCGCGTGCAAGGCCCAGGCGCGCACGATCCTCAATTCGGTCGGGCAGCTTCTCCTCAACGCCCCCGGCCGCAAGATACTCTTTCAGGGCGGTGTTGCATTCAACAGTGCAGTCGCGTTCTTCCTCAAGAAACTCACCGGCAGCGAGATCGTAATTCCGCAGTATCACGAGGTGATGGGCGCTCTCGGCGCGGCGGTGATTGCGCGACAGCTCCACGACCTCCGCGACGCCGGCAAGCTCGATCTCGCCAAAGTCGAGTACGAGCCGACGCGTGGCAAGTCCGTCCTGCTCAGAATCAAGTCGACGAAGCGCGACTTCTTCTCTACTGACAAGTCGAAGCCGCTCGTGTGGCGCAACCTCTTCTTCCCGACCGAGATCCTGAACGCGATGGATTGCCGCGTTCGTACGCTCGAGACCTACGCCGCTCTCTTCGGGCGCAAGGCCGACAAGGTAAAGGAAGCGCTCGGCAAGGCCGCGCAGAAGGGCTTTGACGGCCAGACTTGCTCGTTCCTCCGCATGCTTGAGGGCATGGAGCTCGAGAAGCCCGACTACATAGTATCGACGATGCAGCCCTGCCAGCAGGCGGAGCGCGTGTTCGCCGACCTCGCGCGCGAATACAAGATTCCAGACCGACTCTACTCTCTCCAGACGCCGATCAACGGACAGAGTCGTGCCGCGATCGAGACGATTGCCGATGGCCTCGCCGAGTCTGTCGCGCTTATGGAGAAGGCGTTTGGCCGCAAGCTCGACCAGGGTCGTCTCGAAGAGGCGTGCGTCCTTTCCAACGAGGCCGCAGAGCTCGCGCGTCAGTGTACGCACCTCAGGTTTACGTCGCCGCCTCTCGTCCGCGGCAGCGAGGCGATTTACAACGCAATCGTCTTCTCGCAGCTCTGGGGGACACAGGATCTCGTCGATATCCAAACGGCGTATCGCGACGAGCTCATACAGAAGAAACTTTGGGCCGAGAAGCGCTACTCTATCGACGATACTCATCGTCTTCTCTGGCTTCACCTGCCGCCTTTCTACGACACGAAGCATCTCACGTTCCTCGAGACTACGTGCAACGCGCCGATAGTTTTCGAAGAGACGAATTTCGTCGGCTGGGAGCCGCTTGACCCGAAGGATCCTTATCGCTCGCTCGCGAGGAAGCTTCTCCAGTCTGGTTTCCTCGATCCGGCACAGCGAGTTGAATACGTGAAGAAGGCGATTCCCGCAGGCAAGTTCAACGGCGTCGTTCTCTATACTCACGGCTTCGGGCGTTGCTCGCTCGCGGACCGCGCGTTCTCGAAACTCCTTCGCGAGACGCTCGATTCGATCGGTTGTCCGCTCCTCGCGCTCGAGGGCGATTGCATGGACGCGTCGATTGACCCATGCTCCACCGTTACGAAGATATCGTCGTTTGTTGAGGCGCTGAACCTCAGCCGCTACGGCAATATCTTCGGAAAGACCACGATATGACGTATTTTGCGACTTGCAGTCAAGCCGCAAACACGGTAAAAAAAAATTTTTAAAAAATCCAAATACCCCCCTTGACGTTTTCCCCCAAATGGGGTAGAATATGTGCCGTAAACCTTTTAAGGAGGATTAGATGAAAGCAAAGAAACTAATGGGGATGATTGCGTGCGCGAGTGCGTGCGTCTCTCTTTCCGCTTTCGGAAATACGAACGAAGACTGGTTCAGCGCCAGCGCTTCGGATACTACGCCGACAATCAGCGGTGCTGCGGCATCGGGAACCTATACGGTTGAGGCTGGTAAGTTCGCTGTTGACAATGACAGTAGCACTGCGCTCGTATTCACGCCAGACTCGGCTATCACTGCGACGAACAAGAGCGATGGTGTTGTCACGATTGTAGCGGTTGCAGAGTTGACGCCAAACAGTGCAAGCGATCTCGATTCCAATGTTACTGAAGGTGCTAAGGTTGGACTGGCCGTCGGCATTGCCAACGATGTAACGAACTATTATGGTTACGCCGCATCAGGGTGGAAAGTTCTTTCTGGCGCAAATGTTGCCGTTCCTGATTCGGGGAATACGTCGTTCAAGCTTGTCCTTGACTATCGTACTCATAAGGTTCAGTTCTTCATCGACAATGTCCCGATGACCTACAACGACACTGAAGTGACAACTGCGCCTTCGTTTGCGTCTGGAACGGCCAGCCTTGTAGACATTCAGGCATACGGTTCTGGCTCGGTTACTTCGGTCGACGCAGACTTCGAGGTTGCTGTTTGCGCGATTGCGAACGGAAACAGGTATGGCTCGATCGCGGACGCTATTGCGGCTGGCGGCGAAAGCAGCACCATTGTGAACGTTGACGCTAATGGTGTTACGGGTTCTTCAACCACGGCTGCAAGTGGTCTGCCTATTGCGGTCTGCAAGGCTCTCGGCATTAGCACAACGGAAGCGAATCCTACGACGGTCAAAGTTCTCCCGGTTGCGGATGATGATGCGAACAACATCACGCTTGCTATGGATCAGACTCAGACCGTTGAGCAAGGCGTTGCGGTTAAGTTCGTCGTCAAGAAGAACGGCACTCAGGTCGGCGAACTCTGTGATGCCGGCGCAATCAAGATTCCGTTGTCGAGTGGCACGGGCGTCTATACGGTTGAACCCGCAGATGTTGTCGCACAGTAATTCTTAATAAGGAGCATAACAATGAAAAAGACGGTTGCAACTCTTTTCGCGGGACTCGCGGTTGCCGCGTTTGGCGGGGTGAACGATCTATTGGTAATGTTCTCTACGCCTGGCCCTGACAAGTATGCCGATGGTACGCAGGTCCTTGACAACGAGTGCTACGCGCTCGTCTACACTAAGGGCGACAAGCAAGATACGGTCTTGACTTTCCCTGGCGCGAAGGATGGCAAGTGCCCACCTGTTCTCTTCTCAATTGACGAGGAAGACGCGGCGAAGAACTACCAGGGCGGAACGTGGGGCGTCTACCTCCTTGATACGCGCGACTTCGAGAAGGACCCAACGGGCAAGACCCTGTCGGGGATTGACGAGGCTGGACAGCCGAAGGTTGTCAATCTGAAGGCATCCGTTGAAGATGGAATCGCCAGCTCGGGCGGCTTCAATTCGGCTTCAGCGCAGACGGGCGTTGCGGCTGGTGCTTACGACCTTGCGGATGTTCCCCAGCCGAAGGTGACGGGCATCAAGATTGTGGGCGCGAATGTTGTTGTCACGGTGTCGAACACTCGCCCCTTCGTTGGATACACGCTTCAGTCCGGAAGCGATGTCTCCAACTTCGCGGTTCCTGCTGACACTGCGAGCGTCAGCGGCGATGCGGCAAAGGAAATCAACCTCGTGACGCCTAAGAAGGACGGCGCGCAGTTCTTCAAGGTTTCCACCATCAAGTGATTTAGGAGGTAACTTAAAATGAAAAAACTTCTCTCGATTGCGGCCGCCTCCCTCGCGGTTTCGGCGATTGCCGCCTACACACCAGTCAGTGTTGGTGTGACCAAGATCACAACGACAAACGCGGATACGATTATCCCAGTTCCATTCAAGGCACTGGCCGATGGTCAGGACATTCCAGTTGACCAGCTTGTCAACCCGGATGGTCTTCCTGCGAATACAGCCCTATTTGTCTATAACGGGACTGGCTATGCGGGATGGCTTCTCCAGGACCGCGCATGGACTGGTGCTGCTTTGGTAACAAAGGACGGGAAGACGTCCGCTGTCGGTGGATCGTCTGCCAGACTCGTTGCTGGCGGGGCGATTTGGATTGTTTTGCCGGAGACTCCCTCGCCTTCACAAGACATCTACATCTATGGTGCCTATTCGTCTGACGTGACTACGAGCACGGCGGCTGCGGCCGTCTCGACGCTTGTGGCGAATCCGCTTCAGTCAAGCGCGACAATCTCGATTACGGGTCTGACCAAGGGCGATGTCATCCTCGTTCCCACTGGAGATTCGACCGACCCCGATCGCTATCTTTGCACAACTGCGGGCGAAACGCCTGTCTGGAAGAAGAGCAGAAAAGCTGTGTCTCTTCCGACGTTCAAGATGGGTCAGGGATTTTGGTACGTTCCGACAGCGACATCGTCTGGTGTTACGATTAGCTGGACGGCGGCTGAGTAACTTTACCACCCTTGTCAACCACCCAGAAAATTTGATATAATAGGTGACGTTATGAAAAAACTCTCTTTGATAGCATCGCTGATTGTTGGAGCAGGACTTGCCTACGGTGATGTCCTCTATTGGATGGTCGGCGATGACTATGTTGATGGTGCCAAAGCTCAGGGTGACAGCACCGCTGCGACATTGTACTATGTGTATAATGGTGGCACAGCTCAAGTACTCGACTCCGTTACTGGTGCTGATGTTGCCGATTATTACCCAGGTAGCTTTGACACGTCTTTGGGCGGCTATGCTGGTGAGGGCTATTCCTACTTTGTGGAGCTTTGGAACGGCAATCGCACCTCCGAGATGTCATATGCTGATGCTAAGAGCAATGGCTACATTCTCTCTCCCGGCATGAGTACGCCAACACCTTCTGGTCAGGCTGGCTTTGGCGGTGGAAGCACAACCTACAACGTACCGGAGCCGACGAGCGGGTTGCTGTTCCTCATTGGCGGGATGCTGCTCGGTCTGAAGCGCCGTCGCCAGGCTTGAGCATAATCTGCTGACGAAAAGCGAAGTGCAAGAAGCCGAGAAGGTTTCTTGCACTTTTCTTTTCTTCGCGTTATTGACGAGATTGACCAAATATGGGATAATACTGCGCAAAGGTAAGATTGGCATCTATGGAAAACAAATCTTTTGTGGGTGATCGCCTGAGAAAGCGGGACTGGAGTCTAGCGCTGATTTCTGGCATCGGCTTTTTCTTTGTCTATTTGATTTTCTCCCCTCGCGGGCTTGACCCTTCGCTCTGGGACGAGATGTCGGTTGCCGCCGGCATAAGACCGCCGCAGACTGTTTTTGCCGGCGTCTGGCGAATTCTCACTGCATGGCTGCTTTCGCTTTTTGGCTCTGATTACATTATCCAAACACTGAGGATCATCGGTGCCGCCGTCGGTGGGGTTTCGGCTGTCTTTGTGTACTTGGTGTTGCGGCAGATACTTGCCTGCCTCTCTCGGGTGAAGAGCTTTGAGCGCTGGGAATGGATTGCCCCGCTTTTCTCGGCAATCGCGACGGTGTGCTTCTGCGCCGGCGACGCGATGTTCCGCATAACGGCCCCGATTGCCCCCAGCGCGTTCCGCTTTCTCGCGCTTATGCTGTCTCTCCATTTCTTTCTTCAGTTCCTGAAGCGCGGCGGGCTTTTGCGCATCCTTTTTTCGATGTTGTTTGCCGGGCTGCTCGCTGCTGAGACTCTTGTAGGATTTCTCCTCCCCGCCATATACTATGTCGCGCAGCGGCTCGCGCTCGCCGAGGTGCTGAACGAAAAGCAGCAGCTTGACGCCGATCCCGGTCACCTCGCCTATATGCCGCGCTGGAGGATGTTCTTCTCGTTTGTGTTCGGCCTCTTTCTGCTTGTCGGGGTGAACATCGCGACCTTCGTGTGGTTTGGAGGGCTTGATGCGAACGGCTGGAGCGGCTTTGACGTCGCCTTCCACTATGTCGTAAGATACTATGGCGTTCTTGCGTCTGCGGCCTCGCCGATTGGCTGGCTGCTTGCCATAACATTCTCTCTCCTTCCCTTAGTGGTGTCGCTTGTCCTTTTCCCGTTGCTTTGCCGCGACACCGAGCCGCTGCGATTCAGGCTCGGGCTCATGGTTTTCTTTGCGGGCGTGCTTGCGCTTGTCCAGTGCGGCATTCTCCCCTATACGCGCCTATGGTCGTTCTCGTCCGGCGCCGTCGAGATAAACTCCGACTTCCTCGAATGCGTATTCATGCTGATGACGGCCATCACGCTCGCGCTTGCCGCCTCGTGCTTCACGCTTGGCTGCCAGGAAGTTTTCTTCTTCGACGAGGACGATGGCACGTTCAAGGCCGTCGAGCCGCGTGGCCCGGTTATGCGCAATCTTGTCCAGGTGATCGTCGTTGTATGCGTTCTGCCAACGGTGTTCCGCGTATATCGCCCCGCCGAGACGCAGATGAGGGCAGTCGTTCATGACGCGATTGTGGAGACCGTGCGCGAGTGCGGCGACGCCAAGTTCGTGTTTACAGACGGACGGCTCGACCCTGGCGTCGAGCTGATCGCCTCGATGATGGGCTCGCAGGTGAAGCCCCTGAGCATGATGAGCGGGCCTTCGACATGGGAGAAGTACATCCGCACACGGCATTTCGAGGAGGGTTCGCCCGACCGCGCCTCTGTCGAGGTCGGCGTTCCAATCCTTCTGCGCGTCTGGGCCGGCGAGATGACGAACGGCATGGACAACGCCGCTGTCCAGCTCGGGTTTGAGTTCTGGCGCCGTGCGAGAAAGCCGCTCCCGAAATGCTCCGGCTTCGTCGCGCGGGAGAAGGGCCTTTCCGATGCCGAGGCAGAGCGCGGCATCGCCGCGGCGAACAACATCGCCAAGCGCATCATCTGGCTTGCAAAGGAGAATCCCCATGCAGCCGTCTCGCCCGCTCTACGCAGCGCGGTCTCCTCTGTTTCGTGGCGCATCTCGCGCTTCGCCCGCATGAGAGACGACGAGCAGCTCGCGAACGAGCTTGACGAGTGGAACGACGCCGTCAAGCACATGATGCGGCTCATCGACTACGAGCGCATGCGCACGTTCATGCAGATGACGCCATACGAGGGACTCCGGCTTTCGCTTCGCCGCGCCGACTTCGTGGAGGCTCGCAAGTACGGCGCGACGGTCCTTCAGATCGACCCCGAGGACCCCGAGGCGAACTTCGGCACCGGCATGGCGTATCTCATGGAGGAGAAGTACAAGGATGCGGAGTTCTACCTCGAGCGCACGCTCATAAAGCGCCCCGACGAGCCCGCGGTCCTCAACAACCTCTCGATAATCTTCCGAAAGACGAACCGCCTTGACAAGGCACTTGAGTACGTCAAGAAAGCGCATGAGCTCGCGCCCGAAAACGAGGAGATATCCCGCACCTTGAAGGACACCGAGCGTGCCATAGCGAAGCGCAACGAGACGCTCAAGTCGGCGTTTTCGAGGTAGCGGCTCAAAGGGGAGGGGGATGAAGAGATCGCGCTTTGTTTTGCTTGTAGCCGCGCTGGCGTCGGCATTTGCATGGAAGGGGCTTTCGGCCGAGACCGTCCGCGTCGTCGACTGCGTTCGGGATGCGTCGCTCGACGTCTGGGCCGCGCCCGACGTGCGATACGCGCACGAGGTGATGGAGGAGGTCTTCAAAGCCGCCGGGCTTGAGCCGACGTGGGTCGCTTCCGGAAGCGACACCTCTCTCCCAGGCGACGACGCTGACGTAATCTGCTCCGCATTCAGGACGCCCGAGCTCATAGAGAAGTACGACTTTCCGCTTCAGCCGATGAGCCGGATGCACTTTGCGCTCTACGCCGCGCCGGAGCGCTCGGCGGAGATGCTTTCAACCAAGATATCCGACTGGCCTACGATGAGGGTCGGGTATTCGCCTGTCTCACAGGGGCATAACGACGACAGGACCAAGTACTTCGAGCATGTGAGGCTCTCGCCGGAATACGTGGAGTTCCCGCGCAGTGCCGACGCGGTGCGGGCGCTCCACAAGGGCGATGTGGACGTGCTCTTTCTCTACACGCCATGCAGCCGCCGTCCGAAGGACGTCGTGGAGGTCGTCCCGATTGGCGCGCGGAACGCGTACTTCGCCGTCAAGAAGGGGAATCCAGAACTCCTTGCCAAGCTCACCAAGGCGTACCGCGACTTCTACATCGACCGCATCGACAGGGTGGACGAGCTGCGCGAGCGGCATTTCGGCATCAAGAAGCCCGTGAATCGCGTCCGCGTCGCGGCATATAGCCGTGGCGACATCTTTAGCGTGTCGCCGGACGGCGACCATTCGGGCGATCTTGAGACCTGGCTCAAGACCATCTGCTCTACGACGCAGTGGGAGCTCGACTATGTCTACGGCGGTTACGAGGAGAGCATCGAGGATGTGAAGAAGGGGCGGCTCGACATCATCGGCGGACTCAGTTTCGACGTTGCCCGGCGCGGGAGCTTCCTCTATCCGCATACGCCCATCGGCATGCTTCGCGTCTATCTCTGGACGCACAAGAGCCTTCCGTACGAGCCGGGCAACCCGCAGACATGGCGGGGGATGAAGGTCGGCCTATTGACGGGAACCGTGAGCTCCCAGCGCGTGAAGCGGAATCTCGAGTCGGAGTCGATTGGGGTGACCTTCAGGGAATACTCGTCGGACCGCGAGATGCTGCGCGCCTACTTTGGAGGCGAAATCGACGCATGCGTCGACGTCGAGATGCCCGAGCTCGCGCACGAGACGGCCCTGCACCTTTGCATCGCGCATCCAATGTACATCTGTGCGGCTTTGGACAGGACGGAGATATTCGCTGCCCTCGAAAACGCACTCGCCGAGCTGTGCGACGACTTGCCCAAGTACATGCGGATGATAAGGGACCACCACTACGGCTCGCGAAGCGAGATGGCGCCGCTCACGCTCAAGGAGTCGGAGTGGCTTAACGCCAGGGTAAAGACGGGGGAGCCCGTGTACGTTGACTTCTCCCCGTGGCCGTTTGGCATAAGGGACAAGTCGGGGCGCGCGCTTGGACTTGCGCTTTTGCTGCAGTCCGAGGTCAAGCGTCGCACGGGACTCGAGATACTCCCGCAGGTGCAGACGGGCATCTACACCGCGCAGGCGAAGTTCATGCGGGGGGAGACTATGTTCTGGATTCCCTATCCGGCTAAGGCCGGCGACGCCGTGTTCGGGGCGAAGTCGGTGTTTTCCATCCCCGTGCCGACGATGGTCGCCGAGTTCTACGGGGCGGAGGACGACATGCTCGAGTTCGAGATGCTTGCGAATCCGTCGGCTCCGCCCGAGCTCGTCTCGATCCTGAGGAAAGCGGTGACCGGCATCGATGCCGTGCGGCTGCAGGAGATGTTCATGAGCGCGGCGGCGGAGCGCAAGGTCGTACACAAGGTGTTCGGGCTCACCGGCGACCAGATGCTCAAGGTGATTGTGTCCGTGGTGCTTCTCGTGCTGCTCGCGATCGTGGTGTACAGCAGGTATATGGTGCGTCTCCTCAAGCGCGAGGCGTTCAAGGCCAACATGTCGGCTGCCGCGGCAGAAGAGCACGCCAAGGCGAAGACTCGCTTCCTTGCGATGATGTCGCACGAGCTCCGGACGCCCCTCAACGCCGTCATCGGCTTTGCCGAGTTCCTCTCGCGCAAGGACGTAGACAGCGACAGGCGCCGGGAGTACACCGACGGCATACTCATGAGCGCAAACGCGCTTCTCGACCTTATCAACGACATCCTCGACCTCTCCAAGCTTGAGGCGGGCGCGACTGACATGCGCGCCGGAGAGTGCGACATCAAGAAGCTTCTCGACGAGCTTCCCGCCATATTCGGCTACCGCATCAGGCGGCACGGTGTTAAGCTCCTGGTCTCGATAGAGGGCGACAGGATTCCAGTGGTCGGGCTTTCGCAGCAGGGCATGCGTCAGATACTGATCAACCTCGTCGGCAACGCGGCCAAGTTCACAACGACGGGATCGATAACGGTCAAGGCCGCGTGGCGTTCCGAGACGAATACGCTGCACATCGAGGTTGCGGACACCGGGTGCGGCATCTCGGAGAAGAAGATGGCGAAGCTGTTCGATCCTTTCGTGCAGGACATCGCGAGCCGCATGGAGCGGACCGCGAACGACGCGAAGGGCACGGGACTTGGGCTTCCCATCGTGAAGCGCATGGTGGACAACGCGCGCGGCACCGTGACGGCAAGGAGTTGCATCGGCAAGGGAACCGAGTTCTGCATCGACATACCGGAGCTCTCGGTGGTGAGGCTCTCCGAGACCAGTTCCAAGCCGTCTGAGCACGTGCTTCCCGCCGTGCCCGGGAAAGTGCTCGTGGTGGACGATATGGAGACAAACCGCAGGATACTCAGGATACACCTGAAGAATCTCAATGTCGCCGAGGTTCGCACTGCGGAGAACGGCGAGGACGCGATGGCGATCATGGCAGACTGGACGCCAGACGTCGTGCTGACCGACATGTGGATGCCGAAGATGGACGGTGCCCAGCTTGCAGAGGCAATGAGGAAGGACAGTCGTTTCGACGACATCCCGATCGTCGCCGTTACCGCCGACGTGGACGTGGGGTCTACCTTCGACATAAGGCTCTTCGCGAAAGTGCTCGCCAAGCCTGTTACGACGGAAAAGCTCCAGAGTCTCTTTGGCGAGATATAGCGGGAACGCCCTGCCCTATTTTTTTGAGCCGAAGAGCCGCGAGAAAATGGACGGCTTCGCCTCTTCCTGCGTTTTTTGCGGGGACGGCGGTCCGCCGGCGTTCGGCAGGATAAGCCCGTCGACATTTGCGCGCGAAAGCAAGTCGGCTACGACGCTTGTCGACATGGGTCGGTCCTCCGGCTTCGGAGCACACATAAGCGAGAGGACGTACGCCACCGAAGTCGACACTTCTGGGCGCATCTTGCGCACGTCCGGAAGCGGTTCGCCCTTTATGGCCTTCGTGAGTAGCCCCATCAAGGTGCTGCCGGCGTTTGGCTTTTTGCCGGTCAGCATCTCGTAGAGCACGACGCCGAGCGAGTATATGTCGGCGCGTGCGTCGATATGGTGGGAGTCCATCATCTGCTCGGGAGCCATGTAGGCGGGCGTGCCGAGGATGTGGCCTTTCATGGTAAGAGTGGAGGTCTGGGTGTCGCTGATGAACTTCGCGATGCCGAGGTCGGACAGCTTTGGGACGCCGTCCGCGGTGAACAGAATGTTGTCCGGCTTGATGTCGCGGTGTATCACGCCGTTGCGGTGGGCGAGTGCGAGGGCGTATGCAATCTGCGAGACGTATGAAATCGCCCGTTCTATCGGAAGTGCGCCTTCTCTGTCGATCATGTCCTTGAGGCTCCCGCCGGGCATGTATTCCATCAGCATGTAGCAGAGGCCCTTTTCCGGTTCTTCGCCAGCGTCGCGCACCTCCACGAGGTTGCGGTGGCGAATCGTCATCGCGAATTCGGCTTCGTTGAGGAAGCGGCGCTTCGCGTCCGTGTCGCGTCGCGCAAACTCTGGATGCAGAATCTTGAGCGCGTATTTCGTCCCGTCGGAGGATTGCGCAAGGTAAACCTGACCCATCGCGCCAGACCCGAGCGTGCTCACTATTGTGCAGTCGCCGAATCTGTCGCCGATTTCAAGCACCAGCTCCCCGTGGCGTATAGGTTCCCTTTCCTCGTTGCCAGGCTGGTCGTTCTCTTGCTGCTGTTTCATCTGATACAACAAGGTGTTTTATCCGACGCGGGGATATGATACCACATTTCGCCGCCCGAACGCAAGGGCGGCCGTCCGCAATGGGACTACGGCGAAATCTATGGAATCACGAGCAGGAAGACGGCGGCTGCCGCGGCAATCGCAGCGACAATCGCGATGGCGAGCCACGGAATCATGGAGCGGCGGGCTGGCGCGGGGCCGTCGCCTTCGGCGTCAACGTTCCCGTATTTTGCGAGAAGGGCGTCCATGGACTCCTCGGTTTCCTCTGCGGCGGCATTCCTGCCGCTGTTGATTTTTGCCGTGTGGCCGCATTTCGCGAACTCGTCGATCACGGCGTCGGCCGACTGCAACCGGTCTTCGGCCTTCTTCATGCACATGCGGCGCAGGATGCCGGCCGTCTCTGCGGAGACCGACGGGGCCAGCGTGCGGACGTCGGGAATCTCTTCCGGGCTCGTAACCTCGACCATTATCTCGATAGGGGATTTCCCCGTCCATGGCGTGCGCCCTGCAAGCATCTCGAACAGCATGATGCCGAGACTGTACACGTCGGCGCTCGGGCTGACTGCGCTCGAGTCGGCCGCCTGTTCGGGGGCTATGTAGCTGGGCGTGCCGAACACGGTGTTTGCCATCGTGACAAGCGAGTCGAGTCGTTTCGCGGCTTTTGCGATCCCGAAGTCGAGCAGCATCGCCGAGCCGTTTCGCGCGATGATGACATTTTCCGGCTTGAGATCGCGGTGAACCATTCCGAAACGTCCGGCAAGGGCGAGGACATCGCAGACCTGGAGGATGGTGCCGACAGCGAGGTTTTCCTCCATAGGACCGCCGAGCGCGATTGCCGTGCGCAGCGTGTCGCCCTCCACGTAGTCCATCACGAGATAGTAAAGCCCGCGTTCGGGGTCGTAGCCCGCGTCATGCACTTCCGCGAGGTTTGGATGCTTTATGCGGCTTGCGAGCTTCGCCTCGCGCACGAATCGCTTCGCACGTTCGCTCTTTCCGTCACCGTGACCTGCGGCCATCGTCTTCAAGGCGAAAAGGGTGTCGAGAAACTCGTGGCGGACGAGCCACACCGTCCCCGACGCGCCGCTGCCAAGGGCTCTTTCCACTACATAGCCCTTGAAGACGTCGCCCGGATTGAACAGCGGGCCTGTCGTTGTCGTCGTGTGTCTCTTTTCCACTTGATCCATTCAAAAATATGATACCATAATCCCTACTCGGCGTGCAATAGGCGAGGACGGCGCGTTTATGGTATAATGTATCACATGATTTCCCACGATATTGGCTCGATGCGCCGCGCGGCGCCTTGCAGGTAGCATGAAGGCACTTGTCCAGCGCGTTGCCGAGGCGAGCGTTACGATTGACGGCGAAGTTGTCGCCGAGATCGGAAGGGGCTATCTTGTCCTTTTCGGCGTGACCCACGGGGACACCGAGGCGATGGCCGACAAGCTCGCCTCGCGCATCGTCAAGTTGAGGATCTTCGAGGACGAGAACGGCAAGACGAACAGGTCAATCGAGGACGTCGCAGGTTCCGTCATCGTCGTTTCGCAGTTCACGCTCTACGCCGACACTGACCACGGCAACCGTCCCGGCTTTTCAAATGCCGCGCGGCCCGACCTCGCGATTCCGCTCTACGAGCGCTTTGTGGCCGCTCTTCGCACGGCGCTTGGCCCAGATCGCGTCGGCACGGGCCGTTTCGGCGCCGACATGAAAGTCCGCCTCCTCAATGACGGCCCATTTACGGTCGAACTGCAGGAGCGGGCCTCTTTGCCGCAATAGCGGCCGTTGTTTGTGGCCTAGAATCGCGAAAATGTGGTATAATATCCGCTGTCGTCATGCGTGACGGCAAATTCCATGATAAACTCTACGGAAGAAAGCAAAAAATGAACTACAAATACAATTGCCTCAATCCGATTGCGGATTGCGGGCTCAACAACCTGGGCGAAAACTACGCCCGTACCGAGAAGTTCGAAGAGGCCGATGCCGTCTTCGTGAGAAGCGCCAAGATGGACGAGCTCGTCCCCGGCCCTAATCTCCTCGCCGTCGCGCGCGCAGGCGCGGGCGTCAACAACATCCCGCACGCCGAATACGCCAAGAAGGGCATTGTCGTGTTCAACCCGCCGGGCGCGAACGCCAACGGCGTCAAGGAGCTCGTGATTGCCGCGATGCTCCTCGCGAGCCGCGACATCGTGGGCGGCATCGAGTGGGTCAAGGAGAATGCGTCCGACCCTGCGATC
>ODAI010041249.1_pt1 | contig 18221 bp, 15 predicted proteins | sample 1539321 | NCBI WGS metagenome assembly ODAI01 (sample SAMN02144231, study PRJEB22623) | gut metagenome | biome: sheep rumen | host: Ovis aries | place: New Zealand | reverse complement strand
TCAATGCGTATGATCGTCCGCTGAATACTTACATTTATGATGACATCAGATGCATCAGGATAGCAGGTACAAGAAAATATGGCTGACTTATTTTAAGTGATCAAAAATTGCTATTTTTAGAAAAGAAATCGTTGGGGTCTATATTGTAACACATGCACAGTCTATATGGCGGTAAATAGGCGTTTTCCTGATAAGGGAGAACGCTTATTTATTTTGTCAGGATACAGTTTGTACGCCATTGATATAAAAAAACTAAGGACTTTCCGCTGTGGGAAGTCCTTTTTTGTTACCCTGTAAGCTCCTCGGGAATCCTTACTGCTCTTTTGAGTGATGAACGTTGAGTTATTTCGTGCTTACAGGAGAATTACATAAACAAATGAAGTGAATTTGGGCAATTTATACATATAATCAACTAAATTTTTTATCTTAACGAACGTGTTTATCTGTTTTGGCAGTAGATTTTTTTCGGCAATGTGCTATAATATATTTATAAGTATATGCCTGCCCTGTTTTGAATACAGCTCAAGGTGAAATATTTAGTATTTATACGAAGATCATCCTGACCATCATCATTATAAAGAAAGGAAATATGTCTGAAAACAGATGTGATTAAATTCAACAGACGGCTCCTGCGGTAACTTCAGACTTGAAGCTGAAAGCAAAAACAGGAATGCTGTTTGTAACACTGATTCAGGGGTTACAATTATGGAATATAATGATAGAAATCTGATCGGCAGTATATTGAATGATATGACTGACGGTGTGATAATAGTTGATTTTGACGGAAATATCAAAATGCACAATCATGCTGCGGAGACTGTACTCGGCAAGTCCGGAGCTGATCTGAATGGGCAGTCTGTCGCGGACGTCATGAAAAAATCGGCCGAAAATGATACGTTTTTTTCCGGCATCCTTGAAGCGGTCAGCGGAAAGCAGCTGCTTGTCAAGACTGTGCCTTATTTCCGAAGCGATGAAATGCTTTATCTTCGTATCACTACGAATTTCCTTTCAGGAAATGCTGAGCAGACAGGAATGCTCATACAGATCACGGACATTACAGAAGCGACCATGCTCTTTATCGCAAACAAGCGCCTCGCAAATCAGGTCACTAACCTCATGAACTCGTTTGTTGACGTAATGGTAACGGCAATCGAAGAAAAATCTTCATATAACGCCAACCATACCAAAAATATGGTTAGGTATGCCGCAAATTATCTGGAATGGCTCGAAAATCAGGGAAAACTGACAGAGCATACTTCGGTCAATACTGCCCCGCTGCTCATGAGCGTCTGGCTGCATGATATCGGTAAGCTGATCGTTCCGCCGGAGGTAATGGACAAACCAACACGCCTTGGCAATGCGGAGATCAACATCCGGCATCGCATCGAGACTTCAAGGCTCATGCTGCAGATCCGGGAGCTTAAAAACACCGAAAGCGCTGAGGAATCCAGATCGCAGCGTGAACTGCTCGATCAGGCAGAGGCACTGATATTCTCTGCCAATACTGCGGGATTTTTAGATGATACCGTTATAGCGGAGCTTCACAAAGCTGCAAATATACAGTGTTTTACATCGGATGGAAATGTTATCACGCTGCTTGATGAAAGTGAGCTGGAAGCGATCACCGTGCAGCGAGGTACACTGACTGCACAGGAACGCAGGATCATTGAATCTCATGTAACATACACAAGAATGCTTCTGTCAAAGGTAGAGTTCCGGGGCGACTATAAGCCGGTGCCGAAATGGGCTGCCGGACATCATGGACTGCTGGACGGCTCGGGATATCCCGATCATCTGAGCGGCGATATGATCCCGTGGGAAACAAGACTGCTCACGATCATTGACATTTACGACGCACTGACTGCCGAGGACAGACCGTATAAACCGCCGGACAAGGCGTTTGCGATCCTCCGTGATATGGCTGATGCAGGCAAGATCGATTCCGGAATACTGAAAGACTTTATCAAAAGCGGTGCATGGAAACATGAGCCGGACAAATCCTGAAAGGAATGAACATTTATGACGATAACAAAGGAAAAGAATCAGGTATCCTGACCCTAAAATCGAGGGCAGGATAGATACCAAAACTGCGCCGGAACTTGAAAGCACTCTGCATGATTCACAGGAAGGGATCACCGGACTTGTGTTCGATCTCGCAGGTGTTTCTTATATTTCCTCTGCCGGACTTCGTGTGCTGCTTATGGCGCAGAAGCAGATGAACAAGAAGGGCGAGATGCGCGTGATCCACGCAAGCAGTGACCTCATGGAGATCTTTGAAGTCACCGGATTCAGCGATATCCTTAGGATATGATGACTGACCCCACAATTTGTCACTGTGAATCAATAATAAAAAATCAGGCCGCACTCAGCTAAAGAGTGCGGCTTCTGATTTGTCCCTCTACATTTATTTTTACCCTTTATTTCATCCTCTGACAGTGCAGATAGAGAATGATCATTTGCTGAATAATGCACGTTTCATCTTTACAAGATCAAACATATCAAGCTTTCCGTCCGCGCTGAAGTCCCCTGCCTTCCAGTCGGCAAGCTCTGTACCGGGCGCTGCAAGGAGCCATTTCTGCATAAGTACAACGTCTGAGATACTGAAGCTTCCGTCACCGTTTACGTCACCCCTGATGCTTTCAGCGGACTGCCCTGCAAGCTCAGCATACCACTTCTGATTGCTGCTGCCATTGTAGACATACTGCTGTACATTCGCTCCTGAAGCCATTGACTCACCGTTTACATCAAGCGCAGACTTACCGTCAGTTATTTTTGTAAGGATGCTGTAGGAACCGTCCGTATTCTTCTCTATCCTGAACTTCTGGTTCTCTCCCTTATTGAATGTGTAAAGCTCAACATTTGTTCCGTCGGCTGTCTTCTTTCCATTGACGTCGAGGGCGTATGAATCCCCGCCGCCGAGCTGGGAAATGAGATAGAAGTATCCGTCGCCCGCTGAAACTGCCCTGAACTGTGCCTGTGCTCCGTTTGCGGATGCCTGCTGCACATTAGTGCCGTTTGCAGCATTTTCACCCTCAGCCGAAAGATAAAGCCCGCTGCCCATATTTCTGAATGTATAGACCTGACCGTCAACAATGTCAGCTGCGGGCTTGTCCGGAGGAGCTATGACAGGTCCATCACCGCCGGTCGGCTTATTCCCGAACTCTGATGCAAACAGCTCTGCAAGCTTCTCTGCACCTGCACGGTTCGGATGAACATTGTCGATATACATTGAATCAGCCTTTGCAGCACCGACAGATACACAGTAGTCCTGCCAGAGCGTGAACAGGTCAACGACCTGACAATCCTGCTCCGAGGCTATCTGATCAAGCTCGGCTGAGAAATATCTGCTCCTGAGCAGCGGTGAGAGTGAATAGTCGCCCTTTCTTCCCTGCTGCTTAACAAGGATAACATCCATTCCTTTAGCTTTTGCACGCTTCACCATATCGGAAACGACCTTCTTGTACTGATCGCCCTTGTAATACTTTCCGTCATTGATACCGATAGAAATAACGAATACATCGCCGCTTCTGCCGTATTTTTCAATGCAGTCGAAATTGCCGTGGTCAACGAAGCCCTGTGCATACTCCCCGCTTGCAGCCATATTTCTTACATACCAGTTTTTGTCGATGTACTTGCCGAGCATCTGTCCCCAGCCTGCCTGAGTGCTCGAATCAAGCGGGTAATAATTGCAAACTGTTGAATCTCCGCAGAGCCATACAGTCGGAGGCATTGAAGTGCTGTCCGATATCTTGTTTATCTCGACCGCACTGATAGAGTAAGCGTTGCCATCCTTGCCGGCTGCCGCACGGATATTGAGCTGACCGTCAGTTACAGGAAGAATTATTTCGTCAACAGCGTTGTTGCCGGTCATGTTGACGATCTGGAGCATATTCTCCATGTATACGCTTGTACGCGCTGTGTTTCCGAGAGTTACCTTCACCTTGTAAAGTCCGTTGGGAACATCTGCGTTGAAGGTCGTATTTCCGGTAAACTGAACTGCATCGCTAAGCTCATTCCTGCCTGCCGCAGCAACGTCCTTTACGTCATTTCCGGAGAATCCGAAGCCCTTGCTCTTGTCATACTTGTCAGCAGCTCTGACGGAGGTAAAGCCGTTTGAAGCATTTGCTCCGAGGTCGAATTTCAGGCTCACCGCAGTAACAGGCGGTGTATCAGGTACATCCGGCTCATCAGTAACAGGTACGCTTATATTATGCGGATCATTGTTGAGCAGCACCTTAGGCCTCGCCGGGAGCGGTGCATCACTTCCGAGGTAATAGCTGACATGAGGAGGCTGATTATATGCACTCTGCTGGCAGGCGTTCTGCGCTCTGTACTGCATATCGTGCATGAGCGTTGTAAGGCGCACCTTGGTCGTATCTGTCGTACACCATATACGCAGCTTTGAATTGTCGTCAGTCCTGAGGATGAGCTCCTCGCGCCAGTCACCGAACAGGTCGGCGGTCATACACGGGACGGACTTCGAGCTGTTGTTTGAACCGCAGCCGTTTGCAGTAAATATGCGGTCTATCTTGTCAGCGCCGGTCATTTTTGTTATCTTGTTCCCGTCAAGTATCTCGCGCTCAAGGTCGCCGTCCCAGTAGATGAAGAAGTTCTGGGCTGGTTTTGTGCCGCCTATCTTCTTCCCTGCCGAATTATACACATTTCCGTCGGCAGCTCCCCAGAATTCCGCGCCCTTATTGCCTGCCCAGACGTTATCTGCAGCGCAGCGCCCGGTGTCCTTGGTATTGTTGATGTGGAAAATTTTCTTGCCGGTCTTTGCATCATAACAAGTCTCACCGTAGGGCTTGTCCTCGTGGCATTCCCAGACCTCCAGTCCCTCTCTGTCCGGGATAAGGTCGCCGACGTGCATAGCATCACCGTGAAGATCGCCTGTAGTCCAGAGGAGCTTTCCGTTGTCGTCGATACAGTTTGCGCCGGTGAAAACCTCCTGTTTTCCGTCGTTATCACAGTCCGCCACCATTACATTGTGGTTTCCGCAGCCCCAGCCGGCTGTCTTTTTGTCAAAGCCTGTATCGTACACCCAGCGCTTGACGAGCTTCTTGTTCACAACATCAACGGCTGACCATGTAAGTCTTGTGTAGTAGCCTCTGCCGTAGATAGCTGACGGATGAACTCCGTCAAGATAAGCGATACCACTGTTCATACGGTCAACACGATTGCCGTAGTCATCGCCCCATGTCGCCTTTGAGACCGTACCTCTCGGAACAGGAAAATCTATCGTGTCAAGTGCCGCACCTGTCTGGCCGTCAAAAAGGGTAATATACTCAGGACCGCTGAGGATATAGCCGTTTCCGTTGCGATAATCCTTGCTTGCGTCGCCGATGACCTTGCCCTTGCCGTCCTTGGTGCCGTCGGCGGTCTTGGTGATAAGCTCAGCCTTTCCGTCGCAGTCGAAGTCAGCAACGCACATCTGTGTATAATGCTGACCTGCACGGATATTCCTGCCGAGGTTTATCCTCCAGAGCTGCTTGCTTTCGAGAGTATAGCAGTCAATGATAACATCATCGGTCTTGCCCTGCTGGGAATTGTCCTTTGAATTGGACGGGTCCCATTTCAGGAATATCTCATACTGACCGTCGCCGTCAACATCTCCCACACAGCAGTCATTCGGTGAATACTGGCTTCCGGGACTGTTGAGCCTGATATCGAAGTAGTTGTTACCGGATGTAAATCTGCACTTCTGCGAGTTTACGACCTTTCCGTCCTCTATGCAGTCAACGCGGTAGTCTGAAGCTGCGTTTCCGCCGTTGTCCTGATAAGATGTTGCTTCGCCGGCTCTGCTTGTGTAGATAAGCTTGTCATTGCGATAGAGCCTGAACTCCGCATCGTCCGCATCGTTGGCATTATAGCGCCAGCTCACGAACATACCGCTGCCGTTTTTCACGGCATAGATACCTCTGTCCAGGTACTCCATGACAGCCTTGCCGTTTCCGCCGGCACCGTAAGCTGCATCTGCATCGACGCTGCTTATCACACCTGTATTTGACGTTGCGGTAAGTGCGAGTGCAGCAGCAGCAGCGGAAAACCGTTTGATTTTTCTGTTCATTTTTAATTCCCCCCGTTAAAAGATTCAGGTTTATTCCCTGTTCGTCCTTATCTGTTAACAGAATGATAACATTTTATTCATGGTTTTTCAATGTATTTTTCTATCACAAAGTTGTGATTTTGTTGCATATAGTTATTGACACAAATCATGCGGCATTGTATAATATTTATAGTGAACATCCATAATTTGTCGTTTGCATATGTAATATATTGCCAAGGATCGGAGGAATAACTGTGAAAGCATATATGCTGGGCTGGCACTGGAAACACCCTGCTGACCTGTTTAAGGAAAGACCGAACGGTATACACGGTATGCAGATTCTGCTTATCCGTTCAAAGGCGAAAATAGGCATGGGCAGTAATGTTTACAGTGTCGGAAGCAACACTATTTTCGTCATTGAAAGCTGCTACCCCCACGCTCTGTACGGTGACTGCGAGGAATATGTTGATGACTGGATCAGATTTGACCTCGAGGACGAGGATACGGAGTTCCTTGACTCCCTCGGAATTGAGCATAATGTCCCCATAAAGCTCGATTCGGATACCGTCTCCGACCTGATAAAAATATGCGTGGAGGTCTTTGAATCTGACAAGCCGGAAAAGGATGCAACTATCCGTTACCTGATGAACGCTATCTTCATGCAGATAAAAAGCTGCTGCAGCCCTGAGGACAGAAACAACCGTTCACAGTACGAAAACGAACTCGAGGACATACGCAGACAGATATACGAATCTCCCTCCGCCGACTGGAACATCCCTCAGATCGCCCAGAAGCTGAATCTGTCGGTATCCCACTTCCAGAGGCTTTACAAGCAGCGTTACGGCATCCCATGCACAAAGGACATTCTCACGAGCCGTATGGAATACGCAAAACAGCTGCTTACGGATTCAGATCTTTCTGCTGTTGAAGTAGCTGAAAAATGCGGATATCAGGATTATTCCCATTTTTCAAAGGCTTTCCAGAAATACGCCTGCGTTTCGCCGTCAATATACAGAAAAAGCAACCGGTGAACGCTTTTATATCATCATACTTACGGTCTGCTCCATATGTTACCTGAAAACAAGGGGGTATTATGAAATATTTATTCTTTACCGGACGCAGGATATGGGCTGATCTGCTGGCTCTGATACTGACAGCTCTGATGCTTGTCATAATCTCAGCTCAGTTTTAAAGCCACTCTCCAATATACGACGACACCTCATACGATATGTCCTCCGGCTGGCTCACCGCGGACGGAAAAACAGTCTCTATGAGCTCACTTTCCGCGGGGAAAATTACTATAACTCATTCTTTGTCGGAATTGAAGATCATTGACAAAAGCCTTTGCATCAAAAGCTCTGACACTTTCCTTGATGTTTCCGTTGACGGCAGAAATATGTATCACTATGCGCCTTCTTACCCGGACATCATCGGAAGATCCTACGGAAACTATATCCATGTCATACCGCTCCCGCCGAATGCAGACAAGCTCACAATGACTCTGACTCCGGTTTATGACGGAGATACCGCTGATCTGCGGTCCGTATCCATTGAGGAGCCTGCTAAATTCGTCTCAGATATTTACCGGCATGGTATGCCTCAGTTTATCGCCTGCTTTATCATGATAGTGTTTGGCATTATATTGATACTGCTCGATATCACAGGAGGCAGCAGTATCTCAGGACAGCCTATGTGATTCCTTTCACTTGGAGTTTTCTCTGTTGTTATCGCCATATGGTCGATGAACGATACCTATATATTGCAGAGCTTCACGAACCGCCCGGAGCTGATAAAAATACTGTGTTATTTTTGTATGATAATAATTGCCTATCCTCCGGTATCGTTCGTAGCAAGTGCGGCAAAGCGCCGTGACAGCCGGATGCTTCCTGCGCTGCTCTCTCTGATATTGCTCAACTTTATCACTACTGTGATCCTTTCAGGTCTTGGTATCACGGATCCTCATTATATGCTCATTTTTTCCCACATAAATATCGTTATTGCTATGGTGATGACTATTTATCTTATGGTGCAGGCATACCGGAATAAAACTATTGAAAATCAGTTTCTTCGCACGATACTGATCGGAATGTCAGCAGCTTTGTTCGGAGTAATCATTGACCTTGTACGTTTCTGGTTTGCGAAGAACAGTGAATACGGCTCAAGTCTGTTCACAAGAGTAGGTGTTCTCATTTTCATCGTTGCGGAGGGAGTCTATCTGCTGAAAGAAAAAAACCGTATGCTCATCGAGCAGGGCAATTCTCAGCTGATGAAAAAGCTCGCATACACCGATGCTCTGACAGGAATGTCGAACAGGACTGCCTACTACGAAAAGGAAGCATATCTGAAAAAGAACGAAAAAAACTGCACCATTGTCATGCTGGACATCAACCTGCTGAAAACAGTCAACGATGAATTTGGTCACGCTGAGGGAGACAGACATATCGCCTCCGCAGCTAAGATCATCAGCGAAAGCTTATCCGGGCTTGGTACCTGTTACCGTATAGGCGGCGATGAATTCGCCGCTATACTCGATACCGATGACGCAGAGAAGGTCGAAAAGGCGCTTAAAAGCCTTGAACAAGCCTCAGATGCCTACAACAAGGCTGAAACTCCGCCTGTTCCATTGCAGATAGCATACGGCTATGCAATTTATTTCCCGAAAAATATGTCAGTTGAGATAGCCGCAAATATGGCTGACAGCCGGATGTATGAAATGAAGAGGATCATGAAAGCTATCCGGAAATGATACGGAGGACAGATAAATGAAACGATATCTACATAGTCCGAACGCTTGCGATATGTATTGTTTTTAACAGAGAGGCTGTTTATTTCGGCATCGTCAATTATCAGAAAACAGCGGCAGCTTTTCCTCATACGGCGGAGGCTATGCTGCCGCAGATCAGATATCCGGAGTCGGCTGTACAGCACAGATATATGACGCTTCAAACGGTCTTCCGACATCAGATGCTATGTTCCTCCTGAGTGCAAGTGACGGCCGTATGTGGATAGGCGGCTACAATGGTGAATATAGGATAGAATATTTAATTTTGCACTTGACATTGTCTCCTAAGAGTGGTATAATATGTAAAAAAATATCAGCAAAGCTTTACACGCATATATTTCTCCGATACGGGTGGGCAGAGTATGTTTACTGTGTTCACATCAGGCACACATAATTGCACACTTTTAACACTTATGGTTGTTAGCTCAAGTGAATAATGTGCAAAAGTAGTTTCACATTCACAATTAATATTCTACGAGGAGGGGTTATTATGAAAAAAGCACTGGCAATTTTACTGGCTTTATCACTGACAGCAGCTCTTGCTGCCTGCGGAAAGCAAGACGAGTCCTCGGACAAGTCCGATGCCGCAACAACAACTACTGCTGCTGCCAATCAGCAAGAGTCTTCCGGGGAGGATCAGACGACAACAGCTACTACAACAGCTGCGACCGATTATACGCAGGATTCAAAGGTATCTTGCACATTTTTGATTTCATCATGTGGTACTAACAGACAACACACGGAATCAGAATATATTACGCCCTCTCAAAAAGCTGAGAACGATTTAGAAAAAATTCTAAAATCAATAAATGAGCATGATAGTGAATCGATAAAAGTACTTTTAAGTGAAACGGTACGTGATTCTATTGATGTTGATTCAGAAATCAATCAAATGTTTGAGTTTTTTGATGGAGATATAGTGTCTTATGATAACCCTTTCGGCTCAGCTACCGGAAGTTCAGAAAAGAAGGATGCTGGTGCTAAAGTCCAAAGTCTTAAAACAGACAAGGGAACAGAGTATTATATTGCCATTAAAGAGTGGTATAGCTATGATGAGCATCCCGAGCAGGTAGGAATATATAACATAACTGTGAAGAACACTTCGATTTTATCAAGTGAGTTAGAATCGGACAATGCAGTGTATCGGCTTAATGCTGATAAGTGATTTAACAACTCTTAGTCTATCGGCACACTCAAAAACCATACCGCATAAGTTATAATCAACATTGTGGAGCATACCACAACAGGCACAAACCCTATTGGAACTGAATAACCGCAAGCTCTCGGAAACGCTCTGTAAGCGTTTCTGAGGGCTTTTTCTTTTCAGCGGTTAGTTTTCCGCTCCATTCGGTTATAAGCCGCTTGAATTCTTTATCCTCGATCTGTTCGGAATCGAGCGATCTGCGCGATGCAATAAGGCACCGTCCGAAATCATCGTGTATCTTCATTTTTGTCGCAAGCAGCTCCTTATCATGATTTATGCGTACAATATCGTCCAGCAGAGCTTTTTGTCTGATGCGAAGCATTTCCAGACGTTTATTGTTTTCTCCAAGCTGTTCACTGATACGGTAAAGTTCGGTCATATTGGTCGCTTCAAGCTGTATTGCTGTGAAGCTGCCGGACGATAAGATCTGTTTTGAGAACTGCCAAATATTTCCATCTAGGGGCGGAAACCTGAACACTATTTTTGTTTCATCCTTGCTTTCGCTGCTGCGCAGCTTTGGAGAATCGATCCGAACACAGCCGCCGTGTTCTTTTATCCTCATAAGCTCGTCCCAGACATTGTTTGCATTTATGACAGTGTGGCCTTTCAAGGTATAGATAAGGCGGTTCATTGTACGGTTGACAAGAATTGGTTTGCCGTCGGTCTCGGCAAAGCCCGTCGGGATAGGAATATATTGCTTCCTTGACCAAACGCGAAAGCTCTGCTTTATTGACTGAACGCATCAGATCTCCCCCGCTTTCTTTTTATACACTTATATACATTTCCTGCGGAGCATTGTTCCCGGCAATGAAACGTATGCCGCTGCGGTCTCCGATCAACACCTCTATCGAATCGAGCCGAAAGCAGTTTTTCTCCAAGGCATCTTCGATAAGATCGAAAAGCGCAAATATCTGGTTTGTATCAAGATCGCGGACAGGAGACCACCTGAGGACGGCATCGATCCCGCAGATAGCAAGGTTGCCTACTATGTCATTCAGGCTGATATACAGCTCCTGCATATTAACACAGCCCTGCTCCTGCTCTATCAGGCGGAGATTGCACCGCCGCTTGACGTAAGTCCCTATTATGCATAGCCTGCGCAGAAGTGATCTCCTGTCGGCAGTATCTGCGGAACGGATATCGTTCTCGATAAGCACAAGCTGTCTCGCATTTTCTTCCGACAGGCTGTTATAGATGCTGTTTTTGGCCTTGACAGCTGCCTGTTCGGAACGGGAGTTCAGTTCCTTTGCGAGCAGGGTGTTTTCCTGACGCAGCTCCTCGGAGACCTGTTCCAGCTCGTTTATCAGGATGTTTATGTCGGAAACGTCATGCTGATAGATAAGCTCACCCTCCGAAAGCTTGTGCAGATAAAGGTACTGCGTAGGATCGGAGGTGAGAGAGCCGTTTTCCAAAAGCTCGGAAAGCTCCTGCGGAGTCAGCTCTTTTGCGTATGTGCTGCTGATCTTTGTCTGACCGCTGCTGTCGATTATCCTCATTCCGACTGTTGACTGTTCAAACACCGTCCGGTAATGAGTGTTGACAGGAACAAGACCTATCATAATACAGCTTTCCCAGATCATTGCTTCAAGAAAGAACACCTTTGCGGTAAGCTCGATGACCTCAAAATTCACAACAAAGCTGTTGATAAAATACGGGACAACTATAACAGGTATCGCAATACCGACCAGCATCGGAAGCACCTTGCGGTGCTTTTTTTGTGCTATGCTGCGGGTGCGGCTGTAAATAAGGCACACTCGCATCACGATAAGCATAACAGAAAATGCAAGAATGATCAGAAAGCCGAAATAAACGTGGAAATAAAGATTCTCTTCTTCCTCGGGATATATCTTGAAAACGGCGTGGTGATACTCGTTGGTGAGCATTACTGCGACCGATATAAATCCCGGAATAAGCAGGAGATACCATTTTTCGGGAGATTGTAGTCCTCGTTCTTCCCGAGGCCGAAGGCGGCATAAAAGCCGTAGATCAATGTAATGATCCACGGGAATACTATGCAGTAGCCGCTCACCCGCATTATATGGACATTTTTATAAAGCACCGAATCCTGGAGCAGACGTACAAAAAGCAGAACATCATAATATAACATTCTATTCTTAAACAACGCAGCATAAATCTCTGAGTTATGCGAAGCGCTATTGAATGGAGCCAGCCGCCGAGGAGAAAAACATATACCGCAAATACGACAAACGGACGGATCACATCGCCGGGCAGGACCCGGATGCTGAGCTGACGGTAGAGTGAGATCGCAAACAGCAAGCCAAAGGCTGCGGCTATCAGCCTGATCTCGCGGCGCGAATCCCTCATGCTTTTCATCCCTTTCAGATGTGATTTCAGACTTACTCATTCTATATTAAAGCACATATTTTTTGAAAATGCACTACCCTTTTGTGTAGGGAGGTTCATAAAAATCATTGTTTTTTGGTCAAAACTATACTTTTGTGTATTGTGCAAATTATTTTAATATGGTATAATACCATTGTGAACTGTAAATATACAGTTAAAATGCAAAAATTTTAAACGGAGGGACAAATATGAGAAAAGCAATTGCGGCTGTGCTTGCCGCAGCGATGCTCGCGCTGACGGCCTGCGGAGATTCCGATAACTCAGGTGCCGAAACGCCCTGGGGCAGAGACAAGAGCAGCAAAACCGAAAGCACGCAGTCAGAGGCGGAGAGCAGTACTGCGGAAAGCAAAGTTACTGACAGCTCAGACGCCGAAATGCCCTGGGGCAAAGCAGAAAACAGCAGCTCGGAGTCGGAGATCGACGGCACATATCTGAGTTTTGACGGCTTGATCTATAACAATGATTACGGTTTGTCCGCTGATGAGCTGATAAACAAAGCAAAAACTCAGTATAGAAATCTCCGGATGAGAGCTGATACTCCAAAGGAGCTTGCCGATGCCGAAGCAGGCTTGATCAAGCTTGAAAACGGCAGATTCAGCTGCTTATTTTCAAAATCCAATATGAACAAATGCGAACTTTCCGGCAGCTTCAAGCTTGATGATGACAAGGTAAAGTTCAATTATGAGAAATATGTGGTTACGTGGTATGCCAAACCCGGAAACTTGGAAAAACTTGACGAGCCGGAAATAAACGAATTCCAAGCAGGAACGGAAGATGAATGTGGTAAGGCGCTTGATGTGCTGAATGGAAGCGGAACTTATTTCAAGCTTATAGGACCTTTAAAGTTTTACTTAAATGATCCTACAAACTATGACATGAGACGCATTCCTCCGGCTACGAGTTGTGTGCCGAGCATAGATCTGCTGGATTTAGCAAAGAGCGGTGCCAAATTTGCTTCTGCCGAGCTTCTTGAAAAGCACGGAGATTTTCTCTGCGGAGATACCGTGGGATGGACAATTGACGGCGGTTACGAATCGGGAAAGAGCTTTACCGTTTCTCTTGATCCTCAGGCAATAATAGATGACTGCGATCCCGTTTATTACGACAAAGAAATGATCAGGGATAGATTTACGAAAGGGCCGAAAGGGATCGGTTCGACTGATATGACAAAGGTGGAGTTTTCTAACGGCAAGTGGAAGTGGATCTCCTCGGAAGGTGAGACTCTCTCCACCGGAACATATTCCGAAAGCAGCATACACAAGGGATTTATTGTCATTACAGCAGCCAACGGAGAAGAGAACCGTCTTTCGGGCAACGAATATCTTTTCATTGACGATAGCGGGATATACTATCCTGCTGCGGTGAAGATCGAATGAGAACGGTATCCCCCGCAAAGCTCTGAGCTTGCGTTGGGAAAGTAAAAACAAAGGAGTAATGACTATGACCAAAAGAAAACTTATCCCTCTGCTGCTCGCATCGGCAATGGCTTTGAGCCTTGCCGCCTGCGGTGACAAGAGCGACGGCAAGGAAACAAAGTCCGAGGTCGAAAGCACAGCCTCACAGCCCGCCGACAGCAGCGCCGTATCGCAGCCCGATGAAAGCTCCGGGGCTGTCAGCAGCGCGGAGGAGAGCAAGACCGCAGAGGATAAATACAAACTGCCAAAGGGCGCGGCCTCCGAATACGAGGTATATAAGACAGTCATAGATTTTCTCAACAACGGTTATCACTATGACGATCTGAAAGATGTATACGATCCGGTCATTCAACTTGTTTATAAATCAAAAAAAGAGGAAGACCCTAAGGATAATTTCACCCTCGGACTTGACTTCAAAGAGAGCTACGCTTTGATCTCTGATCTTATCGCAAAGGCAAATGAACTCCCGATGCCTGTTGATGATGACGGTGATTTTGAAGATGATCGTATTGACTTCGACGCTTTTGTATCTGTTTTCCCCGAAAACCTAAGAAGCAAGACCAAAGATAATCCTGTGGTATACAAGGGATTTCTCGGAAAACAAGTATATAGTATAGTGACCAAAAAGAATCCGAAAGATGGAAAAAATCCATTTGCTTGGAGCGAAAAGACCAAATGGACTGCGGTCGAAGAAAGCAAGCTTAAAACCGAAGATCTCAGAGAAGAATTTCACGAGTACGAGGATCTTTTAAAAGCCTTTCCGCAGTTCACTTGTGTAAATATCGGCAAGGAAAGCTCTAATACATATGATATATACACAACGAAGATCGACGGACGGTATTATCTGGTCGGCTTTCATACAACCTCAGGCGGAGGTCTCGGAGGCTGATCTATCTGATCTGTAATCAAGGTGACAGCAGATGTCAGAAATGAATTTTAAAGGAGTAATGACTATGACCAAAAGAAAACTTATCCCTCTGCTGCTCGCATCGGCAATGGCCTTGAGCCTTGCCGCCTGCGGAAAATCCGTTTGAGCAATAACAAAAGTGAGGGACAGATATGTGGATAGCAGTTGTAGTGATAGTTGTTGCGATAGGTATAGGACTGGCGATCGGGATCCCGCGCGGCAAGGAGATCAAAAGGCTCAGAGAAGAAGGGAAAATAACCGTAAGAGACCGTAAATTCCCAGAAAAAGGCGAGGAGTTCACTTCCAAGGGCGGCACTTTGGTTGCTCTGAAAAAACAGCTTGAGGTCGCGGAGATACCCTGCGCTCTGGAGGGTAACGCAGGTACACAGGTGAACTTCAATTCAAAGAATCATTCTGCTAGGCTTTATAAGGTCGATTTTGACGAACCCTCAGGTATAGGTATCTTCCGCTTTGAGTTCACTCACTGGAAACCGACGGACTACGGTTACGTTGACGGCGAAATGATGAATATGCTCATGACATCTGTTGAAAAGATATTTCTGAATCTCGATCCGAACACGGGCGTCAAAACATACGACCTTGATCTCAAGGTGCATCACAGCATTTTTTAGGAGGCGGCAATGCTTTATTTTGCTATATTCGGAATAACTCTCGCGGTGTTTATCGCTGTCGGATTTATTGGCAATAAAGCCGTTGACAAAACAGAAAATGCTCTGCATTCGAGAAAGGTCAAAAGGCAAAACCTCAGAAATCAGAATGATCAGCCGGAGAGCCTTGCAAGCAGGTTCAATATGGCGGGAGCAAATATTCCCGTGCAGCAGACGCATTCGGCGGCATTCTGCATCGAGTGCGGGGAAAAGATCGATGAGAACAGCAAATTTTGCCGGAGCTGCGGAGCAAAGATCGAGACATACAATAAGTGAAAGGCCGTTTTCTGCGCCAATGCAGGGAAACTCGTTTTCTGACCGCGGCGGCAGCATTACGGGAAAAAGACCAATTTTGGAGGATAAATATGAAATCAAAAAGAACACTTGCGATGATCTCAGCCTTTGCGATGATGCTCACATTCGCAGGCTGCGGAAATGATGATTCGGATTATTCGGGCGATATGATGCCCTGGCGAAAAGACAGCAAAGCTGAAAACGTGCAGTCGGAAACAGAGCACAGCCCTGAGTCTGCGCCCGCGACAACGACAGCTGCACCGACGACTACGACAGCGGAAACAACGGCCGAGCCCGAACCAGAGCCCGAGCCTGTGCCTGTTGTCAAAACCAAACACAAAATCACCTATAATCATGCTTTATTGTCCGGTGACCGTGCTTTTCACGAAAACAGAGCATGGATGCTGCTGGTAGAAGACTCCGATACTGTTTTGGATCACTATGTTGCTTTGGTCGATACTAACGGAAGTATAGTTTTCAAAAGATCCTGTACCGAGCTTTCGGATATGTATGGGCTCGAAAGTGCTGAGGCGACTGCGATCTGTCGCGGATACGGTGTATTGTTTGACGGCAGCAATATGCTTATTGTTGATAAGGATGGCAAAGAATGCTACAGCAGCAACGACGGCGATGTGAACACAAAGATCACTTTTCTTGCTCAGGTGGGAGATACCTTCCTGATCTCAAGAGAGGAGAGCGGCTTTGCCGATTCAAGCGCACGTATGCAGCTGATAGATCATACCGGAAAAGTCATCCGTGATGATATCACTAATGGCGAAGAATTCGCATCAGAGCCGCTTGAATATTGCGGCGACGGACTGTACCACACGGGTTCTATTTATATAAACACCAATAATTGGAATTGCATTAATGCAGATACTTCTTTTGTATATATTCCGAAGGAAAAGGATGTATATGTACATAGATCATACGGCGGAGACGAGGTCGTTACTATAGATTCCTTTAAAGATCAGAAAACTTTTGATGCTTTTCAAAACAACAAAGACAGCGCTCCAAAAGTCAAATTATATGATAGTTTATATAGTAATATAACTACATATGGTGAAGGAAAATATTATGATGACGGAGTGTATTACGATAACAACGGCAAGAAAGCGGTTGTTCCGCAGATACCTGACAAAGTCAAAATCGATAAGGCCACAAGATTCAGCGGCGGGTATGCTTTTCTGAAAATGACGGGAGCCGACAACAGATCGTATATAGGTGCGATCGATGAATCAGGAAAGCTCGTTTACGATCCGATCCTTATAGAAAAAGACTTTTATTTAGGCGAGAATGTGCAGGGCTATTTGCCGATAGCTTTCGGCGCCGAGCATTATTATGATAAAGACAGAACCTATACCTATATTGCGACCCACGATGAAAGAGGACTGCTCACTATCGGAGAAGACGATATCAGTGAACTTAAGGATCTTACCATCCCGGAGACGCCAAATGCCTACGATGCCTACTACGGAGGCTTCGGTGATACCGGATACCCGTTTTTGAGCGGGGGATTTTTGAGAGGAGAATATCTCGACAATACCAAATTCGGCTACGGCGACAGCCGCAAGGCCACCGAAACATACTTTGTCAACGTGGTGGACGGATCGATAATAAATCGTGTTTACGAATATGAGGATATTCTCCCGAAAGAAAAAAACGAGTTTTCATACGAAAAGGAAGAAAAGTAGGATGACGGCTCATCGGATAAAAAGTCTTCTTCGCTTGACAATCTTTTGCAGGTCGAGGAGACATTTAACAGCATTTTTGGCAAAAACAAGGATGAAGCTTTAAAGACGGTCTCTGAAGCGCTTGGCATCAAATTTGAAGAAATGTTCACGGAAGAACAATGTTACGATCAAAAAACAAAGACCGCGAGCGTGACAGGATCTACAGCCGCATCTGCGAAACGGCGGATTTTTTTCTCGTGGAAGGCGAGGACAGGCGGAGGAAAATGCTGGCAAAGAGGCTCACGGACTGTCTGTCCGGGGTGCCGGAGTGATATCTTAGAGAAGTATCATCTATGGGGAGGAAGAAATATGATCTGTGCAAGATGCGGAAGTCCAATGAAAAAGGGGCAGTATGCCTGCCTGAAATGCGGGAAGACTCTGCCGGAAGGCCGCTCTGCCGAAGCGGCTGCTCCAAAGAAAAAACGCCGGTGGATCCTTATTGCGGTTATCATCCTTGCGGTCACTGCTCTGGGAGCTGCCCTTGCGGTCATACTCGTTAACAGCAGCAGCGGGAGAAGATCATCCGACAGTTCATACGGCGGCAAAACCGGCAGCATGTCCGAGCCTGCAAATGAAAACATCCTGGATAAATTCTTCACCGAAGGATATTACATCTACAAATGCAACGAGTTTTCGGATCTGTCGGGAAGGACGGTTTACGGAGAGATCACCGTCAAGAAGGAGAACCACACCATTACCAATTCCACCTATATGTCGGCTTCCTTCGCATTCTATGACGATTCGGGGACCAGGGCGCGGTACGATGCTTACGATTCCCGGATAATCTTCTCGGACTATGATTATAAAG
>ODAI010901285.1_pt1 | contig 18223 bp, 17 predicted proteins | sample 1539321 | NCBI WGS metagenome assembly ODAI01 (sample SAMN02144231, study PRJEB22623) | gut metagenome | biome: sheep rumen | host: Ovis aries | place: New Zealand | reverse complement strand
TAAAGCCTCATAAATACTTGGTTTGATGGATGCTACAGCGTTGATTTGCACCCTGTTTGCACCTTTTGAAATGAAGTGAAGATATACATTTTACAGGAGAGAAAGATTATATGATAAAAGTACTGTTCATCTGCTGGGGCATTCTGCGTTGTTTTTGAGAAAACAGCGTATTTTAGGCGTTTGCGGATGACAAGGATGTATTTTACCACTAATTTACCACGATAACTGTTTTTTAGGGAGAGCTGGATTCCATTTTTTGAAGTCAATAAAGATGAAAAAATGGAAGGGCGAACCGCGCATATTCAACGCAGTCCCCTTCCTTGTGCTTTTAAGATACACCTATATTCTTTTATAAGTAAACCATTTTTATTAGTCAGTTCTTGGTAAGATTGAAATCCATGATTGATTTAAGGATGTAGTTCGACATCCTTTCAACCGGCATATTTACCCTGTTGTTGATATCATCACAGAGGAGTGTGAGTGCAAAGAGGTTTGCTTCACTCTCGAGTTTTTCAAGCTCGTAGGAAGTAGCAACGGTGTAATGGTTTATGCCATTGTTATGAAGAAGGGCATGTCCCAGTTCATGCGCACAGAGAATAAGCCTAGATAGTTCATCATAATCTGCGTTGATGGAGATCATTGTCGGATATCCGTTCACCTTGATAGTTTGCGCAGTAAAATCCGGAATGCATGATTTACGGATAGTTACCGTTATGCCGAATCTTTCAGCAATCTCATAGGGATTGTTGGTGTGCCAGGTATTTTTTATTTCGTTTACAAATCTTACAATATCGTCACGTATCATGATTTTTCTATATGTTCTTGTATTTATAGCTTACAAGTTTGATCTGTTGGAGTATCTCATTTGCAAACTGAATGATGGTCTCATCATCCATGGAGTCGGGATCATATCCGCCGTATGCTGCAAGAGTAGGAGTTTTGATTATGAATTCCATTGCATCGCGCGCATTGTCAAAGTGAGCAGGGAGTTTTTCCATCTCATCTTTTTTTGCAACATTGCCCATGAGTTCTGCAGCAGAAACGTTCAGAATCTCACAGATCCGATCAAATATCAGAAGAGGGATCTTTTCGATGGAGGAGTCCTCATATCTGTATATGGTTGTTTTTGATACGCCGAGTTTACCAGCAAGCGTTTCTACGGACATCCCGCGTTCTTTTCTTATGTTTCTGATTCTTTCTCCGATAGTCATATAGCGGTTCCTCCGGGCCATGGATTAAAAGTTTTTTCTAAAACTACAACCATAGTTTATACCAAAAAATGCAAAAATGCAACATATTATTGACAAAAAGTTGCAGAAACGTTATTATCTGTTACAAAGTTGCATTTACGCAACAAAACAAATTACAATTTTGCAACTAAACGGAGGATGCCAAGATGAGTATAACTATCAAGGAAGTTGAGACGAGTAGGGATCCAAAGATCCTTGTAATCGGAGCAGGTGGAGGCGGCAACAACGCGGTGAACAGGATGGTCGCTTCCGGAGTAAAGGGAGTGGATTTTGCTGTGGTCAATACCGATAAACTGGTTCTGGACAGATCCCTTACACAGAAAAAACTCCAGATAGGCGAAAAACTCTTAAAAGGTTTTGGTGCGGGGGCTGACCCTGAGATAGGTGAATCGGCTGCTATGGAAAGTGAGGAGGAGATAAGATCACTTGTCGATGGCTGCAACATGGTGATCATCACCTGTGGGATGGGCGGCGGAACAGGTACCGGAGCAGCTCCTGTAATAGCAAAGATATGTAAGGAAATAAGCATACTTACGCTTGGCGTGGTAACTCTCCCTTTCACATTTGAAGGAAATCAGCGCATGGCCGTTGCGCTGCAGGGAGTCGACAGGCTTAAGGAATGGGTCGATACCCTTTTTATTATTCCTAACGATAAGTTGCTGTCTCTTTCTGATAAGCCTCTGCTTGTTGATACAGCATTTGAAATGGCAGATTCAGTTCTAAAGAACTCCATAGAAACTATTGCAAATATCGTATATAACGGCGGAACCATTAATATAGACTATAACGACCTTAACACGACTTTTTCAGGAAAAGGGAAAGGGCATATAGGAGTCGGCATAGTTGGAGCAGACAAGGCTCCGCTTGATGCAGTTAAGATGGCTGTTAATTCACCACTCCTTGATTCTACCATTGAGGGAGCAGAGGTTCTTTTGGTGAATACCTGCGGAAGAGTCGATATTAATTCCCTAAACGAAGCAATCAGTTATCTGACAGAGATTACCGGTAAAAACACAAAAGTTATTTGGGGCACAGTGCATCCCGATGAGATTGATGAAGATAAAATCATGGTAACTCTTATAGCAACCGGGATGAAGACTAAATCTGTCCCAATACCGGCTCAACCTTCAAAACAGGGAACTGTCAAGACTTTTGAAAGAAGGGAATTTCCGACTGTGACCATCAAGAGAAGCGTACCTGTTGAAGAACTGAAGATACCAGAGTTCTTGAAAGCGTACTCTGAGAGAAATGTTTTGAAATGATCCTTATCATTGAAATTTATGTGTGCGTAAGATGCTACGATGAAGAATAATCAGTTGTGCATAATAATGTACATCCATTTTGATACTCTTTCCTTGAGGGATAATTATCCCGCTGGGAAAGGGTATTTTTATGGGTAAAAAGAATTTTGAATGGCTCACAGAGGAAATCTGTGCGGAATACAAGAAAAAGGCAGAGAGACTTCCGGATAGTAGTAACCAGGATATTGGACCGTGGCGTAGTCTTCGCATAGAACTCTAGGAGAGGTGCAATCTTGCTGAGATTGAAGCTATAAATATCCTGAGAGGCGTTCATGTTCAGCAATATGTGACCAAGTATGGAATGCTGAGCGGCCGGATCGAGATGACAGAAGCTATGAAGAAAAAACTTAAGGATTCCCAGAATAAGACCCCGAAGCCAACAAAAGAGCTCGTAGAGGCCTATGAGGAAAGAATCGCGTATCTTGAAGAAATAGCAGCTGATAAAGGTGATGATTTTGGATTTGAGGAAAAAGACTGAGTAGGAGGAACTGATCATGGCAAAACTAAATGTAGCTAAGAATTTCGATAATTTCGCAGTGGGAGAATGTAACAAGCTTGCTTATGCTGCGGCAAACCAGGCTATTATTATGTGCGGAATGGTGTATAATCCCTTGTTTATTTACGGTGGACCCGGTTCCGGAAAAACGCATCTGCTCAATGCCATCGGTTTATCATTTAAAGATGGGTGGCCGGGAACAAGATTGTTGTATGTAAGGGCCGAGGAATTCAGGGATGAAGTGATAGGATACATTAGAAGCGGGTTGCAAGAGGCTCATGATTCTTTCAGAAGGAAATACGAGTCCTTGGACGTGCTTATCGTTGACGATATAAACGAGATTGCCGGAATGGATGTAACGCAGGAGAATTTCCTGTCGATCTTTAACTTTCTTCATGAGGAAGGCAGACAGATAATTTTGTCTGCGGATACAAAACCTTCAGAAATAAGAAATCTTGATGAACGTCTTGTCAGAAGGTTTTCTTGGGGATTTATGGCGGAGCTGGGAGAACTGGATATTTCGACTAAAACCACAATCCTCCGAAATCTTACGGAAGCCCAGGGGATGAAGTTGGATTCGGATATACTCTATTATATGGCGGGAAAGATTAAAGAATCGTATGAATTAGGACAAATTGTGAATGAATTAAGGATGTATTCCTTGATAAATGTCCTGGCTTTCGATGAGATAACCATGAGTCACGTAAAAGATATGCTTGAAGGCAGGAACAATATGGAATAATACCGCATATGTTGGATGCATAGTAGGTTTTTGAGGTAATTATATTATGTTTTATGCAATATCAGACATACATGGATGCTATTCCAAATTTGTAAGAATGCTTGATAAGATTGGATTCTCAAATGAAAGGGATATTCTGTTTGTACTAGGGGATGTGGTTGATAGAGGTCCAAATGGGATTAAAGTGTTACAGCTTATGATGGAAAATGATCATATGGTCCCGATCATGGGAAATCATGATCTTATGGCTTATGAGATTCTTCGGCAACTTGAAGAGAAAATCGTTCAAGAATCGGAGAAAGTCAGTTTGAGACATATTCTGGCTATTCAAGGAATATGTCGTTACTGGTTCAGTCAAGGAGGAGTGCCGACATTTTTGGGGTACATTAGGTTGAAGAAAAAACAGAGAAGAGATCTTCTTGATTATCTGGGGGATTTTATTACATATTTTGAGATAAATACCGGTGGCAACTCCTTTGTATTATCACATGGGGGAATAAGGGAATTCGTCGAAAACAAATCTTTGGGGGAGTATTCGAGAGCTGATTTCATCTATGACAGACCGGATTATACCAAGGTTTACTTCAAAGACCGGTATTTAGTTACCGGACATACTCCAACGGATCTTATAAAAGGAAATAGTGGTGGGATATATAAGGCCAATAATCATATTGCAATTGATTGCGGAGCTGTGTTTGGAAATAAGTTGGGATGCATTTGTTTAGATACTTTAGAGGAATTCTATATCTGAAATAACGATCACAAATGGGCTACCCAGCGATAAACGGGTGGCTTCTTTTTGTACAAAAAAATGCACATAGCCTTCTCGTAAAATAGCATTATCAGAAGTGTTAATTGATTTAATTGTATAGAACGGAGGTATTGATATGAGCGAATTTAATAAGGTTATAGGTTACGAGGAAATAAAGACGGAACTCAGGATGTTCTGCGATGTTCTGAAAAATGCGGAGAAGTACAGAAAACTGGGAGTGAAATTACCAAGCGGGCTCCTGCTTGATGGTAACCCGGGTATTGGAAAAACGCTCATGGCGGAATGCTTTATAGCTGAATCGGGATGTAAGGCTTTCAGATTAAGAAAAGATAAACCCAATGGGGATTTTGTAAACGAGATCAAGAATATATATGAGACCGCTAGCAAGGAAACACCATGCATAGTTTTTTTTGATGATATGGATAAGTTTGCCAACGAGGATATGGATCATCCTAACGCTGAGGAGTATGTTACGATTCAGTCCTGCATAGATGCAAACAAGGGGAGATGTGTATTTACACTTGCAACGACAAACGACAGGAATATGCTCCCGAATTCTCTAACGAGAGCCGGTAGGTTTGACAAAATCATTGATGTATATGACCCCAAAGGAGATGATTTTAAAAAAATAATATCTCACTTTTTAAAGGGGAAAAAAGTGTGTGAGGACCTGGATGCCGAAGAAATTGAGAGAATAACGGAATGCAATACTACCGCCAGGGTTGAGACCATGATAAATGAGGCAGGAATGTATGCCGGGTTTGAAGGGCGCGAAAGCATATCTCAAAAGGATATCATCAGGGCTTGCATGAGAATGGAATACGATTATCCAATAAAATTCGGAGAGGGCCTGAATGAGGAAGGTCGGAAAATTGCAGTACATGAAGCAGGACATACGGTGGTCTCCGAGATCCTGAATCCTGGAAGCGTTGATTACGTGAGTGTTTTCAAAAACAATGGTAAGGTTAAGGGAATCACTAAAAGGCAATTCAGAAGCGACTATGTTTATACATACAGGGATTATGAAAATGATGCCATAGAGGCTTTGGGCGGAAAAGCCGCATCTGAGATGCTCTATGGAATTACTGATATGGGCTGCGTGGACGATATAGATGAAGCCTTAGCGTGCATTCATTCATACATATCCGCAAATGCTGCTTTTTCTTTTGATACTAATTCTGTTTGTGAGCGTTCAAATAGATTGGTTGATGAAAAGAACAGGAGAGAGTCTTTCGAAGCAGACAGAATACTTTGCGTTGCCAGGGAGATTATAGCGAAAAATAGAGAGCTCTTGGATGCAATCGTTGAGGAACTGGTTGAAAAGGAAATCCTGACATTTAGGGATATTAAGAGGATAAAAGAGGAAACTGCAAGGGGCAGATAATTCATAAAAGAATAACTTGTGTGCAATATTTTGTACATAAATCCCGTATATTATGAAAGAGTGGTTTGTTAAAACATGGTTAAGGAGGAATCGAGCATGAATAATATATTCAAGTTTGCTACGGGTGAATTGTCACAGGATGCTTTTATATGCTGGTTCTTTAATTGGTTCAATGAAGGTGATAATGGGAAATTAAAGCAGTTGGTCTGTGATTTTTGCAGGGAAAAGCTGGAGATTCCGTGTATTTCGTCAGTAGATATTATTCGTCAATACAGCAAAAAAGTTGAAATTGATAATGCCTCTGTTTCTGTAAAGATAGATGTTCTTGTTATGCTCAATAACGACATTGCTGTTATTATTGAGGATAAGACATTTACCTCAGAGCATAGCAACCAGATCAATCGATACAAGAAAGGGTTAGAGGCACTCAAAAGACAAAATAATGGGAAGTTGGAAATAGAAGGAAAACAATACAATAATCCTGAGATCCTCTGCGTTTATTGGAAGACAGGTTTTTTCTATGACTGTGATAAGAGTGTGGTCGCAGATAAGATTATAAAATCAGAGGATCTTATCAAACTGTTCCAGACATACAGAAATGAAAATGAATTGATTAATATGTATGTTCAGAAATTGTTGGATGACAAGGAATGGTACGAGACACATAAGGAATACTGGGCAGTGAAAGCTGATAATAATGGTCGGGAAAATCTCTCCGCGCATCAATATACTCAGTACACACTAGCAAAAGAATTATTTCCCGAATGGAAACTCGAGAATAGTTTATATTATGTCGAACATGGTAGCTCTTTTGGTAGACCTTGGACTGAAATATGTGTATACAAAAATGCTCCGGAAATTACAAACGAGGAACAGTTCTGTATTTTCTGGCGTATAGATACTGATAAAGATGGGTGTTATATTTCTCTCAGATTATATAAATATAAAAAAGGAAAATGGGACGAAAAATACGACAAATTTAAGGAACGCGTTGAAAACTATTTGAAAGAAAAATGGGATGATAAATGGAATCCAGGAAAGACGGATTCATATAAGGAAGCGGATATTGCTCATTTTTCACTTAATAAAACAATATGGGAAGAAAAAGGTAAGAATTTGCAGGGTATAGTCAAAGGATTAACTGATGATATTCTTGTGTATGCCCGCGAGAAACATGGTGAAAATGTATACGAGAGGAATTGGGCGAAAGGAACAAAATAGATATGTACGGAACCGGAAATAAGAAAATGCTGAATATGCTGATACTGGAGATCCTTCGTATGTATTCCGATGAGGAGCATGCTCTAACTCAGCAGGAGATCATAAAGCTTCTTGATAAGAATTATGGTATGGAGTGCGACCGCAGATCAGTAAAGAACAACATTCTTTCTCTTAAAGAAATGGGCTATGACATTTCTATGGAAAAGGGTTACCGCCTTCTTTCGAGGGAGTTTGATGATTCAGAACTGAGAATCCTTATAGACAGTGTCCTTTTCTCAAAATCGATTTCTACTAAGCAGGCGAAGGATCTTATTGCGAAAATAAGAGGGCTTGCCAGCAATTACTTTAATGCCAAGGTTTCCCATGTCAGCAATCTTCCTGAATTGAACCGGACGGTAAACAAGCAGGCAATGTATTCGCTTGATGCAATCAATGATGCAATCGCCGACAAGAAAAAGATCGAATTCATCTATAATGATGTTGGAACAGATTTTAAGCTTCATCCCAGAAGAGAAGAGCCGTACAAGGTTAATCCTTACCAAATCGTTGCCAACAATGGCAGATTTTATCTTATCGGGAACTATGATAAATACGATAATGTGGCTCATTTTAGGATCGACAAGATGACAAATGTCAGGATCCTTGATGAGAAGATTAAGCCGATGAGCAAGGTCCCGGAGCTTGAAAAGGGATTGAATCTTCCGAAGCATATGGCTGAACATATTTATATGTTCAGTGGGGATACTATTTCAGCAGATATTAAAACAACTCCCGGTTATATGACTGTGCTGGTGGATTGGTTTGGAACGGATTTCAAGGTGCTTGAAAAGAGTGAGGGGTCTATAACTGTGCGCATAAAGTGCAATTATGAGGCCATGAGATGTTGGTCTTTGCAGTATGGACCTTATGTGGAAGTCCTTTCTCCTCAGAAGCTTCGGAACGAGTTGCGCGAAGATATCCGCAATATGTCTGAAAAGTATAGAGTGAAATAAGAGCTAATTTCTGTGAATAAAAGAATATTTAATACGAGCCAATGTGCAAAATAATGCGCATTGGCTCGTATTATATTGGAAATATAGGAAATATAGGAACATATAGGAAGCGGGAATGCAAGAAAGGATGGTACTTTATATGTTTGAAAAGATAAAAGAAATAAACAGTATTGGTGTGATTGATGGTTATGTTGAAGAGGATTATCCTGCCTCTATGAGAATTGAAGACAGTAAATATATTGCCAAAGAATCCGAGGATAAGTTCGGAATTGTAAACAGTGATGACACGGAACTTGTTCCGTTTGAATATGACAGTATAACTCCGCTTACATTCGGTTTATGGGAAATCAGAAAAAGGGAAAAAGTTGGAGCGTTGCAGCTGAAGCTTAATGCAGATGAGTCGCTATATGTAAGCTGGCAGCTTCCGTGTAAATATGATTACATATCTGCGAATGGGGAGGGCATTCTCGAGGCTTCAAGAAATTACGATGGAAGAGGGGATATTACTGATATCATTATTCCAAATCTAGGATTGACGATTGAAGATGCATTCTGTGATTATATTTCGCCTAACTTTTGCAACATAGGAAGACAGCATAAGTGCACAGGGCCGAGAAAATATATCCTAAACACCCAAGATGGCTCTTTATTTAAACTACGGGAAAATGATGTTCTTTTAGGAAAGAAGTGCGTTGATAACGATACGTATTACTTGATATACGGGGATTTTAGTGATGAAACATCAAAGATTGTTAAAATAACGCGGGACGGATCCATAAAGAAAACCAGGCAATATGATGATGACCCCGTAGTCATTTATGCGCCTAGCGGTTTGGATGAGCCTGAGCCTGTGGGCTTTGTGGCTAGATTTCATGGAAAATACTATATTCTAGATAAAGATCTGAATGAGTCGGAAGAACAATTTGAGGAAGTGACCGTTTTAACAAGATATAACGGAAAGATATTCGGAGAAAGACCGGTCAGAGGTATACTTGCAGATTATAAGACCGGTAAGGTCAGAAAATTGGAAGCGTGAAGTCCTCTGTTTTGGTATTAAAAGAGTTAGTCATAAAGGGATCTCTATACAAGGTTGGTTTAGGGGACTTTATTAGTCTTCGCAGATTTGTATGCGTTGCTTAAATTGCACAGTTTGCATAATAAGAATATAAAAAAACAAACGTTTAAACAGGGGTTTCCATGACGGAAGCCCTATTATTATGTGTAAAAGCGCCCGTATGTTCGAAAAACATGACTTTGCGAGGGTCCTTTATGGGACTCTGTAAAGCCGGAAATCTGATATGATAGGATTGCTCCGGAGTTTAGGACTGTGTAAATAAGAGGATAAAACCATGAATGAACTTGTAAAACAGGGAAAATATTACAGTGGATGCGGGCTTTATGAAGAGGCATATCGGTACTTCCTTGAAGCTGCAATGAAGGATGAGGACACGGATGCATACTTCTGGCTGGGAAGGATGTACCTTTACGGCTGGCATGTCCGAAAGGATTATGAGAAGGCTTTTAAATACTTCAAAGAGGGTTACGATATCGATGGCCCGAACTATTTTCTGGCTGACATAATGGAAGAGCGGAAGGAAATTGCGAAAGATAAACTTGGATGGGAACTTTTCATCGATCTTCTTGAATATATGCTTGAATGCGGTGAGAAAAACACTCTTATCTCAATAGGGCTTGAGTATGGATCCGGGGATATATATCCTCTAAACTACGAAAAGCAGAGAGCGTGCTATCAAAAAGCCATCGATTGCGGCATCAACATGGGCTATGAGTGCATGGGAGAGGTTTATTTTAAGGGCGAAGGTGTAGTGCAAGACTATAAGAAAGCTTATGAATACTTCATGAAATATGATGAATTCTGTTCTTTCCTTAAGCCTTTTTGCTTAGCAGAGATGTACAGGAACGGTTGGTATCTGGAGAAAAACATGGAAAAAGCCATAGAGCTATACAAGGAGATAGTTGAATCGGAAGGCTCGTACAAGACGGAAGACATGTATTACCTTAAGTCTTGTGAGATACTCGAGGAACTTGGCATTCCGGTTCCGGAAGATGAGGATTAAAAGATGGGTTATTGGCTTTATATCAATGAAGATACGAAAAAAGAGGTTGAAAAAGACGGGTTTTCCAGGGAATCTATGAAGAACCAACAGTTTAGACTTACGCTTGCCGATGAGCCGATGCATAAGGGCTTCTTTGATTATTCCATTACAGAACTCATAAAGAATATGCGTATCGGTGAGGGACACTTCCTAATCATAGGATATCCGACGGTTAGGGAAGACAATGTCTCCGCCATACAGGTCCAGAGAATGGAGCCTCAGAATGGTTTTTGGATTGAGCTGATAATGGTTTACGACGATGGACAGGATTTCCATACATATTGTAAAAATGATGTTTCCACGGAAGAAACCATAAAGATTTTCAGAAAAGTAGTGGTCGATTACACCATTCCGTTCCTGGGAGATTGGGACGAGATAACGGATATTGTTTTAGAAGGTAGCGAAAGGGCAAAAGCACGGGTTAATAAAAGGGGAAAGGAAAAAATATAAATAGCAGAAAAAATTCAGAAAGTTAAACGATTTATCAGAAAAAATGAAGTTTTATGGTATAATCTTATGCGTAAGTGTTTTGTGTTTATAACGGGAATTTGCCCCGGGAAAGGTACTCTATGGCTATATCATATAACGGATTATGGAAATTGCTGATTGATAAGAATATGAAGAAAACAGAACTGATTGAGCAGATAGGAATCAGCAGTGGTACCCTCGCAAAAATGGGACGAAATGAAGAAGTAGCCTTAAGTGTTCTAACAAAGATCTGTGAAAAGTATGGATGCACATACGGGGACTTGATCAGTTACGAGAAAGAACAGAACTAACGGCAATGGTGTTTCTATTAAGGAGTTGGGCATATGGGAAATTTTAGCTTTTTGGAAGAAAAATGGAGTGATCTGGCAAAGCTTGGTGATTTGTCTGAAAAATACTTATATTCTGATCCGAATACATCCATTATCAAGCAAGGGATGTGCTCAGAAATCATGGTTAAGTATATGCTTGCATATGAAGGAATTCCTGAGCCGTCGGATTTTAATGAAAACACACATGCCAACAGAATCAAGCTCCTTAAACATGCTTGTTTGTTGCCATATGATATAAAGAACATCATTTATGTCCTTAAAGAAGCAAGAAATAATGCGGCGCATGAGGCAGGCGATGATTCGCAGACAGCAAAAGACAATCTACCTTTATTATATAACTTGTGTGTCTGGTATATGCAGGTATATGGGGACTACAGCTTTAATCCCGAACCGTACAAAGTACCCGTGGATTATACAGTAAGTATTAAGGAACTTGAAGAAGAAAACGCCAACCTTGAAGAAAGATACAAACAGCTCCAAATCGAAATGGAGAAGATTAGGGAAAAGGCAAAGCAGGAAAGCAATAAGAGAATAATTAATTACGGAAAGAAGATTCTGAATTACAAGCTTACTGAAGCGCAGACAAGAATGATTATTGACGAGCAGCTGCGCAATGTTGGATGGGAAGTTGATACTAAAAAACTGACATATGCGAATGGAGCCAGACCCGAGAAGGGAAAGAATAGGGCTATTTCTGAATGGCCCACTGATTCGGAAACGGCTAGTTGCGGATATGCGGATTACGCGCTGTTTATCGGTGAGAAGCTTGTTGCAGTGGTTGAAGCAAAACGCAAGCATAAAAATATCTCGTCTGTCATAGATGGTCAATGCCGTGATTATGCGAGGCTAATTAAAGCGGAACACGAGAAGTATGTGATCAAGCACTACGGCGAATACAAGGTTCCTTTTGTATTTGCTACAAATGGTCGTGAATATATAAAGCAGTTTGAGACTATGTCAGGAATCTGGTTCCTTGATACGAGAGAGCAGTTTAATGCACCGAGGGCATTATCAGGTTGGCCTTCACCTGAAGGAATTGAGCAGGATTTGGAGAAAGATAGTAAGGCTGCAGATAAGGAACTTGCAGCAACCGGATATGAATTGCTTGAAGATAAAGATGGTCTTAATCTCCGCTACTATCAGGTTGATGCAATAAAAGCTGCTGAGAAAGCCATAGCCGAAGGAAGTAAAACAGTTCTACTTGCTATGGCAACCGGTACAGGAAAGACAAGAACTGTACTGGGTATGATTTATAGATTCTTATCAGCCAAGCGTTTTAAGAGAATATTATATCTCGTGGATAGGACTGCGCTTGGTGATCAGACTATGGATACCTTTAAAGAAGTCCGGCTGGAAGATCTTAAGACACTAAATCAGATGTATGATGTAAAAGATCTTGGCGAGAAGGATTTCGAGAAAGATACAAAAGTACAGATTGCGACCATTCAAAGCCTTGTAAAAAGAATTCTATATAATGATTCGGATACAGACCTGGGAGTTTCGGACTACGACTGCATTATCGTAGATGAAGCGCATAGGGGATATGTTCTTGACAAGGAAATGGAAGATTCTGAAACCCTTTACCGCAATCAGGAAGACTTCAGAAGCAAATACCGCGCAGTTATTGACTACTTTGATGCGATAAAGATAGCTCTCACCGCTACTCCGGCCCTTCATACAACGGAAATATTTGGCAAACCGGTATATGAGTACAATTATCGTACGGCAGTAATAGACGGTTTCCTATGTGACTATGATGCACCGCATATTATCAAAACGCAACTTAGCGACGAGGGTATTACTTTTGTCGCCGGTTCCACGGTGCCTATTTATGATCCTAAAACTCATACAATTATCAACAGTGCTGAGCTTGAGGATGATCTTAAATTTGAGGTAAAAGACTTTAACAAGAAGGTCGTTAATGAGTCATTTAACGAAACTGTATTAAAGGAAATTGCTAAGGATATAGATCCTACTGACAAGGGTAAAACTCTGATCTTCGCGGTCGATGATGTTCATGCAGATATGATTGTTGACATCCTGAAGAAATACTATACAGAACAGGGTGTAGACGGTAATGCAGTCATGAAGATTACCGGTTCTATAGAAAATGGAAATCCAGATAAAATCCAGGAGGCGATACGTCGATTTAAAAACGAACAATTTCCGAGTATTGTTGTTACGGTAGATCTGCTCACCACAGGTATTGATGTTGAGGAGATAGTGAATCTTGTTTTTATGCGAAGGATTCATTCACGTATTCTTTTTGAACAGATGCTCGGAAGGGCGACAAGACTTTGCCCGGAGATAGGAAAAACGCATTTTGAGATTTATGATGCTGTTGGAATATATGATGTTTTACAGTCTGTATCAGACATGAAACCGGTTGTTGCCAATCCACATACTACTCTTGAAGATCTCATAGATGGTCTTGATTATCTTGAAACAGAAGATGAGAAACAAGATCAAATGGATATGATCATTGCCAAGATTAATAGAATTAAGAATCGTGTGAGTAAAGAAGAAAGAGAAAAGTTTGTTGTATTAACGGAGACTTCATCTCTCGAAGGCTATGTTGAGGATTTGAGGAATATGCCTCTTGATAAAGCTATTGACTCTGTGAAGAAGAATAAGCAGGCGCTGTGCAAACTTCGCGGAGAATATGATCATACGGTGTATATCAGTGATGAGCAGGATTGTATTGTCAGTCACGAAAGAGTATATGGTAATCCAAAGGATTATCTGCAAGAGTTCCATGACTTTATAAATACTCATATGAATGAGATTGCTGCACTTACAATTTTGGCGACCCGCCCTCAGGATCTTACAAGGCAGACATTGAAGGAATTAAAGCTGATTTTGGATGAGCATAATTATAGTGAAACTATGCTTCAGACCGCATGGAAGGAATGGAAAAATGAGGATATAGCTGCGGATATTATAAGTTTTATTCGTCAGAGGAGCATAGGAGATGCACTGATAAGTAAGGAGGAACGTATCCATAGCGCAATAGAGAAGGTAATGATGGCACATCCTGAACTTGGTAAGATTCAAATCAAGTGGCTTGAAAGAATGGAAACTTATCTAATGAAAGAATCTGTAATTAACAAAGCAGCTTTTGATGCGCCGGCATTTGCGAACTTTGGAGGGTTTGGTGCAGTTAATAAATCATTTAGTGCAGTAGGCGATGATCTTGAAAAAATCATAGATGAGATCAATGAATACATGTATTCGGCATAAAACGGGAGGGGTTATTCGATGAATAACAATGAGATTGTAGCAAAACTTTGGAATCTGTGTAATGTACTGCGAGATGATGGAATTACCTATCATCAGTATGTTACGGAGCTTACATATATTCTGTTTCTTAAGATGGCTAAGGAAACCGACTCTGAAAAAGGCATTCCGGAGAAATATCGTTGGGATGTTCTGAAAAGTAAGGATGGTCTTGAACTGAAGAAGTATTATGAAGAGCTTCTCAGAGTACTTGGAGAAGACTGTACCGGACGCATACAGGAAATATATAACGGAGCCCGCAGTAATATTGAGGAGCCTGCAAACCTTAAGAAGATCATCACTAATATTGATGGCCTTGATTGGTATTCTGCAAAAGAGGAAGGACTCGGAAATCTATATGAGGGGCTGTTGGAGAAGAACGCTAACGAAAAGAAATCCGGGGCTGGACAGTATTTTACACCTCGTGTACTTATTGATGTTATGACAGAGCTGGTATCACCACAGGCGGGAGAAAAATGCAATGACCCGGCATGTGGTACTTTTGGATTTATGATAGCGGCAGATACATATGTGAAGGCCAATACGGATAATTTGTTTAATCTTGATGAAGAGCAGCAAAAGTTCCAAAAATATGAGGCGTTTACCGGCGGAGAATTGGTTCATGAAACCCATAGACTGGCTCTCATGAATGCTATGCTACATGACATTGAGGGAAAGATCTATCTCTGCGATACTCTTTCGAATCAAGGTAAAGTCATGAGTGGTTATGATGTAGTGCTTACAAATCCGCCTTTTGGAACCAAGAAGGGTGGAGAGCGTGCGACACGTGATGATTTCACATTTCAGACCAGCAATAAGCAGTTGAACTTCTTACAACATATTTACCGCTCTCTTAAGACGGATGGTAAAGCCAGAGCAGCTGTTGTACTGCCGGATAATGTTTTATTCGCAGACGGTGACGGAGAACGAATCAGAGAAGATCTTATGAATAAGTGTAATCTTCATACGATACTGCGTCTTCCTACCGGAATCTTTTATGCACAGGGTGTAAAGACGAATGTTCTCTTCTTTACAAGAGGAAAGACGGATCAGAAGAATACAAGCGAGGTATGGTTCTATGATCTCAGAACCAATATGCCGTCCTTTGGTAAGACAAATCCTCTTAAGGTCGAGCATTTTGAAGATTTCAAAAAAGCATACACTGCTAGCGATAGGCATGCCATCAAGGACGAGAGATGGAGTGTATATACCTATGAGCAGATATCGGAAGAAGGTAAGAACCATAGTCTTGACCTGGGTCTTATACGTGATGATTCTATTATAGATTACAATGATCTTCCTGACCCGATTGAAAGCGGTGAAGAGTGCATAGCACAGTTAGAAGAAGCAGTTGACCTTCTTCAGAGTGTTGTAAAAGAGCTTAGGTCTCTGGAAAACAAGGAGGCATAGGCTATGGCAAAGGCAAAAAGTAAAAATACCACGATAGATGAGGCATTAGTGTCTGCTGAAGAGCAGCCTTATGAGGTGCCTGGAAATTGGTGTTGGACAAAGGTGAAATATGTTTCGGAGGTTGTTACGGGTAGTACGCCAAGTAAGAAGCATGAAGAGTATTATGGAGGTTCATTTCCCTTTTTTAAGCCAGCAGATTTGGATGCTGGTGATAACGTCGTAGATGCAACTGAGTATTTGAGTGATGAGGGGAAGGCTGTATCAAGGATTGTTCCAAGATTATCAACTGCTGTTTGTTGTATTGGAACTATAGGGAAAAGTGGTCTTCTGAAGGTTGAAGGAACTACAAATCAGCAGATTAATTCCATGATTCCTAGAATTAATCCGCTATATGTATATTATTACAGTAAAACTGATGAATTCGTGAGAGAACTCTGGGATAAATCAACGTCAACGACTATTTCGATGGTTAATAAGAGCAATATGGAAACTAATAATATCCCGCTCCCGCCTCTTGCAGAACAGCAGCGTATTGTAGAGCAAATTGAGAACCTGTTTTCTAAACTTGATGAGGCGAAGGAAAAAGCTGAACTGAGTTTGGAAAGCTTTGATAGTAGAAAAGAGGCGATTCTGTATAAAGCTTTTCGAGGAGAGCTTACAGAGCATTTTCGTAGTCATAAAAATGTGGAACCTGCATCGGTTTATCTAAATAAACTTATGGATGAGGAGAAAACATTTAGCAGAAACGATTTTAAATTTTGGGAAAATGACAGATTACCTATAGGATGGGTAGAAAGCAAAATAGGAAATCTATTGTATTTTGCTGGACGTATTGGTTGGAAAGGGTTAAAAGCTGAAGAATATACCGAAGAGGGACCGTTATTCTTGTCTGTATACAATTTAAATGATGGTGATGAGGTTACTTATAATCGCGTATATCATATTACTAAGGAAAGATATGAAGAAAGTCCTGAGATTATGGTTCAAGTAGGAGATGTTCTCCTTACAAAAGATGGAGCAGGTATAGGAAAGCTAGGTTATGTAAGGGAACTTCCAGAGGAAGCAACCATAAATTCTTCTCTTTTGCTAATTAGACCAGGTGAAGTGGCTGATTCAAAATATGTGTTTTATCTATTATCGGGACCGGAATTACAAGAAATAGTTAGGGAACGAATAACGGGTAGTGCCACACCGCATCTTTTTCAGCGAGATATAAAAGAATTTTTGATACCTATTCCACCGATAGAGGAGCAAAGAGAGATTGTTTCTATATTGGACGCTATTCTTAGTAAAGAATATCAAGCTTATGAGGCGGCTAAAATGTTAATAGAACAAGTGGATATAATGAAAAAATCCATCCTTGCAAAAGCTTTTCGAGGCGAGCTTGGAACAAATGATCCTATGGAAGAATCGTCCATAGAATTGTTGAAGCAAATATTGGAAGCTTGAGAAATCGAACAAGAAACTATTTTTTCGGAGATCGAAAATGGAGGAAATGTTGTGTTTACACCTGAGGTGATAGAGCAGTTACAATATTACGTATATCGGTTGATTGATCCCAGAAACGGACAAACATTTTATGTTGGAAAAGGGAAAGGTAACAGAGTATTTGCACATGTTGAAGATGCCTTAAAGTCTTATAACGGCGAGTCTTATGAAGATAATGATGAAGACGATATTTCTTCCAAAATACAGCAGATCCGCGATATAAAAAATGCCGGTTTGGAAGTGATTCATGTCATTCAACGATATGGGTTGACTGAAAAGGAAGCATTCGAAGTAGAGGCTGCTTTGATAGATGCATATGGAGAACTGACAAATATTCAAAGTGGGCATTCGGCGGACCGTGGTGTTAACAATGCCGAAGTATTGCAAAGAGAGCTCTCATATGAGGAATATGAGGAGCCGGATTTCAAGTACATAATCATCAAGATTAATAATCGGGTTCTTGAAGAACGTGGAAATGATATTTATGAAACTGTCAGAAGGGCTTGGAAAGTCAATCTTAATAAAATAAAGGATTACAAGTATTGCTTTGCTGTTCTTAATGGTGTTGTTAGAAATGTTTATATTATGCAGGAATGGAAGCAAGACACTAAGGGCAGGACAGGAAGATGTGAATTCATTGGTTTAGAAGCCGATGAGGCAATAAAGAGCAGATTCGTTAATAAGCGGATTCCGGAGAAGTACAGAAGGAAGGGAATGGCGTCGCCGATTTTGTACCACGATTAAAACCTCGTATTTTAATGATATAGTATAGATGTTTTTTATTCGAAAAGGAGAAGGTCATGATCAATGTAGAGAAGCTCAATCCAATATTGAAAGATGTTAGGGTCAAAAGGTTCCCAACAGACCTGCAAGTTTAACTGATAGTTACTATAATCAAGCACCTTGAAAACTTTATACAAACCGCGTGGTTGAGCCAAAAATCAGTCATTGTATGG
>ODAI010788331.1_pt1 | contig 18223 bp, 13 predicted proteins | sample 1539321 | NCBI WGS metagenome assembly ODAI01 (sample SAMN02144231, study PRJEB22623) | gut metagenome | biome: sheep rumen | host: Ovis aries | place: New Zealand | reverse complement strand
TCAATTGTATCATCCATATCTACAAGAATGGTCATTTCTGTCTCCTTTTTCATTCTCCATCTTTGATCCTGTGCTGTTCCGGCTTTCCAGTGTTCCCGATTTACCGCGTATTTGTACTCGTTCTGACGTTTGTGTATCGTAACACAACAGCTCTGCGGATTCAATCCGATTGTAGACAGCTCACCCGCTTTTCAAATGGCAAAAATCCATCCGGGGATTTTGTTCGTTCTCATCGAAAAAGGTCACTGACAAAACCTGAGCTGTGAATGGCGATTTCGCTGAAGCGTACAAAAGCCGGTCTTGACAGTCACCAGCGTTCCCTCTATAATCAGCATCGCATCAATCATCGTTAGGGGCGCGTATGCTGAGATGGCCTTATGGCCTGTCCCTTTGAACCTGTGTAGATAATCCTACCGTAGGGAAGCGAGTTGTTGAACAGTCGTTTCAAAGCGCAGCCCTGTCATGGGCTGCGCTTTTTTCCTTGATCTGATGCAATATCATTTAAGGAGGGGACAAGCCATGTCTCTCAATTTTTCCACCCTTTCCCCTGCAACGTGGGGAACACTCGTTGCCTGCATCATTGCCGGCATCATCATCTTTTTTGTCTCCCGCTCCCGGAAAAGCTGGAACACACGCATGCTCGCCAATGCAGCGCTTTGCATCGCACTTTCTTTCATTTTATCCTGTATCCGGCTGTATAACCTTCCGCAGGGCGGCGCCATTACCCTCGCCTCCATGCTCCCGCTCTTCCTCTTCTCCTACGTGTATGGTGTTGCCCCGGGATTCCTGGTTGGCGCCGGTTACGGAATGCTTCTATTTATTCAGGACGCCTATTTTGTCCATCCGGTTGAACTGATCCTCGATTATCCGCTTGCCTCTGCCATGCTCGGCCTGTGCGGCCTTGCGCCAAAGTTCTCCAAAGACTGGGGAATGATCCCCGGTATCCTCCTCGGTACCTTTGGACGTTTTCTCTGTGCTTTCCTTTCCGGAATTATCTTCTTTGGCATGTATGCGCCTGAAGGTCAGAATGTTTTCATCTACTCTGCCGTCTATAACGGCCTTTACCTGATTCCTGAGGCTGCCATCTGCATCGTCATCGCTATGATTCCTCAGATTCGGGATCTTGCGCACCGGCTAGCCATGGACGAGCTCAAACGACGGTAAACTCTTAAGCAACCCTGTTTCAGATCTCTGTTGCAGGTTACAAAAAAAGAATTATTATTCCATGCAAAGTCCTGCCACTCTTTGAAGTCAGCGGCAGGAAGAATCTGCATCCAGCAGGGGCCGGGTAAACCGGCCCTTTTATTATCCGTCTTCCCGCTGAACGGCAATGGATTGTTGCTATTCAGCCTGAATGACTGTCAAAACCCAATTGGGGGCTGAATACCAACAACAGAAAGAGCGATGATGGTTGGAAATGCAAGGAAATCAGGCATGAAAGTGCTATACAGTAACGACCAGATTGTTGCTATTTAGCCCAAATGACTGTCAAAAGTCAATTGGGGACTGAATACCAACAGCGGAAAGAACGATAATGAATACAATGAATACAGCGGTGACTTTGATAATGTAATTACGTTGGACGACCTGTTTTGTTGATGATTTCAGCCTGTAGTATGCGATTCGTTATATTCGAAGCCGGAGAAAACTTTCACGAATCGAACCTCACGGGCAGACTTTACAACATCCCGGAAATCTGTTATTATCTCCGAACGTCAGCTCTGTTATCCAAATAATCCATACAGGAGTTGCCAGGTCGCGAAGCATCAGTTTATCAATTCCATGCCTCAGACAAAGCAACCCGGACAAATGACTAAAGTTGGAGCCCGAGGAGGTTCCGGTACAGAGCACCGTTTTTCTGTCTGGCAATTGACATGAAGCATTCCGGACAAAAACCGAAGACCATTTTTATCTGAAATGGAGGAAAAAAACTTGGATATTCAGTACCTGCTGTTTCTGCAAAATTTCAGAAACAGCATCAATGACGCTTGGACTCCGTTTATGGAGTTTGTCTCTTCTTTTGCCGTCGACTATCTGATCCTGATTCCGATCTTTTTCTACTGGTACATCGACAAGCGGAAGGGACTTTATACTCTGGTGTCCTATTACCTCTGTATGTTCCTGACGCCGCTGATCAAGCTGACCGCCTGCGTCTATCGTCCGTGGATCCGGGATGCACGCATCCTGCCGGCCGGTGATTCCATCCGGACGGCAACCGGCTATTCCTTCCCCAGTGGCCACACCACGACCGCGGCACCGCTGGCCGGCGGAACAGCCGTCAATATCTGGAAGAACAGACGATTCCGCTGGCTGTCCGTCCTGTTTGTCATCTTTATTCTGCTGACCGCCTTCTCACGTAACTATCTGGGCGTTCACACGCCGCAGGATGTTTGCGTGGCCCTCATCCTTTCCTCTTTCAGCCTTGTGGCCGTCTCCGTTCTGTTTGATTATCTCGGTGATCATCCGGAAAAAGAGAACCTGTTCCTGTTGGGCGGCTTCATTCTTTCCTGGCTTGGCATTCTGTACATTTCCGTCAAATCCTATCCGATTGACCTGAATGCCGAGGGAAAACCGATTGTCGACCCGGTAAAGATGATGAATGACGGATACGGTGATCTGGGAAAGGTCATTGGTTTCATCATTGCCCGCTTCGTAGAGAAAAACTGGATTCGCTTCAAACCTCTGAAAAAGGATGTCAGAATCTTCATTCTCTGCCTGATCTGCCTTATTCCGGTCGTTATGCTTAAAACCTATATCCGTCCGGTACTCACCGGCGCTTTCGGTTCTCACTGGGGAAAGCTTCTGTTCTCCGTGATTAATACGTTCTATTACATTGCGCTGGTCCCCTTCATCCTCAAGCTGACAGGGAAGGCGCTGCATTTACAGGAAGTCTGATGAATTCATGAGTCGCCTGTTCTGCTCCATTGCAGAACAGGCTTTTTGTTGTCTGCCCGCCCTTCTGCTGTTGCCTTTTCGCACACAAACAGATACAATGACACCGGAAAAGCCGGTATGAACTGGGCTGCATCCCTATCCCGCCGTCACTTTTACTCATGCTCATTTCTGAGGTAGCCGAACATGCTTTACAAAGACATTTCCACTTTTGCTGATCGCATCGTCAGCAACATTCGTCCCGTACTGGTCGGGAAAGACACGCTTATTCGTCAGCTGCTGGCAGCCGTCCTTGCCGGCGGTCATGTACTGCTTGAAGATGTCCCGGGAACCGGAAAAACGACCCTGGCAAAAGCGTTTGCCGGGTCAATTGCGGGCCGCTATGCCCGTATTCAGTTCACCCCTGACCTGCTCCCCTCGGATGTGACCGGCATGACCATTTACCGGCAGACCACCGGCACTTTTGAATTTCTTCCGGGCCCCGTTTTTACCAACGTCCTTCTCGCAGATGAAATCAACCGTGCCACACCCAGAACGCAGTCTGCACTGCTTGAGGCCATGGAAGAGCGTCAGGTTACGGAAAACGGGGATACCTATCCGCTGCAGCCTCCGTTTTTCGTCATTGCCACACAGAACCCGGTCGAATCCCAGGGGACCTTTCCCCTTCCCGAAGCGCAGATGGACCGGTTTCTGGTCCGCCTGAGCCCCGGATACCCGGACACCGAACAATCCGTTCAGATGCTTGAAAGCCGGGACCGGAAAGATCCTCTTTCGTCTCTCCAAAGCGTTGCCCGTCCCGAGGATCTGCTGGAGGTCCAGCAGCTGGCACAGACCTGCCAGATTTCCCGTGACCTCCTTCATTATATTGTCGCTCTCTGCGAATGTGCCCGAAATCCGGAAAAAGTCACACTGGGCCCCTCGCCCCGGGCCATGCTGATGCTGATGCACATTTCCAAAGTCTGGGCTGCCATGCAGGGACGGGACTATGTCATCCCGGAGGATATCCGGGAACTGGCCGACCCGGTTCTGGCTCACCGCCTTATTCCCGGCGGCTTCCATAAACCCGGATATGAACATACCCTGATTCAGGAATTCCTCTCATCGGTTCCTGTCCCTACTGAGGCCCGGCCATGAACATCCTGATCTTCCTTCTGGTCTTCCTGCTGCTCCTTCTCCTGTACCGAATCTGCCTGACAACGCTTGCCCTGCCGCATCTCACCCTCCAGCGCCATTTCTCAAGAAAGGCCGTCTTTGAAGGGGAGTGCGGCGAAATGACGGAAATCGTCACCAACGCCAGCCTTATTCCCATCATCTGGATTCGCCTGGAAAGCTCTATCGCCAACGCCCTTCAGTTCACAGAGCAGACCGATCTCGAACTGAATGGTGACCGGCACATTCAGAGCCTGTTCACCCTGCTCCCCAGACAGCGCATCATCCGCCGTTACCCGGTACAGTTTCGCCGGCGCGGGGCCTATTCCGTCAGTTCCTCTGCCCTGACCGCCGGTGATGTCACCGGAATGTGCCGGATCATGAAAGAGCAGTCCTGCAGGGCAGATATCCTCGTCTGGCCGAAACTGATTCCGGACCGGGACCTTCCGCCGCTCCTTCTGGGAACCATTGGACAGTGGCGCCTTGCACATCCTCTCTCCGAGGATCCCTTCCTGATCCGCGGCCTTCGGGAATACCAGCCGGGTGATCCTGTACGCGCCATTCACTGGCCCACGACGGCCAAAACCGGCCGGGTGCATATTGCCCTGCACGATCCCTCCTCCGGCACCCGTCTTCTGGTTCTCCTCAACGGGCAGAAAACGGAAAATCAGTGGAGCGAACTCATGGACTACGAACAGGCCGCCATTGAATACGGCATCTCCCTGGCGGCCTCCCTGTGCCTGTATGCCCTGCGTCACAACTGCGCAGCTGGTTTCGCCTCCAACCTGAAACTGACCGGAAGCGAGGAAACGCCGTTCCTTCCGCCCGTGCTTTCCAGCGGACAGCGGGAACAGCTTCTCAGTACCTTTGCCCGGCTGAAAATATCCTTTACCCTGCGCTTTGAAACCTACCTGAAGACCCTTTCACCGGATCCCGGCACGGATCTCCTTCTCCTGACTTTCTACCTGACAGATGAAATGCAGGCTGTGATTCAGTCCCTCCGGCGTCGGGGCCACCGTGTACATGTCCATCTTCTTTCTCAGACGCCCGCGTGAATAATGAAGAGGCCCTGTCGCTCAGCGACAGTTTATCAAATCCAGGCCATTGACAAATCACTCAGGCAAATGAACAGCGTCGAGGCCTGCAAAGGAGTGCCCTATGAATCTGCATTCAAAAAAAGCCGCCCTGATATGGACAATCCTCATGGTCCTTTCCGGTCTTTTCCCCGTTCCGCTTGCACTGATCCTGTACCTGAATCCGGCGGTCATTGCGCACCTGCCCCTTCTCTGTGCAGTGGTTGGTCTCGCCGCGTTCCTGGCGGACTCCCCTTCAAAGCCGTGCCGGATTCTCTGCGGGAGCCTCGGTGCACTCCTCCTGTGCCTCCACGGCGCACTCGTTTTCAGCCATCCATGGCCCCTGCTTTTGATTCCCGTCCTTTATCTGGCCCAGCTTCTGTTCCTCATCCGTCCTCACCCGGGAACCTCCTTTTTTCAGCTTCCGTTTTTCCTTTCCTGCCTGGCAATTTACGGTGCGTTCCAGTTTGGCATGATGACCCTGCCCAATATTCCATGGGCAGCTGCTTTTCTGCTCTTCCCGGTTTCCTTTCTTCTTTTCCTGTTTTCCGGTCTGGTTCTCAACAACCAGGATCTGCTTCAGGTAGAGATCCGGTTCGGACGCAGGGTCCCGCGTTCCGTGCTCAATGTCAGCCGGCTCAGCATTTTCCTTCTCCTGTTTGCCGCTCTGATCATTACCTGCATTCCTCAGATCTCACAGTTTCTGCATTTCCTGTATCAGACACTCAGGGATCTCCTCCTCTCGCTCGCAGCGTTCCTCTCCTCCCTGTTCAGGGATGAAACAGTACCGGAAAGCGCTCCGTTGACGGGTTCATCCCTGTTCCCGGCAGCGGAGTCAGCAGCGGAAGCCGCACCGAATCCCATCCTCGAAATGATCCTCAATCTCATTACCTGGGCGTTTCTCCTGTCGCTTGTTCTCTATCTCCTTTTCCGGATGGCAAAACTGCTGCTCCGGCTCCTGCGCCACCTTGTCCGGCGCTTCCAGCAGTACATCAGCTCATTTGACACCGTCTACGTAGACACCTATGAGGATCTGCCGCAGTCCGATTCCATCCGGCAGGGACTCTTTCGGCGAAACAGAAAGCCCGCGGTTTCCTTCGGCGACTCTCCCCGCGGCAAAATCCGCTCCGTCTATCTGAAGAAGCTGCTGCATCATCCGGAATGGTCTCCATCTGAGACGGCGAAAGATCATCTGTGTCAGCCGGCCGCCGAGCTCTATGAAAAGGCCCGATACAGTACCCATGACATGACCGATGAAGAAGCCGCGCGCTTCACTTCTCTTGCCGAATAAAAAACGTGAATCAGGATTGCCTGATTCACGTTTTTCGTTTCTTTCATCCCGGGTGTTTTGACCATACAGGGATTTCAGAAGTCCCATCCGGCCTGATTCTCTCTATTTCGCCTGCTGCTTCATAAACTGCAGAACCTCCGCCATTTCAGGAATAGACGGAGCGGCACCGGGCTTCAGGATGCACAGGGATGCCGCATGGGCGGCGGTCGAAAGGCATTCCGGAATGTCCCTGCCCATGGACCACAGTGCCAGGAAGGTTCCCATAAACGTATCCCCTGCCGCTGTCGTATCCACAGGAAATACCGGCACCGCCGGCTGCCAGACATCTGTTCCGTCAGCCCCCAGATACCAGGCTCCGCGGGCGCCGCAGGTAATGATCAGGCTGGTGTTCGGATATTTCTGCCTCAGAACAATTGCCGCCTCCCCGTTTCCGGCGAGATACCCGGCTTCGTCCTCATTGACAAACAGGAAATCAAGGAGATGAAGCGGATAGCGCTCCGTTCCCTCAACGGGAGATGGATTCATGGCAATCCGCATGCCCCGCTCTTTCGCTTCCCGGATAAGTTCCGGAATACAGCTGACCTCATTTTGCAGTACCAGCAGATCCCCTGCGTCAAACCGGCCCAGTACCTGCCGGACCTGTTCGTGATCCGCTGAGGCATTGGCACCGGGAAAAAGGATAATGGCATTTTCGCCCGAATCGCTGACCTGAATGATGGTATGTCCGCCCGGAACATCCAGTTCCCGGATACATGAAATGTCCACGCCGGCTGACTGAAGCAGGTCAAGAAGCGGTCCTCCATCTTTGCCCACATTGCCGGCATGATAGACCCGGGCGCCGCTCCTGGCAAGCGCAATGCTCTGGTTGAGTCCTTTCCCGCCGCAGACAACGTTTCTTGACAGAGCCGCGGCGGTTTCCCCGGGCCGGATGAATGTGTGCATCCGATAGACAAAGTCCAGATTCAGTGATCCGAAATTCAGTATTTTCATGTCTGCTCCTTTACATACCATGCCCGGTCCTTTGGCGCCGCGGCATTTACGCTGCGCCAAAGGACCTATTCCGGGCCAAGGCTATCTCAGCACCCTTGAAAGCTCCACAAATCGGTAATATTTCTCCTCCACCCGTGTCAGATACGCATCCAGTGCCTCTGCCGTATACGGGCAATCATCCGAAATCCGAAGGATCAGGACAGAACCGCTTCTGGTGTTGAGCCGCATGTCATTGAGCATATCCGATGCGCGTTTGGCTTTGTCATCTCCGCAGTCGTATGACCCGAAGACGCAGTAGGTAAACCCGAGGTCAAACGCCACTTCGAGTCCGCGCCGGCTGGCTGCCAGGTCAGGCGGACGGAAATAGCGGGTCAGAGAAGGCTTCCCCGAGACATTGGACATATCGCCAATGATATGCAGCAGCGTGTCATAACTGGTCATCAGGTCTGCCCGGAGGGCATCCGCTTCCGTGTCGTTGATCTCCACATAATGTGTATCTCCGTCGAGGCCAATGGCCATCGGCGCGCCTGTATGCGTCAGGGTTCCCACATCATGACCGGCCGCAGCAATGGCGCGGGCCAGATTGGGATTGTTGGCCACACCATCTGTCTGCAGGAAAAACGTGGCATACGCCTGGTGCTTTTCAAGCACATCCAGCACGGCCTGCACGCACATATCGCTTCCCCAGCCGTGGAAGGTCAGGAATACCTGATTATCCGCGTTGGGAACGGTTCCTCTTTTGTTTAACGCCTCTCGTTCCAGATAGGTAAAGCCGGGCAGCTGATCCTCCTTTTTCTGTGTCTCCATTCCGATGAAACCATTGGTGATCTGCTGCAGCACATTGGTGTAACTGGTCTGTCCGGGCGTGATCGCATCCCGGAGTCCGGCCTCAATCCGGCTCTCGGGAAGCGGCCAGGTGTACAGGAGAGAGGCATCCGTCAGAATCATCCCCGGGCTCATCGCAGGATAGGGGGACTTTTCCTCCAGGAGATACCGCACATAATTTCCCAGCGTCCCCTCACGGGGAAAGACGCCCATCCGGAAATTGGCAATTCCTCCGATCTGCAGAGACGGCATTTCCTTTGAGAAAATCTGTTCACAGATGCTCTGCGGTTCGCTCAGGCGCCAGACACTTTCCGGTGTCGCCTCAAGGGTGGCTGAGATTACCGGGCACCCCATCGCGCAGGCACACTCAAGGAATACCTCGGATGCCGCGCCCACCGGGCGCAGGTCAAGTTCCCCCTCATACGCATACAGGATCCGGAGTCTCTCCCGGATATCCAGCAGCGTACACATGAAATCTGTCGCGCTGATGATATCTTCCTCGACCAGCAGTCCGATCTGATGTCCCGCCTGAACAATCTGGCTCAGCGCATCCATCTCCGTTTCGATCTGCGACCGGGTTACAAAAAACGTGCCGATGGAATTCTTGGCACGGAGGGCTCCCAGTACATTGCGGATTTCATCCTGTGGCCCTATGCCCTCAAACGTCAGAATCGTCGCCTCTTTGGAGGTATACAGCCGCGGCATGACCGCCGTCATCCGTCCGTTATTCTGCTCAAGCAGACTGGACGCAGTTTCAAGCCAGATCAGCTGTTCCTGCGGCGTGGCCGCCTGCTGCGGCACCTCCTTTACTCCCTGAAAATTCCCCACAGACACAGGAGGGGCCGCGTTTTTAAACGTGCGCTCCACCATTTTCCGTATCAGATAGACCTGCGTATGATAATAGATGGCTGCCGTCAGAGAAAGAATAAACAGAAAGGACAGGACCACCGTTGTCTTTGGGGAACGCCAGATCCGCCGGAAACACCGTTTCCGTTTTGGTTTCGGGCCAGGACGTCTGGATCGATTTGTTTTTTTATCTCTCACCTGTGTCCCTCCCCCTTAGGCGCCGTCCGGACCAGATCCGGCAAAAACAAACCAGGGAGGGAAAAGCAGGTGACTTTTTCAAGTAAGCCATGCTCTCCCTCCCTCAGTCCCTGTCCCGACGGGACAGGTTCATTGTGAAAAGAATTACAGAAGTTTCTGGATCAGACCGGTCTCCCAGATCAGGAACAGAACCGATGCACCGGTCAGGATCAGAAGAATCGTGTTGATGACCGAGAATGTCGATGACTTTCCGTCATCCACCTTCTCCGCCTTTCGCGTTGTGTTGTTCTCAGGCTTCGCATCCGGCACTTCCACTTTTGGCTTGACAGGCTCTTCCTTCTGCTTTTTCTTTTTAGGCTCTGCCGGGCCTGCCGCCTGTTCTGCCTGTTTCTGTTTTCTGGAAAAACCGAATTTGGGCGGGCGCCAGCTGGCAGCCTTGGAAGGATCCGCCTCGACAGTCTCATTCTCCTCTTCGGATTCTTCCTCTTCCAGCTCGCCCACATTTGATTTTGTGGCGGCGTTATACGCCTGAATCAGCCGTGCTGCCTGAACCAGCATGTTCTGTGCTTCCGGTGAATCCGCGCCGCCCTTCATTCCCAGAATATCCTGTACACCTGCCAGGTTCGGGATGGATGTCTGGGTCTGCACGGGTGCCTGCATCACCGGCTGCACCGGGATCTGCATCACCGGCTGTACCGAAACCGTCGTCGACATGGGGATGGAACCAACCGGCATGGCGGTCTGAACCGGAGCCGTAAAGACGGCTGACTGTCCGGCCTGTGTGGCCTGCACCGGTTGAACATTGCCTGCGGTCTGCACCGGCTGAGCACCGGTCATTGTTCCCGGGATCTGCACCGGCTGAACATTGCCTGCGGTCGGTACAGGCTGCACACCGGCCTGTACCGGCTCATTAGCCTGCGGCATCCTGCCATCCATGGCCGGCTGAACCGGAATGCCGGAAGGCTGCGGAGCTGGCGCGGCAGGGACTTCCATCTGAGGAACCGGACCTGCACCCTGCATGAACGGCATCTGTCCGTTTTCCATTCCGGCGCCTGGCACCGTTCCCGCTGCCGAAACAGGGCTCCCCTGCGGGGCATTGGGATTGACGCCATAATACCCGCCGGGCGCCCTCGGTTCCACCGGCGGCATTTGCCGCTCCGGCTGGCGCGGCATTGCTGCCGGCTCAGCATACCGATTCGGCGCATAACCCGGGGCAGCCGAATTTCCAGCTCCATAGTCTCTTGAATAACCATTTCCTGCGCCGGGGGCAAAGCCTGCCCCGGTGCGGCCGGTGGAATAACCGGAATAACCGCCCTCAGCCGGACGTCCCTGATTAGGGGAACGCCACGCCTCTCCATACGGCTGCTCCGGTACGGCATAACGATCCGTCCGATAACTGCCGGGCTCTCTGTACGAAGGGGCCTGATAGCCGCCCAGTGGCCTGCCCGGATCGAAGCTGCCGGCACTGCCATAGGCTGTTCCCGGCCGCGGGGCAGCATTTCCCGGGGACGCATATCCGGAATAACCCGCTCCGGTATACGGGAAACCGGCACTTTCCGATCTCCTTGAAGCGGCGCTTCCCTTCTCTTTTCCGCCGGTTTTCCCATACAGCAGCCCGAGCTTAACGATCATTTCAGAATAAATGTCCCGGGGAAGCGGATTTCTCGAATACTCCCCGATAAACTCATTCATCATCATTTCGACAAGTTCGCTGCACTGGGACTCACTGCGGCAATAGCTGCGTCCCTCCGCAAAAGCAAATGGCCAGAAATCACTGCGAAACTCATCTGCCATAGAACGGGTACTCAGGATACGTCCCGCCCATTTTTGATTGAGGTTGTTCTGCACTCCCTGATACTGCATATCCGCCTCCGTCAAAATTATCATGATCAGTCAGAAACTGACTGGAATCCTTCTGTATAATTGCTTAACATTATACATCAGACACAGGAATCAATTCAATAAGTAAAATCCGCATTTGTTACAAATAAGACGCTTTTCTTAAACATTGTAATATTTTTCCGCTTCATTCGGTCTGTTTTTCAGGGGGATGCCCCCCTGTCCCGTCAATTTTAAACTTCCTTTTTCGTTCACTTTGTTGTAAAATATTTGTAAGTTCCACTCTTTCTTAACCCTCTAAACAACCAACACAGGGCTGGGGAAAGCCGGTGTGACCGACAAAAGCACATCCATAGGGCTCTGTTCGCCTGTTCCAATCTGACATTTCATGATTTCCCGGAGACAGCAGACGACAGGCGGCTTCCGTCTCCAAAGCAGGAAGCGGTCCTGACACAAGCTGACACATTGACAAATTGTCACATTCTGGCCGGAATATATTTTCCCGTGCTAATGATCACGTTCAAAAGAAAGGTTCTGCCGCGCGGCGGCAGTTCGACAAATCTGACTCAGAACAAAGATGCTCCGACAAAAGACCACCAATTAAGCCCTCGAAAGGAGTTTACTCATGCTTTTTCTGACGATCCTGCTCACTTTCAGTCTTTTTCTTCTTCCTGCAGCCGGAATGGCCTCCGATATCGTATCCATCACCTCGCTGCCTGTCCTTGAGGTCAAGCCCTGGTCCGTTCCCTCCAACGAATCCATTCGTTTCAGTCTGGGAATGTCTCCCGGATGGAATCTGGGCAACGCCTTTGACTGTTACGATGAGGACGGCACCATAAAGGCCGGAGAGAACGATCTTGTCCTGGACTCCCTCTGGAGCGGCTTCCCTGCAACACAGCAGATGATCCAGCTCATTAAAAACTCCGGCTTTAAGACCATCCGCATACCGGTATCCTGGCACGATCATCTGATCGACGAACAGTATACCATCAATCCGGACTGGCTGAACCGTGTACACCAGGTGGTTGACTGGTCCATCCGTTACGGCCTCAAAGTTATCCTGAATGTGCACCACGATAATACACTTGACTATATTTATCCGGACAAAGCGCACCTCGAACAGTCCAGGACTTATCTGACGGCCATCTGGAAACAGCTCTGCAATGCCTTCGGCAGTTATGACGAGCACCTCATTTTCGAAGGCCTGAACGAGCCCCGGCTCGTCGGAACAGAGGTCGAATGGCAATACTCCTATCTGGATCCTCTCTGTATCGAGGCAAGTGAATGCATCAACCAGCTGAACCAGGCCTTTGTCGATACGGTCCGGGCCTCCGGCGGACTCAATGCCGAGCGTTACCTGATGATCCCGGCCTACGCGGCCTCCCCGTATACCGCCGTGTTCAATAATTTCACACTGCCCAAGGACAGTGCCGAGGACCGTCTGCTAGTTTCCGTTCACGCCTATATCCCCCACGAGTTTGCCATGGACGCCGCCGGCACCGATTTCTTTGATCTGGAAAATCCCGAGCAGACCGGCGTCATCGACGAGGCCTTTAACGCACTGTACGACACCTACATCAAAAAAGGCATTCCCGTGGTTATCGGCGAATTCGGAAGCACAGATAAAAACAACCTCCGTGACCGCCTTGATTTCACCGCCTATTACACCGCCCGCGCTTATGAGCGCGGCCTCACCTGTGTGATATGGGACAACGGCAATTTTGACGGATATGAGGAATCCTTCGGTCTTTTGGACCGCGGACAGCTGACCTGGTTCTGGCAGGACATTATCGACACCGTCATGATGTACTGCAAGTAACCGGCCGCAGCCCTTTGTCTGCCTCCCTGGTCAGACAGATTTTGGTCTGTTTGACCATGACGACAAATTGATCGAAACAGCCGTTGCTTTCGCCGAAAAGGCCGGAGGAAAAAGATGCTGAACAGTTTGCGATCTTTTGTCCATATGCTTCGTCTCCCGAAACCGGACTATGAGGTCTACTGCCGGGAAAAACGCCTTGAGCGATATGAAAAAACCGGCGGACAAGTCCGGCACCTGTGGCTTCATGCTCTGGCTCATCGTGTTCTGCTCCCTCTGATAAAAGCAGAACTCTATCTCAGCAACAAGCGGCTGACCATTCTGCGGGATGACCGCCTCCCCACCGACCGGCCGGTCATCTTCTGTCCGACCCATATCGGCGACATGGATATCGAGATGTCCTTGCTTGCCATTAAAACGCCATGCTGGCTGGTGTTCGGTGATCCCCGTTACCTGTATAAAGATGTGAGCGGCATAATGCTCCAGATGAACGGATATATTCCTCTGGACACCTGCGAAAAACCAGACAGAAAAGCCGCAAAAGCGCAGATGAAAGCCCTGCTTCAAAAGCGGGGCAACCTGCTTCTTTTTCCGGAGGGCACCCAGAATCTCAGCCCCAATGCACTCGTGGGGCATCTCTATGCCGGTGCTGTCGACCTGGCGATTACCTGTGGGGCTCAGATCGTTCCGATCGCCATCAAACGGGATGGGGACAGGTTTTATTTCATCCTGGGGAAAAATATCTCCTATGATGGCTGTAACTATGAAGACCGCTTCCATTTGACGGATGAACTGCGGGATCACATGTCATCTCTCAAGTGGGAACTGATAGAGCATTTTCCGGCAATTCGAAGAAATGAACTCCCGGATACCGCCTACGAAGACTTTATGAAAAGCGTCATCACCCCGAATATTGAGTCCGTCATGACAGTCGATGAAGTCAGGGCAGCTGTGTTCCATCCCAAAGGCATAACGGATCCGGCAGAGGCGTTTGCATTTTTGGACAGGCTTATCCCGTGCCAGAAGAATGCCTTTCTGTTTGATAAGCAGCTGACAGGATTTTCGTGCTGAGCATCGGGAAGGTGCGCCTTGAGGAGTCAGCACCTTTTTTATCGGCTGAACGGATAGAATAACATTGAAAGAAGAAACGCCAATGAAAGATATGGAGCAAAAGATCCGTCAGTCCATGGAGCAGCAGTGCTTCAAAAGAGGTTATGCCGCACCGGCAGATGTGCTCATGGATATCGGTACGCTGGAACGGAAAAGCTATGATGCCTGGCGTGCCGGACGCGTTCCATTTCTGGAATCCGTGTGCCATGCCAATCTGCATAAACTTGCCGAGATGCTCAAAATCATGCGCAATGTGGCCGCCCAGCGAAAATGGAACCCCTCCGTCACGGTCTATAAGCACAAAAGCCTGACACTTCGATTCTCCAAGTACGGAAATCCGAATGTGGAAAAAGCCTATTCCACACACTATGTCGCAAAAAAGCCGAAAAAAGAACCTCAGGCGGCTCCGAATGAGCCCGCGGCCAATTCGAATGCTGAACCTTCTCCCTCATGAAATCCGCTCGCTTTGCCAATTACCGCGTCGGGCCTTAGCTGAAATGAAAAACGCAGAATCTCCCCGGAGATTCTGCGTTTTTTCGTTCCGGACCAGGTCATGCGGTTCGTTACTGTTTTCAGATGTACCGTCCTGTAATGCTCTCCCTGTTTTGACGGATCTCCGCCGGGTTCCCGCAGGCGACAATCCGGCCGCCCATTTCCCCGCCGCCGGGACCCATGTCCACGATGTAATCCGCCGAACGAATGACATCCAGATCGTGTTCAATGACAATCACGGTGGCCCCGTGGCCGATGAGATGCCGGAATACCTGAAGCAGCGTCTGTACATCCAGCGGATGCAGGCCAATGGTAGGTTCATCAAAGACGAAAACCGTGTCCTCCTGGCCCCGTCCCATTTCGCTGGCCAGCTTCAGTCGCTGTGCCTCACCGCCGGAGAGGCCCGGGGTTTCCTCCCCCAGCGTCAGATAGCCAAGCCCCACGTCATGGAGCACCTGCAGGCGGCTTCTGACCAGCGGCAGGTCATCGCAGGCCGCGATTGCCTCATCCACACTGAGCGCCATCAGTTCCGGAAGGGAAAACCGCTGTCCGTTCTTTTTCTCCCGGCAAATCCGGAACGCCTCTTTCGAATAACGGGACCCGCGGCAGTCCGGACAGGGAATGTCCACATCCGGCAGGAACTGGACATCCAGGGAAATCTGTCCCGTCCCATCGCAGGTCGGGCATCTGAGTTTTCCGGTATTATAGGAAAAATCCCCCGCCTTCCATTCCCCTTTTCTGGCCTCCGGTACCCGGGCGAATATCTTCCGCAGCTCATCATGCACATTCGCATAGGTGGCCACCGTGGACCGGACATTGATGCCGATGGGCGTCGCGTCGATCAGCTTGATCTGGCGGATCCCCTCTGCCTCGATCCGGCGGACATGCCCGGGGAGCGGTTTCCCGGCACATTCGGCTTCAAGGGCCGGAATCAGGCTTTCCAGAATCATCGTCGTTTTCCCCGAACCGGAGACGCCGGTCACCACCGACAGGCGGCCTTTCGGGAAACGCACCTCAAGCGGCTTCACCGTATGAATGGGTCCGGTGGACAGGGAAATCGTCCCGAGCTCAAACAGTTTCCCGCTGTCCATATCCGGGTTCATGCTCGGGCCGCGCTGCGCCTGAAGGAAGGGACCGATCTGCGACGCGGGACTGGCGGCCACCTGCTCCGTCGGTCCCTGAGCAATGATTGTCCCTCCGGCGGCGCCTGCCTCCGGTCCCAGTTCAATCAGCCAGTCTGCATGGGCCAGAACCTGCGTATCATGGTCCACCAGGACAACCGAATTGCCGTCCCGGATCAGGTCATCCATAACTCCTGTCAGGCCCTCGATATTGGAGGGATGCAGGCCGATAGAGGGTTCATCCAGCACGTACAGGACGCCGGTTGTCCGGTTGCGCACCGAACGGGCCAGCTGTGTCCGCTGCCGTTCGCCCGTAGACAGGGTCGAGGCGGCCCGGTCCAGCGACAGGTAGGAAAGGCCGAGGTCGATCAGGCGCCGGGCAGTGTCATGGAAGGCCTCGCAGATATTGACGGCCATGGGACGCATGGGCTCCGGAAGTGATTCCGGAACGCCCTTTACCCATTCACTCAGGTCTGCCAGGGAAAACGTGCAGACCTGGTCCAGTGAGAGCCCGCGAATGGTCAGTGAACGGGCCCGGGCAGAAAGCCGTGTTCCGCCGCAGTCAGGACATTTGTCCTCCCGCAGGAACTTCTCCACCCGCTTCATTCCCTTTTCATCCTTGACTTTGCCCAGGGCATTCAGGACCGTCGCCGTCGCGCTGTAGTAGGTAAAATCAAGTTCAGCGGCCACCGCGCTGTCCTTGTTTTTCGGGGTATAGAAAATGTGCTTTTTCTCCATGGGACCATCATAGACAATCGCCTTTTCCTCATCCGTCAGATCCCGGAAGGGGACGTTTGTCCTGACCCCCATCTCCCGGCAGACATCGGTCATCAGGGACCACATGAGACTGTTCCAGGGCGCGACAGCCCCCTCATCAATGGTCAGATTCTCATCCGGAATCAGCGTTGCCCGGTCCACGGTCCGCACCGTTCCGGTTCCGCTGCAGGTCTTGCAGGCACCGGAACTGTTGAACGCCAGTTCTTCCGCCCCGATGACCTCCACCACTTCCCCGCACACCGGGCAGCGGACCTCACGCTCAGCGGCAAAATCCATGGTCGGCTCCAGCACATGACCATTGGGGCAACGGTAATTGGCGAGGCGGGAGAACATCAGGCGAAGACTGTTGAGCAGCTCCGTAGAGGTTCCGAATGTACTCCGGATTCCGGGGACCCCCGGCCGCTGATGCAGTGCCAGCGCCGCCGGCACATAGCGCACATCATCCACCTGCGCACGGCTTGCCTGCGTCATGCGCCGCCGGGTATAGGTCGACAGGGATTCCAGGTATCGCCTGGATCCCTCCGCATAAAGAACCCCCAGTGCCAGAGAGGATTTCCCCGAGCCGGATACCCCGGCAATGCCCACAATCCGGCCAAGGGGGATATCCACATCCAGATTTTTGAGATTATGCACCCTGGCCCCGCGCACCTCAATCGCTTTCGGTGACGGAATCTGTCTTTCGTCCATTTTGCTGTCCTGCCCTCCATTTTTGCCTGTACAGGGAAAATGGCCGGACAATTGTCCGGCCAAAAGTCATTGGAAAGGATCACCGGACATCGTCCGGTTTCCCGGTCAGATCGTTCTCTGCCTGAACCGGCAGAGAACGATGATGTGTTCAGATCAGATTGTTTCCATCCTGCTTGGAGAACATGTGGACCACATCGCCGCGGAACGTCAGGAACAGATGTTTGCCATAGGCAAATCCAGCCCTGTTTTCCTTGGAGAGCTCCAGCGCCTGTGCGATAAAGACCACGTCGCGGTCGCCCAGGCTGCAGTGAATATGGATGGCGCTGCCCATCATTTCGGACACTTCCACGACCACCTCGAAGGAATCCGGACGGCCGCTCTCGCTCAGCTGGATGTGTTCCGGACGGACGCCCAGGATGATGTCCTGTGCCGGCGTTCCCTTGGCTGCCAGCTGGGAGGCGATCTCCTCCGGAAGGGCCACTTTCGCGCCGCTGACGCTGACGGCGTACCCGTTCCCTTCCTTGAGCAGCTTCGCGTCAAAGAAGTTCATGGTCGGTGTCCCGATAAATCCGGCAACAAAGGTATTGACCGGATGATCAAAGACCTCCTGCGGCGTTCCGATCTGGTTGACAATGCCGTCCTTCATGATGACGATCCGGTCACCCAGGGTCATGGCCTCGGTCTGGTCATGGGTAACATACATGAAGGTGGTATTGATCCGCTGACGCAGCTTGATGATCTCCGCACGCATCTGGTTGCGCAGCTTGGCATCCAGGTTGGACAGCGGTTCATCCATCAGCAGCACCTTCGGCTCACGCACAATGGCCCGCCCGATGGCCACGCGCTGGCGCTGGCCGCCGGAGAGCTGTTTCGGTTTGCGATCCAGGTACTAGGTGATGCCAAGCATTTTGGCCACCTCTTCCACCTTTCTCGCAATTTCATCCTTCGGTACATGTTTCTGTTACAGCGGGAAGGAGATGTTTTTGCGCACGGTCATGTGCGGATACAGCGCATAGGTCTGGAAACGCATGGCGATATCCCGGTCCTTGGGGTCCGCATCGTTGCAGAGGCGCCCGTCAATGTACAGTTCGCCGCCCGAGATTTCCTCAAGTCCTGC
>ODAI010223524.1_pt1 | contig 18227 bp, 11 predicted proteins | sample 1539321 | NCBI WGS metagenome assembly ODAI01 (sample SAMN02144231, study PRJEB22623) | gut metagenome | biome: sheep rumen | host: Ovis aries | place: New Zealand | reverse complement strand
TCCTACATTCCTTTGGTAAATGAACTTGATGTTTCGTTAGTAAACAAGCGTGCTCTTGCAGACAAAAAAGTTTTAGCTTTTCCTAAGTGTGTTTGTCTTTCTGACCAACCGCTTCGTAACTCTTTAGATTTTTATGTGGTAGATGCAATGCGTCCGCTTTCAAGCCAAGTAGTGCAGGGCCTTTTGTGCAAAGAACCAGATGTTATGCGTCTTGAAAAATTTCAGCCTGCTTCTTTTAATAACCATATGCTTGTTTTAGTTCCGGGGCTTGCATTTTCTGCTGACGGTAAGCGCTTGGGTAGGGGCAAAGGTTATTACGATGGATTTTTAAATGAACTAAATGAACAAAAACTTCATGTGTATTTGCTGGGTGTTTGCTTTGGAGATCAAATCTTTGAAGACATTCCCTGTCAGAGTCACGACATGCGTCTTAATGCTATTGTTCAGAGTCCTTTGAGTAAGCAGTAAAGGGATGCTCTGGCAGTAAGGTTTTTGCATAAAAAAGTAATTGTTCTAAACTGAGTGTTTCTAAAAACAGATAGTCTTCCAAATACTGAGCTGCGTTTCCGTCTCGTATTCCTTCTTGAATTAACAAAGCGGTTCCTTCGTTTGTTCTTGTGTCAGAAAAGGCGCTCACAATCCAGTCGCTTATTAACGAAAGCCCTTGTGGTTTTGACAAAAGTTCTAAAAGATGTGTTCTTGCATTTTGGTAAGCCTGATCAAATAAAGCTGTGTGTAAAAGAGAGTCAATGCTTATGCTTGCGTAAGGAAGTTGAGCTCTTGCTGCTTGAGATTTTACTGTTTGTGACAGTTCTTCTTCCATAAGGTGTGAGAGTGTTTGAACCAGTGCATTTAAAACCTGTCGCTCAGAAGCAAGGTCTGGAGCACGAAAGAACATAATAACTGGATCTGAAAATTCTGTGGTGGGAACAAGAATAGGTGAATCTTCGCTTGCAAGTTCTGCGGGCATGTCGGTGGTAAATGTGTGGTTTAACTGAGCATAACAGGTTCCTGAATTTTTTTCGGGATGAGGAATTGGCTGGTAGGGGCTTCTAACAGTTTGCTCTTTGAGAGAACCAAATGTTTTTTGTGCAAGACTTACTGCACTTTCAGAATCTATGTCTCCAGTCATAACAATTGAATAGAGCGCTGCATCTAAAAGTTGTGTGTATGCTAAAGCAACAAGATTGTACTGAGCGTTTTCCAAAATGCTTGTGTTAGTGTCATAGAGTTTTTCGTATGGTGTTCCCCGGAACAAAAGAGAAAGAGCTTGTGTCTGTAGTTGATTTGTCGTGTTTTGCAAGTATTGGTTTACTTCTGCTTTTTGTTCGTAGACTAAGTTATCTGCCATAACAGGTGTTATTTCTCCAAACACAACCGCATTGCATGTTGCAGTAAGACATGCTTCAAGATCTTCTTGATTACACTGAATGGTAATGTAAGAAAGGGTTTCTTCGGTCCACGCTTTAATGAGTGTTTGAGCAATGAAAGCATTTTTTAAGCGAAGTGCATTTATTTCTGCTTGAATGTTTGCGGCAAAAGCATTTACTAAAATGGTTCGTAAGTAGGGGGTACCGCTTAGTTTTCCGCCTTGAATAGCAAGAGAAACGGTAATTGTTTGCGAGTCAGGACTTGATTTTACCGTAAGTGGAATTCCGTTTGAAAGAGTTGTGCTATAAAGCTGCTCTTTGTTGATTGCATAAAAACGTTGGGCTTCTGTAATTGCCTCATCTGCAAAGTAGAGAGATGCAATTTTATTTTTTGCCTGTGTGCTTATTTTATCTTTGAGACCTTGAGAAAACTGCTTTAAAAAAGGACGCGTATACCAAGCTGCACTGTCATGTGTTACCAAAGTCCATCCTAATGAATCAAAAGATTTTTTTTGTGCTTCATAGGTTTTTGTGTTTACCAAAACAAAGACAAAGGGTTCTTCTGCATCAACTGCCGCTGCAAGTTCCGTATGAGAAAGAGAAAAAGAAGCTGTCTGCATGTCAAGAAAACGTTCGTAAAATCCGCCACTTCCATATTCAGCATTGTGTGACCAAAAATCACACAGTACTTGCATTGCTTGAACAGAGTTCCCCATGGTGCTTTTGTATGAAGCTTGTACTTGTGCCTGGGCTGCAACTAACTGTCTTCGCGTAAGATGAGCAGACTCTTTTGCAAGGGTAACAAAGCGTTCTGCCTGAACTGCACTCGAACAGTCTTTTTCTTTTTGTGATTCTTCTGTTTGAACAAAAGAGTATGGCTCTTCCATGAGTGCTTGTAAAATGAGCCTTGCATTTCCTCCTCTTTGTGTACTTGAACAGGCAAGATATGCATCTGACCGTAATGCAATGAGCGGGTCTGAAAGGAGTGTTTGCGTGTATGTGGACGAAAGTGCATTGAAAGCAGCAGAAAGTGTGTCTGCTTGACTTGCACTTAATGTTACAAACTGAACAACAATTTGTGTTAATGCTTCAGAAAAAGAATCATCGGTTATAACAAATTTGCGTTTACTTTCTTTAGGAAGTTTTTTATCTGAGGAAACAAAAACCGCCTGTGCTTTCCACGAAGCAAAATGTTGTTCTACCATTTTTACAATGTCGCTTGCTGTTCGTGGAGTGGTAACAAAAAGTGCTGCATTCCCTGGAACATAAAGACGGTCGCGTAACATAGTAACTTTTGTTCGTATTTCTTCTGCTGAATACTGAGCAAAGGCTGCAGGGTATGCACCAGAATCTTGTTTCCATGGTTGTTCAGAAAAAACCCGTGAATCAATTGCGCTGTTAATAAGGCCTGTTGCTGTCTGTTCATAGGCAGAAAGTTCTTGGCTGTATGTTTGGTAAGAGTTTAAGATTTGTTCATCTGTGAAAGAAGAAAAAATACATTCTTGTGCAAGCAGTTCAAAGGCTTGGTCTGTTTTAGAAGCTGCGGCGGTTATAGTAAAGCTTGCGCTGTCTGCGTTACAAGAAGTATTTATGCGACTGTCTGCGTTTTCATCCACAAGACGAACATACAAGGGAGCAATGCCTGCATCATCTGCGGTTTGCGAAGAGTAGCCTGCTTTAACGGCAAGTTCAATAGTGGTAACTGCAACAGAGGAATCTTCTTTTATAAAAACAGTCAGTCCGTTGGAAAGCGTGTAGGTAGCAAAAGGTTCTGCACAAAAAACAGAAACCAGTGTGAAAAAGAAAAATGCCAGTAGAGAGGTAAGCTTTTTCATAAGCCTTAGTATAGCACTTATTGCATAAAGTGTCTGTAGCGCATATAATGGAATTATGGTAACGGTAAGTCTTTCAGCTGACTTTTCACATTTTCAACAAGCACCAGAAGAACTGTTGGCTCATAAGAGACATCTTACAGCAGAAGAAATTGCAGTTTTAGAAAAAAATCGCAACATTTCATCAGACCCCGAATGGAAGAATGTATATGTTTCAGACGGTGAGGGTTTGTTTGACCCAGAATGTATTGTTCAAAGTGAATTTGACGGTTGGGTTGTGTTAGGAAGTGTTAGATCTGCAACGCTTAAATATCATGATCTTGAACTTAAAACAGGTATTTACCGTTCCATGTTAAGTCGCGTTTGTCTTGGCGATGACTGTGTGGTTAACAATGTAAGCTATTTGGTCAATTACCGCATTGGTAACCGCGTTATGCTTTTTAACATTCAGGAAATGTCTTGTACTTCTCACTCAAAGTTTGGTAATGGAGTTCTTAAACAAGGTGAAAGTGAAGATGTTCGTGTGTGGATTGGCGTAGGAAACGAAAACGGCAACCGTTCTGTTCTTCCCTTCGAAAGTATGATTCCCGCAGATGCGTATTTGTGGTCTCGTTACCGCGAAAATAAAGCACTTATGCAACGCTTTGTAGAATTAACTGAAAACGGAAACGACAAGTCTACTCCTACTTACGGAATTGTCTGCGATGATGCTGTTATAAAAAACTGCACGCTTATTAAAGATGCCAAAATAGGAAACGACGCTTACATCAAAGGTGCTTTCAAATTAAAGAATATCACCGTGCTTTCTTCTGCTGAAGAACCCAGTCAAATAGGTGAGGGTGTAGAACTGGTTAACGGCATTATGGGTTTTGGAAGTCATGTCTTTTACCAGGCAGTTGCAGTTCGTTTTGTAATAGGTCGTAACTGCCAGCTCAAATATGGTGCTCGTCTTTTAAACTCAGTGTTAGGAGACAATTCTACTGTTTCTTGTTGTGAGCTTTTAAACAATCTTATTTTTCCTTTTCATGAACAGCACCACAACTCTTCATTCCTTATTGCTGCAACTTTGCAAGGACAAAGTAACATTGCTTCGGCCGCAACTATTGGCAGTAACCACAATTCTCGTTCTCCAGACGGCGAGATGATTGCAGGTCGCGGTTTTTGGCCCGGTTTGTGTTGTGACTTTAAGTATGATTCTCGTTTTGCTTCTTTTGTGTTAGTGGCAAAAGGCAGTTATAAAAATGAACTGAACATTACCTATCCCTTTAGTCTTGTTGCCGCAAATCCAGACGGAAATGTTCACATTATTCCTGCTTACTGGTTTTTGTACAACATGTTTGCTATTGAACGAAACCGCTTTAAGTTTGCTGCTCGTGACAAGCGCGTGGTAAAAGTTCAGCACATAGAAACAGACCCTCTTGCTCCTGACACTATGCAAGAAGTTATTGCTTCTCTTGACCGCCTTATTCAACTTACATACCGTTGGCTTTTACTTGATAACGACACAATGCAAAAAATGACTGTTAGCAACACAGAAGCAGATGTTGTTCAGTCCTTTAGACAAAAGGCTTTTGCTGCTTCTTCTGAACAAGAAGGTTTGCGTATTGCTAAAGATTTTTTGCATCATGCTCAGTATACGCAGTTTATTCTTTCTGATGATCGCTGTCAGAAAAAATTAGGAGCACTTATTTACAAACCGCTGCAGGGTTACCGAGCTTACCGTCGCATTTTAAAATACTTTGCGGCAGATTGTCTTATAACCTGGTGTTCCTTCAACGGAAAAGAAAGTCTTGAAAACGAAGATCTTTCTCGTATAGAAACGATTCCATTGTATATAAAGTGGCTTAATGTGGGCGGACAAATTATAAGCGAAGAAAAAGTGCAGGAACTTTTTGAATTAATTATTGCAAAATCAATCAACACTTGGAAAGAAGTTCATGCTTTCTATGATGAGTGTCAGAAAAATTACATTGACTACAAGGCTCGCTATGCACTCTTTGTTTTAGAGACACTGTACGAAAGACCCTTGCGCGATTTTACAACAGAAATTTTTGCAGACATTACTAACGATGTAGCTTATGTCGCAATGGAAATGCTTGAATCTTCTATCACGTCTCGCTCAAAAGATTATACCGATTTCTTTAGGTCTATTACCTTCCGCAACAAAGAAGAAGTGGAAGCTGTCTTGGGCAACATAGGTGACAATTCTTTCTTGCGTGAACTAAGAGAAGCCACTGACGACTTTAACACGAATTTGGAACGCTTGTTCAAAAAAGTTCGTTTCTGAAAACATTCTTAAATTCTAAAAAATCTTGATTTTTTAGTAGATAAATCCTGTATTATCTGTTATAATGCAAGATATGGAAGCACTAACTGTTTTGCCGGGCAATCCCTTTCCCTTAGGGGCAACGGTTTGCAAGGATGGCGTTAATTTCGCAGTGTTCAGCAGAAACGGAACAAAAGTTGTTCTTGACTTGTTCCGCACTTCAGAAGACAGTGAGCCGTATACACAGATTGAGCTTAATCCTCAACAGCACCGCACGGGCGATGTGTGGCATGCCTTTGTTCCAGGTTTAACTGCCGGAACGCTCTACCTGTATCAGGTTGACGGACCTTTTGAACCTTTTGAAGGTCACCGCTTTAACTTTAATCAATTTTTGACAGACCCTTATGCAAAGGCTCTTACGCCTGTTTCTCTGTTTAAAAATCTTCCCCCAACGTATAAAACTCCCGTAGACAAAATGGACATAGAATTGTTCCAAAACCGTTCGCGGCTTTTTCCTAAGTGTGTAGTTATAGATGACGCTTCGTTCGATTGGGAAGGAGACAAACCCATAAATCGTCCGCTAAAAGATTCTGTCATTTATGAAGTGCATGTGAAAGGTTTTACTGCTGGGCGTGATGCAGGTGTTTCTGCTCCGGGAACATATCGTGGCTTTATAGAAAAAATTCCTTACTTAAAACATTTGGGCATTACTGCTGTAGAACTTATGCCCATTCACGAATTTGATGAATACGAAAACACAAATGTAAATCCTCGTACCGGTGAGCGCATGAAAAACTACTGGGGTTATAGCACTATGCAGTTTTTTGCTCCTAAGGCAAGTTATGCGCAAGACAAAACTCCCGGTGGCTGTGTAAATGAGTTTAAACAGTTGGTAAAAGAATTACACAAGGCTGGCATCGAAGTTATTCTTGATGTAGTTTACAATCACACTGCAGAAGGAAACGAACACGGCATTGCATTCTCTATGCGCGGATTCGAAAACTCAGTCTACTACACGCTGGTTGAACAACACAAAGAGTATTACATGAATTATTCTGGCTGTGGAAATACCGTTAACTGTAATCATCCTGTTGTTCGTGATTTGATTATTGATTCTTTGCGTCATTGGGTTTTGGATTATCATGTTGATGGATTCCGCTTTGACCTTGCTCCCATTTTAGGCCGTAGCCAACAAGGACAAGTGTTAAAGTTCCCTCCGCTTACAAACCGCATCTCCGAAGACCCTGTGCTTCACAATACAAAAATTATTGCAGAACCTTGGGATGCAGGTGGAGCTTATGAATTAGGTTGGTTCCCTGTAGGTCGCTGGGCTGAATGGAACGATCGCTTCCGTGATGATATTCGGCGCTTCTGGCGTGGAGACGAACATGTTTCTACGGGAGCAGCAACCCGCATTTCTGGTTCAAGCGATTTATTTGCTCCTTCAGGAAAAAGACCTTGGCACAGTATTAACTATGTAACTTGCCATGACGGTTTTACCATGAATGATTTGGTAAGTTACAACGGCAAACACAATGATCAAAACGGTGAAGAAAACCGTGATGGTTCTGACAGTAACTGGAGTTACAACCACGGCTACGAAGGACCAACTGCAAATCCTCAGATTGAACGCATGCGTAACAGACAGATGCGCAATTTTATTCTTACACTGCTTGTTTCTCAAGGAACACCCATGCTTTTAGGTGGCGACGAATTCCGCAGAGGTCAGCAGGGTAACAACAACGCATACTGTCAAGATAATGAGTTAAGCTGGTTTGACTGGAGCAATGCTTCACTTAACGGTCAGCTTGTTGAATTTACTCGTCGTGCAATTTTACTCAGAAAAGAGCATGCAGTATTCCGAAGAGACTGTTTCTTTGGTTCTGGTACTAACTGTCAGACACCAGACATTCAGTGGTACTCGGCAACTGGTGCAAACCCTGACTGGGAAAATCTTTCGCGCTTTTTGGCATTTATGCTTGGCGGAGAAGGTTTAGACAACGACTTTTATGTCGCAGCTAATACCGACCGTCATGATGTTGTTGTCAACTTGCCAACGCTTCAAGCAGACAAGCAATGGTATCGTGTTGCAGACACATCAATAGATACAGACGAAGCAATTATGCTTCCCGGAAATGAAGAACAGCTTCGTGCTCAGTCACGATATGTTGTTCCCGCAAATTCAATGATAGTTTTAATCTCGAAATAAACCAAAAAGGAGTTACACATGGTTTTTGATGCAGAACAGTTCAAGGAAAATCTTACCGCTCGTCTTCGCAGACAGTATGGAAAAGACATTTCCCAAGCAAACAAGCATGATCTTTTTGATGCGGTTAGTGCAAGTGCACTCGAAATTATCATGCCCAATTGGATGGCAACTCGCAATGCCTATGAAGCACAGCAGAAAAAACAGCTCTACTACCTAAGTGCAGAATTCCTCATGGGACGCGCGTTAAGCAACAACCTTACCAATGCCGGAATTATAAAGCAGGTAAAGGAAGTCCTTAAGGGAATGAACATTGACTTTGATATTGTTGAGGACGAAGAGCCTGATGCAGGTTTGGGTAACGGTGGTCTTGGCCGTCTTGCAGCATGTTTCCTTGATTCACTTGCAACTTTGCAGTATCCCGGAAACGGTTATGGCATTCGTTACGAATACGGAATGTTTGAGCAGCACATTATTGACGGTGAGCAGGTTGAGTATCCCGACAACTGGCTTAAGCACAGAGACCCTTGGGAAGTAAAGCGCAGTGACCTTGCAGTTACCGTTCGCTTTGGAGGACAAATTAAATACGGAAAAACTCCCGACGGACAGGACCGCTTCTATATTGAAAACTCAGAAGATGTTATTGCAACTCCCTACGACATGCCCATTGTAGGTTACGGAAACAATACAGTAAACACACTTCGTTTGTGGCAGGCTTCAAGCCCTAACGGATTTGATCTGCAGCTCTTTAACGAAATGCAGTATCACCGTGCGGTACAAAAACAGAATGATGCAGAAAACATTAGCCGTGTTTTGTATCCTAACGACAATGGTCCTATGGGTAAGGAACTTCGTCTTAAGCAGCAGTACTTCTTTACTTCTGCTTCTTTGCAAGATTTGGTACATCACTTTGTTTCTAACTTTGGAACAGACTTTGCTAAGTTCCCCAACTATCATGTTATTCAGTTAAACGACACTCACCCTGTTGTAGCAATTCCTGAACTGATGCGTATTCTTATGGATGAATACAATGTTGGTTGGAATGACGCTTGGGCTGTTGTTACAAAGACTTTTGCATACACAAACCACACCATTCTTGCAGAAGCACTTGAAAAGTGGCCTGTTGAAATTTTCCAGAGACTTCTTCCTCGTATCTATCAGATTGTAGAAGAAATCAACCGCCGCTTTATGATTGAACTTCGTGCAAAGTTCCCCGATGACTTTGACAAGCAAAAGCACATGGCAATTATTCACGACGACAAAGTGTATATGGCTTGGCTTGCAATTCATGCTTGTTTCAGTGTTAACGGTGTTGCAGAACTGCATACAAAACTTCTGAAAGAACAGGAACTTAAAAACTGGAATACCATCTATCCTCAGAAATTCAACAACAAAACAAACGGTGTTACACAGCGCCGCTGGCTCTTGTCTGCTAACCCCGAACTTGCAGACTTTATTACAAAGCGCATTGGCGACGGATGGATTACCGACCTGTCTAAACTAGAAGGACTTGAAAAGTATGCAGACGATGAAGCAAGTCTTAACGAACTGAATGAAATTAAACTGCACAACAAACAGCGCTTGGCAGAGTACCTCAAACATTCTCAGAATGAATTCCTTGATCCAGAAAGCATTTATGATGTTCAGGTAAAACGTTTGCATGAATACAAGAGACAGCTTTTGAACATTCTGCATGTTATGTATTTGTACAACCGCATTGTTGATGATCCTTCATTCAATCCGCCATCACGAACCTTTATCTTTGGTGCTAAGGCTGCCTCTGGATATCGTCGTGCTAAGCAGATTATTAAACTTATTAACAATGTTGCAGAACGCATTAACAACGACCGCCGTGTTGGTGGAAAGTTGCGCGTTGTCTTTGTAGAAAACTATCGTGTATCTGTTGCAGAAAAAATTATTCCTGCAAGCGATGTTTCAGAACAAATTTCTACTGCTGGTTACGAAGCATCTGGTACTTCAAACATGAAGTTCATGATGAACGGTGCTCTTACTTTGGGAACAATGGACGGTGCAAACATTGAGATTGTTGCTGAAGCAGGAAAAGAAAACGAATTTATCTTCGGACTTTCTGCTGACGAAATAATCAAGATGAACACAGAGCACAGCTACAATCCTCAGAAGTATTTGGAACGCAATCCTCAGCTTAACCGTGTTGTGGAACAGTTAGTTGACGGAACCTACGATCCAACCCGCCACCTCTTTACCGAACTGCACGACTCTTTGGTATACGGTGTTGGTGGACAGCCCGCTGATGTGTTCTTCGTACTTGCAGATTTTGAAAGTTATGTACAGGCACAGGAAGCTGTTGCTGCCGCTTACGCAGATCGTAAGTCTTGGGCACGCAAGGCACTGCTTAACATTGCACATTCTGGAAAGTTCTCAAGTGACCGCACCATTGAAGAATATGTGCGCGATATTTGGAAACTCGACAAAGTAGTTGTTACACCTAAGACAAAGAAATAAAACTTACGTGTAAGATTTTGTAAAGAATCCCGTTCTGACTAAAAAAGTTAGAGCGGGATTTTTTTTGCAATAGACTCACAAACTTTTATGCCGTCCATTGCAGAACTTACAATTCCGCCTGCATAACCGCTTCCTTCTCCAGCAGGGAATAAGCCTTTAATTGCACAACATTCTCCTGTTTCGTCACGAACAATGCGTACGGGTGTGCTTGTTCTTGTTTCGCTTGCAATAAGGAGGGCATCGGAGCAAATAAAACCTTTCATTGCTTTGTCAGCATCTTTAAATGCGGCTTTTAGGCGTTGTGAAATTTGTTGAGGAAGCCACAGATTAAGCTGTGAAGGCGTTAGTCCAGGTGCATAGCTTGAAGGCGGAAGATTTACACTTTCGCGTTCTGCCAAAAAATCTACAAGTAACTGAGCGGGTGCTTTTTGTCCTTGCGCATGACTTGCAGTTAGTTCTTCTAAATGGGTGCGCCAGTAAAGTCCTGCAAGGGCAGGGCAGCTTTCTTTTGCCTTTTGCACAAATGCTTCTGGTATGTCTTCTGGTCTTGTTTCAACAACAAAGGCTGCGTTGCTCCACTTACTGTTTCGTTTTGCTGCACTCATTCCGTTAACTACAAGCTGACCTTCTTGACTTGCACTGGGAACAACAAAACCTCCGGGACACATGCAAAAACTGTATACACCCCGTCCATCTTGTTGACTGGTAAAACGATATTCTGCTGCTCCTAAGGTGTCTATGTTATTTTGTTTTTTATACTGAATGGTATCTATGATTTCTCTTCTGTGTTCAACACGTAGACCAACTGCAAATGTTTTTGCTTCAAGTGAAAGTGGTGCAGTGCGAGCAAGAAGTTCATAAATGTCATTTGCTGAATGTCCACTTGCCAGTAAAACTGCTTTTGCATGTAATTCTGAAACAGCTTGTGTTTTTGTATTTTTAATTTGTATGCCGTCTATACATGTTCCATTTTTTTCGTAAGTTAAAAAGTTTGTGCATCGACTATCAAATAAAATCTGGCCACCCATAGAAAGAATAAAATTTCTCATGTTTTGAATAATGCCAGGAAGTCTGTCTGTTCCTATGTGAGGATGTGCATCTGTTAGAATTTTGGGGTCTGCTCCGAAGTGAACAAAGATGCGCAGCACTTGCGGAATGTCGCCACGCTTGTTACTTCTAGTGTAGAGTTTTCCATCGCTAAAAGTTCCGGCTCCACCTTCTCCAAAGCAATAGTTACTGTCTTCGTTGACTAAACCTTTAGTGCTTATGGAAGCAATGTCTTTTTTGCGTTCGCTTACCATACTGCCGCGTTCGACAATAACAGGTTGAATTCCGTACTCTAGTAATGTAAGCGCACCAAATAATCCTGCAGGTCCTGAACCTACGATAATTACTTTTTTAGAAGGGTCTGCTTTTTTCCACTGAGGAAGTTTTTCTTCTTGTGTAGGGGGCCTTTCGTCAAAATAAAGAGCATAACGCATTACCAGTTTGACAGAACCGTGTCGTGCATCAATGGATTTTTTTTCGCAAACTATTGCAGCTTGCTCTACGGCTCTGTCACATCCCTGTTTTTGTAATACACGCGAAAGTTGCTGTGTTATAAAGCGACTGTCTTTTTCGCGTGCTGGGGGAAGGGTAATGCTTACGCGTACAATCATGCGTGTACTCTGTCTTGAATAAGTGTAAGAACTTTATCGGGACATGCTTTAATACATTCTCCACAAGAGGTACACTTACTGTAATCAACTACAGGAATTCCCTGTGTAACTTTTATGCACTGTTCGGGACATTTCTTTTCACAAATGCCACATTTAATGCATCCTTTTGAACAATTCTTTTTGATTGGAGGCTTGTTGTCGCTGCGGTTTGCACACAGAGCAAAACTTCCTTTTGTTTGTGCATCTACAATAACAAAAAGTTTTTTAGGACAAGTTCTAGCACACTTTCCACAACCAACACATTTTTCGTAGTTGATATGAGGAATACCGTCGCTTCCCATGCTTAGTGCTCCAAAGCTACAAACAGAAACACAGTCACCTAAACCTGCACAACCATAAGCGCACAGTTTGGTTCCGTTTACTGCCTGAACTGCTGCAGCACAGGTTTGAACTCCATTGTAAGTTCCACGAGAAAGAGCACAGTCTTTTGTTCCCTGACAAGTAAGAAGAGCAACTTTTTTTACTGCGCTTACTTCAACGCCCATAAGTTCTGCAATTTTTTTTGCAACAGATGCTCCACCTGCAACACAACCGTTAGCAGGAGCTTCTCCCTTTACAACTGCTTGGGCAAAGGCTGCACAACCTGCATAGCCACAGCCACCACAGTTACCACCAGAAAGTTCTGCTTGAATCGCTTCAACTTTGGGATCAACTTTTACAGCAAAAACTTTTTTAAACAAACCGAGCAAAAGTCCCAGTACGAATGACAGAACAAGTGCCACTTCAATTGTATGAATTATTACCTGCATGTTCCGCCTCCTATTTAATAAGTCCCTTAAAGCCAAGGAAAGCAAGACTTAATAGACCTGCTGCTACATACAAAATGGGTGTTCCCTTAAATGCATGAGGTACATCGGCAGTTTTCAGTTTTGAACGAACTCCCGACATAATGACCATGCTGAGCAAAAATCCCATAGCACTTCCCAAGGCATAGACAAGACTCTGTCCGTAGTTGTAGCTGTACTTAAAGCAGTTGATAGTAATTGCAAGTACTGCACAGTTTGTGGTAATAAGTGACAAATAAATTCCCATTGATGAATACAAACCGGGCGCTGTTTTCTTAAGATAGAATTCTACCAGTTGAACTAAAGAAGCAATAACTAGAATGAATACCAGTGTCTGTAAAAATTCTAGTTCGAAGGGAATCATAATGAATGTGTAGATGGGCCAAGTAACTGCAGTTGCAAGCAAAATAACAAAGGAAGTTGCAAGACCCATGCCTGTTGCTTTTCCTGTTTCACTTGTCATACCAATAAAAGGACAGATGGCAAGATATTGAATGAAAACTACATTGTCAACTAACATTGACTTCATAAAGATTTTAAGCATGTCGCTCATTTGCTTGCCCCCTGTGCATTTTTAATTGCCTGCATAACAGCTCCCAGTATACCAAAGACTATGAATCCTCCCGGTGCACTGTTTAAAATTCCAATGCAATATGCTTCGGGAATAATGCTTAGTTTAAGTGCTGTTCCTGCAAGAATAGTTCCTGCTCCTAACAGTTCTCGAATAAGTGAAATGAGTATGAGAACAAAAGTGTAGCCCAGTCCCATTCCCAGTGCATCTAAGAGAGAGTCGCCAACTGTATTTTTTGAGGCAAAGGCTTCTACGCGTCCCATGATTATGCAGTTAACAACAATGAGGGGAAGAAATACGCCCAGCGAATCGTACAGTGAAGGAACATAAGCCTGTAGTACCATTTGAACAATAGTGGTAAAGGCTGCAATTATTGTAATAAAGACTGGAAGACGAATTGCTTGCGGAATGTGTTTTCTAAAGACGCTTATAACCAGTTCACTCATAAACAGAACAAAGGTCATGCTCATGCCCATGCCCAAACCGTTGAACACTTGGGTGGTAATGCCCAAAGATGAACACAAACCTATGTTAAGTACTAAAAGTGGATTTTCGCGAACGAATCCGTTGGTAAAGATAGAAAGTTTTCTGTTCATTACTGAACCTCCGCATTGTCTGCATAAGAAGCAAAGACACTCATGATTGCTTCAGTTGCAGCAGTAAGTAATTCTGCCGCTCCATTTGAAGTAATGGTTGCACCACTGATTGCATCGAAAGTAATGCCTGGGAAAAATCCGTCATGTACATCTTTTCCTTCAAACTGTTCGTAAAATGTTTTTCCGTTTGCAAGATGGAAGGTTGGGTCACTTGCTTTTTGACCAAAGCCAGGTGTGTCTGTGTTTACAAGATACCGAACTCCTGTAATAGTTCCATCTGTTTTTATTCCTACCATAATGGTTGAAGTGTCGTAAGTAGGACCAGTAACTTGAGCAACAGCACCAACAATTTTTCCATCTTTATAGGCAAGACGCAGTGCATCTATAGTTAGATTGCCGTTTGATTCAACGACTGTTCGCTCTGGAATTTGGAAAGAGTCTGCCTGAGCAAAAACTGCACGCATTGCTTCGTTAGCTTTGCGTTCTTGATTTTGTTTTATGACAGGAGAAGTAATGTTGTTTACGACTGCAAGAACAGTACATGCTGCAACCGCATAAGCTGCCAGTATAAGGCCGAGCTTTATCATTGACCATGCGTTTTTCATTTAGTCTCCTCCGTTTTAGCCTGAGCTACATTAAATTCCTGAACAATAACTTTTGGCTGAGGGCGACGTTGTGCTTTTTTGCCGTAACCGTATTTGCGTACGGTCAGTTTATTCAAGAAAGGAGCTACTGCATTCATAATCAAAATGCTAAACATAACGCCTTCGGGGTAACCGCCAAACTGTCTGATAAGGAAAGTAATAAGTCCACAACCAAAGCCAAAGACAAGGCGTCCTGGTTTTGTTACCGGAGTTGTTGCGTAGTCAGTAACCATAAAGGTTGCTCCAAAAAGAAGACCGCCTGTGCAGAGTGCAAGGGCAACTGAAGTAAGCGATTGCATTACATTCTGTCCTGTCACTAAACTTGCAATGAATGTTCCGGCAGCAACAGTGGCTACCATAGCAAGGGGAGCACGCCAGTCAATGATGTGTGCAAGAAGTAAAAAGCAGAAAGAAATAAGCAGCAGTAAAGCAGATGTTTCTCCAATACAGCCAGCTTGGTTTCCAATAAAGAGTTGCCACAAATTGTCATTTGTGACAGCAAAAGTTCCTGCTTTTATTGAACTAAGTACTGTTGCAGAACTAACAGCATCTACGACTGAATTTGCGGGAGTAACCCATGACGCACCCATGACTCCGGCAAAAGAAATAACTAAAAATCCGCGACCAGTAAGGGCAGGGTTAAAAGTGTTTTGTCCTAATCCACCGAATAAACCTTTTCCTACAATGACTGCAACTGCTGCTCCTAAAATGGTCATCCACACAGGAATGCTTGGAGGTAAAACTAAGGCAAAGAGAACGCCTGTAACAGCTGCAGAAAGATCGTAAATGCGAATCTTCTTTTTTGTTACCAATTGGAACAAAGCTTCAAAAGCTACTGCGCTTGCCACTGCAACTAAAATAGTTACCAGTGCCTGTAGTCCATAGAGCATAACTCCATACACACATTCTGGTAGGGTTGCAAAAAGAACCGTTGCCATAATGTACTGAGTCTTCATCTTTGCGCTAAAGTGCGGACTTGAAGACAAAAAGATTTCATTTTGTTTTGCGTCACTCATTTTGTACCTCCTTCCGCCTTTTGTGCTTTTGCTTTTTCTGCAGCCATTTGTGCACGAACTTTGTTTTTACCCAAACGAATGCGCTGAACTAAACGAACACTTGCCGGACAGACGTATGCACAAGAACCACATTCAATACAATCCATAAGACCGTAGTATTTTGCTTCGTCAAGATTGTCTGCCTTTAGTTCTTTTACCATCATGACAGGAGTTAAGTGCATGGGGCAAACAGTAAGACATGAACCACAGTTAATACAGGGGTCTTCGTCGGTAAGGTATGTTTCTTTTTTTGTAAGGAAGAGAACTCCGCTTGTTCCTTTTGCTACAGGGAAGTTTGCATTTGTCATTGCAAAGCCCATCATAGGACCGCCAGAAATTATTTTTGCACAGTCACCTTCTTTGAGAGTAAATACATCTGGAATAAGGTCGCCTACTACGGTTCCTACAGGTACGCGAATGTTGCAAGGTTTTTCACAAGCGCCGCCACTTATGGTAAGAGCACGTTCAATGAGTGGCTTTCCCAAACGGAATGCATCGCTTATAGCACAGGCTGTTCCTACATTTGTAATGACAGCTCCTACATCGGCAGGAAGTTTACCAGCAGGAATTTCTACACCCAAAACTGCCTGTACAAGATTTTTTTCTCCACCCTGAGGATACTTTGTTTTAACACGAACAATAGAAATATCATCATCGTACTGTTTGTTATGAATTGCTTCTTGAAGTGTAGGAATGATGTAATCTTTATTTGTTTCGATTGCAATAATGCCGTGAGCTCCAGTAAGTTTAAGTTCAATGGCAAGACCGTCAATTACTTTTTCGCTCATTTCTTGAAGTGTGCGTTCATCTACGGTAAGGTAGGGTTCACATTCTGCGGCGTTTAAAAGCACATAGTCAATTTCTTTGTCTTTAGGTGGATTCAGTTTTACATGAGTGGGAAAGGAAGCTCCTCCCATACCCACAATACCTGCTTCCTTTATGCGGGCAAGTGCTTCTTCTGTTTCACAAGTAAAAGGATCAAGCGGTGGCATGTAGTCGGTTCGGTCTGAATCATCTGCTTGAATAACAATGCAAGGAACTTCAACATTTGCGGTAACCATAAAGTTTTGGATTTTTTTAACAGTACCTGCAATGGAAGCGTGTACAGGAGCAGACATGAATGCATCACTTGCTGCAATTTTTTGACCCTTTGCAACAGAGTCACCAACTTTTACCAGCGGAACATTTGGTGCTCCACCCATAGTAACCGGAATGGTTACTGTCTTTGTAGAAGGAAATACATCAGTAATAGGACAGTTCTGACTTAATTCCTTTCTTTCTGCGGGATGAATTCCCCCTTTGAATGTGTGCGTTTTCATTCGTATATTATAGCATGAAATGTGATTATATGCTAGAATGACGACATGAAGTTTGAAAAGAAAAAGGTCATATTTATTTCGGCTGCGGCTGCTCTTTTTGTTTTGTTTTTAACTTTTTTTATAGTTCGTTTGTGCATTCCTCGAGTGCGTTATGAAGTTCGTCTAGCAGATGCTCTGTATGAACAGTATGTTACTGAAGAAAATACAAAAGAACTTCCCTTTGTTCTTCTTCCCGAAAGTGAAGCGTCTGTTGCCACAGGTTCATTTTTTGCAACAGCTGGGGTAACCGTTGCTTCAATCAGAATAGAAAATAATCTTACGCTGCTTCCTCAACAGACAGATGAAAACGAGATTTGCTATCCGCTTTCAGAACGAGCTATTCTTCCTTGTGTTCCTGCCGATTTTTCTTCCAAAGCTATGTCGGTGTTAGACCCCAAACTGCAGCTTTCTTTTTGTGATGATTCTGACATTCCTGAGGGCTGGCGTGCTTTGCCTGTTGATGGTCATTATGCCGGAGAAGAAGACTATGTGCTTTCTATAACTAAAAGTGCGGTGGTAAAAGTTTTTGTTCATCAGGAAAAAATAGAAAAAGCACTTTTGTCTTGGTGTGAAAAAACATTTATCTTTGAAGAAAACGCACTCTCTTATAGTTCAGCAAAAGGTCCAATGTTTATTGCAAGTGTTGGTGACATAATGGTTGCTCGCGGTGCTCAAGAAATTCTAATGAACTATAATGATGGACTTGAACGCGTCTTTGGAACAACACTTCCTCTTTTGCAAAAGAGTGATTTTACTATTGGAAATCTTGAAGGCGTTGTAACTGACTCTTGGAACAATGCGACAAAAACCTATACATTTAAGTTTAAAAAAGCAGTGCTTCCTTATTTGATGAAAGCAGGTTTTGACTATCTTATGCAAACAAACAATCACTGTTACGATTATGGTGAAAGTGGTTTTAAAGACACGCTCAAAGCTTTTGCAGAATACAACATTCCTTCTAGCGGAATAGGCTACAATGCAGAAGAAGCGCTCAAATTTTATCACACGACAGTAAAGGGAGTTCCTCTTGCGGTTATAAGTTGTGGCGCTTTTCCTGTTGAACAGTCAGGTTTCGACGGAAAAAAAACAGCCACTGCAACTGAAACTCGTGCAGGCATTTTGTGGAAGAGCGATGAACTGTTAGCACAAGTTCGTAAAGAAAAAGAAGCAGGCAATGTTGTCATAGTAAATGTTCATGGTGGAGAAGAATATCGTTTTGTTCCGTCAAAGTCTCAGCGAGAGTTTTATGAAGCTTTGTGCGACAATGGAGCGTCTGTTGTTTTTGGAAGTCATCCCCATGTGCTTCAACCAACGGAATGGTACAAAGAAAGTCTTATTGTAT
>ODAI013070478.1_pt1 | contig 18228 bp, 7 predicted proteins | sample 1539321 | NCBI WGS metagenome assembly ODAI01 (sample SAMN02144231, study PRJEB22623) | gut metagenome | biome: sheep rumen | host: Ovis aries | place: New Zealand | reverse complement strand
GGCTTCCAGACCGTAACCATCGCAGCCCGTCCCGTCGTCAACGTGACCTTGCATGAAGACGCCAAAGTCCTCGAGGATGTTGTCGTCATCGGTTACGGTGTCGTTAAGAAAAACGATCTCACTGGATCTGTCACGGCCCTCAAGCCTGACATGAAGAACAAGGGTGTCGTCGTCAATCCGCAGGATATGTTGCAAGGTAAAGTTGCAGGTGTCAACATTACCAGCTACGATGGTACACCTGGTGGCGGCGCTCAGATACGTATTCGCGGCGGTGCCTCACTTTCTGCAAGCAACGACCCTCTTATCGTTATCGATGGAGTCGCTATCGACAACAATGGTGTCAAAGGTCTTGCCAACCTCCTTTCTATAGTCAATCCTCAGGACATTGAAAGCTTCAACGTCCTCAAGGATGCCTCCGCTACTGCCATCTATGGTAGCCGCGGTTCAAACGGTGTCATCATCATCACCACTAAGAAAGGACACAAAAGCAGCATGCCACAGATTAGTTATGCCGGAAGTGTAACCGTAAGCCAAAAGCAAAAGACCTGGGATGTCATGGACGCCCAGCAATACCGTGATTTCGTCACAAATCTTTTCGGCGCTACAGACGCCGACGGCAATGTGCCTGATCCCGTAGCTTATCTCGGTACGGCAAATACCGACTGGCAGGACCTTATCTACCGCACTGCCGTCAGCCACGACCACAACGTTAGTGTCGGAGGCGCTGTTGCCAATCTTCCCTACCGTGTCAGCGTTGGTTACACCGATCAGCAAGGTATCCTCAAGGGTTCCGACTTCAAACGCTTCACTGGTGCTATCAACCTTAATCCGTCACTCCTCGACGATCACCTTGTCCTCAACCTCAATGCCAAAGGCATTTACGCCAACACTACCTACGCCAACACTGGAGCCGTAGGAGCGGCTGTAAGCATGGACCCCACACAGGATCCTTACGCCTTCACTTCGGCATACCACAAAGCTATTAATGGCATTGACCAGACTCTCCAGAACCTCGGTGGCTATTTCGGATGGCTCAACGCATCTTCCCTCAACGACTCCTCTTGGCCTTGGATGTTGCACAACGAAGCGACAAAGAATCCGCTCGCACTTCTCGACCTCGAGAAAGAAAAAGCCAAAAGCCGCGAATTCATCGGCAGTGCTGACATTGACTACAAAATCCATGGCTTCGAGGACTTGCGGCTTCACCTTACTCTTGGTGCCGATATAGCCAAGGGCCGTCAGAACCGTGACATTCTCCCTTCAGCTCCTAACTACCTCTACTATGGCAGCAATGGCTTCGAGGAAATTCTTAAACGTAACACGCAGCTCTCCGCTTATGCACAGTACTTTAAGGACTTCAACGAAAATCATCATTTCGACATCATGGGCGGTTACGAGTGGCAGCACTATTGGCGTAAGCTCAACAATGACTACGTTGGTATCTATCCACAGACGAACAACGATGCCACCCTGCGTGGCACAGAGCGTCCTCACGTACCCTACAAATTTGAGACCGACAACTACCTCGTCTCTTTCTTCGGGCGTGCAAACTATACGCTCATGAACCGCTACCTCTTTACAGCCACCCTGCGTGAAGACGGCTCCAGCCGCTTCGCCGACCATTGGGCGCTCTTCCCTTCAGCAGCCTTCGCATGGAAAATCAAGGAAGAACCTCTCATGAAGCAAGTCGACTATCTCAGCGAAGCCAAGTTGCGTTTGAGCTGGGGTAAGACAGGACAACAGGACGGTGTGAGCGACTACATTTGGATTCCTACCTACTCCAAGAGCACGGGTACCAACGGTTACTACCCCCTCATCCCTGGTGACAACGGTATACTCTATAGGCCCGATAACTATAATAGGGATCTCAAGTGGGAAACAACCACTACTTACAACGTAGGTTTCGATTGGGGATTCCTCAACAACCGTATCACTGGTAGCATCGACGGCTACTTCCGTCACACGACCGACCTTATCAACCTCGCTCCTTCTGCAGCACTTTCCGCTTTCATCAACGAAGGTCTCCAGAACATTGGTACCCTCAACAACTACGGTCTTGAAATCTCCTTGAGCGCAAGGCCCGTCGTCACTAAGAATTTCTACTGGGTCGTCGACTACAACTTCACATACAACCACAACGAACTTATAGACCTCACCGGCATCTCCGACAGCGGTGATCCCGTCCTTACTGGCAGTGATGTAAGTGGCACTGGTACTAAAGTACTCGCGCATCAAGTGGCTTATCCCGCCAACACCTTCTACGTATATCAGCAAGTCTACGACAAAAACGGACTGCCTATCGAGAACTGTGTTGTTGATCGCAATGGTGACGGCAACATCACCGAGGCCGACAAGTATCTCTACAAACCTACCACTCCACTCATCACTATGGGTCTTGCATCACGTATGGAATGGAAGAACTGGGACCTCGGCTTTGCCCTCCGTGCCAGCCTCGGCAACTATGTCTACAACGGCGTCGAGGCAAATGCCAACCTCAGCAAGAGTGCTATCTGGGCTCAGAGCGCCTATATCTCCAACCGTCCTACTGCCGTTCTCGAACGCGGTTGGCAGACCGACCAGCTTTGGGCAAAGCTATCCGACTATTACGTTCAGAATGCTTCCTTCCTGAAGATGGACAACATCACTCTCGGCTATAGCTTCGCCGATCTTTTCAAGAGCGGCAACTGGCATGGCCTTAGTGGCCGCCTCTACGGTACGGTGTCCAACGTGTTCACCATCACCAAGTATAGCGGTCTCGATCCTGAAGTGTCCAGCGGTCTCGACGGCAATGTCTATCCCCGTCCTATTTCATTCATCGTAGGTCTGAACCTCAACTTCTAACTTAAACATGCATATCGCTATGAAAAAATATATCAAGCTTTTCGTGCCCGCAGCCACACTGCTGTTGGGTATGGGGATGACCTCATGCGTGGGCGACCTTGACGTCACTCCGCTCGACCCGAATGTCAGCACCGAGTACACCCCTGTAGGCCTCTATAATAAGTGCTATGCCAACTTCGCGATGGAAGGCAATGCCGGCGGAGGCAGCACCGATATCGTAGCCATCGATCCAGGTACCACAGGTCTTTTACGCCTAATGTTTAATGCCAACGAGCTGACTACAGACGAGGCCATCTGCGGCTGGGGCGATCCAGGTATTGCCACCTTTATCAATAATGGCTATGGCGCCGACCATCCTATGCTCGAGATGTACTACAACCGTCTCTCAGTAGGTATCGACTACTGCAACAAATATATTAATGTAGCAGGAGACTATGATGCCACAATGACCGCCGAAGTGCGCCTGTTGCGTGCTATCGAGTATTATCTTTGGATGGATGCTTTCGGCAATGTCCCCTTCGGCACAGAACTCGGCAAGCCGGTACAGCGCCCGCGTGCCGAAATGTATGCATGGCTTGTCAACGAAGTGACTGAGCTCGAACCCGCGCTCATGGATGCCAAAGCCAAGACGTCTGCCGATGAAAACTATGGCCGTCTCGACAAGGCTGCAGCCTGGATGCTCCTGGCCCGCCTCTACCTTAATGCCGAGGTCTACACGGGCAAGGCCGAATGGGCCAAGGCTGCAGAGTATGCCAAGAAGGTGATGGACAGCTCTTATAAGCTCAATACCACCTCTGTTGGCGGCTGGAGCGCTTATCAGATGCTGTTCATGGGCGACAACGGCGAGACCGATGCTGCTCTCGAAGCTATTTTCCCTGTTAAGGCTGACGGCCTGACAACCACTCAGTACGGAGCTTCATTCTTCTTTATAGCTTCCACTTTCGGTGGTGAGATGCATGCCAATCCGGCCGACCCGGCAGCTACCAATGGCACTTCAGGCGCTTGGTCGGGCAATCGTGCCCGTGCAGACCTCGTGCTGAAATTCTTCCCGAGCGCAGCTGCCGACGAGTCAAAGGCACCTAATGTCCAAAGCTACGATATGGCTATAGCTGCCGGTGACGACCGTGCCCTCTTCTGTGGCGAAGGTCACACCTTGAATGCTGAAGCTCCTGCAACCTTCACCAGTGGCTTTGGCGTAGCGAAGTTCAACAACTTCAGGACTGATGGCAAGGCTGGTAAGGACGCCACGTTCCCCGACACCGATTTCTTCCTCTTCCGTGCAGCCGAGGCTTATCTGACCTATGCCGAAGCCTTGTTGCGCCAAGGTGATGCAGCTGGAGCGTTGGCCGTTGTCAACCAAGTGCGTTCACGTGCTCATGCCACTCCTTTGCGCAGCCTCGACCTTCGTACGCTTTGCGACGAGTGGAGCCGTGAATTCTATTTCGAGGGCCGTCGTCGTACCGACCTTGTACGCTTTGGTTATTTCGGCGGTCGCAACAATTATAATTGGCAGTGGAAAGGTGGCGAATATGTTGGCACCAACTTCGATGAGAACCGTAACATCTTTGCCATCCCGACAAAGGATCTCACTGCCAATAAGAATATGAAGCAGAACCCCGGTTATTAATCACTAAACTAAGAAGCAATCATTATGAAAAAAATATTGAAATCCGCTCTGCTGTTGGTGATGGGGCTTGGCCTGTTCACGGCTTGCTCTGACGACAACGATTCGAATCCCGTTGTCAAAGAACCGACAACATTTGTCCTGAACACTCCTGTGATGACAAACGCCTTGGTAGATTTGGCCAACTCAGAAGTCGTTCAGCTCACCTGCTCACAGCCTGACTACGGTTTCCCCGTACGTACGTCCTATAAGGTAGAAGTCGCCCTGTCAGAGGATATGGCCAATGCCGTACCTTTTGGCGAGACCTTCTACAATGCCAAGATCAACCTTGATGCAGCTACGCTGGCCTCTATGCTCACGACCATGGAGCTCGACAAAGGTAAGGGCGAGGCAGACTTCCCCATGCAGATTCCTGTTTACTTCCGTGTGACCGCCTGCATGGTCGACGGCCTCAATAATCCTGTCGACGGCATGGCAATCTCTTCCAACGTAGTAAAACTGAATAAGGTACGTTTGCTCTATTCGTTGCCGCCCGTAACCACTCCTGAGGAACTCTTCCTCGTTGGTAGCTTCTGCGGTTGGGATTGGAACAAGAGCCTCAAGATGGTTCAAGTCTACGATGCAACAAATGTCTTCTGGCACATGGTTTACATCGATGAGTCTGGTATTAAGTTCAACACAGCTACTGCCTGGGACGGTGGCGAGAAAGGCTTCGCCGGACTGAATAGCGTCGGTGGCGACCTCGCTGCAGAGATTCAGGCCAGCAGCGATGGCAACATCGCTTCCAACAAACCTGGATGGTACCTGATGATTGTTACCACAAGCGTCAACGGACGCGACATCGTTTACGATGTTCAGTTCAACAAGCCTGAAGTATGGCTCATCGGTGTCCTCACCGGTGGTTGGGACGAACTCATGGGTGAGCCCTTCACGGTGCCTGCCACAGCCGATGGCGAATTCGTGTCGCCGGCATTCGCGGTTACCGTTCCTGGTAATGACACAGACGGTTGTGTTCGCGCCTACGTCAAGATTCCTGGCTACGATTGGTGGAAGTCTGAGTTCATGGTGTTCAACAAGTCGCTTGTCTACCGTGCTACGGGTGGCGACCAAGACCGCGTAGGCGGTGCTGCCGGACAGCATCTCTACCTCAACTTCAACAAGGAGACAGGTGATATCAAGTAATTGACTCTCTAAAAATGTAAACGATATGAAAAAAATTTCATTATATCTGTCACTCGCGTTAGCAGGCCTGTTCACCACGGCCTGCACCGAGGACTACACCGATTGGGCTAATCCCCAGTCCTATCCGCAGGAAGAGGCCGTTACCATACCTGGCTTCACAGCTAAGGCCGCTACGGCGCAACCCATTGATCTGGCAACTGCAGATCAGACGGTGAAGGTGCTTGATATCGACTACAGCGCACTGCCCGAAGGCGCCAAGGCTGACAAGCTCCGCATTGTAGTTTCGCCCGTTGGGGTTGATGGCGAACCTGTAGTGATCGAGGCAAAAAGCGCCGACGGCACTTTCAGTGTCGACGATATGCAGAAAGCCGTAACCAATTACTATGGCAAGCGTCCCATGGCACGTACGCTCAACTGCCATGCCTATCTCGCTGCTATGATCGACGGACAGGCTGCATATATCGACGCAGGCGAATTCAAGGTGAAGATTGTTCCTGCAGCTCCGAAAATAGCTGAGTCCTATTATCTCATTGGTGCTACGAAGGATTGGGCCGAAAGCGCACGCACGAAGGAATTTAAGTTCTCACACAGCGATAAGGATGTCTACGAAGACCCCGTCTTCACCATCGTTGTTGATGCAGCCGAGGGCGACACCTGGTTTGCTATCGGCGACGACGAGGCTTGCGATGCTATCGTCAACGCTAACGACTGGACTAAACTCTTCGGAACAAAAGCGGGCCACGGCAATAGTGGTACAGAAGGCACATTAGACTATCGCTACAACCTCAGCGACGAGGGTTCATTCAAAGTGCCGGCTGGAGCCAAGAAGATTAAAGTGACCATCAATATGATGGAGTACAGCTACAAGATCGAGGCCGTCAATATCGCCGAAAACTATTATGTGGTCGGTGGTACGCTCGACTGGGCTGAATCAGCTAAGACCAAGGCTCAGAAATTCATCCATAGCGACAAGGATGTCTTCGAAGACCCCTTCTTCACCATCGTTATCCCTGCCAACGCCGGCGGTGAAACATGGTTCGCTATTGCCGACGATGCAGCTTGCGATGCTATCGCTAACGAAGGCAACTGGAGCCTCCTCTACGGAACTACGGCTGGCAACGGAAAAAACGGCAGCACAGGCTCGCTGGCACGGCGCTCAGAGCTTAGCGACGATGGCTCGCTCAAGTATGCTTCCGATGCAGCCCAGATTAAGATTGTTATCAACATGCTGGAGGGAACCTTCACCATCTCCGATGTGGCTCCTCAGTTCTTTATGGTGGGCGCACTTCCCGGATGGAATGAAGAAGGCGCACGCAAGGCTTTGCTCTATCCCGAATCTGCGTCTGTAATGACCTACACCTCTAAGTTCACCGGAGCATGGGACCTCAAAGTGTGGAACCGCAACGACCTTGGCAACTGGGACAACTGCTATGGCTGTGTAGTAGATGGCTGTAGCGATGCCGAAGGAGCTCTCGTCAGCTCTGGCGCACAAGCCATCTCGGCACCCTCGGCTGAGTTCTACACCTTCACCTTCGACCTCGCTCACATGACCTACAAGTGGACCAAGCTCGCCAACCAGAATCCCACAGAGTATGCCGCCATCGGCATTATCGGCGATTTCAATGGATGGGGCGGCGATCTGGACATGACTCAGGTGACACCTCACAACTGGTATGTCGAAGCTACCGTCACCGCTGGAGGCTTGAAATTCCGTGCCAACCACGATTGGGGCACCAACTGGGGCGCTGACCTCTCTGTCGACGACACCAACTTCTATACCAACGGTGTTGCCAACGGTGGCAATATACAGGTTCCTGCAGGTAAATATGCCTTCTATCTGAACGATATCACGGGCCAGTTGGCCATCGTGGCTCAATAGTTTGAAATTGCGGCTAAGTGTTTCCCACAAAACACTTAGCCGCGCAGGCTTATGCGGCCGGCCGAATTGTTCATCACGGCCGGCCGTTTTTTTTCAACGCTTATCTCTTTCACCTCTAAACACAAGAAACAAACACATGAAGAAAGCTTCTCTTTGGCTGCTGATGCTCTCTCTCTCCCTCGCAGCTGTAATCGCTTGCGGCGGCGACGACCCGGAAACACCTGCCGACCCACATACACCCACACCCGCCGACACTACGGAAGTGGTGAATCCTCCCACGCCCGAACCGCAACCCACAGCCGTGGGCTGGCCCGCAAGCTATGGCGGTGTCATGCTGCAAGGCTTCTACTGGGACGGCTTCGGCGACGCGCAATGGACCCGCCTCCAGCAACAAGCTGACGATCTCGCTCCTTACTTCTCCCTCGTATGGGTGCCTCAGAGCGGCTACTGCGGAGGAACATCCATGGGCTACGACGACCTCTGGTGGTTCAACAACTACAACAGCTCGTTCGGCACCGAAGCTGAACTGCGCTCAATGATCAAGACCTTTAAGCAGAAAGGCATCGGAACCATCGCCGACGTGGTCATCAATCATCGCCGCAACGTCAGCAACTGGGTCGACTTTCCAAGCGAAACATATAATGGTGTCACTTATGAAATGGTCTCCACCGACATCTGTGCCAACGACGATGCCGGCAAGACCGGCACCTGGGCCTCGCAGAACGGCTACAGCCTAAGCTCGGCAAACGACACAGGCGAAGGATGGGACGGCATGCGCGACCTCGACCACACCAGTGAGAACGTACAGACCATCGTCAAGGCCTACCTGGACTTCCTCCTCAACGACCTTGGCTACACGGGCTTCCGCTACGATATGGTGAAAGGTTACCATGGGCGCTACACGAAGCTCTACAACGAAAGCGCAAAGCCACAGTTCTCTGTTGGTGAGTGCTGGGACGGCACAACTACGATCAAGAACTGGATCAATGCCACCGAAAAGACAAGCGCGGCCTTCGACTTCCAATTCCGATATACCGTACGCAATGCGGTCAACTCGGGCAACTGGGCGCGTCTGGGGCAGCAGAACGACGGCAACTGGCCGCTCGTGTCCACCAACACCGAAGGGGGAGCCTACCGGCAATATGCCGTTACCTTCGTCGAAAACCACGACACCGAATACCGCTCCGCCGCAGCCCCTCAAGATCCTATACGCCGCGACACGCTCGCTGCCAATGCCTTCCTCTTGGCTTCGCCGGGCACACCATGCGTGTTCCTCAAACACTGGAAGGCCTACAAATATGACATCGCTCGCATGATTCAGGCGCGACAGCTATGCGGCATCCTCAACACAAGCCACCAGTCTGTCTTCCGTGCCGACTCCAAGTACTATGCTGCTGTGACCATCGGACAGAAAGGACGCTTGCTCGTGTGGCTTGGCGACCAGTCGCAGGCCGCATCGTTAGTGAATGGTTACACCAAAATCCTTGCAGGACCTAACTATAGCTATTGGGTGGAGGATGCGCTCGTCGATGCGTGGAAGGCATTGCCTGAACCAGCCTTCAAGGAGGACAAGGTGGAGAAGCACGACATCACCATCCATCTGAAAGATCCAGGATGGCCGCGCGTCTACTTCTACGCTTGGGACGGCAACCTCTATATCGACGATGCTTGGCCGGGCGTGCTTGTGACGGCAAATAAAACCATCGGCGGAACGAAGTTCTTCTATCGAACCTTCAACGTCTCAGCGGAAGCGTCCTATTCCATGAACGTCATCTTCGACCAAGGATCCAGCGAAGCTCAAACCGTAGACATCACCGGCATCACTTCCGACCGCTACTACGAGATTGGTGATATGAGCGCAGGCAAATATACCTTCCGCGATATCACTGCCGACTATGCCAAATAGTCCATCCCGTCATCTCGGCGATACCCTCGTTCTTATACGGCCGATCTAATTATCCGATGCGACCAACTAAATTGCCCGATGCAGCCTAATGCATCGGGCAATTTAGTTGGCCGCATTTTTTGTTTAGCCGCGTCACTTCCTTGTTCATGACTACTGCCGTTTGGCAATTTCCTTACGATGTTTCCTGCTGGCTGTCCGCTGAAAAATGGAATCATCATCTGATGCTTCCGTCAGGCTGTCCGCTGAAAAATGGAATCATCATCTGATGCTTCCGTCAGGCTGTCCATTGAAAAAAGGAATCATCATCAGATGTTGGAGCCGTGAAGCCAGGTCCTTTAGGCGTTTTGAACGGTTGAAGGTTGCGATATATATGGGAGTGATGATTATTCCATGGCCTTGGAACAATCATTCCATGACCACCGAATGATTGTTCCAAGGCCATGGAATAATCAAATCGGCCGGGAGCGTGACCTGTTTTCCTCAAAAGCAGACGGCAAAAAACATGAATGAAGGGGGCTTGTCAGGTGTCGTCGACGGCCAAAGCTCGTCGCCCATCCGGCCGCCGGAGGCAAGCTGGGGGCAGACAATCCTAAATGCTGTGTTGCAAAAGACTTGGGATGGCGATACTTGTTTTCAGCGGACAGAATTAATCTCTAATGCCAGTCCTGTGCCATTACTTGCTTAAAAAAACGCTCATCCCTCATTCCTAATCCCTAATCTTTTCTTACCTTTGCACCCGCAAAAAGAAAGATTATGAGTCAACACGATCGGACAAAAGAACTTGGGACAAAGCCCATTGGCGCTCTGCTCATGCAGTATGCCGTGCCGGCCATCATAGCCATGACGGCCTCGTCGCTCTACAATATGGTCGACAGCATCTTCATCGGTCAGGGCGTCGGCGCAATGGCCATAGCCGGCCTCGCCATCACCTTCCCGCTGATGAACCTTTCGGCAGCCTTCGGTGCCATGGTAGGCGTAGGCACCGCCACGATGATCAGCGTGCGTCTTGGCCAGAAGAACCGCGAGGAGGCCCAGCAATTCTTCGGCAACTCATTGACGCTGAACGTCATCATGGGCGTGCTCTTCATGGGCGTTGTACTGGCTACTCTCGACCCCATCCTGCGCTTCTTCGGAGCTTCCGACCAGACGCTGCCCTATGCTCGTGAGTACATGGAGTGGATTCTCTATGGCAACGTCTTCACCCACCTCTATTTCGGCCTCAATGCCGTCCTGCGCTCTGCCGGTCATCCCCGCACGGCCATGTCGGCAACCATACTGACGGTGCTCCTCAACACCGTCCTTGACCCTCTTTTCATCTATGGTTTCCACCTCGGCATCAAAGGAGCGGCCATAGCCACAGTCATCTCGCAGTGTGTCTCGCTGGTCTGGCAGCTGTACATCTTCTCGCGGCCTACGGAGGTCGTGTTCATCCGTCGCGACACGTTGCCCCTGCGGTCGCACATCGTGGGCGGCATCCTTTCCATCGGCCTCTCGCCTTTCCTGATGAACGCCTGTTCGTGTCTTGTCGTGCTGCTGATCAACCGAGGAATGGTCCGCTACGGCGGTGACCTGGCCGTGGGAGCCTATGGTATCGACAACCGCGTGCTATTCCTCTTTGCCATGATTGTCATGGGTTTCAACCAAGGCATGCAACCCATAGCCGGCTACAACTACGGCGCGCAGCTCCACGACCGTGTGCGCGACGTGCTGTGGAAGACTATCGGCTACGCCACCACCGTCATGATAGTCGGCTTTGTCATCTGCGAGCTTTTTGCTGAGACCATCGTGAGCGCATTCACCACAGACCCAGAACTCATCCGTATTGCTGCGCATGGTATGCGCGTCGACGTAGCCCTCTTCCCCGTAATCGGCTTTCAGATGGTGACGGGCAACTTCTTCCAAAGCATCGGGCAGGCAGGCAAGAGCATCTATCTCTCGCTGACGCGTCAGCTCATCTTCCTCGTGCCGTGCCTATTGTTGTTGCCTCGCCTCATGCCGGTTATTGGCCTGCCAGAGCTCGACGGCATTTGGCTCTCGCTGCCGGTCAGTGATGGACTCGCTGCCTTAAATGCCGCTGTGCTCCTCTATTGGCAGATACGCGAATTTCAGGGGCGACCCGTCAATTTTTCCCCATTTCATCGATTCAGCCTGCTACGACTGCCTCGTCGTATCCACTACTTTGCCGTCAACCGCGTAGCACCCTACATCCCTCTCTTTTCGCTCTTCCAGACGAAGGAAAAGGAGAACTGAGGATGACTTTGTTCCAACAACGAATTTTTCGACTACAGCTTGGATAATAGAAGAAACCACGGATTATACGGATTATACGGTTCCAATCCTATGGAGACCAATGGCCTTTGCCTGCGATGAAACCGTACAATCCGAACATCCTGTAGTTTAAAGATAGCAACTGCGATGTGTGATAAAAAACAACTACGGATTATACGGATTATAGGGTTCCATTCCTGTGGTGCCAATAGTTTCAGCAAGGAATGAAACCGTACAATCCGTATGATCCGTAGTTGAAATAATAAAAACACGAGGATATTAATAAACAACTATCAATAGTTAAATAATATATTCAATCTGTGGTCAATCGTTATGAAGAGAATAGGAGTCTTGAGCGACACCCATGGTTATTGGGACGATAAGTATCTGGAGTATTTCGAGGAGTGCGACGAAGTGTGGCATGCCGGCGACATAGGCAGTACCGAGGTAGCCGACCGTCTGGCCGCTTTCCGCCCCCTGCGTGCCGTAGTGGGCAACTGCGACGGTGGTGACCTGCGCCGTATGTTCCCGAAGTTATTGCGATGGAACTGCGAGGATGCCGACGTCCTGATGACACATATCGGCGGTTATCCAGGACGATACGACCGTAGCATCATACGACAACTCTATGAGCGACCGCCTAAACTCTTTATCTGCGGTCACAGCCATATACTCAAGGTGCAATACGACCAGCATCTCGGACTCTTACACATCAATCCCGGCGCCGCAGGACTTCAAGGTTGGCACCAAGTGAGAACCCTCGTCCGTTTTACGGCTGATAGAGGCGCATTCAGCGACCTTGAAGTGATAGAATTGGCTCGTTGACTTAGTTTTTATTGTAGTTTCTTTTACTTTTTTTTGACTTTTTCTTGCAAATTCGTAACGAATGGCTAATTTTGCACCTGTTTATAGGCTTAATTTATATTAAGGATATATACATTTTTAACTAACTATTTCTATTAACTAAATTCTATCTTTATGGGAAAGCTTAAACTCCTTTTGATCAGCTTGCTTAGCATGCTGACATGGAATGGTGCTTTTGCCGAGAACATTGAAACGGACCTGACAGCTCAGTTCCCCCTTGATTGGCAAGGATGGACAGGAGCTACAGGTTTCGTGGGCTGGGCAGCACCTACGGTTACGACCAATGATGGTAGGTCGACTGCTGCTTGTGAGCAGTACAACGAGGGCACGATTGCTCAGACGGGCGTCGTTTTCTCGCGTACACTCACTGGTCTGGCCAATGGCAACTACACCATTGAACTGTATGGCGCAGCTGCGTTCACTCCTGGTCGTAGTTGTACATCTACCTTGGTGGAAGGCGACGAGACGGCTGTGTACCTTTATGCTGAGACCCCTGCGGGGACCGTCAAGCAGTACATTCCTGCTCATGTGGCCGATAACTTCAATACCAGTGGCATAGCTACCGCTACGCTTGAAGGTGTTGAGATTACTGATGGTACTGTAACCATCGGTATGTACAAGGACAAAGGCCTGACAAACTGGCATGTCGTACAAATTAAGGGCGTTACTGCTATCGTTGACAAGGACGCACTTATCGCCAACCGTTATGCTCCGTTGGATGAGGCTCTGGCAAAAGGCGAAGCCGTAAAGGCTAATATTGTTGGACAAGACGATGCGATTTCAACCTACAATAAGGCTGTTGAGCCTTATGTTCAGGCTAACGCGAACCGTACGCTTGAATATGATGTGGCTGCTGCTGTAGCTGCTGTTAATGCCGCTGTCAAGGAACTCTCCAAGTATCAGACCGCCGACGGTTCAGACTTGAGCGCTTTCATCGTGAATGCTGAGGTCAATGGCGCCGACGGTTGGACTTGCGAACGTCCGAAGGCTGGTAATGGTCCTACGCTTAATGGAACAGCTTTCGAATATTGGGCTGGAAATGCAGAACCTCGTTCCGAAGGCTCTTTCGACTATTATCAAGTTATCAATGGTTTAACCAATGGTATCTACACTGTCAGTGCTGAAATGTTCAACTCGCTGAATGGTGAGGAAGGTGCACAATTCGCTCCTACGGCTGGCCTTTATGCCCAAGGAGAGAACGAGGTGGTTGCCTTGGTGACTGTCGACAGCGATCAGTTTACTCGCTATACTACTGGTGAGGTGACTGTCACAGACGGTACACTGCGTATCGGCGTGAAGAATACGGAGATTCCTATGGCTGCTCGCTGGTTCGCTGCAGACAACTTCCAACTGACGTTGGTTAAGGCTATCTCTGATGACGAGATTAACTACTACAAAGCGCTTTCCGCTATCGAGGATGGCAAGAGCTACCGTGTGTTCGCAGAAGTGGATCAGAAGCGTCTCTATCTTAATACGCAAGGCTCACTCGTAGAAGATCCCCTGAAAGCTGCTACGTTCACCTTCAATGCTGTTAAGGCCGCCGGCACGCTGTATGAGACTGGTTGGAATCTCGGATGCAAGTTCACCAATCCGAGTCTGACTGGCGGCTCTACTGGCGATGTCAAGCAGACTGGTCACATTAATGTTGGTCAAGATCGTAACGACTGGGAGCGTCAGGTATTCTTCCTCAATGCAGAAGGCAAGTATGCCGTCCGCGCCACGAATGCCAACAGTGCTAACTGGGGTGCTAACACCTATTGGGATGTTGTAACCTATAACGAGTTGCCCTCTGCCGGTTACTCTTTGAATGCTTCTTACGTATGGCAGATTGAGGAGTTCGTCGACAACCGTCCCGCAGCTTTCGCTAAGGTTCAAACTTGGGCTTCTAAGCTGCAGGCTGTTGAAGGCCTTGCAAAAAATGCCTCTCAATGGATAAGTAACGCAAAGGAATCCTCAGAAGGCAGTTATGAGGGCTTGGTAGATGGTGACTATGGTACATACTTCCACTCTTCATGGAGCGCAGCAGCAAGTGAGGACCATTATATCCAAGCTGAGTTGCCAGAGGCTGTTCAGTCGTTCTACTTCTACTTCGTGAAGCGTGATCCTGTTGCCAACAAGAACGTCAACAACCGTCCTACAGACATTGTTATTAGTGGTAGCAACGATGGTGAGAACTTTACTCAGATCACTCAGATTAATGAAGGTCTGCCTGTAGGCACCTCACCAGTGGACTATGCTTCTGCACTAATTAATGCTAATGAGGCATATAAGTATCTCCGCTTCACTGTCTTGGCTACAAACAATAATGCAGCAGAAGGTAACGGCCATAAGTTCTTTACTTTCTCTGAGTTCTATATTCTGCCCTCTGACGAGCTGACGGATGAAGCCCTGCCTTATTTGAAGGCTGCAGACTACACCGACCTTGCTTTTGATGATGTGGATCCTATCAATGCTATTGATGAGAAAATCGCAGCAGCTAAGGCTAAGGTTGATTTGGCGTCAGACTTAGAAACATTAAATGAACTTGCCGAGAAGCTTCAAGCTCAGATTGCTGCTACAGAGACATATAACGATCCTACTGAATGTGCAGCCAATATCAATGGCTCTGTTGAGACCATTAAGAATGGAAACTACACCACAGAAGAAGAGATCGCTAATGCTAAGACTCAGCTTCTCATTGCAGCTCATGATTTCTTCGGCGCTATTGAGCCTAAGACGAACATAGATGTTACCGAATGGTTCGTTGTCAATCCTTCGCCTCTGGCTAAAAAAGCCGTGACAGATGGTTGGGAGGGTACTCCATCCAACGATGCCACCGACGGTGTGGCTGAGTACTGGAACCAGGCTGCTGCTTCGTTCCATCAGACAATCAGCCTACCTGCAGGTGAATTTAAGCTCACTGCTGTGGCTCTCCAGCGCACCGATATGACCGGTTATGTCTATGCAGGCAATAATCAGACGACTATTGTTCAAGTAGCTTCCTCTGTGGCCAACAATCGCGGTCAAGCTGCCTCTTGGTTTGCTGGCGGCAATGGCCTTAATGAGGTTCCTTTCACCATGACTGAAGAAGGTAACATCGAAATCGGTTTGGTGGCCGATGAGGCTAATGGCGACCACTGGACAGTATGGCAGAGCTTCAAGCTCGAGTTAATGCCTGCTCCAGAAGAAACTGCTACTGTATTGCCCAACATCGCCGCCCTGAATGAAAAGCTCTCTTCGTCCGATGACGTGTCAGGTGATTACAATCTTCAGCTGACGAATGCGAAGGTGCTTTATTCATGCAGTGTCACCGATGAAGACTATGGTGGCACGATGGAATATGTCATATTGGAAGATGAGTCCGGCCGCGTCCTTTCGAACATCACCGGCATCTCCGCCTTGCAGACGGGTATGACCGTGAACGGCCAGCTTCCTATCAGCATTGTATCTACCTATTGGTCAGAGGCCGTGGCCAATGACAATACGGCCGCAGGAATAGAATCCCTGGAAAAGGTCGAAGGCACAGTCGAGCCTTTGGTTATCACCGAAGAAAATGCTTTGGATTGGTCCGAAGATCCTTATCTGCGTTATGTAGAGTTCCAGAATGCTCCCGCAAGTGTTGACGGAGAAAGCGGTGATATGTCCTTCACCCCCTCAGAGATTGATGCTCCCATGTCCATCTTGGATATGTTCCGTACCGGCATTACTCTGGTAGACGGTGAATCCGTCAATATCCGTGGTTTCTTGTACAACTACTTGGGCATGATGGATGTCTTCCTCCCCGTCAGCTGCGAGGCCGTAGCCAATGCCCTTGAACTGTCTCTCGATGTAGAGCGTGAGGTAGGCAAGGGCTATGACCCGACGCTGTTTGAGCCCGATCTTGAAGCCATAAAGAGCTATCTTGGCGTAGAAGATGTAACGTCCATCCAGTCTTACATAGTCAATGCGGACGACACCGAGGTCGAAGCCACCTTCGGCGGCGGCACCCCCGACGGTTGGTGTGACGCAGAAGGCACTCTTGTAGGCTGGGGCGACCAGTGCAAGATATGTGTCAAGTTCAACCTTGCCGACGGTGACTACTCAATCTGCGACCTTAACGGCGCCGACGTAGTAGATGCCACATATGCAGTTAAGTATGCCTTCACCGCGAATAACAAGAAGGTTTACTACACGATCAATGTCAAGTTCGTGGCCGCTCAGGCGATAGACCTTGAGATTTCTAACAATGTAGTCAAGGCCGAGGTCAGCTATGGTCTTGATGAACCTCAGTACACCGAGAAATCCGTCGTTCTTACCGATGATCAGGTAGCATCGATCTGTCAGGAACTCGGTCTTGAGTCTCTGGAGTCCGCCTCTGTTTACGCTTACAACCCGTCTACCAGCGAGCTTATTTCCAACTATGTCAGCTTCGACGGCTGGCGTGCAGCAAACGGCGACTTTGCAATGCACACTGGCAATAGTGAGGTGCCCGCTTGTGTGAAGTACACCGATGGCAAGACTTATCTGACCTACAACATCGCCGGTCTTGAGGCTCAGACGATCAAGACTTACTGGGCAATCGCGAACGAAACGAAGGCTGTTCTCGTAGAGATCTCGTTCATCTATGGTGACGGCGATGCTCCCGCAGAGGGTGAGACCTTTGAGTACACGTTCGACGAGACCGTAGCGTTGCAGGGTGAGACCGTCTATGAGACCTCAGATGTACCCGCTACAGTCACGATTACTCCTAACGGTGATGCCGCCGTCAACGTATCCTTCTCGGGCGTAGTCCTTTATCTGCCGAACGGAAATCCGTTGCCGATGAACGACTTCACTCTTGAGAATGTCAGCGTTAGCGGTAGTCAGGATGCATCTCAGAGCTACAGCTACGAAGGCGAGCAGACTCAGTTCTCGCTGAAGAGTGGAATGACGATGTCTTACACTCCCAGCCTCACAGGTACTCGTTCTTCCGGCGAAACGCCCGAGCTTACCCTTGTTTTGGCAAATCCTCAGGGTATGGTCTATACGCTGCACTTCGCAGCTCCCGCAGATGAGCCTCAGCCCACGGAAGGAACGAGCTTCGACGGTGTGATCAAGCAGACTCTTTCTCATCCCGCCACCGGCGTCCAGGGCGAGTCCACCGACGCACAGACGGTGACCGTAACCAACAATGGCGACGGCACAGCCTCGATCACGTACTCAGGCTTCACAATACCTACTCTTGGCACCGAATTCAATGAGTTCACCATCGAAGGTGTTGAGGTGACAGAGAACGAGGACGGCTCTCTGAGCTATGCAACTCCCGAGGGCGGCGTTTCAGTGGTAGTACCTCGTGGCAGCGGTACGGTAACGTACAATGCAACGCTTGAAGGCACTCAGGCCAATGCCAACACGGCTCCTGTATTGAAGCTTGTTATCGGTTCTTCCTCAATCGATACTGTCTGGTTCGCTGCAGACGAGGAGGCTCTTGAAGAGGCTATCGAAACCGCAATCCGTGGTTTGAATGCTCTCGGCACCTCCGGTGATGTCTTCGATCTCTCCGGTCGCAAGGTATCCAAGCTGCATCGTGGCGGCATCTACGTTGTCAACGGCAAGAAGGTATCCGTGAAGTAAGAAGGTGACTTTGTTGTAGCGACACAGTCGCTACATACAGGACCATAATTAATGCTCTGGGCATCTCTTTGGAGGTGCCCAGAGTTTTTTTTT
>ODAI011901134.1_pt1 | contig 18228 bp, 19 predicted proteins | sample 1539321 | NCBI WGS metagenome assembly ODAI01 (sample SAMN02144231, study PRJEB22623) | gut metagenome | biome: sheep rumen | host: Ovis aries | place: New Zealand | reverse complement strand
TCTATATTCAAAATAATAATATAATATATTAATATATTATATTATTATTTTGAGGTTAAGAGTCGAGAGGTGTACCTGTCCCTATTTTATCTAACGGTTATATGTTAGGTGCCATTCTGCGTCTCCTGTTGGGGGGTGATATCTAACATGTATTGAAAAATGATGGTTTCATGATTCACTTGTTGACGCTGTGTTTTCAACCCACATCGTCTCTTTCTTGTGTGTTGTTGATGAATCTAACATATAATTGTTAGGAAAAATAGGGAGAGGGGGTAAGGTAACCATACAAAGAACAAGGTCAACATCAACTTGCGCTGACATTGACCTTGTACTTTGTCCCCTAATTTAATCAACCATTTCTTAGTTTTCTTACCGTCTTTTCGTCTTTTGTTATACCCGTTAATACAATCTTTTGATTACCTTAGCTCATTACCTATGAGTTCCCCCTAATTCAAATGTTGTTTACACAATGTTGTGACTGTCTATGTATGTCACATTTAAAATATAAATCTTACACTTATTTCCATTTCTTGAGTGCAAAGTTAATATGTTTTTTCAGAATGTGCAAGAAAAAATATTTCATAAACTTTTTTATTTATAACACGCAATATTTTTTACATTTGCGCAATAGTGCAATACTACATTGTGATATGGTGCAGTATATGTTGCATATTTGCAAATGCGTTAATTTACAATAAGTTATAATGCCCTGTGCTACTATGTCTTTTTTACACTCATAGTGTTTTTCCTACCATTCATTAGGGAAAAATCTCGCCAGATTAGGGAAAGAACCTTTGAAAATCAAATATTTCGCAGTAATTTTGCCCTCAGAAATCAGAGATAGTTCTGATGACGACATTAAAAGAATACAGTTATGAAAAAGAATATATTTAGCTTGATAGCAATCGCAGTTATTGGAACAAGCACATGTATGGCAAAGGCAACTCCAAAGCATGATTTTACCCCAAAGCCTCGTATGGAGCGTAAGGTAGATAGGCCTACTACGACAACGGTAACAACCACAACGATGAAGCCGAATGGTACTAAGGTTGTCACAACCACTACCACCAAGACCGTTAAGGTTGCTCATCCAAAGCCAAAGATGGTAAAGCCGCATAAGCCAAATGGTCACATGCATCATAAGCATCACATGGATCATAAGCATCACATGCACCACATGCATCACAAGCACCATCGCGGCACCTGTAAGGCTTGCAAAAAGCATGGAAGACATTGCCCAAAGAAATAGTTGCAACGATCTATATATTCATCCTCTCCCCACCAAGTCAAGACGTTGGCATACGGTGGGGAGATTTTTAGTGCCAAAACTTGAATATCCCTTGATTTTTACCTTCGGTGAACGTAAATGCCCGTGAATTATCCGTGAATTTAATCGTAAATTCTTTTATTACTATTGTAAACAACAATAATTTTCGGATAATTTGCGGTTAATTTACGGAAATTCGCGTAAAAAATAATACTCTACGAGTGGGTGCTGAGTAGTTACTATCACCTTTTGGGACGTTAAAAATGTACAAAAGTGGGAAAAATCGTATGAAAATGTAGGAGAATAGCATTTTTCTTTATAATTTTGCACCTCAAATGAATGTAAACAGGAAACGACATATTGCTTCATGGTTGCTATTGGCAGTATTTGTGCCAATGCTTATCCTGTCGTCGCTTCATGTTCACGAACAAGTACAGAAAAATATAGTTGACTGCAAGGAATGTGTAGATCATCATTGTCACGGACATTTGACACAGTTGTCAATGTCTATGGATGATTGTGTGCTCTGCCAGTTCCTTATGCTGACATTTGTGGCAGGCGCTGCCCTTGCAGTTGTATTTTATAGGAAATCCTTTGTTTTTCATTTCGCCCAGCCTCAATGTGATGTTCACCTTGAAGCCTTGGGCATCCCAACACTTCGTGCTCCTCCAACTGTTTGAATTTCATTCTGAGTAAAAGAAAGTTCCGCTTATGCGGAGGGAAAGGAAAGTAAATTCTTCTTTTTTTAGAAAGGATTCAGCGTAGCGCCTGAGCTATGCGAAGAAATTTGCAGTAAATTAGAGTCAGTAAATTATTTTAGCAGCATTCGCTGCTTGGGAATAAAAATTTACTGAATATATTTTATTGATAATTTACTTTATAAGGAAAAAGCATGTGAATTTGCTATCCGAGAACAATTCAAACAGACAAAGCGTATGATAAACATGATGCTGGCTGCTATGTTGATTACATCAGCACCAGCCGACACGACTGTCTCGCTTAATGCTGTAACTGTGACCGGACAACAACACCACGACTATCAGATGCGTTCATCTCAGTCGGAGGTGCAGGTCAGTCATGAGTTCCTTCAACAGAACTTTGCGGGAAGTCTGATGCAGACGCTAGAAGCAATTCCGGGCGTCAAGGCTATGGCAATAGGTAGCGGGCAGTCAAAACCCGTTATCCGAGGCATGGGCTTCAACCGTCTCGTGATATCTGAAGATGGTATCAAGCATGAAGGACAGCAATGGGGCGATGACCACGGTTTGGAGATTGACCAGTTCGCAATCGACCGTGCTGAGGTCGTCAAAGGTCCTGCTGCGCTGCTCTATGGTAGTGATGCCATAGGCGGTGTGCTCGGACTTTACACCAATCATGTGCCTACTGAACCGTTTAGCGGGAGCCTACAGCTCTTCGGACGCTCAAACAATGAGCAGATAGGCTTCTCGGCTAAGGTGGGAGGCAGAAAAGGCAGTTGGTTCTATAGGGCACATGCCACATTTATTGACTATGCCGATTACAAGGTGCCGACGGATAGTATCCAGTATTATTCTTATTGGATAAAACTTAAGGATAAGCGTCTGCGCAATACGGCTGGTTGTGAGCGTGATGGGAGCGTGACATTGGGATATGCCGGTTATAACTTCCATACTGATGTGCGTGTGTCAGACAGCTACTCAAAGAGTGGTTTCTTTGCCAACGCGCATGGATTGGAGGTAAGGTTGTCAGACATTGACTACGACCATTCGCGTCGTGACATAGACCTTCCATACCAATGGGTGAACCATCTGAAGGTGATGAGCCATACCACATGGCATAGCGAACAGACTTCCTATGAGCTTAACCTTGCATATCAGAATAATCTGCGTGAGGAATGCTCAGAGCCTGTGAGTCATGGTTATATGCCTGCACCTGATAACTCACTTGAGCGTAGGTTCAATAAGAGCACCTATACTGCGTGTGTCGGACTTCGTCACACCTTAGACAAACACGAGTTGCGTGGTGGCGTGAGCAGCGAATATCAGTATAACCGCCGTAGTGGCTGGGGCTTTATCATACCCGACTTCGAGACGCTGAGCGTTGGTGGTTATGTTATGGATCGCTATAGTATCAGTGAAAACCTCATACTCAATGCCGGACTTCGTTATGACTATGCCCGTACACACATTCATAGCTATCAGGATTGGTTCCTGACACCTGTTGACGGTGATTCTATATATAAGGAGCGTTCGGCAGATTTCCGAGGCAACTTCAATAGCCTCACTTGGTCGGCTGGCGTGAATTACAGCACGGGTCAGTGGGTGCTGAAGGCGAATGTGGGCAAGAGTTTCCGCGTGCCTATTCCGAAGGAACTGGGAGCTGACGGTATTAACTACCATATATTCCGCTATGAGCGTGGCAATTCACAGTTAGATCCGGAGGAGTCGTATCAGGTTGATGCTACTGTCTTGTGGGGAAATGATGTGATAGAAGTACAGGTAGAACCATATCTGAATTACTTTCCTAACTACATCTATCTTAATCCTACAGCACAGTATGTAGAGGGCTTGCAGTTGTATAATTACAGGCAGGCAGAAGTTTTGCGTTGGGGATTGGAAGCGCAGTTTACATGGCATTTCGCTGATAATTTCGAGGCTCATGCGCAAGGAGAGTATCTCTATGCCCGTCAGCAGTCGGGCGAGAAGAAGGGATATACTCTGCCATTCAGCACTCCGTGGTCGGTTGATACAGGTTTGAAATATACTTTCGATAGCAGGGGTAAGGATTTCGTAGGCCTTAGTGCCCATATTGTTGGTGCTCAGAATGAGATTGTTCCGCCAGAAAAGCCTACCGACGGGTATTTTACTTTGAACCTTTCGGCAGGAAAGGAGTTTCAGTTGGGGAACTCAAAAATTAACCTGACGCTTCATGCAGATAATCTGCTTGACCGTCGCTATTACGACCATACCAGCTATTACCGCTTGATTGACGTGCCTGAACCCGGGCGAAATATCTCGCTTATGGTTGGATGGGAGTTTTAGATTCAATTGATAATTGAAAATTAACAATTAATAATTAACATGCCTTTCGCATTCCGCCTCCCTCCCTACGGGGGGAGGGCGGGAAGAAAGGCCGAAAATTCTTTTTTTAAAATGAAAAATCTTAAATATATGAGCCTTATGCTCGCTCTCTTGTGTGTTGTTTCTCTTGGTTTTATCTCTTGCAGCAGCGATGACGATGATGATGATACCGCAACTCCAACCATTGTTATGGGCGAGGCTAACCTTGAAGATGGTGAAATCTGCATTAAGGCAGATGTTACTGCTCCTGGACGTACCGCATCTATTCAGATTGTAGTCACAGATGCTTCGGGTAACACTACCAAGGTTACAAAAAACGTTACCGATTCAAAATATATCGGTGTGCTGAATATCCCAGACTTTCACTTGCATGTTGACATTGCTGACAAGGGAGTCGTTGCAGGCGACTTGTTGAAGTTTACGGTGACTGATGGTAATGGCAGGTCAACTACCGCACAGAAGAGCATCACGGAAGAAGAGAATGAAGATTAATAAATAATGCAAATGAAGAAGAATATTTTATCACTAATACTGCTGTGCGCACTCAGTGCGTGCGGCAGTTCTGACGATGACGAGCAATCAAAGGATATGACCTATCCCGTCATCAATACAGCCGATATTGTTGCAGTTCCAACTGACTGCCAGGTGTTTAAGCGTGGCGATGTTATACCTTTCAATTATCTGTTTACCGACGATACAGAGTTGGGAGCATACAACATTGAGATTCACAACAATTTTGACCATCACACCCATAGTACTTCTTCTATAGAATGTCAGATGGATGCCAAGAAAGAACCGAATAAGCCTTGGATATATAATAAGGATTTCACCATTCCTTCTGCTCAGAAATCATTCACAGCTCGTCATGATATAGCCATTCCTGCCGATATAGATCCGGGTGACTATCATTTTATGGTTCGCCTTACCGACCGTGCCGGTTGGCAGCAAATACATTCTGTGGCAATCAAGATTACAGAGTAATTGAAACGGCAAACAAAAAAGATGGGGTAACGAATCGTTACTCCATCTTTTTATTTTCGAATGTATTTGTGAATGCTTACTTGTCGTAGCACTTGAAGATGCTGTCAACGGTGTTGGTGTCCATCTTCTTTGTGAAGAGACTAACGACTGCCACTACTATGAAACCGCCTACCATAGCAACGGCACCGCAGTCGATTGGGTTGAGCAATGAGTTGCTGAGCATCATATTGACAACGGTGAGACCTACGCCCCATACAAAGCAAGCCCATACGCTGGCTGTTGTAACGCCTCTCCAGTACAACCCGAGCATGAATGGAGCGAGGAAGGCTCCTGCAAGAGCACCCCAGGAGATACCCATGAGCTGCGCAATGAACTGTGGCGGGTTGAGGGCGATCATGAGTGAAAGGGCAATGAAGAACACTATGAGAACTCGCATTATCACAACTTTTCTCCTCTCTATCTTCTCAGCTACCTCGTCATCAATCTCACCACCCTTAACCTCATCATCGGTTGATTTCTTGTCACGATAGATAAGGTCGAGAGTCATTGTAGAAGAAGATGTGAGTACAAGACTTGCCAATGTTGACATTGATGCAGAGAGTACGAGAAGCACTACGAGGGCGATAAGCACGTCAGGCAATGTCTCAAGCATTGAAGGTACGATAGAGTCGTATGCGTATTTATGCTTCTCTGGAGAGAAAGCAGGCTCTGGATAGAGTCGGCCGAAACTTCCTATGAAATAGCAACCGCCGGAAACGATGAGTGCAAAGATTGTGGAGATGATAGTTCCGCGCTTGATAGCGCTCTCGTCGGTGATAGAGTAGAACTTACCTACCATCTGTGGCAATCCCCATGTGCCGAGCGATGTGAGCACAACTACGCCGAGAAGGCTCAGTGGATTAGGACCGAACCATGAGGCGAAGTCGCCTAACTGGAAAGAAGAGAACAATCCGCTCTTGTCTTCAAGGTCGTGTGCAGTAGGTACCTGTGCAGCCATCTTGTTTATAGCCTCTGTAAGTCCTCCCTGATTGTGGAGCACCACATAGATAACCGTAGTGATACCGAAGAGCATGATGATACCCTGTATGAAATCATTGATGGCTGTAGCCTTGTAGCCTCCGAGAATGACATAGATAGCGGTGAGGGTTGCCATTATCATAGCGCAATATGAATATGGTATGCCGAAACCCATCTCAAAGAGCTTTGAAATACCCATATACACACCGGCTGTGTAAGGAATCAGGAATACGAAGGCAATGATGGAAGCTACTACACGAAGTCCTTCGCTTGAGAAACGTGTTCCGAAGAAATCTGGCATTGTACGACTTTGGATGTGCTGAGTCATCAGTTTCGTACGTTTGCCAAGAACCATCCAAGCCAGAAGAGAACCGATGATTGCGTTGCCGATACCGATCCACGAAGCGGAAAGTCCGTACTTCCAACCGAACTGTCCGGCATAACCTACGAATACAACTGCTGAGAAATAGCTTGTGCCAAAGGCGAAGGCTGTTAGCCAAGGACCCACGGAGCGGCCGCCAAGTACGAAGCCGTCAACGCTTTTTGCCTGTTTGCGGGAATATACTCCCACACCGATTGTCACCAACAGGAAAATGACGGTAAGAATGATTTTTATTAGCATTATGTTTTAGAGTTTATAGTTTAGAGTTTAGTGATTAGTTGAATCTGATCTGCATCTGGCACATAAGGGCGTTGTTACCCTTCTTGATGAATTCGCCACCTGCGGTATATGCGCTCTTATAGACATACTGCACCTGGAAACGGCACTTCTTGAAGTACCACCACTGTATGCCGAAGATAGCCTTGTGCTGATCCATATCGAGGGCTTTGTTGAAATTGAAATAGTCGTATGAGCCTACGAGGTCAAGTTTCTTCTGAATCAAAGGCACGCAACCTGTGATATAATATCCACGGCTGAGAACGTCACCGTCCTTGCCTTCAAGATACTCTCCGTGTACATTGAATGGCTTTGACTTGTAGTCGAAACCTATGCTGTAACGGTTACGCTTATAGTTCTGTCCGATTTCGATATTTGGATTGTAGATTGATTTTGCTATTGCATGGCCTTTACCTAACTGCCCTGTTGCTATAAGGTTGAGACCTTCTACTGGACTTACCTCCAAGCGCCCGATTACATCCTTAGCATTGTTACCGTCCTTCTTGTTGATACCCTGTCCGTTCATTACATCAACCTCGTATTTCACCTTACCATTGGCAAACTCGCCCAAAATGGCAGCACCGAGGTCACGGCCATACTGAACACCGAGCAATGGGTCTGAGCCACAGCCGGAGAGGTATGTCACACCTTCTGAATAAACATCAATAGCCTCCATTTCGGTTGGAGACAGCTTGTTCTCGTATGTGCAGGCATTCTTGAACTGTCCGAAGCGCACGGTGAGCGCCTTGTTGTCGGTTATTCTGTAGTCAGTATAGTATTCCTGTACCTGAGAGTTGAAATCGTGCATGAACAGGAAGAACCAGCGGTCGGTTATGGCAGCATGTGCAAAGAACAGGGTGCGCTTCATGTCAAAAGTGTTGGCTTTCTCTCCGCCTCTGTCCTTATCCTGATACGTATAGCCAGCTTGAGCGTAGCCATGAACTACTATTCTATCCATTACGTCAGATAGAAATTCCTTGGTCTTGCTCTCTTCCTTCTGTTCCTGTGCTGTTGCATAGTTAAAAGGGAAAAGGCATAGCAGCACTCCAACTGCCATTTTGTAAAAGTGACTCATGTTTTTTATACCGTTTTGTTGAAAAATGTTATATTTGTTTAGATTTTTCGCGTGCAAAGATATAAAATAATAATCAGAATGGCAAATTTTTCTAAAAAATATTACTTTAATGATAAATATTACAATTGGTTTTATTATCTTTGCACTACCAAAATGAAAAGTGCACCAGCCTTGATGGGCATATCTGCACTTTTTGTTTCGATAAAAGAATAATTTGGAAATCTAATTTTTGTATAAACCTAAATAAAATGTTAGACAAAAGCGAATACTTACATCCTGACAAAGAATGTCTCTCCCGCCAGGAGATTGAGGCATTGCAGCTTGAACGCTTGAAAGCAACGGTCAAGCATTGCTACACAAATGAAGTATATAAGAAAAAGTTTGCGGAGGCAGGAATCACACCTGACGATATCAAGACTTTGGATGATGTCCGTAAACTTCCTTTCACAACAAAGCAGGACTTACGCGATAACTATCCGTTTGGCTTCGCGTGCGTACCTCTTAGTAAATGTACTCGACTTCACTCTTCAAGTGGTACAACAGGTAATCCTACGGTTATTCTCCATACACAGAAGGATATTGACGAATGGGCTAATGCCGTTGCCCGCTGTCTGCATATGGTCGGTTTGAGACCTGATGATGTATTCCAGAACTCTTCCGGCTATGGTATGTTCACAGGAGGCCTCGGTTTCCAGCTGGGAGCAGAGCGTCTTGGAGCGCTTACCGTTCCTGCAGCTGCAGGTAACTCTCTCCGTCAGATAAAGTTCATCAAGGACTTCGGAACAACAGCCATTCATGCTGTGCCTTCATACGTTACACGTCTTCATGAGGTAATGGTAGAGCAGGGTGTTGATCCTCGTCGTGATACTAAACTGAAGGTGCTTGTTATCGGTGCAGAGCCTCATTCTGAGGAGCAGCGTAAGCGTATCGAGAATATGATGGGCGTAAAGGCATACAACTCATTCGGTATGTCTGAAATGTGTGGTCCTGGTGTTGCCTTCGAGTGTAAGGAGCAGAATGGCCTTCACTTCTGGGAAGACTACTATATCGTGGAGATTGTGGATCCTGAGACTCTTGAGCCTGTTCCTGATGGCGAGATTGGAGAGCTTGTACTCACAACCCTTAATCGTGAGGCTATGCCTCTGTTGCGTTATCGTACTCGTGACCTTACCCGTGTGCTTGGCCGTACCTGTCCTTGCGGACGTAATCACGTGCGCCTTGACCGTATGAAGGGACGCTCAGACGATATGATGGTGCTTCGTGGTGTAAATATCTTCCCAATTCAGATAGAGAAGATTCTTATGCAGTTCAAGGAACTTGCTAGCAACTATCTCATCACTCTCACTACTGATGCAGATAATGACAATATGACCGTTGAGGTTGAGCTTGAGGAACTCTTTACTGATGACTATCAGCGTTTGCAGAAACTCCAGAAGGATGTTACCCGTGCTCTCAAGGATGAGATTCTGCTCACTCCTCATGTTAAGCTTGTGCCTAAGGGTACTCTTCCTGTAAGTGAGGGCAAGGCGGTCAGAGTAGTAGACAAGAGAACTGTTTATCAATAATAAAGTGAAAAGAGAATAGTGAAAAGTGAATAATACCAAATACTGGTTGACGCCAAAGAGAATGTTCTTTTAAGTGCGATAGCTGTATTATTCACTATGTATTATTCTCTATTCACTTTTAACTATTCACTCTAAACAACATATTATGACTATCAGACAACTTTCAATATTCATAGAGAATAAGAGCGGTACGCTTATCAAGGTTCTCGATTTGCTCAGCAAGGCTGGTATTCAGATTATTGCCTCAACTGTAGCTGACACACAGGAATATGGTATCTTCCGTGTTATTTGTGATAATCCGTCAAAGGCCTACCTCCTTCTGAAGGAAGAAGGGATAAACCTGCAGTTAACAGATGTATTCGCACTTTATGTTGACGACAAACCGGGTGCTGCAGCCGAAACCCTGAAGATTCTTTCTAATTCGGGTATTGCTATTTCGTATATCTACACATTCCTTCTCCATGAGAAAGGTGTGCTTGTATTCCGTACAAGTGATATGGATAAGACCAATGAGGTAATATCACTCAATAAACTGAAGAGTGTAGTGACGTTATAAGTGAGTCTTTATGAAGATAACTCTATTGCAACAGGATATAGCTTGGGCTGATCCTGCTGAAAACCAAAGGCGCAGCGAGGCAGCAATCCTTGCTGCGCCTTTGTCAGATTTATATGTGCTCCCTGAAATGTGGAGTACGGGTTTTAATGCCGTTGATGAGGATACTACTTCCTTGTCGTGGATGAAGCAGATGGCTGCAAGGATGGATGCTGCTATTGCTGGAAGTCTTTCGGTTAAGGCAGAGGATGGGACGAAACGTAACAGATTCTATTTCGTTATGCCTCCAACCGAGGCTTATCCGGAGGGAGAAGTTGAGTATTATGACAAGCGACATCTTTTCTCATACGGCAAAGAACAACTTCATTATTCTGCTGGCGAGGAAAGGAAAATTGTGAAATGGCGTGGGGTGAAATTTCTCTTGCAAGTTTGTTACGACCTTCGTTTCCCCGTTTTCTCCCGTAACAAAATAGATAGTTGTGGCGATGCTTCATCAGAGGACGTTTCTGACTGCCTTTACGACTGCGCTCTTTACGTTGCTTCTTGGCCGGCTTCACGTATCAAACCTTGGCACATTTTGCTACAGGCGAGAGCCGTGGAAAATCAATGTTTTGTAGCTGCCGTCAATAGGGTGGGAGAAGACCCTGTGTGCAAGTATTGCGGTGGTACGGAAATGATAGACGCGTATGGGCGGGTGGTAGCTTCCTGCCTTGATGGTAAAATCGCAAGTGCTACATACGAGATCCGAATGGAAGAACTTAATAGTTTCAGGAAAAAGTTTCCGGTGCTCAAAGATGCAGATTCGTACCATTTGAACGGGAAATAATATTGCATTTACAGAATAGCTACTTTTCTGTAATGATATATTTAATATTGCATATTCGTAAATTTTAGAAAGTGTTACGCATAATAACAAATAATAGTTCAAATTTGTATAAAATTATGGAAGAATTGGCCAAAAGTAGTGCGATATTGTAAAAATATTGATTTTTCTCAAAAAAAAGTTGTAAAAAATTTGCAAAGTAAATAAAAAACCATTAACTTTGCAAGCGTTATCCTGAATACAATCTTTTTACCTTAAAGAAGCTAATACCTATTGAGATTGGAACGTTCGCACTGTGAAGTGAGGACGTTTCTTGTTTTATATAGATTTGACTTGTTTTTCTCATGTATCATTCCTTTATTTATATGCATCAAAAAATACTCGTAAATACCCCATGTCTTTTATGCTCGTAACAAAGAGGAAATGGAAATTCCTTTGAGATGTTTTGCTAATGAAAAATTCAAGCGATTTTTATTGAATTTTAATCTTGAAAAACATATATGGAAATGGGCTTGATCCGTCACTTTCATGTTGGCTGTTTTTGAATGGGAAAACATGCCGTTTTTGTACTTGTTTCTTTCCTTTGCTCCCATGTTTCTTGTTGAACGAAAATGAAGTAAACTTACAGACTCGATAGAGTTTTCGCCTTAAAAAATTCTTCATTCTTAATTTATTGTTGTAACTTTGCACCCGCAAATGGTTGGTAGGTGTTGGGTGTTGTCGGTTAGTAGCGATTAAAACTATACACCACTTGTCACCCACCATCCAATAAGTGTGGAGACGCACTCGGATAAATTATAGTGTGTATGAAACTTTGGTTTATTTTCTGTCAAGACGATCTTCTGCTTCAGAAGACAGATGAGGGGAAGTTTACAGTTCCCATGGGTGATGAACCGCCTGTTGTCTTGAAAGCTTGGAATAATGTGCATAACATCACCCCTATGGATGATGGTACGCTTGTGAAGACGGTAAGGGTTGATAATCCAATAACATCTCTTGAGGGCTATGAAATGTGCCCTCTCCGCCAGTCTTACTATAAGCTTACTCGTGAACTCTATCTGAAAGCGGGTAAGTGTCACGAAATTCTTTATTGGGATCAGAATACGAAGTTCTGTGGCGTTTGCGGAGCTCCTATGAAGATGGAGACGGATATATCAAAGCGCTGTACCGGTTGTGGAAAGGAGGTTTGGCCACAGCTTGCCACAGCCGTCATAGTCCTTATTCATAAAGGAGATGATGAGGTGCTATTGGTTCGTGCCAAGAATTTCCGCAGCAAGCACTATGGATTGGTAGCCGGATTCGTTGAGACAGGCGAGACTCTTGAAGAGGCTGTATGCCGTGAGGTTTCAGAGGAAGTAGGACTGAAGATTGCCAATGTGCGTTATTTCGGCTCACAGCCCTGGCCTTATCCTTGCGGACTTATGGTAGGCTTTAATGCCGACTATGTATCTGGTGAGATAAAGATTCAGGAAGAGGAACTCACAAAGGGCGGGTGGTTTCGCAAGGATGATTTGCCTGAGATACCGGAGAAACTCTCCATTGCCCGAATGTTGATAGATAATTGGTTGGAAATGAAAAATGAGAAATGATAAAATGAAAAATATGAATTACGTCTTTTGTCAAAGGGTGTAATCGGAATTTCATGATTTTTCATTGTTCATTTTATAATTTATGTTCGAAGCATTATGAAAAAGATAAAAACAGCATACCTTACATCCGCGATAGGATGTTTGGTTGTGGTAATAGGTATTGTTTGTTATTTCCTCTTTGCTGGTATTGCAAAGAACGATGGCGTTTCATATCTCTACATTGATGACGATGATGATATGGATTCGGTTAGTGTTAAACTCTCTGAGATTGCCACTCCTACGGGCGTGTGTGCTGTACGTACTATGGCTCGTCACATGGGTTATGTGGATAAGATCCGTACTGGTCGCTATCTCCTTGATGATGATATGAGTGCCTTGCAGTTCTTCCGTAACCTTCGAAATGGTCGTCAGGAACCTCTTAAACTCGTTATGCCGAGTGTTCGTACCAAGGCACGTCTTGCACAGGAACTTGGCAAGGTTATGATGTTCCGAAATGATGATTTCCTCAAGGCTATATCTGATGAGGCCGTATGCGAGAAATACGGTCTTGATACTGCCAAAATCATATCAATGTTCGTACCTAACACCTATGAGGTGTATTGGGATACTCCTATAGAAAAGTTCCTCGACCGTATGAAGAAGGAGAGCGACCGTTTCTGGAATAGCGAGCGTAAGGCGAAGGCAGAGAAACTTCATCTTAATCCTGTTGAAGTTATCACCATAGCAAGTATTATTGATGAAGAGACAGCCAATAATGGAGAGAAGCCTATGATTGCCGGTATGTACTACAACCGTCTGAAGCAGAACATGCCATTACAGGCAGATCCTACTATCAAGTTCGCCCTTCAGCAGTTTGAGCTTCGTCGTATCTACACCAAGCTCCTGAGCGTTGAGAGTCCTTATAACACATATCGTAATGAGGGACTTCCTCCAGGTCCTATCCGTATTCCAAGCGTTGCAGGTATTGATGCAGTTCTTAATCTCGTGCATCACGATTATCTCTATATGTGTGCCAAGGAGGATTTTTCCGGCACTCACAACTTCGCCAAGACATACAAAGAGCATCTTGCCAATGCTGCAAAGTATTCAGAGGCTCTTGACAAGAGAGGCGTGAAGTAAAAGAAAAACTGCTTTATCTCCGTAGTTAAACATAACCAAACTCGATGAAGGTCCTATGTAACTCTTATTCAGGAACGGACTTTCATCGAGTTTGGTTGCTTTTTGTAGTGTTTCTACAAAAGATGCAGATAAAACGTTTTTCATCCGATGAAAATAGCGTTGTAATACCATAATATTACCATAGGAGGAATTGCGAAGGATAAAGGAGCTTAAAACAAAAAAAAACTGACATCAGATTGCTCTAATGCCAGTTTTGTTGTTAAAAGCTTATTCTTACTTTTTCTTTTTAGCAGCCTTCTTTTGGGCTTTTTGATAATCTTTTATGTAGTCAACGATATCATTGCTTAACCATTCAAAAGCTTCTTTCAGACGTCCAATTCGCTTGAAACTACTACCACCTTTTTGGTCTTTGAATTCTACAACGGCAAGTGAAGTTCCGTTCATGTCCTGTACTTCAAATTCACCAGAAATGAGAGCGTTACCTCCACCTAAACCTGTAAGTCTCATTTTTACTGCGGCTCCCCAGTCAACCATAGTCAGTCTTAAAATGATTTTGTAATTCTTACCAGTCTTAGTTAGCTGAACACCTTTTTTGTTTGCATCATTGAATTTCTCGCGGAAAGTTTTTTTTAGTTCATTCTCATCTTTTTTCCACTTGGCATCTTCATCATCTTCCTCGTATGAGACTACCCAGTCGTTGAATGGCACATCGTCTTCATGGTCTTTACTATTAGTGACAACAGCCTTTGAATAATCAATCTCGTAAAGAGCAGTCGTTCCCTTTTCGAGAATGATGCTCGGGTCGCCAGATTTAACGGTGAACACATCTTTGGCACTAATAGAAACAAGTGCCAACGTCAATAGCATAATTGACATTATTATTTTCTTCATTGTTAGATAGGTGTATGTTGTCCCCGGTGCATACGATTAAAAGGTTAAAAAAGCGTGGGAACTTTGGCTTATTATTCAACTTGGGCTCTGGACTGCCGTGACTATATAATAAGCAAAGCCCACGCCTATGATAGAATACCCCTTTAGGAGGATATAATATCTAGTACGTGAGCGCTCTTGCTCATTATCCATAGTCATGAATTGTCCAGATTCAAGTTGAGGATAATTTTGCTAAACGCTCTTTGTTAAAAAATATGTCTGCAATCCATGTAAATATGGAATGCAAAGGCAAATTTAGCAAAAAAAGTTTTAACCTGCAAGAGTTTTGTCAAAAAACGTTCATTATTCTATAATAAAACGGGATTTTGGTGTATGTTATTAGCAAAAAGTGTAAATTATCACATGTAATTGTAAATGTTTTGAAATTCTATTCAATGCTCAGAGGAAGTTTGTCGTTTTTTCTGCATGAAATGTGATTTGGTGTATATTCTGACGATTGGTGATGGGTACAAGGTCGCTTGTAAATTCGCTCTTCCTCTGTACCAAAGTCGGTGCAAAGTCGGTGGAGGAACGGACTTTCATCGAGTTTGGTTCTTTTTTATAGCGTAGTCACATACGAGGTAAATATAATCATAATCCTTTGCTTGTACGTTTTTCTTCCTAAGTGAATTCGATGATAATACCATTATAATACCATTATATTACCATAATAATACCATAATATTACCATAGATAATGGTATTTTAATGGTATTTATATGGTATTTTAATGGTATTTATATGGTATTTACATAGGAGGCACAGTTGATGTATTTGGGGAGATTATTGATGTAATTGGCATTTTTTTTGTTTAAAAATGTTTAGGATTTGAATAAAAATAATTACTTTTGTATTCGAAATTAAAAAGTGTCCTAGAATCTATGATAGAATTGGGAACAAAAAAGATTAGAAATATGATAAAAAGGATTTTTGTATTAGTTGTAGCTGTTGCTATGGCAATTTCTGCTTCTGCACAGTCAGATGCGGGTTCACTCACATGGCAACCTAATGTGGGCGTCACTTATACCTATGGTATTGTTGATGGTCTTAATGACCCGGTAGATGCAGCTTATGGTCTTACTTTTGGCGTTGAGGCGATGTATATGTTGAAAGAGAAACTTGGTATAGCTCTTGGACTTAACTATACAGGTTACAACCTCGATGATGATGCTGTTGCTTATTTCGGCTATTCTCGCTATTATAGCTATTATGGTTATTATGGTTATAATTATAATGGTAGTCTTTATGAGAGAGCTCTTGATCCTGATTATCAAAAAGCCAGAAATTATTATTTCAATATACCTGCTACTGTCAACTATTACATATTCCGTGGTTTTGCAGTTAAGAGTGGTATCGCCCTCAATATCCTTTCTACTGCAAAGATTGGTGGAAAGAGTGAGGTCAATGATCTTGAAGGCGTTGTTAAAGTGAAGGATTTTTATAAGCCAGTCTTCGTTTCTGTTCATACAGGAGTTTCTTACGAGATTAAGAACTTCGTATTCGATGCTCGTTGTGGTATCAGTATTACAAATGTTAGTGAGTATGGTGAAGGAGAGTACCTCCCTCTCTCATTAACAGTTGGCTATAAGTTCTAAAAAAACGAGAAAATTTGATATAAAGAATCGGCTTGCAATCGTAATGTTTGCAAGCCGATTTCTGTTATTCTTGGATAAGTTTATTGTTTCTTGAACAGCAATTCCCTGTCTCGTTCTATTGCTGGAGCTACAAGGTCTTCTGGGATGAATCGCCAGTTGTTGTTTGGCTTTGGGTTCACAGAGCCTTGCTTCTTGATCTCTTCTGTGAGATAATGACGCTGGTCGAGTTCTGTTTGGGAGAGGATTCTTGATTTGAGCTCTTCCTTTGGAATCCCGGCACCTTTGGTGAGGAGTTCTCCGCCGCCGCTACCTCTGTATGAGTTGATAGCAACCCTATACCAGTTGTCTGCCCCGAAAGGCTGGCCGTTGCTCATCTTGATGATGTTGACCTTTTGACCTTCCGGCTTTGTGACATCCACGGTATAGTCAATTCCTGCGGCTGAATCGAAGTTCCCGTAGAAGTTCTTCAAACCGTTGGTACGCTCGTTTGGCTTGTCGGCAAAGAGCAGGAAATGGTCGTCGCTCGACTTCATCTGGTTTGTCCATTGGGCATAGCTCATCTCAAGATAGTTCTTGATTTCTGTTCCTGTCATCTTAATGACATAGAGCTTGTTCTCGTATTTGTAGAGATTGAACATATCGGCCATTGTCACAGGACCTGCATTTATCGTCGTGTTCATAGCCAACGGACCATTGAAAGCAATATCAGCACCTGTTATTTTCATCTGGAGGTTAAGGATGAAGTCTATGAAAGCAGAAGGGCCGAAGAAAGCATCCTCCATGTTGATAGAGCTCTCGAAGGTACCGACCTTCTTTGTCGCATATTCCTGTAGTCGCCTTATGTCATCGGAGAAGAATTTCATGTAATCCTCGTCGATAGGCATTGACTTCATGGAAACGAGCTGGCCATTAATCTTCTTGCTTGCCACCTTGTCGTTTTCCATAGTTAGCGTTACGGTAGCCTCGCCTACGCTATGGGCGTTGCTGCCCGGATTTACGATAAGCACAGAGTCTGTCTTTGAGAGAGAAACGGCAGAAGAAGGACCTCCGTCCTTTGTGATGAAATAGAAAGGATACTCGTCGGTCTTTTCCTCGTACTGGCGAACAAAACCGTTGTATGGCTGGTGGTCGTGACCGTAGAAAATAATATCAAGGCCGTGGATTCTAAGAGCAACGGCAAGGGTGGCATTCTCGTCGTATTCGTCGTTTTCTATGCCACCTTTAAGGCCTGAGTGGAAGAGTCCGATGATAAGGTCGGGATTCTCTTTCTCCTTTATCGTCTTTACCCATTTGCGGGTGCATGATACCATTTCCTCAAAACGTATTCCGCTCCATAGATTCTCGCTCAGCCAGTTTGGAACGGCTGGAGTTGTCATGCCGAGGATTGCTATCTTTATGCCTTCGCGTACTATTATCTTATAAGGCTGTGTGTAAGGCTGGCCTGTCTCCGTGTTTATCATATTGGCTGCAAGTACAGGGCATCTAACCTCACGATTCCATTTGTCGTAACAGTCATGTCCGGTCTCTATATCGTGGTTGCCGTATGCCTGTGCGTCATATCCCATATAGTTCACCACACTTGCTGCTATATTCTCGTCCTGAGTGTCGATGTAGTTCCAGTAATAGTTGGTAGGCTGTCCCTGAAGGATATCGCCGTTGTCGAGAAGAATCACGTTGTCGCCATAAGAGGCGCGCTGGCTCTTCACGTATGAACTCACACGTGCCATAGAACCGCCGACAGGCTTGCCCGTAGTATAGTTTGTAGGGAAGAACATGCCGTGTACATCGGTAGTCTCAATGAATTTCAATGTTACCGTTTTGGGCTTTTTTGCGCTCGTGCCACATACCGACATAATGAGGGAAATGAATAGGATGGTTAACTTTTTCATACTGTTTAGTTTAGTTTGCCTGTGCAAATTTAGCTTTTTTTCTTTGGATAATCAAATTTTTTGGTCGGATATTTTGTTATGTCGCTGATTTTTTGTAATTTTGCACCTG
>ODAI011062408.1_pt1 | contig 18229 bp, 17 predicted proteins | sample 1539321 | NCBI WGS metagenome assembly ODAI01 (sample SAMN02144231, study PRJEB22623) | gut metagenome | biome: sheep rumen | host: Ovis aries | place: New Zealand | reverse complement strand
TGTACACCCTTAGGCGCTCGACCCCTAGCCCCACTGCTTAAGAGTCGATTGCTCTACCAACTGAGCTAAGGGTGCTCACGGTGCGCCTCCGAAGCACTTTTCCCCACAAAAAAAGTACACCCTTAGGGGCTCGAACCCTAGACCCACTGATTAAGAGTCAGTTGCTCTACCAACTGAGCTAAGGGTGCTCATTCTTTCTTGTTCAGAAAGCGGTTTTCAGAATTGCGAGTGCAAAGGTAGTATTTTTTTTGCTAACGACCAAACTTTTAGACTTCTTTTTGAGAAAAAAGTCGTTGTTGGGCTTCTGAAGAGCACTCACGAGGCATCTGAGGCACGCTCGCGGGGGCTTTTTTAATGCATATTGGAATCGACAAACGAGAGGGGAAGCAAATCCTTCACACTGTTGATGCAATAGACGCCATTGGTGCCATAGAGCAAGATGGAGACGGGTCGCTGATAGCGGTCTTCCATCTCGAGCACCACCTGTCGGCAGGCGCCGCACGGGGTGACTGGCTCGCTGAGCAATCCGTTCTGGTTTTTGGCGGCTATGGCAAGCTTCACGATGGCCTGTTCAGGGCATTGGGACTGAGCGGCAAAGATGGCTGAACGCTCGGCGCACAAGCCTGAAGGAAACGCTGCGTTCTCTTGGTTGGCGCCAATCACTATCCTGCCATCGGCAAGTCTCACCGCAGCTCCCACCTTGAAGTTGCTATAGCGGGCATATGCGTTCTCTGTGGCATCGATGGCCGCTTGAACGAGTTCTTGCTCATCCTTGGTCAGTTCGTCAAGCGAGCAGAACTTGATGTCGACTTCCAGTTTGATATTCTTCATTGGTTTTGTCGTTTAGGTTGGTTATATTCTCTTTATTTTAGAGGTAAGAGGTGAGAGAATTGATAATTTTTCATCTTCCCATCTTATTTTTTAATCTTTAATGTTTCATATTTAATCTAGGGCTTGCCCACATATTCGTAGGCGCCGATATCAGGTTTGTCGTCTCTGGTTGCACCGTTGCGGTCAACAGGCAAAGATGTAGCGGCATCTGCGCGGCCGATGGCCACACTCGTGCTGTCGAGCCTGAAATCGTATCTGAGGTTCTCGGTATCAATCTTCAGGAAATGTTTCCTTCCTGTGTTTGTCGTGTCTTTGGGGTCTTCGAACATGACATTCACAAACCTCACGCTGTCATCGGTCTCAACCTTCGGCGTGCGCAACAGGCAATGGCTGAAACGATAGTCGAACACGACGGATGTGTCTGCCCGCTCTCCCATCAACTCGTCATCAGCATAGCCGGTGACAAGGGTGTTCAGGCACTCGAAGGTGAGCGGCTCTTTTTCAGCCCTGAAACGCAAAGCCACACCACGATTGGAGTCGAACGGATAGAACTGGGCCAGCGTGCACGAAGCCACTCTCGCCTCACCACCGTTGACAAACAAACAATCGCCCAGCGTGTTGGAAATCTGACAATTCGTGAGGCTCAGCTTGCAATGGTCGGCCAAGATGCCGTAGCCCTGACAATTGTGCACCGTGCAGGCGTTCATCTCCAACGATGAGCTGGCAACGTCGCACGAGTCGATCACGATGCCGTTAAAAGTGCTGTGAATGTCGGTATAGTCCAATTGGTTGCCGTATGACGACGAATGAATCCTGATGCCCTGCCACTGTCCGCTCACGAAGTCGTATGGCAGATAAGCGAACATGCGGTCGATACGGTCTCCTCGCAAGGTGACGTTTGAGTTGGCTTCACCCTTGCAGAGCAGCCGCCCATAGACATCTATGCCAGCATCGTTGTGGAAATAGAGTGTGGTGCCTGGAGCAATAGTCAGCGTGGCGGTGCTGTCAACGGTGATTCCACCATAGACCACAATCGGCTTCTCGCCTTGCAACGTCTGCTCGCCCTTCACATGCAGATGGTCAATGAACTGAGCGTCCCACGTGAATGCTGACAATGCCACCTTCTGAACCACTCCGCTCTCGAGCGTGAAGAGCAAATTGTCGTTCAACTTCACAGGTCCTTCCGAATAGTTGAGCGGAGACGTCAGCTCCACAAACACGCGAATGCTGTCCTTGTTGCGAATCTCCACATTCGAGGTCTGGAACCCGGAGGCTTCACCCAGATAAGTTCCATCAACATTCACGCGGAATCCGGTCCGATTGCCACGCTCCAAACGAACGTTCACACATCTGATTCCATCGCCCGAACGATTGAACACCCAAAGCGTCTTGGTGGGCGTGGGAACGTTGCTGAACACGGTATCCAGTTTCACCGTATCGGCGGAGAACGTCAGGAGATGGTTGGTGGATAGGGAAAACGAGTCGTCATCGCTGCACGAAACAAACGATGCAACGACAAAAAGAAGCATGGCGAATATCCAACAATTCTTCATCACATTATGATAACGTTGAGCCGGCCGATTTATTGTGTGGGCCACTCATCGGTTTTTATGGCGCAAGAACCAAGGATGAACGAAGAAACGATAGAACACGAAGCTGGCGCAAACCAACAAAAGGCAAACCTCCAACACAAGACGGCGGTCAGTATTGAGCATCCAACCCGTGAAAAGTCCGATTCCGATACCCGACTCCCAAGCCACGAAGAAGGTGCTTTGCGAGGTGCCACGCTGGCAATGACGGCTCAGCTTCACAAAGAACAGCAGGAAGCGCGAACCTGTCAATCCGATGCCCATTCCCATGAGGGTGGGCGTGATATACGCTCCCGCTTGTGCACGGAAAAGCATGACGAGCCAAGCCACTCCCAACAATATCAATCCGGTGATTACCTGGCTCTCTACCTCGGCATCGGCAAAAGCAAACCGTTCTGCCAGCAAAGCCAGGAAGAAACCCAGCATCATCATAGCGAAGAAACGGGAAGAAAGCGGTAATGACATCACCATTCCTGCCGCCAGCATGATGCAGAAAAGATTCAGGAACAATGCCCAGCCCTCGGGCAGAAAGAAGCGGTCGAGACTGAACAGGCGTGCGCCTTCATCGGGTGTCTTGAACGGAAATTCAACCACCGAAATGAGCAACAACACTACCAGCATCAACCCCAACGAAACCCAACTGACGACATTGTCTATCGGCAAATCGAGTGGATAGAGCACCAACGAGAGCATCGGACCTAACGATAGCGAGAAGCGTGCAAACCAACCTGCTGAGTGATTGGCCTCGGTGCGCTGAAACGACTCACACACGTCGATGATCAACGTGCTAGCCAGCACCATCTGAGCCAATCCGAAGAAGGCCCCCAAGAAGAATCGCAAGCCCACAAGCGCAGGGAAAACAAGCGTTTCTCCAATCTGAAGCGCTGGCAACTTCATCGTCAGGAACACATCAACCGCCATCAACACCACCGCAGCCTCAAACAAATGGTTGCGCCGATAGCGTTGAATCAGCCAATTGCAGAAAGGTCCGAGAGCGAAAATACCAATCGCATAGGCGCCCATCACCACCGCCACCTGCCGCGAACAGAAGCCTAATGCCTTCAAATCGAACGGTAGGACGGGAATGAAAAGATACACCGACATCGTGAGCAACAGGTCGGCAATAGCCAGAAACCAGAACTCACGGTGCCACAGACGGGGATGAACGGGCGTGTTTTGTGTATTCATCAAATGCGTCTTAGTTACACATCTTTTTAATAACTCTCATCTGCAGATGGGAACGAGCCGTCTTTCACATCGGTCACATATTGTCCAACGGCATCTGTCATCACCTGGCAGACATCGGCATAGATGCGCACGAACTTAGGATGGAAGCCTTGTGTCATACCCATCATGTCGGCATATACAAGCACCTGGCCATCGGTCTGGTTGCCGGCACCGATGCCTATCGTAGGACATTTCACCATCTTAGTGACTTTGGCAGCCAACGCAGCAGGAACCTTCTCGAGCACAAGGGCAAACACACCCACCTCATCGAGTGCCAATGCATCGCTCACCAACTTGGCAGCCTCTTCCTCATCTTTTGCACGAAGACCATAACCGCCAAACTTATGAATGCTCTGCGGGGTGAGACCCAGATGGCCGCACACGGGAATGCCGGCATCAATGAGCCCTTTCACCGTGGGCAGAATCTCCACTCCACCCTCCAGTTTCAAAGCGTCCACCCCACTCTCTTTCATCATGCGGCAAGCGTTGCGAATACCGTCTTCACGACTCACCTGATAGCTCCCGAAAGGCATATCGCAAACCACCAGTGCCCGCTTCACACCACGAGCCACGCTACGTGCATGATAAATCATCTCGTCAACGGTGATGGGAAGCGTGGTGGAGTTTCCTGCCATCACGTTCGAAGCCGAATCACCAATCAGGATGCTGTCTACACCTGCATTGTCCAATATCTGAGCCGTTGTGAAATCATAAGCCGTGAGCATTGAAATCTTCTCACCTTCCTGCTTCATCGACTGGAAACGGCTTGTTGTCACTTTCTTCTTGTCAGTAACCAAATATCCTGCCATTGTCTTTTTTATATTTGTTTATTTTTCAATTCTTCAATCTTTCAACTCTTCAGGCTTTACGCCCACGTAGTTGTCTATCACCACATCGGCAAACGGGCCAACTGCCTCACGGCTGTTCGTGGTCGCCAATCCCACCACAAACATACCAGCCGCACGCACCGAGCGCAAGCCATTGAAGCTGTCTTCGAAGCCCACACACTCGGAAGGCTCCACTCCCAACCGGGCAGCCGCCTTCAGATAGCAGTCGGGATGGGGTTTGCTTTGTTCGAAATCCTCGGATGTGAGAACCGCATCGAAAAGGCTCTTCACCTCAGGATGGGCACGATAGACGTTCTCCATCTTGGCATCGTTGCTGCTGGTTACTATCGCTGTCTTCACGCCATTCGACCTCAACTCGCTAATGAAATCGACAAATCCCGGTACATACTCGTAGCGCATATCATGCTCAAAAGCATTGAGCCTCTCGGTAACCTTTGCCTGCTCTTCAGGCTTGTCGGGAAACAAAGTATCATAGATTTGAGTCAGCGTCTGACCTTTGATGCGATGCTCCAATCCCTCGTCATCAGGGAAATACAAACGGCACTGGCCGCCCCAGAAAACGGTGTACTGGGGTTCGGTATCAAACACCACACCGTCCAAGTCGAACAACGCCGCTTTGAAATCAAGTTTTTTCATTCAGTTTCTTATCGATAATCTCCTGTCCTTTCAGGGTGCAAAAACCACGAAGGAAAACCAGCACGATGTTGCGGAAGATATACTTCAAATCGTACTCCTTATACATCTGGCTCTCCATCACATAATTTATCGTCGCATTACTCATACGCGACACTATGACATAATCGACATCAGCGCGGAAATAGCCCTCCCCCACACCGCGACGGAAGAACTCTAAGGCACTCTCCTGTCTGCCGGCATGAAGTTCCTGCAAATAAGCACGCACACGGTCATACTTGCTGATGTCGGAGAAAAACACGGGGTTAATCGATGAAATAGCCTCCATCTGGGCGTGATAGAACTTCAGAATCACATCCATCACCCCCGGATTGTTCTTCACAACAAACGATGTCATCATCTCCTTGCGGCGCTCTTCATCGAGCTTGATGCCGCATATGAGCAGTTCCTCCTTGTTGTCAAAAACCTCATAGAGCGTCCGCTTCGAAATCGAGAGGGCGTTGGCAATATCGTCCATCTTCACATCGCGCACGCCACGTGACTTGAATTCGTTCATCGCCACCCTCACAATCTTATCCTTCAGGTCTTGGCGATAACGGGTTGGAGTAGTCGTCTTTCTCATATACAGTTGTTTTCGGCTGCAAAGTTACGATTAAATGAGAGAAAAACCAAATTTATTTGAGTTTTTCCGAATGATACTAACTTCATCACATTGAAAAAGTTACGATAAATCAAGAGCTGAACAAAAGAAATCACTTTTTTATACCAAAATGCGGTGACTTATAGACAAAGAAACGATTCATTCAGAAATGTATTTTACGTTTCGCAGCCGTTGCCTCCAATCTTCATAATTGGGAATTTTCTCTAATTTTCTACCGAAAGATGGAGATATTAACCAAAAATTAGTATCTTTGCAAATGAAAAGAGAATTAAAGCAACAGGACTATGGTATTAGACGAGATTGACATGCAGATATTGAAAACGCTGCAGAAGAATGCGAAACTGACGACAAAAGAGTTGGCCGACGTGGTTCATCTGACCCCTACTCCAGTTTTCGAACGACTGAAACGGTTGGAGAAACAAGACTACATCAAGAAATATGTGGCCGTGCTGAATCCTGAAAAGCTGAATCAGAGCCTGCTGGTGTTTTGCAAGGTGAAGTTGAAACAAATCAACCGCGAGATTGCAGAAGCATTCGTTCGCCGCATCATGCGTATCCCAGAGGTGACTGAGTGCTACAACACATCGGGAGCCTACGACTATCTGCTGAAAGTGCGTGCCCGCGACATGAAGCAATATCAAGAGTTCGTGCTGACCAAACTGGGTGAAATCGAGTCGGTGGGATCTATTGAAAGCACCTTCGTGATGAGCGAGGTGAAGCAGAACTATGGACTAAATATTTAACCGCTTCCAACCTCCCGCTCGGAAGGGGAAGACTCTAATGAGGGAGAGCTTGATTGACATTAAACAAATACTTGAATAAAAGAATATGAAAGAGATTGATTACAAGGACTTAAAGTTCAATCCATTTACGCTGATTGGCAAGGAATGGATGTTGGTGACTGCCGGCAATGAGCAGTCGGGATGCAACACGATGACAGCCTCGTGGGGACACTTGGGATGCCTGTGGGGAAACAACGACCCAACTGCGGTAATCTACCTGCGTCCCTCGCGTTACACGAAAGAGTTTGTGGACAGGGAAGACTATTTCAGCCTCTGTGTGATGGACAAATCGTTCAAGAAGCAGATGGCCTACCTGGGTTCTGTATCGGGCCGTGACGAGGATAAAATCGCCCATACGGGACTCACTCCGACCTATACCGAAAACGGTGTTTATTTCGAAGAAGCCAAATTGGTGTTGCTGTGCAAGAAACTCTATCATGCAGAGTTGCAGGAAAGTGGTTTTCTCTATCAGGACATCATTGAAAAGAACTATCCCCTGAGCGACTTCCACACGATGTATGTGGGGAAGATTGAGAAGATTCTGGTGAGGGACGATGAGTATCTGAAATAGAGTCCTCCCCACCCTTCTTCAACAACACATTCTTAGGGGTGTTCCTAAGACAAGACAACGAAAAAACGGATGAAGTTGATTGTTTCAATCCTTCATCCGCTTTTTTATTTGTTCCCAAATGTGGGAAGATGTTTCGGGGGGAGACTATTTCTTGTTACGCTTGTAATAGTCAAGGCCCAGCTGCACGTTCTTGATGACGGCATCTGATGAAAGTGTGGCGCCTGTAACGGCATCAACCTTCATCGTGGAAGCCTGCTTTACAGTCTTTCCGTTCCAAGCCTCGAGCAATCCCTTCTTAATCATAGCAAAATACTTGGGCGTCTCCATGTTCTTGAGCGCCTCCACTTTCTGCACTTTTCCGTCCTTGATGTGGATTTTCAGGGGTGTTGTGGCTCTGTACCCCACCACGTCTTTACCCAATTCTGTTGTGTTAACGATGTAGGTGCCGCTCTCCTTAGTCATAATAGGGTCGGAAGGCATAGCACTCTGCATGAAAAATGCACCAAAAGCAAGCGAAAAAACGGCAATAGGTGCTGCAATCTTACGTTTCATTTTCATTTTTGTGTTAAGTTACCTGATTTTATGCCGCAAAATTATGGTTATTTTTTGTATTTAGCAAAGGTTTTAATCATTATTTAGACTCTAAAGTGTCTGATTTAATAGTTTTTTTGTAATTTTGCACCGTTTTTATACATAATAATGTGGAAATATAGCAAAAAAAGGAATATTTAAAACAGATATGGAATTAGCAACAAAGTACGATCCGCAGATTGTGGAGTCGAAATGGTATCAGTATTGGTTGGACCACAAACTATTTAGTAGCAAACCCGATGGACGCGAGCCCTACACTATCGTGATTCCTCCGCCAAACGTGACGGGTGTGCTCCACATGGGCCACATGCTGAACAACACTATTCAGGATATTCTTGTGCGCCGCGCTCGCATGAAAGGCAAAAACGCCCTCTGGGTGCCGGGCACTGATCACGCTTCGATTGCAACCGAGGCAAAAGTGGTGAAGAAACTGGCTGAACAAGGCATCAAGAAGCACGACCTGACGCGTGACGAGTTTCTGGAGCATGCTTGGGATTGGACACACGAACACGGTGGTATCATCCTGAAACAACTCAGACGTCTGGGTGCATCGTGCGACTGGGACCGCACAGCATTCACAATGGACGAGAAGCGCTCAGAGAGCGTCATTAAGGTGTTTGTAGACCTCTATAACAAGGGCCTCATCTATCGTGCCCTGCGAATGGTGAACTGGGACCCCAAGGCTCTCACGGCCCTCTCCACTGAGGAAGTGATATACCGTGAGGAGCAGAGCCATCTGTTCCATTTGAAATATTATGTGGATGGGCTTGAGAATCTGGAGAATCAAGAAGAGCTAGAGAAAGATGGTAACATCATTCACAAGGATGCAAAGGGATATTATGCCGTTGTGGCTACTACACGTCCTGAAACTATCATGGGCGACACCGCTATGTGCATCAACCCGAAAGACCCCAAGAACCAATGGCTGAAGGGTCGGAAAGTCATTGTGCCGCTGGTGGGCCGCGTGATTCCTGTGATAGAAGACCGCTATGTGGATATCGAATTCGGTACGGGTTGTCTGAAGGTCACTCCTGCACACGACACCAACGACTATATGCTAGGCAAGACCCACAACTTGGAGACCATCGACATCTTCAACCCAGACGCCACTATCAGCGACGAGAGTCCGCTCTATGTGGGCATGGACCGCATGGACTGCCGCAAGCAGATTGTCATCGACTTGCAGGAGGCTGGCTTAATGGAGAAAATTGAAGACTACACGAACAAAGTGGGATACTCTGAGCGCAACCCCGACACGGCTATTGAGCCACGTCTCTGCCTGCAGTTCTTCCTGAGCATGAGACACTTTGCCGACATCGCTCTGCCACCCGTGCTCAATGGTGAGATGCACTTCTATCCTGAGAAGTATGTGAACACCTACAAGAACTGGCTCGAGGGCATTCAAGACTGGTGCATCAGCCGCCAGCTGTGGTGGGGTCACCGCATTCCTGCCTACTATTACAAGACGACGGCATCAGTTGTGTCTTCAGACCCCAAGGAAGCGTTGAAGCTGGCTCGTGAGAAGAGTTTCAACCGCAACCTGAAACAGGAAGAGCTGAAGCGTGAGGGCGACACATGGACTTTTGAAATGGAAGACTTCGTGGTGGCTAAGACTATTGAAGAAGCCTTGCCGCTGGCTCGCAAACAGAGCGGAAACGAAGCCATGCAGACAGCAGACTTGCGCCAGGATGAGGATGCTCTGGACACATGGTTCTCAAGCTGGCTGTGGCCCATCTCGCTCTTTGACGGTATCAACAACCCCGGCAATGAGGAAATCAACTACTACTACCCCACCAGCGACCTCGTAACCGCCCCCGACATCATCTTCTTCTGGGTGGCTCGCATGATTATGGCCGGTGAGGAATATATGGGCAAGTTCCCGTTCAAGAACGTCTATTTCACGGGTATTGTGCGCGACAAGTTGGGACGCAAGATGTCGAAGTCGCTCGGAAACTCACCCGACCCCATCGAACTCATTGAGAAGTTTGGCGCCGACGGTGTACGCATGGGCATGATGCTCTCGGCTCCAGCCGGTAACGACATCCTCTTCGATGAGGCTCTTTGCGAGCAGGGTCGCAACTTCAACAACAAGATTTGGAATGCATTCCGACTGGTTAAAGGTTGGCAGGTGTCAGCCGATATGCAACCATCAGCCGCCAATAAGATAGCTGTCAGCTGGTTTGAAGCCAAACTGAAGCAGACGAATGCTGAACTCGACGACCTGTTCTCGAAATACCGCATCAGCGAGGCCCTCATGGCTGTCTATAAGTTGTTCTGGGACGAGTTCTCGAGCTGGTATCTGGAGATGGTGAAGCCTGCATATGTGAACGGTCAGCCTCAACCCATTGACAAAGAAACCTACGATGCCACACTTCGCTTCTTCGACGACTTGCTGAAGATGCTTCATCCTTTCATGCCGTTCATCACCGAGGCTCTATGGCAGGCTCTCTATGAGCGCAAGGACGGTGACAGCATCATGCGCGAAGAGTTGAAGATTGAGAAAGCTACAGCCGACGATGATAAATTGGTGGCTGATGTGGAGATGGTGAAGCAAGTGGTGAGCGGTGTCCGCATGGTACGCAGCCAGAAAAACATCGCTCCCAAAGAGCAACTCGAACTGCTTGCCATCGGAGCTAACAACTTCGAGGCGTACAATGAGGTTATCAGCAAGATGGCTAACCTGAAAGCTATCACGGTGACCGCTGAGAAGAGTGCCGATGCTTCAGCTTTTATGGTGGGTACGGATGAGTTTGCCGTTCCTCTGGGCGCGTTGATTGACGTGTCGGCTGAGATTGAGAAGCAAGAGAAAGAGCTGAACCACTTGGAAGGCTTCTTGACAGGTGTGATGAAAAAGCTCAGCAATGAGCGTTTCGTGGCCAATGCTCCCGAGGCTGTTGTGGCTTTGGAGCGCAAGAAGCAAAGTGATGCGGAAGAGAAAATCGCCGCTTTGAAGCAATCGATTGCCGAACTCAAGAAACTTGCGAAATAATAAAAAGACCGACCGATGAAAAAACTGCTGATGTTTCTTGTCCTGATGGTTGCAGGATGTGTCGCCTTCGTTTCATGCGATGACGATACGGTTGAGTTGGACGAAATGACCAAACAAACCATCATCATGTTCTGCCCTTGGAGTGGAGACAGAATGCACAGCGCCATTCTCAACAACATCGACAGTATTGAGTCGGGCATCAAAAGCAAGAACGGACTGGGAACCACTCGGCTGCTGGTGTTCCTCAGCGAGTCCTCGCACTCATCGAAGCTCTTTGAAATCACTTACGAGAACAAGACTTTCGAGCGCAAGACCATCGCTGAATACAGCGACCGTCCGTACACTACTGTTCAAGGCATTAGCGACCTCATCAACAAGGTGAAGGAGACGGCTCCTGCTTGGAACTACGCTATGATTATCGGAGGTCACGGAACTGGTTGGACAAACATTGGCGATTGGGAGGACTATCCCTACAGAATCAAGCGGAGAACATTGCCTATCGAAGACGAGACGCGATTCTTCGGGTCGGTTGACGATAAGAATTACGCCATAGATGTGGAGACGTTAGCTGAAGGCATAGCGAACTCTGACACAAAGATGCAATACATTCTTTTCGATGACTGTTACATGGCAAATGTCGAGGTGGCTTATTCGCTTCGGAAAGTTACCAACTTCCTCGTGGCTTCCACCAGCGAGGTGATGGCTATCGGAATGCCATACGCCACCATGTGGGCAAATCTGGCAAGCCTCTCACCTAACTATTCGGGTATCGTGTCGAGTTTCGACAAGTTCTATAGTAACTATCGCATGCCTTATGGAACGCTCTCTGCCATCGATTGCCGACAAGTGGAAGAATTGGCGGGCATCATGAAGCAAATCAATGCACACTACCAATTGGCTGACACGTTGATTGACAGTCTTCAGACACTTGATGGATTTGTGCCGTCGATATTCTATGATATGGGCGACTATGTGAAACAAGTCTGCAAAGACCCAAATCTGTACAACAAGTTCAGCACGAAGTTTTCAAAAGTGGTGCCCAACAGCGTCCACACCGACTCCATCTATTCGGTCGTCTACGGATTCAAGAGCTTCAAGAAACTGAAGACCTTTTCGGGATTAACTATCACCGACCCCAGCCTTCATAGTGTGGCTCTCAAGGGAAAGGAGAAGACGGGATGGTGGAAAGCCACTCACGACAACGTTCCCCAACAGCCATAAAGCCCAAGGGATTGTATTTTATAAAGTATAAACCAACAAGACAATCATCAATATGAGAAAACTACTATTGGCAAGCTTAATGATGTGTATAGCCGTTTGCTCTTATGCTGCAAAGGCTTACCCATTTCCTGTCACCATCACCCAAAGTGACGGAAAGCAACTCACCATCATCCAACATGGTGACGAAGACATTCATTGGACAACAACTACCGATGGAGTGATTCTTGTGCATAAGGAAAACGGATATTTCATTGCCGACATCGACCTGGAGGGAAATTTGAAAGCCACCACTCAGTTGGCACACAACAGCGGTGAAAGGACTTTGCAGGAAACCTTCTTGGTGAAGAGCCAAAATCGTGACGCGTTCTTGAAATCTGCCGAGATAATCATGGAGAAGTCTCCTAGGAGAAGGATTCCCATCTCGGGCAGTTCCAGCAATCACTACTTCCCACATCACGGCACACCGAAAGCTCCTGTCATCCTTGTTGAATTTGCCGACTCGGTGTTCAGTTTGGAAAATCCTCGCCAAGCATTCGATTATTATCTGAACGGCAATGGAAAGGCCAACCTCAACAACGGAGAAGGTGCCTTGCCTGGCAGCGTAAAAGACTATTTCGACCTGATGTCGAACGGTGATTTCAAGCCCACATTCGATATCTATGGGCCAGTGAAAGTGAGCAAGAAAACTGAAGGTTATAAAAACAACCGTGCTTCCCTCGTCAAAGAGGCTTGTCAGTTGATGGACGACAGCCTCGATTTCTCACAATATGATAATGACAACGACGGAAATATAGACCTCGTATATGTCATCTATGCCGGCTATTCGGCCAGCATCACTGGAAATGCAGACAACTGCATCTGGCCCGCTTCAGGCGAGAACAGTTTAGGCACCTATGATGGAAAAATAGGTTACAGATGGGGTGTCAACAACGAGCTTAACGGTTTTCCTGGAGCGTTCAGCAACCCTCCCTACAAGCGTATCAACGGACAAGGGCTCTTCTGCCACGAGTTTTCTCACACACTCGGACTTCCCGACTTCTACCCTACTGTCACAGCGTCTCAAGTGGACAATCAGGGAATGGAATTCTGGGACCTGATGGATGGTGGAGAATATTGCGGAAACGGCTATTTTCCGGCATCTTACACCGGATGGGAAAGAGAAGCTATGGGATGGCTTGAAATCGAAACGCTCAGCGAAGCACAAAAACAAATACAAGTCTCAGCGCTCGACTTGGGCGGAAAAAGCTATCGTATTCCCAACCCCAACGATCCTAACGGCAGGGAATATTTCATGATTGAAACAATTGCCCAATACGGATGGAACTACGCACAAAGGGCTCAAGGACTGATGGTTTATCATGTGAACTATCCCTATGACGTTGTCAACGCTGGCGATCGTCCCAACAATACGAAGGGTGCGCCTGCTATGACTGTAATTCCCGCAGATGGATTGTTGTTGTGTTCTTATGTTATAGAAAAGAAGACTAATCCCGCCACAGGAAAGAAATATACGCAAAGCGATTACTATAACCAACTTGCAGGCGACTTGTTCCCTTCTGCCGACAACATCACAACGATTGACAACAACTCTACATTCCCCAACATCAAGTGGTTCAAGGGTGATGAGAAAAACATCAAATTCGCCTTGTCGAACATCAGTTTCGATTCGGAGACAAGGGTGGCAACATTCGACTTTGTTCCTGATGTGGCGATGGGTGTGGAAATCGCTTCCCACGATGTTCCTTCTTCTTCATCAGCCACTTACACCATCGACGGCAGATTGGTGCCTGAAGGAAGCCAGATGCAGAAAGGAATCTACATCAAGAACAACAAGAAGATTGTGGTGAAATAAAAGAACACTCAAGAAAAGAAGAGTGATTCAGACAAAGGAATTTCTCATAAAAAAAGAAGGTCGGCGTTTCAATCGAACACCGGCCTTTTTTCTTTTTGTAAACAATTGAAATTGTTTTCACTTTATTTCTTCTGCCATAGAAAACTGTGATTTTGTCATCTACGAACCGACATTTCCAAAACTCAAAAATAGCGTTGCAAGATTACAATTCGTTCATGTTGTCACATGTGGCATATAAGCCCTTCATTTGTGGCATATAAGCCCTTCATTTGTGGCATTTGACACGCTCATTTGTGGCATTTGACACGCTCATTTGCCACAAGTGACACAATCGAAGATGAACGAGGCGTTCAATATACTCGCTCGCCAAAGATAGTTGTTCCCACTCTCACCATCGTTGAACGACAATCAACAGCTATGCGATAATCGTGGCTCATTCCCCAAGAACGCTCACAGAAGTCGTCATCATCGGCAAAATAACGGGCTTTCACTTCATCGAAGAAATCGGCAGCCGTGAGCATCTCTTTCTTGATTTGCCCGGCATCTTCCACATACGACGCCATCATCATCAAGCCGCAAATCTTCACGTTCGTCAAATCGCGCCATTCGCCCGAAGCCAACAGTTCGCGACAAGCATCTAGCGTCAAGCCATACTTGGTTTCCTCCTCAGCTATGTGCAACTCAAGAAGCACACGAACCACACGCCCGTTCTTCAGCGCCTGCTTGTTGATTTCCTTCAGCAACTTCATCGAATCCACCGACTCAACCATCGAGATATACGGCACGATGTATTTCACCTTGTTGGTTTGCAAATGACCAATGAAATGCCACTCGATATCTTTCGGCAACGCCTCCACCTTCTGCCTGAGTTCTTGTTCGTGGTTCTCGCCGAATATACGCTGTCCAGCATCATAGGCCTCACGCAACATCTCCACAGGATGGAACTTGCTGACAGCCACAAGCTTGACGCCCTCAGGCAGATTGGCCAAGACTTGTTTCAGATTCTGTGCTATTTCACTCATAAGCAGGCAATTATTTATTCTTGCTCGAATTCAGGTTTGTCGTCGGCAGATTTAGCCGTAAACTTATGCTCGTAGACATCCATGGTTTTCGTCTCCGAGATGTTGGCAATCACATAGTCAATCATCGTTCCGCTCATCACCTCCTCCACATTCTTCACCGCTCCGTTGAACGTTGAAGCCTGAACCAGATAGGTCACCGTAGAGCGTTTCTCTTTTTCCGTTTTCTCGTCAAGGGTGATGAAGGTTAGTTTAGCTTTATACCAACGGTCATCGTTGGCATTTTCGCTGAAGAAGATTTCTCCATAAGCGGCGGGATTGATGTTTTTCACCTCGAACTCACCGCTCACAAAGGCAGTCATCTCCTTCGTGATAGCCTCCTCGGCCTCACCGAAACTCAAGGCATCGACCACGTAGAGTTCATTCACCTTCTTCGGCATTCCGTCTTCCATCTGGCGCTCGTAGCGCACCGTGCACTCAAACCAATTAGCTGTTCTGCTTCTCATTGTTATTTCCTTTCGTGATAGTATTGTCATTAAAATTTCAAGGTGCAAAGATAATCAATAAATTTAATCTGATTGAATAAAACTACCAAAATATTCGGCCATTAAAGAATAATTTCGTAATTTTGCACGCAATTATTATAATAATTTGTCAAAATGCCTGAAATATCAGTTCGCGGCCTTGAAATGCCCGAGTCGCCTATCAGGAAACTCGCACCTTTGGCTCAAGCCGCCAAAAACCGAGGTATCAAAGTCTATCACCTCAATATCGGACAGCCCGACTTGCCTACACCACAAGTCGGACTCGACGCATTAAAGAATGTGAACCGCGAAGTGCTGGAATATTCCCCCAGCCAAGGTTATCTGAGCTATCGCCAGAAACTGGTGGGCTACTACAAGAAATACAACATCAACGTAACGGCCGACGACATCATTATCACTTCTGGAGGAAGCGAAGCGGTGCTTTTCGCTTTCATGAGTTGTCTAAACCCGGGTGATGAAATCATCGTCCCCGAACCCGCTTACGCCAACTATATGGCTTTTGCCATTTCGGCCGGAGCCAAGATCCGCACCATCGCCACCACTATTGAGGAAGGCTTTTCGCTGCCTAAGGTTGAGAAATTCGAGGAGCTCATCAATGAGCGCACACGCGCCATCATGATTTGCAACCCCAACAACCCAACCGGCTACCTCTACACTCGCCGTGAGATGAACCAAATTCGCGACCTCGTGAAGAAATACGACCTCTATCTGTTCAGCGATGAGGTGTATCGCGAATATATCTACACAGGCTCGCCCTATATCTCGGCTTGCCACCTTGAAGGAATTCAGCAGAACGTCATTCTAATCGACTCTGTGTCAAAACGTTATAGCGAGTGCGGAATCCGCATTGGAGCCCTCATCACAAAGAATGCTCAGGTGCGTGCCGCTGTGATGAAGTTCTGCCAGGCTCGTCTTTCCCCACCTTTGATTGGTCAGATGATAGCTGAAGCATCGCTCGATGCACCCGAAGAATACTATCGCGATGTCTACGACGAATATGTGGAACGACGCAAATGTCTCATCGACGGTTTGAACCGCATTCCAGGTGTCTATTCGCCCATTCCTATGGGAGCCTTCTACACCGTTGCCAAACTGCCTGTAGATGACTCTGAGAAGTTCTGCCGCTGGTGTCTGGAAACCTTCAACTATGAGGGTGAGACGGTCATGATGGCGCCTGCAGCAGGTTTCTACACCACTCCTGGTGCCGGCATCAACGAGGTGCGTATTGCTTACGTGCTGAAGAAAGACGACCTCGAACGTGCACTCATCGTCCTGCGCAAAGCGTTGGAAGCCTATCCGGGAAGAGTGGACAATTGATATAATTGACAATTGAGTATTGACAATTAACGGATTCCGTTCATCACATTGAATTTTCCTTTATTCATAGCCAAGAAGATATATAGCGACAACGAGGACAAACGGAAAGTTTCGAAGCCCGCTATACGCATAGCCACCATTGGAGTGGCCATCGGATTGGCTGTGATGATTGTTTCTGTGGCTGTCGTGTTAGGATTCAAGCACACCATTCGTGACAAAGTGGTGGGATTCGGAAGCCACATACAGGTGGGCAACTTCCTCACTCAGCAAACCACCCTTGAATACCCCATCGCCATCGACGACTCGGTGATGAATATGCTCAAGAAGATTGACGGAGTGAAACACGTGCAACGCTATGCCACGAAACAAGGAATCCTAAAGACCGACTCCGACTTTCTAGGCGTTGTTTTAAAGGGTGTCGCGCAAGAGTTTGACACCACTTTCATCCATCAGAATATGGTTAGCGGAAGCATACCCCAATTTTCCGACTCCGCCAACAGCAACAACATTCTCGTCTCGAAGATAATGGCCGACCAATTGAGGTTGAAGACCGGCCTGCGGCTCTTTGCCTATTTCATCGATGACAACGGTGTGCGCATGAGGAAATTCAACATCGCAGGCATCTACGAGACCAACCTCACGCAATACGACAAAACCATCTGTTTTGCCGACCTCTACACCACTGTCAAACTTAACGGATGGAAAGCTGACCAGGTTTCTGGAGCCGAGCTCACGGTGAACGACTTCGACAAAGTGGACGACACCGAGAACATCCTCATCGACCGCGTAAACCGCACCACCGACAAATACAACGAGACCTACTCATCGAAAACTATACGCGACATTAATCCTCAAATCTTCTCGTGGCTCGATTTGCTCGACCTCAACGTATGGATTATCCTCGCCCTGATGGTGGCTGTTGCGGGCGTTACTATGATTAGCGGACTGCTCATCATCATTCTTGAGCGCACCACCATGATTGGCGTCTTGAAGGCACTCGGCGCACGCAACAAAACCATCCGCCACACATTCTTGTGGTTCGCTGTCTTCATCATCGGAAAGGGATTGCTTCTCGGCAACATCATCGGCATTGGGCTCATTCTCCTCCAACGTTACACAGGATTGGTAAAACTCGACCCTGCCACCTATTACGTCAGCACAGTTCCCGCAGAATTCAACTTGCCCCTCATCATCGCGCTCAACATCGCCACCCTGCTCATCTGCGTCTTCGTGCTCATAGGTCCCAGCTACCTGATTTCGCACATACATCCAGCCAAATCAATGCGCTACGAGTGATCTTTTCGACCATTTCCGATATCACTCCCCCACTTCCCGTTCTCTTTTCCCACCGCCTTTGCTCACAAAACATAAGGATGTTATTGTGCTCTATCCCGTAAAGGCTACCCATAGGAATTATTGAAATAAAAAAGGCTCATCCGACAAATGCGTAGTTTTTGTCATGTAGGGAAAGAATTCTGAGTTCAAAGAACTTCTCGTCTCTATATCCGTATGCTTGCCGTTTCATCGTTTTGATTTTGTTGTTAATTCCCTCG
>ODAI013445736.1_pt1 | contig 18230 bp, 13 predicted proteins | sample 1539321 | NCBI WGS metagenome assembly ODAI01 (sample SAMN02144231, study PRJEB22623) | gut metagenome | biome: sheep rumen | host: Ovis aries | place: New Zealand | reverse complement strand
TCTGTCCTGGCGGGTTTTCTGCTTCTGGGACAGAAGCTGACATCCAGGGAACTGTTTGGCTGTGTCCTTATGTTTATTGCTATTATACTCGTCCAGCTGCCGGTATCCGGTTCGGCTTTCCTCTCCGGGGAGAGAGAAAAAACTCTTTAAACGTATCTGGAGATACCTTTTTTCGGCAGACTGATTATTGATTTTTGGAGGAACATTCATCGTTTATGCGTATTTTCAGAAATATTCTGCTGACTCTGATCATAATGGCAGCGATCGGTGCGGGAACACTGTTCGGTTATTACAGGTACAGGGGCAGTAAGGAAATGCAGCTCATGAATGAGGGCATTGCACTCATGGAGCAGGGCAATTACCGGGCCGCGCGAGGCAAGTTCGCGGATGCCCAGCAGTTCGAGAACAGTATCACCAGAAGACTGTCCGAAGACACCATGGAAGAGGATCTGTACAGGTATATCGCCATCTGTGATTTCAGGCTGGGAGAGTACGAGGAGGCTGCTTTTATCTATGATAAACTGATTGCCCTGCATCCGAAAGATTCCTCCCTGCTGTCTGCCAGGGCAACGGTCTGCGCCGCTCAGGGGCAGATGGAGGAGGCGGAGTCCCTGTTCGACACCTCGATCGCCATAGACAAGAATAATTACAGCCGGATCTATAATGCTGCGCTTACGCTGCGCGAATATGGCAATGAAGAGACTGGCGCCAAATATTTCCGGAAACTTCTGGAAGAGCATGATGAGGACCTTGATCCTGTGATCCGGGGACAGGCTCTGTGTTTTCTCAAGCAGTATAAGGAAGCTATCAGTGTGCTTGGTAAGGTCGAAAACCCGGATATGCAGACCTCCTTCCTGCTGGCGAGCGCAACCGAACAGACCGGTCAGCACAAAAAGGCGCTGAAAATTCTGGAGGAATACGAGGAGCAGATCGTCAATTATCCCGACATGCTGAACCTGAAGGGTACCGCTCTGTGCGGAACGGGTAAATATAAACAGGCCCTGAAGTATTTTGAAATGGCGCTTCCTCTCTCTCAGGAGGGCACCGCCCTGAGGCGGAGTATCCTTTATAACCGCATAGCCGCTTATGAAAACCTGCGCGATTTTAAACGCGCCGCGAAACTGGCTGCAGAATATTCAAAGAAATATCCCAATGATAAGCAGATGAACCGGGAAAACGGTTTTCTTCAGACCCGCTGATCCGGACATGGCTTAAGCCCTTTTTCAGGCAGTACTTTATTCTTCATCGCGCAATACCCGCGAGCGAGTCTTGAATTATTTCGGCTGATCTTCACAGGATGGAGGCTGTATCCATGCCCGCCGCCCACTGTCAGCCCGTGTCCGCCGCAAGTCGGAAAACAACACTTTACAAGCCGTACCATATGCAATCAGCCGCACTCTGTCCCGGGGTGCGGCTTTTTATTGAAATATTTTGAATAAAAGCTTGACGAAAAGGCATATTATCCGTATGTTTAAAAAGACCGCTGAAAAGCGACTTAATTTGTGCAATCTGACGATAGAAAAAGCGGACTCTGTCCGGATCCTATCGTCCGGACAGTCACCGGATCTGTAATTTCCGGAATATTATTTTTATGTGGAGTATTCGAAATGATTCAAAAGCTGATCGACGCTATCAAAGCAAAAGATGCCCCTGTTGTCGTGGGACTTGATCCCAATCTCTCCTTTGTGCCAAAACATCTGCAGGACGCAGCTCTGGACAAGGTCTCTTCAGTCGAAGGACTTTCGGATGACCGGCGGGCTCTGGAAGCGGCTGCGGAGGCTGTCTGGCAGTTCAACAAAGAAATCGTAGACGCGGTCTATGACATAGTGCCTGCAGTCAAGCCTCAGGTCGCCATGTATGAACAGTTCGGCCTTCCGGGTCTGGCTGTGTATGACAGGACAGTCAGGTACTGCAAAGAAAAGGGACTCATCGTGATCGGCGATGTGAAGAGAGGCGATATCGGTTCGACTTCCGCCTCCTATGCAAAGGCCCATCTGGGAAGGATCGGTGTCTACGGCAGGGAGATCCCTGTCTTTGATGTCGATTTTGCGACCGTCAATCCTTATCTGGGAACGGATGGTGTCAAGCCCTTCGTGGATGTCTGCAATCAGTGCGACAGGGGAATCTTCGTCCTTGTCAAGACTTCCAATCCCAGCAGCGGAGAGTTCCAGGATATCCTCACAGAGGGCGGCGTTCCCATGTACGAGCTGGTAGGCCAAAAGGTCTGCGAGTGGGGCGCACAGTCCATGGAAGGCAGATACAGCAATGTCGGCGCTGTCGTCGGGGCGACCTATCCCGAGCAGGGCGAGCGTCTCAGAAAGCTGATGCCCAACACATTTATTCTGGCTCCAGGATATGGGGCCCAGGGCGCATCCGCGGATGACCTTTCCTCTTTCTTTGACGAGGAAGGACTTGGAGCCATCGTCAATTCCTCCAGGGGAATCATTGCCGCTTACACCAAGGATGCCTATAGCAGCTTCGGTCCGGAAGGATTTGCCGCAGCTTCCCGCGCCGCGGCCCGGGATATGATCGAAGACCTGCGCAGAGCGATCGCGGAACGCTGACAGGGGCAGGACGCATGCAGGAGTTTTTACAGGTACCCGGCTTCAGCCTTTCCCTGTGACCTTGAAATGCCATGCGTGATCAAAAGATTACAACCGAGTATTGTCTGAACACTTTACAACACGATTTTGTCGGAGACCGCTGAGGATAAATGAGCGGTCCCGTGACAGGAGGACTGGCTGATGGAAGAATACAAAAAAGAGTTTATTGAATTTATGGTAGACGCGCATGTGCTGAAATTCGGTGAGTTTACGCTTAAAAGCGGACGCAAATCTCCGTTTTTCATGAATGCGGGAGCCTATAAGAGCGGCTCCCAGCTGATCAAGCTTGGCGAGTTTTACGCGAGGGCTATCCATGATAATTACGGACTTGACTTCGATGTTCTTTTCGGACCCGCCTACAAGGGTATCCCCCTCGCAGTTGCTACGGTCATGGGAATCAGCAAGCTTTACGGCCGCGACATCCGCTACTGCGCAAACCGCAAAGAGATCAAGGATCACGGCGATAAGGGAATCCTGCTGGGATCCAAGATCCGCGAGGATGACCGCGTGATGATCATTGAGGACGTCACCACATCCGGTGCTTCTATCGCAGAGACTGTTCCGATCATCAAAGCCCAGGCGGACTGCGATATCGTTGGTCTTATGGTATCCGTTGACCGAATGGAAGTCGGACAGGAAGGCACCATCAGCGCTCTTCAGGAGATCAAGCAGAAATACGGATTCCCGACACACGCGATCGTTTCGATGAAAGAGGTAACTGAGTATCTGTACAACAGACCGATCGACGGTAAGGTTATCATCAATGACAAGATCAAGAAATCCATGGATGCCTATTACGCGGAATACGGTGTAAAATAAAAATGATCCGGCCGTCCGGCTGCTGCGAAGGCAGCCGGACGTTTTTCTATTGTTCGAGAGTTTTATCATGAATAAACAGTGAGCAGGCGGCCCAAAAGACGGATTTGCCCGCATATCCTGCCTTGCCCACATTTGCGAGCGCTTTTTTTCGCTCTTTTTAATTTTACATGTTTGCCGGCAATTGCCTAAAGCAGCAAGTATAATTTAAAGGCTGTTTGGAACATGATTTGAGGGAAATTGAATGAACTTTCTGATCGATGAGGGAAATGGCGCCCTCTTAACCGATGATACGCTGGCGGGAGAACGCTTCCGCCTGGCTCTGGAGAGAATCCGTGAGATGGAAACAGAAGAGGAGACTGATCCTGCCTACGTCCCGTATTTCAGGGACGCAGCCGGATGGGTCCTGCTTCTTCTGGAACACAGAAGGATGCTGGAGGACGGCACTTTCGAGACAATGCCGCTGGAAAAACTGGCAGATGCCAACCGCGCTCTTTACAAGGATATACTGCCTGAATATTATGACAGGAGCTGGGCCAATCCGGTCTATGCAGTAAGTGTCTTCGGAGAGGTAAACGGAAGAACCCTGTCCGCGCTTTTCTACGAACTGCGCTGCATGATTTCCCAGATTTATGAGGGAGACGCGGAGCGTTTTCTGATCAGGATGGAGCTGCTGCTGGAAATCTACTGTGCCTTTACGGCCTGTTACGAGGAGTACAAAAGGGAAAAGGCGGACCAGAGAGCACAGGCTGAACAGAAATCTTTTGCGGACATTAAAGAAAAGGACCTTCAGAAGGGCTGCTCCGGTGAAACCACAGAAAAAAACCTTCAGAAGGGCTGTTTCGCTGAAACAAAAGAAAAGGACCATCAGAAGGGCTGTTTCGCTGAAACCAAAGAAAAGAACCTTCAGAAGGGCTGCTCCGGTGAAATCACAGAGATTGCAAAAGAAAACTCAGCTGACGAAGCCGTGACCAGCCTTGAGGATCCGGTACAGAATACGGAAAAGAGTCCTGTACCTCCCGCGGAAAGCATCAGGGGCAAAATCAGCCGGTTTCTGGAAGATTACGCGGAGGAGGAGACACTTGTGCGTGTCCGGAGAAGTCTGGTCGGCGGCAGTATTTCCGAGAAAATCGTTTCGGACTATGACAGGGGAGGCAGGAGAAGTCTGTACAGATACGGGGCATTTGTCTCGGAAAATGAGACAGATGTCTTTGATTACATAGAAAGCCTGGACGAAGAGCTTGCAGCAAAGATGGCGGACACATGGACCGAGGGTTTCCGCATTGGCTTTGAAGTGACCGGAAAAGATCTGTCTATCCGCAGGCGGTGCAGTATCCTCAGCCACCTGGGCTTTGAGCGCATCACCAGACGGGCTGTCAAAAATCTGGAAGCGATCGGGCTGCAGGCTGTCATACCGGGCATGGAAGCCGATCTGTTCACACAGCATCTGGGAAGGGGTGGAGGTTCGGTCTCAACGACTTCTCCCAATCCTCAGTATGCTTATGACCACAGGGAGGATCTGGCCCTCTTCTTCAACGATGTCCTGCGCGGAAGACGCATTAAAGCTCTGCAGGATGCCTATAAAGAACTGGAGGCTGAGACAATCCTCTATGCCGGCCCCCTTGTCCTTGAGACCTTCGGAGAGCTTCCTTTTTCCCCGGAAATGCACGCTGAATGCCCGCGGTTTACCAGGTCTCAGCAGGGAAAAATTTCCCGCTTCCGCCGACAGGCGGATCTGCTCTATGACAAAGCTGTCATCGGGAAAGAGAGGAGTTTTACCATAATCTCCTTCCCCGTGCCGGAGATAGTACGGGGCTATGCGAACGGCAGCCTGAAGGCTTCCTTTGATGAGATCTTCCGCGCCGTGATCAGGATCAACACCCTTGATTACATGACCTACCGAAATGTGCAGGCGCAGATCATCTCGACTCTGGACACCGCGCAGTATATCCACGTCCTGGGGACAGGCGGCAACCGGACAGACCTGACTGTCCACCTGCAGACACCGCAGGATCCCGCCCGACAGACAATCTTCGAAAACTGCGTCGCGGACGTAAATATTCCGGTCGGGGAGGTTTTCACAACCCCCGAACTGTCCGGTACCAGGGGCCTTCTGCACGTGACCCGGGTCTATCTGCAGGGTCTTTTATTCCGGGATCTGGAGATCCGCTTCGAGGACGGACGCGTCGTTGACTACCGCTGCGGAGGATTTCCAACTGAGAAGGAAGGACGTGCCTATATAGAGGAAAATATCCTGTTCCATCACGACACACTTCCCATGGGAGAGTGTGCCATCGGCACCAATACTACAGCCTGTGCCGAGGCGGTGCGCCTGGGGATTTTGGAACGTCTCCCCATTCTGATCGCGGAGAAGACAGGACCCCATTTCGCAGTCGGTGATACCTGCTATTCACATGAAGAGGAGAACCGGGTCTTTAACCCGGATGGAAAGGAAATATTCGCCAAGGAGAATGATTACTCCCGCATGCGGGATACCGACCCGGAAAAGGCATATTTCGGATGCCACACGGACATAACGATTCCCTACGAAGAAGTGGGTCTTTTGGAGGCTGTCCAAGCCGACGGCACTTGTATTCCTGTGATCAGAGACGGTCTGTTCGTACTTCCAGGTACAGGGATGCTGAATGATCCTCTCTTGTCCGCCGGCTTACAGTAAAACTTCCCCAATAGGTTATGCTTGCGCTGAGGTATTTTTTTTATTACACTTGTGAAGAGAATCCATATTTTTAAGACAGTATTTAGTTACAGAAAGGCTAGGTATAAAAATGGCACTGGTAGGAATAGTCATGGGCAGTGATTCTGATATGCCCGTTATGAAAAAGGCAGCAGAAGTTCTCGATGAGCTTGGGGTGAGCTATGACGTCCGCATCATCTCCGCCCACAGGGAACCCGATGTGTTTTTCGAATATGCTAAGGGAGCCGAGGCAGCCGGAATGAAAGTCATCATCGCTGGCGCAGGTATGGCAGCCCATCTGCCCGGTATGTGCGCAGCCCTGTTTCCGCTGCCGGTTATAGGCGTCCCCATGCACACAAGCAGTCTGGGAGGACGCGATTCCCTCTATTCCATCGTTCAGATGCCCGGCGGCATTCCCGTTGCGACTGTTGCGATCGGCGGAGCCAGGAACGCGGGAATTCTGGCGGCCAAAATGCTTGCCATCTCGGATGAGGCTCTGCTCGCAAGACTGAAAGCTTATTCTGAGAAGATGCTGGAAGAGGTCCGGAAAAAGGATGCCAGACTTCAGGAAGTGGGCTGCATGAACTATTGATCCGCCTCTCCGGCTGCTTTCCGGCGGTCCCGCCGTAAGGACTGGATACGGCCGGTGTGATAGCTGATCTATGCAGGAATTGTCTGAAAAACTTTGGTTTATTCAGATCATTCCTGTTTCCCGTTATTGTTTTTCATTCCTGTATTTCATTCCTGTATATCATTCCTGTTTTCCCTGCAGATCAAACCTTGCACAAGAATGTAACACAAGGATGTAAAAGGGATAACAATATTTTTTCCCTGCAGATCAAATAATACACAATTATGCAACAGGGATAAATGATTCTTTAAACGGAGGTTATGACCACAATTATGATGGATTATAAGAGTGCCGGCGTCGACATCGAGGCCGGATACCGCAGTGTAGAACTTATGAAAGCCTATGTCGCAAAGACAATGCGCCCTGAGGTCATGGGCGGTCTTGGCGGCTTTTCAGGCGCTTTCTCTCTGGCAAAGATCAAGGAAATGGACGATCCTGTTCTGCTGTCCGGTACGGACGGTGTCGGGACCAAGCTTAAACTTGCCTTCCTCATGGACAGGCATGATACCGTGGGCATCGACTGTGTCGCCATGTGCGTCAACGATGTGGCCTGCGCGGGCGGCGAGCCTCTCTTTTTCCTGGATTATATCGCCTGCGGCAAGAACTATCCCGAGAAGATCGCTCAGATCGTCAAGGGCGTGTGCGACGGCTGCGAGCAGGCGGGCGCTGCCCTGATCGGCGGAGAGACTGCCGAGATGCCCGGTTTCTATCCGGTGGATGAATACGATCTGGCCGGCTTCGCTGTGGGAGCCGCTGACAAAAAGAACCTGATCACCGGAGAGAATATCTGCGCGGGTGACGTCCTGGTTGGAATCGCTTCCTCCGGTGTCCACAGCAATGGTTTCTCCCTTGTCCGCAAGGTCTTTGATGTCAATGAAGAGAATCTCAGGGAATTTATCCCTGAGCTTGGCGAGACTCTTGGTGACGCCCTGCTTCGTCCGACGAAGATCTATGTCCGCGCCCTCAAGAACGTCCGCGAGGCGGGCGTTACCATCAAGGGGTGCAGCCACGTCACGGGCGGCGGTTTCTATGAAAATATTCCCAGAATGCTTCCCGAAGGCGTCAGGGCATGTGTCAAAAAGGACAGTTACGATGTTCCCGCGATCTTCCATCTCCTGCAGAAGAGGGGAGGCATTGATGAGCATATGATGTACAACACCTTCAATATGGGCATCGGAATGGTCCTTGCCCTCGATCTCGCCGACGCGGACAAAGCAGTCCGGGCTCTCGAGATGGCAGGAGAAAAGGCTTTTGTGATAGGCAGTATCGCAGCCGGCGAAAAAGGAGTGGACGTATGCTGAGAGTGACAGTGTGTGTTTCCGGCGGCGGCACGAACCTTCAGGCCATCATCGACCGCATCGCCGATGGCACCATCAAGAATACACAGATTGTACAGGTGATCAGCAACAATGCGGGTGCCTTTGCGCTTGAGCGCGCGGCCAAAGCGGGAATTCCCGCCTGCTGTGTCTCCCCCAAAGATTATCCGGACAGGGAGGCTTTCAATGACGCCCTGCTGGACAAGATCAATGAGGCTGCCCCCGACCTGATCGTCCTGGCAGGCTTCATGGTCGCTGTCCCCCGCAAAATCTGCCAGGCCTATGCCGGCAGGATCATCAACATACATCCCGCCCTGATCCCCTCCTTCTGCGGGAAGGGACACTACGGCCTCCATGTGCACGAAAAGGCCCTGGAGCGCGGAGTCAAGGTGACGGGCGCCACGGTCCACTTTGTGGATGAGAACCTGGATACCGGTCCTATCATCCTTCAGAAGGCTGTGGACATCAAGGAGGACGATACTCCCCAGACTCTTCAGAGACGCGTTATGGAAGAGGCGGAGTGGGTCATTCTGCCAAAGGCGATCGACCTGATCGCGGCAGGCAGAGTGCGGATCGAAGGCCGCAGAACAAGGATTCTGTGATGCGCTTTTGATTGGGACCCGCAGGACTTACTGCGGACACTCGTATGCGGGCATTCATAAAGGAGGATATGATTTTGGCAGAGAAAAAAATGGATATGAAAGTCCTGCTGGTCGGAGGCGGCGGCAGGGAGCACGCGATCGCGGACGCGATCCTTAGAAGCCGTCGGGTGGCTAAGCTGTACTGCGCGCCCGGCAATGCCGGTATAGCCAGGATCGCGGAGTGTGTCCCGATCGGCACCATGGATTTTGCCGCTCTGACGGCTTTCGCGAAAGAAAAAGAGATAGACCTTACGGTCTGCAGCATGGATGACCCTCTCTGCGCCGGAATCGTAGACGCGTTCGAGGCACAGGGCCTTCGCATCTTCGGTACGCCCGCCAACGCCGCGGTCATCGAGGGCAGCAAGGCATTTTCCAAAGATCTCATGAAAAAATACGGCATTCCCACGGCTGCCTATGAGACCTTTGACGATCCTGAAAAGGCACTGGCATATCTCGAGACAGCCAGACTTCCCATCGTACTAAAGGCTTCCGGACTTGCCCTGGGCAAAGGCGTCCTGATCTGTCAGGATCTGACCTCGGCTAAAGACGGAATCCGTGAACTCATGATGGACAAGAAGTTCGGCGATGCCGGCAGCAAGGTCGTCATTGAAGAATTCATGACAGGGCGGGAAGTATCGGTGCTGGCATTCGTGGACGGAAGCCATTATAAGCTTATGACCTCCTCCCAGGACCATAAACGTCAGGGAGACGGGGACACCGGTCTCAACACCGGAGGAATGGGGACTTTTTCACCCAGTCCTTTCTATACGCCCGAGATCGATGCCTGGTGCCGCGAGCATATTTATGACAAGACCGTAGCGGCCATGGCTGCAGAGGGACGCCCCTTCCGCGGCGTGCTCTATTTCGGCCTGATGATGACTCCCGACGGCCCCCGCGTTCTGGAGTACAACACCCGTTTCGGCGATCCCGAGACACAGGTCGTACTTCCCCGTATGAAGACCGATATCATTGATGTGATGGAGGCCTGCATCGACGGAACCCTGGATCAGATCGACCTGGAATTCGCCGACAATGCCGCCGTCTGTGTGGTCATCGCTTCCGGAGGATATCCCGAGTCCTATGAAAAAGGCAAGGTGATCACCGGCCTTGAAAAATTTGACGGTCAGACTGCCTATAAATGCTATCACGCAGGCACAAAGTTCGATGAAGACGGCAGGACTGTGACCAGCGGAGGCCGCGTCCTTGGTGTCGTCGCCATCGGGAGCACTTTGAAAGAGGCGCGCTCCAATGCCTATGAGGCGGCAGGATGGATCCATTTTGACAAGATGTACATGCGAAGTGATATAGGGAAAGCCATAGACGCGGTCTGATAAAGAGTGGTATAATCTGGAATAGTATGATGACGGAGGCAAAAAGCTGCTAAAGGCCCGAAGCCTGATCCAGGCTTTTGACTTTCACATCATAGTATTGAATTACCGGTATCAGTATGTGATTAAATTATTTTGATGCTGTTAAAACAGTTTTTGCCAGGATCAATAATGTTTTGATCCGGCAGAAATGCGTTTTTTACTGAATTCAAAATTAACGGATATAGACATCAGTAAAAATGAGATCAGTAAAAATGACATCAGTAAAAATGTTTTGAGACAGTAATTAATCTTTTAATTGTGATTGACTATCGGATCAGACTTGTAACTGTTCAGATCAGCGAAGCGCTCATGGCGCGCCGGACGCGGCAGTCTCTTGTGTATGCCGCTGTGGTTCCGGTATGGAGGAGATAATGAAGAACATAAAAGAGGGACGCAGGGGTGTAAGAGGGCTCAGGGCGTTTGCGGCCGCACTGCTCGCGGCACTCATTCTGGCGATGCCTGTCGCCGCTGCCACGATTACAGCCGACGATGTCGTGATCCGCAATTCACCTGAAGATAAAGGTCAGGAGAACAGCATAGGGGCTTTGTATACCGGAGATAAAGTCACAGTTCTTGAGAGTGCTACGGATAAAACCGGAACGCAGTGGTATCTCGTGGAACTTCCCAATAAGAACAGGGGTTATGTCAAGGCTCAGTGGGTCAGTGATGCAGAAACTGTTCCCGAAAACTCACAGCAGGAGCCTCAGCAGGAGGACGCACAGCAGGAAGATGCTCAGTCTGAAGATACTCAGCAGGAGGATACTCAGCAGGAAGATGCTCAGCAGGAAACGGTTGAGGATGCTGCAGCTGATGAGGGACAGGAAGCTTCTGATGCCATAGATGATTTTATTCCGGAAGATACAAATGAATCCGATGAAAAAGAAAAATCGGATGACGCCGGAAAGAAAGAATCTTCTGACGGCAAGGATAAGGAAGGCGATAAGGTCTCCGACTCTCAGGATTCCCCTGAGAAGACGGGCGGAGATTCCTATAATCCTTTCACTGATCCCGAGGCTCACTACAGTATGCATTTCTACACGGAAAACGACGGGACAGGTGAGTGGTATATCTATAATTACGACACTGATTCAAGAATCAGGATCGGGGATCTGGAAGAACTGAATGATGCCAGGACTGCAGCCGAGAAAAATGCTTCTTCAGCCAAAATCTGGCGCACCATCGCATGTATTCTCCTGATTCTGCTTATTGTTGTCCTTGCCCTTCTGTATATGATCATCAAGCGCAACAGCCCTGCTCCCCGCAGAAGAGCCGGTGCAGGTTCCCGCAGACGTTCCCCTGTCGATGATGATGACGAGGACGATGAATTCGATGAGTTCGATTATACCGTGGACGATGATACTGATGAGGATTCTGAAGCGGACGAATCGTCTGAAGATGACAGTGAGCCGGATGATGAAGAAGAACCGGCCAAAGAGCCTGATGGCGGATCCACACGCGCTTCCGCAGCAGGCGTCCTTGCAGCGGCAGGAAAGAAGCTTCGGGCTGCGGCAGCCTACGAAGAAGAGGATGAAGAAGAATTTGATGAAGACTCAGACTCAGAGTCCGACTTGGAATCTGACCAGGAAGCCGAAGAGGAAGCTTCTCAGGAAGACGAAGAGGAAGATGATTATGATGATGAGGATGAGTACGAGGAAGATGATGAGGAATACGAAGAAGACGAGGATGATGGAGGCAGGCCTTCCAGAAGAGGCGGTATCTTCGGTTTCCTGAAAAATATTTTCTCTTCAGATGGTCTGGACGAAGACGACTATGATGAAGAAGACGATGAAGAAGACGACGAAGAGATCGACGACGAAGAAGACGACGATGAATATGATGAGGCAGAGGGCGAAGACGACGAGGACAGCCTGACCGAGGACGATGAGGACGAAGAGGAAGAAGAAAGACCTCCCGTCAGAAACGGCCGCAGAAACGAATCCCGTCCTTCACGCGAACGCCGCAGACAGCGCCGTACACCCAATATCACCTTCGACGAAGAGCTGGACTATCCCGAAGACGCAGAGCTCCTGTCATTTGGCAGAGGGAATACTGCCGGCACAAATGAGAGACCTGCAGAGAATCAGTCCTCACCGGACAGCTCCTCTGATAATGGCCCGGGAAACGATGCTCCTGCATCTGATTTCTATGCCGATGATGACGATGATATGGAATATTCTTTCCTGAGCAGTTCTTCCAAACGAGGCAGGTAAACAGCAGGGGTTCTGAGCAGGAACTGCAGTTCCGGGCACTTGACAGAGCGCTGACATTAAGGAGCTGCCTGAAACCGGAGTTTTAAAGTAGTAATACGAGCAAAACCCGGGGCTTCGGGCAGGCCTGTACTGTAACATTTGCACCGAAAAGAACCTGATCTAAAAGTTCAATATCTTGACAGGGCATGCCACATGTTATATTATTCATATAACAGTACATGCCCTGTTTTTGTTTTCTTTTTTTCGTTTCTGTGTATAAAGGACGGGCATGTAGAAGAAAATGGAGGGATATGTTATGCTTATCAAGATTGACTTTAGCAGTGATGAAGCGATATACCAGCAGCTTTGCAACCAGATCATTCTGGGAATCGCTACTGCCAGCCTTGAAGAAGGAGACGCCCTTCCCTCTGTCCGTCAGATGGCAGATCAAATAGGCATAAATATGCACACTGTGAACAAGGCCTATACGATCCTCAAGCAGGAGGGTTTTGTCAAAGTGGACCGGAGGCGCGGAGCGATCATCTCTGTCGATGTCGATGTTCTCAGGGCCAGGGCCCAGCTCGAAAAAGATCTTCGAAGACTGCTCGCACAGGCCAGATGCCGGAATATGACAAGGCAGGAACTTCATCGCATGGTAGACAGCATTTACGATGACTATGAGTGACAGCCGGTAACTACAGTAGGCAGCACACATGAAAAAATGGTAGAAAGATACTTTTTATGAAGGATAAATACACGAAAAATGCCCGCGCGGCGCTGAACGCGGCAAAGAGTGCTTCCAAAAAAGCAAATCAGAATTATATTGGAACGGAGCATCTGATCCTGGGACTTGTACAGGAACCAGACGGTGTCGCCTCCAGGATCCTGGCGGAAAACGGAGTGACTGCCGAGCGGCTTGAGGAGATGATCTCCCAGCTCAATATCCACCCGGGAAGTCTGGCGCTGCTGGATCATGAGGGATATTCCCCCCGCTGTCAGAAAGTGCTCAATATAGCTCATACCCAGTCTCAGAAGTACCGCTCCGACCAGACAGGGACCGAGCACATTCTGCTCGCCATAATTCTGGAAAAAGAGAATGTTGCCGTAAAGATCCTGGAAGCTGTCGGCGCAAACACCTCCAGGATGTATTTCGAGCTGCTTGCAGCCATGGGAGAGGATCCCGCTGCCCACAGGGAGGATCTGCAGTCCGACTCTGAGAAGAGCGAACAGAAAGGGATCATCGAACAGTTCAGCAGGGACCTCACCAGGATGGCTTACGAGGGAAAACTCGACCCCGTGATCGGCCGTGAAGATGAAATCAGAAGGGTCATCCAGATCCTGAGCAGAAGAACCAAGAACAATCCCTGCCTGATCGGTGAGCCCGGTGTCGGCAAGACAGCTGTCGTAGAGGGGCTTGCCAGATGGATCGTGTCCGGAGATGTTCCATCGTCCATGGCAGATAAGAGGCTGCTCACACTGGATCTGTCCGGCATGGTAGCCGGAACCAAATACAGGGGTGAATTCGAGGAGAGGATCAAGAGGGTGATCGAAGAGGTCACAGCCGACAGAAACATCATTCTCTTCGTGGACGAACTCCACACTCTGATCGGAGCCGGAGGCGCCGAGGGTGCATTGGATGCCTCCAACATCTTAAAGCCCTCCCTCTCACGCGGTGAGATCCAGATGATCGGGGCGACGACCATAACCGAATATCGCAAACATATAGAGAAGGACGCGGCGCTGGAGCGCAGGTTCCAGCCTGTTCAGATCGAAGAACCGACACCCGAAGAGACGGTAGATATCCTTCGCGGCATTGTGCATATCTATGAGGATCACCACAGTGTCAGAGTGGAAGAGGAAGCCCTGAAAATGGCTGTGGATCTGTCGGTCCGTTATATTACCGACAGAAACCTTCCCGATAAAGCGATCGATGTCATCGATGAGGCCTGCGCTGCGGTCAGGCTGGGATCCGGATCCAGAGGTGAAGACAAGGCTTCCATTCTGGACGAAAAGATCCGGGAGATGGACGAACGGCTGGCCAGGGCCTTCATGCAGGGAAATCTGGGAGAGGCAAAAGCCCTGCGCAGAGAGCAGGATATACTTGTCAAAAAGCTGGACAATCTGCGCAAGAGAAAGGACCGGGGAAGAGAATCCCGCAGATTGTCTGTCACACCCGAGGATGTGGCGTCTGTGGTTTCCACCTGGGCAAAGGTTCCGGTCAACCGGCTGACAGAGCGGGAGAGCGCCCGTCTGCTCAGACTGGAAAAAGAACTTCACAAACGAGTGATCGGTCAGGAGGACGCCGTCCGCGCGGTCTCTCAGGCAATCCGCCGCGGCAGAGTGGGCCTTCAGAGTCCGGACAGACCCATCGGCTCATTCCTCTTCCTGGGGCCTACCGGCGTCGGTAAGACCGAGCTTTCAAAGGCTCTTGCGGAAGTGATGTTCGGGTCAGACAAGGATCTGATCAGGATCGACATGTCCGAATATATGGAACAGTATGCGGTCTCCAAGATTATAGGATCTGCCCCCGGCTATGTGGGCTATGAAGAGGGCGGCCAGCTGTCTGAAAAAGTCCGCCGGCATCCATATTCTGTCGTTCTGTTTGATGAGATAGAGAAAGCACATCCGGATGTCTTCAACATTCTCCTGCAGATCCTCGACGAAGGGCATATCACGGATTCCCAGGGCCACAAAGTGAATTTCAAGAACACCGTTGTCATAATGACATCCAATGTCGGCGCGCAGCGCATTGTGGCGCCAAAGACCCTTGGCTTCGCGGAAAGACCCACTGCCGAGCAGGACTACGACCGCATGCAGAAGGGCGTGATGGAAGAGGTGAAAAAGATTTTCCGTCCCGAATTCATCAACCGTATCGATGAGATACAGGTCTTTCATGCGCTGTCGAAAGAGGAAATGGCAGAGATCACGACCCTGCTGGCCTCTGACCTGGTCAGCAGAGCATCTACACAGCTGGGCATTAACCTCAGGATCACACCGGCCCTGAAGAATCATATCGTGGACAAGTATTCTGATGACAAAATGGGAGCCCGTCCTCTGAAGAGGGCGATCCAGTCTGTGATCGAGGATCCTCTGGCGGAAAAAATCCTGGCTGAGGAGTGCCCTGAGGGAAGCACTGTCACTGCCGGGTTCAGGGGTGGAGAAGTGATTTTCACTGTATCCAGGAAACCTGCGGCGCCGGCTGAAGACAAGGAATCTCAGCCCGTGGCGGCAGCAGCTGAATAAGTGAAGATCCCACAGGGACGGCAGCATAAGAGGGTCTGGCCGGACAGCCGAAAGACCTGCAAACCGCGCTTTGTGTCCTTGTAGAAGTGAAGCGCTTCAACATGGTGAAAAGATTGGCAAAAAAGATTAAAACAGTTTTTTTCTGCAGCAGCTGCGGACACGAATCCTCCAAATGGGTTGGCCAGTGTCCCGCCTGCAGGGAATGGAATACTATGGTGGAAGCCCCTGTTCCTGCAAAGACCGCAGGAGGGGCTTTTTCCGGAAAAAATGCGGCAGGAACGGCTATACGCCAAAAACCTGTTCCTCTGTCCGCTGTGGATGATTCGACGGAAGCCAGGTCTTCGACCGGCTTCAACGAACTCGACAGAGTTCTGGGGGGCGGCCTTGTCGCCGGCTCCATGACCCTTTTGGGGGGAGACCCGGGCATCGGCAAATCAACTATCCTGCTCCAGGCGGCGCGCAACATGGCTGCCTCGGGCATTGATGTGATTTATATTTCAGGCGAAGAGTCTCTCAGGCAGATCAAGATGAGGGGGAAACGGATCGGAGATACCAGCGACCGCCTGCGCTTTTTGTGTGAGACCGACCTGGATGCTGTCACCGATATCCTCAGAGAGGAAAAGCCGGGGCTTGCCATCATAGATTCGATTCAGACCATGTACAGCGCCCAGGTACAGGCTTCACCGGGAAGTCTGGCCCAGATCCGCGAAGCCACCGGGGTCCTGCTGCGGCTGGCTAAGGAGGAAGGCATTTCTTTCTTTTTGATCGGCCATGTCACAAAAGAGGGAAATGTCGCCGGCCCCCGTGTTCTCGAACACATGGTGGATGCCGTGCTGTATTTTGAAGGGGACCGCTATGCTTCCTACAGGATCCTCCGCAGCGTAAAGAACCGATTCGGGTCCACCAATGAGATCGGTATTTTTGAAATGCGGGGGGACGGCCTTGCGGAAGTGATGAACCCTTCCGAATTTTTACTGAACGGGCGTCCCCATGACGCTTCGGGTAGTATTGTCACCTGCTCCATGGAGGGAACCCGGCCTCTTCTTCTGGAAGTCCAGGCACTTGTGTCCCGCATCAGCTACGGCTATCCCAGACGACAGTCGACAGGCACGGACATCAACAGGATCAGCCTCCTGCTCGCTGTCATGGAGAAGAGACTCGGGATCCGCACGTCCGAATATGACGCATATATCAATCTGGCGGGAGGCATAAGGCAGACAGAACCGGCCCTGGACCTTGGAATCGTGATGGCAGTTCTCTCCAGCTTCCGCAATACACCTGTTGACGATCATATGATCGTATTCGGGGAAGTCGGACTGAGCGGAGAGGTCCGTGCCGTTCCCATGGCACAGCTGCGTGTGCAGGAAGCGGCCAAAATGGGCTTTACTTCCTGTGTCCTGCCGCGTAGCAATGTGAGGAGAATCGATGCCCCTGAAGGCATGCGGCTTCTGCCGGTCAGTTCCCTGGCAGAACTTGTTGATTACCTGTGACCGGATCCCGGAAAAGAACCGGAAGCAAAACAACAGGGAATTTTTACTGGGATTTTTACTATAGGTATGTCTTTTCAGAACGGGAAAGGAGAAAAAAGTGAATCCTCTTCAGATTATGAAATTCAAAGATAAAATCGGTGAATTCAGAGAAAGACACCAGGGCTTTTCCAGATTTATCAATGCGGTCAGAAAAAAAGGGCTGCCCCAGGGTTCAACAATCGAGATCAAGGTCACATTTCCTGATGAGCAGGTCATGAACACCAGCTTCCGCATCAAAGAAGACGATCTGGAACTGCTCCAGATGATCGGTGATCTGCGCAAAAAATAGTGTGGAAGCGGTCATTCCGCCTCTGTTCCCAGCCTTTTCGAAAGTGAAAAGTGCTCTCCTTACTGATCATGGAGTGACCGGCGGCGGAAAAATACTTTTAAAACCGTATCATAGAAAAGCCCTGTCCCGGGCTGAAGATTTTATTTCAGCAGGGACAGGGTTTTGTTTTTTTTGCTTAAGACGTCAGTCAATTATTGAGAGAGTCCTTGAATTTCACTATAGAAGCGCCGGCCGTCGAAGGCACAGCCCATGAAACTGCTCTTAAAAGCGTCTGCAATCACAGGCATTGACCATGAAAATGCTCTTAGAAGTGCCGGAAATCAGAGACTGCCCTCATGAATCTGTCTTTTACAAGCACCGGAAATATACAGTCGGCGTTCAGATATCAATAATTGTCGGCGTGGAGCTCAAAATAAGCCTGAGGGTGGTTGCAGACAGGACATACGTCGGGAGCGGCGGGGCCGACCACGATATGGCCGCAGTTGCCGCACTCCCAGATGCGGTCTCCGTCTCTGGAGAAAACAAGTCCGCCCTTGATATTCTCGATCAGCTTGCGATAGCGGGCTTCATGCTCTTTCTCAATCTCGGCAACCATCTCAAAGAGATCAGCGATCTCATTGAAGCCTTCTTCGCGGGCATCTTTTGCGAAACCGGGATACATCTCGGTCCACTCCTCGTGCTCGCCTTCAGCAGCAATCTCAAGGTTCTCGACAGTGCCGTGCACACCTTCAAGAATCTTGTACCAGATCTTCGCGTGCTCCTTCTCGTTTGCGGCAGTCTGAAGGAAAATCTTTGCGATCTGCTCATAACCGTCCTTTTTAGCCTTTGAAGCAAAATAAGTATATTTGTTCCTGGCCTGGGACTCTCCGGCAAATGCCGCCATCAGATTATCAAAAGTTTTGGTTCCG